>Ga0105046_10006313_pt1 | contig 18703 bp, 12 predicted proteins | sample MAT03_FD_78385 | JGI IMG/M metagenome (GOLD analysis project Ga0105046, IMG submission 78385) | Freshwater microbial communities from Lake Fryxell liftoff mats and glacier meltwater in Antarctica - MAT-03 (megahit assembly) | ecosystem: Environmental > Aquatic > Freshwater > Ice > Liftoff... | reverse complement strand
TCATCCCGGCGTGGGTCCAGGTGCCGCATCTGGCCAGCCATGTGCTCGGGCTCATCGGCCAACCCTTGAGCCTGGGCACCCTCACCCAGACCAACCAGTGTGCGCATGACGCTCTGGCCCCGGAGGAGAGCGCCATCATCCGCGCCATCACCCAAGCCGCCGTGGTCCACGTGGATGAAAGCGGTTTACGCGTCGCCGGCCGCCTGCATTGGCTGCACGTCGCCTGCACTCCGGAGTTGGTGTTGCTTCGGCAACAGTGCGTGAGAGGACGACCGGGATTCGCGTAGCCTGGGTTCCATGGCTGAACCCTGGAACGAGGAATGACTCTTCAACCAACTCAAGGAGCTCTGGGTGTATCCATTGCGAGCGAATTTCCGTACTGGCCTGCTTCACGCCGATGAGTGAGCGACGCTTTCAAGTGCTGGAGCTCTCGCCCGAGGAGCGTCAGACGTTCCTGGATCGTGTCCGCCCAGGTCATGTCGTCACCGAGGACGATTTTCGCCTCATCCAAGGCATCGTGACCGCAGTGTCCGAACTGGTGGCTTTAATCGAGCGAAAGGACATGAGCCTCTGCCGCCTGCGCGACGCCGTCTTTGGCAAGCGCACGGAAAAGACAGCGGCCGTCTTTCCGGATCCGCCCCCCGGCGATGGCGCCACCCCACCCCCGGCGGCTCCGACGCCCAAGACCCGGCGCAAAGGCCATGGCCGTCATGCCGCACGTCGTTGTCGTGGGGCTCGCACCGTTGCAGTGGCGCACCCCCAGTTCCACCCGGGTGATCCTTGCCCGGACTGTCAGGACGCCAAACTCTATAACCTCCCACCGGCCCCTATCCTGCGCTTGGTTGGGCAAGCCCCAGTGGCCGCCACCTGTTTTGAACTCGAACGACTGCGCCGTCGTCAGCTGCCTGATCGGCCAGGCGGCCCAACGCGACGTCATCCATAACAACGCATGCCTAAGCAACACCTTCGCTACGAGAATGCGGATCCGAAAGAGTTCCCATTGTGGCACTCACCGCGAGGGGGGACTCAGGAGCGTATTGAGGCGTGTTCCGAGGGAGGTTGAGCAACGGATCACGATGTGTGGTTGGGGGAAGAAATGTCCCGCCATCCACCGCCAAGTCTGTCCTCACGATCATCGAACCGGTTGCCCCAGCTAAGGTGGGCGAACGGACGGGACATCATCCTGCAGAGGGCGAGAGATCCCGAAACAGCCGTCAGCTTCTTTATCGGTGGATCGTGTAACTACTTTAATTCCTGGAACTTATGAGAACATGTAGCTTCCTGACTCATGGAGCAACAAACCCGGGCACCGGGCACGGCCAGCCTCAAAGCGTCGGCCTCTGGGAGGCTGGAAATTCAGAGGTCGGTCGCGGGTCTGCCCGTGAAGACGCCGCAGAACCTGGCTGCGGTGGCAGCCAGGTTCTGCGGCGTTTGTCGTATGAGCACCGACCTTGAACCCGAGGTCGGCGGGTTAGCGCCCCCGCGATCGTTGCTGATTGCTTCGCTCAGCCGGGCGCTGGGACTGGCGCGGGGCTGTCCTCATGGGCGTCTTGGAGCGGATTTCCTCCCGAGGTGCGGACCCACGGGAGTCTCGGGCCAGAGGGTACTCGCGCGGATCCAGGGGCTTTACGCTCGTCGGGGTTGTGTTCGCCTCGGGGTTCTTCTTGGGTCGGGTCATGGGCTGTGTTCGGTTGTGGGTGGATCGGGGAGTTGTGTTGGCAAGGCGCCGTTCGCGCAGGGTTAACGACGACGGCTGAAGAAGAAGCCACCACCTCCGAGCAGGAGGACCACGAGCACTACGATGAGCAGGGTTTCGGTTGACATGCCCTGATCATGGTGCGGAGGGATTCTCCGCGAAATGGGGTATATGCCCCATCCCTTGGGGCATCCCGCATGGGAGGCCGGCAATGGGAAGCCTCCCGAATCCGGGGACGTCCGTCTGCGGTGGATGGACAGTCGTGCCCGAGAAGTCGATAGTCGCAGCGTGAACCCCGATTCGAATGCTGAGCCCCCCCGATCCTCCGAAATGGAGAAGGTGACGAGCATCGCGCAGGGCTCGGAGCGCAGCGACCACGATGTGCGGAAGAGTGAGGCAGAGGCGGCGCTCCAGGAGAGCGAGGAGCGGATGAGATTGGCGCTCGAATCCGCGCAAGTGGGCACCTTCGATTGGGACATGGTTCATCAACGGATTTTCTGGTCACGCTGGCACGAGCAGTTGTGGGGCTATGCGTCCGGTGAGTTTGACGGCACGTACGAGGGGTTCCTGGGGCGTGTCCACCCCGAGGATCAAGGAGGCATCCGACACGAGGTTGAAGGTTGCGTGACGACTCGAGCCCCATTTCGGCATGAGTTTCGGGTGGTCTGGCCGGACGGGAGTGTGCGTTGGATCGCCGCGGCGGGTGAATTTGCCTTCGAGAAGGACAAGGAGACGGTGCCGGTGCGGATGCGTGGGACGGTGATGGAAATCACCCAACGACGTCAGGCGGAGCGTTTGCACGGACTCGCGGCCGAAGTGTTGGCGTTGCTGAACAATTCCCGGGAGTTTTCGGATTCCATCCAGGAGATTCTGGCCGCCATCAAGCGGACGACTGATTTCGATGCCGTGGGTATCCGGCTGCGGAAGGGCGATGACTTTCCCTATGGTGGGGCCCAAGGATTCACGGAGTGTTTTCTGGAAGCGGAAAATACGCTTGCGATTCGCGATGCGGCCGGTGAGTTGTGTCGGGACGAGAACGGGAACCCGACACTTGAATGCACCTGTGGTCTGGTCATTACAGGACGGACCGATTCCACAAACCCGCTGTTCACACCCGGGGGGAGTGCTTGGACGAACGATGCCAGACTGCTGATTCGCCTTCCGGGGAGGCAGGATCCGCGGTTGAATCCGCGGAACCGCTGCATCCACGAGGGCTTCCAGTCCGTGGCCCTCATTCCGATCCGCGCGGGACAGGAGAATGTGGGTTTGCTTCAGTTGAACGACCGCCGCAAGAACCGGTTCACGGTGGAGACCGTCCGGTTTTTCGAAGGGTTGGCCTCCGCCTTCGGTCTGGCGTTGCTGCGGCGACGTGAGGAGCAGGCGCTCCGCGAAAGCGAAAGCAACCTTCGCACCCTCTTTGATGCGATCCCGGAATCGGTCTTTGTCCTGGATTCCGAAGGGACCGTCCTGGCTGGGAATGCCACCTTTGCGGATCGCCTGAACCGGCCTTTGAGCGCCTGTGTGGGGCGTCTGGTGGACAGCCTCATGCCGGCGGAGGTGGCGGTGCGACGAAGGCAATGGATCCACGAGATGGGGAGGACGAAAAAGCCAGCGGTCTACGAAGATGAACGAACCGGATGCTGGATTCGAAGCTCGATCTATCCGGTTTTGGACGCGGAGCAGCAACTGAAGCGCATTGTGGTGGTGGCGACTGACATCACGGAACAGAAGCAATCCCAGGAAACCTTGTGCCGGCAGGACGCGGAGTTCCGGGCGATGTTCGACGTGGCGTCCATCGGAATGGCCCAGGCGGATCCCGTGACTGGCCAGTGGCGGCGGGTGAATCAGCGGTTGTGCGACATCACCGGCTATTCAGCCGGGGAGATGCTGCGAATGCGCATGTCGGATGTGACTCTGCCGGAGGACCGGGAAGTCGATGGTGAGATGTTCCGGCGGCTTGCTCAGGGTGAGACGACCCATTGCCGACGGGAGAAGCGTTACGTCCGAAAGGATCATTCCGTTATCTGGGTCAACGTGAACATGACTGTGATCCGGGACGCGCAGGGTAAACCACTAGGGATCATGGCCACGATCGAGGACATCCATGAACGGAAACGTGCCCAACGGCGTACGGTTCAGGATGCCGAACGAACCGAGCTACTCCTGAAGTTGCACCAGCGCGCGTCGCAGATGAGCGACCGGCAGGTCCACGACTACGTGCTGGGCAAGGCCGTGCAACTGACCGAGAGCTCGATCGGGTTCTTCCTCCTCATGGCGGAGACGGGAGGCTCGATCCTTCTGACCGATTGGAAAGACCCGACTTGCCCGGACGTCGGGCGGGTCGGTCCCAGCGGGAGTCTGTGGGAGGAATGCATTCAAGGTCGGAAACCGGTGGTCGACAATGATCCGTGCAGCCTGGACAGCCGGGTCAAGGTTCCGGCCGGGTGCAGGCGATTGAACCGATTGCTGGCCATCCCGGTGGTGGAGAATGACCGTGTGATTTTCATCCTTGGGGTGGCCAACAAGGACGAGGACTACGTGGAGTTTGACGTGAGTCAGATCCAGATCGTCGCCAATGAACTGCACAAGATCCTGCTCCAGCGCGCCGCGCAGGAAAGGCTGCGGAAGTTGTCGGGAGCCGTGGAGCAAAGTCCGGTGAGTGTGGTCATCACCGACACAAGCGGAGCGATCGAGTACGTGAATCCGATGTTCACACGGACCACAGGCTACACGCTGGAAGAGGTGCGGGGCCAGAACCCCCGCGTGCTAGGCTCTGGAGAGAAGCCGGCCCAGGACTATCAGGAACTGTGGCGGACCATCTTGGACGGAAAGGTGTGGCACGGTGAGTTTCACAACCGTAGGAAGAACGGTGAACTCTACTGGGAAACGGCGTCGATCTCGCCCATTCGCGACTCGATGGGGCAGGTGACACATTTCGTGGCGGTCAAGGAGGACGTCACCAAGTTGAGGCAACTGGAGGCGCAGTATCGGCAGGCACAGAAGCTGGAAGCGGTTGGGCAGTTGGCGGGCGGGGTGGCGCATGACTTCAACAACATTCTGGCAGGATTCATGATGCAGTTGCAGTTGATGGAGGGATCTCCAGGTGTGGATTCCGAAACCCAGAATTCCTTGGCTGAACTTCAGAAAGAAGCGCTGCGGGCGGTGGCATTGACTCGCCAACTGTTGATGTTCAGCCGGCGTTCGGTGCTGGTTGTGAGGCCGTTGGACTTGAATGAAGTGGTGGCGAACCTGCTTAAAATGCTGACCCGGCTCATCGGCGAGAACATCGACCTTGCCTTCACGGGCAAGAGCGGTTTGCCGAAGGTTGAGGCGGATGTCGGACTGTTGGAGCAGGTGCTGATGAATCTCGTCGTCAATGCCCGCGATGCCATGCCTGGCGGGGGACGCATCACGATGGGTACCCAGCCCTTCACCGTCAGCCGGGAGGACACGGTTTCGGATCCGAGCCGGCGGCCGGGTTTGTTTGTTTGTCTGACGGTTTCGGACACCGGTTGCGGGATGGATGACCTCACGCTGAAGCGCATTTTTGAGCCCTTCTTCACGACCAAGGAGCCAGGAAGGGGAACCGGGCTCGGGCTGGCGACGGTCCATGGCATCGTGGCCCAGCACCAGGGCTGGGTGGAGGTGGAAAGCCGGGTGGGCGCTGGATCAACCTTCCGGGTGCTGCTACCCGCACTGGCGTCGCCGATCCCGGCGCCTGAACCGACCGTGCTGGACGTGCCCATGCTGCGTGGCCAGGAAACCATTTTGCTGGTGGAAGACGAGGATGCGGTGCGTCGCCTGACCGCGCGCGTTTTGAGGGAGTTCGGGTACTGCGTCCATGAAGCCGCTAATGGACAAGCGGCGATCCGCGTTTGGGACGTGCACAGCGCTTCGATCGATCTGCTGCTCACGGACATGGTGATGCCGGAAGGCCTCACCGGGCTGGAGTTAGCCACACAGCTGCAAGCTAGGAAGCCGGCGCTAAAGGTCATCATCTCGAGCGGCTACAGCGCCGAGATTTTCAAGAGCGGCGCGCCCATCCGAAAGGGCCTAGTCTACCTGCCGAAACCGTGTGAAGCGAAGGTACTTGCCGCGCTGGTGCGCAATCTCCTGGACGCCCGTTGACGACACGTTGGTGCCCGAGTTCCGGTGAGATCCAGGGTGAAACCCTCCATGGCGTTAGGATCGGAACTGCCCCGTATGCGGCCGCCACCGGTCAGGACCTCGACCTACTGAGTTGGGGAATTGGCTGGAGCGGAGTTGCGCAGCACGGGAGGGTTGGGTGCCAAGAGACGGATTGCGCGGGGGTGGGCGGGGCCCCTACGCTGTTCGCGGATTCCCCGACAGGCATTTGCATGAACAACTTTTGGCTTGGCAGGTCGTTTCGTGGTGTGGGCGGTTGGCTGGTAGGCGTGATCCTTCCTGGTGCCGCGATATCCTGGGGGGCGGGCCCGATCGTCATTTCCGGCAACGAGACAAAACTTGAGCTGACGTCAGGGGCGGCGCAGCGAGTGACTGCGGTCGGGCCGGATTCGTTCACGATTCTGGATTTCGGAAGTTTTCCTCCGCAGGTGATTCATGTGATGGAGGTTCCGAACACGGTGATCGGACCACCGTCGAACATTGCGATCACGCCGAATGGTTCGCTCGCGCTGATCGCGAATTCACTGCGGATGGACCCGGCCAATTCAACCAATTGGTTTCCGGAATCCGCCATTCATCTGGTGGACCTGGAGAGCCGTCCGCCGCGGGTGATCGGTCAGGTGTCGGGGGGAGCTCAGGCGTCGGGGATGTCAATCACCCGCGATGGGACGCTGGCGCTGGTGGCGAATCGTGCCGCGGGAACGATCTCGGTGCTGGCCATCCGAGGAAAGCAGGTGGTGCCGCTTCACGAGGTGAAGGTCTGCGAGCCGGCGGAGAGTGTTTCGGATGTGGCGGTGTCGCCGGATGGGCGTCGGGTTCTGGCGAGTATCCAAAAGGGAGGCTACCTGGCGGTGCTGGATCTGGAGGGAGACCGGCTAACCCTGACCAGCCGGAAGCTTTCGGTGTATGGCCAGCCGTACCGGGTGGTCATCACTCCGGATGGCGTGTTGGGCCTGACCGCTGGAACCGGGGTGGGAAATGGGGTTGATCGGGATGCGTTGTCGGTGGTGGATCTGCAAGCGAAACCGATACGGACGATCGATCATGTGGTGTTGGGTGCGGTTCCGGAGTCGTTTGAAGTGAGTCCGGATGGCAAATTGGTGGCGGCGGTGCTGATGGATGGATCGAATCTGGCGGCGAGTCATCCGGAACATACGAAGGCGGGGCGTATGGTGATCCTGGAGCGACGGGGAAAGACGTACCGCAAGGTTTCGGAACATGCGACCGGACGAATTCCGGAGGGCGTGGCCTTCACGTCCGACGGCAAGCATCTGGTGGTGCAGTGTCATCCGGACCGTGAACTGTGGCTGTTTTCGGTACGGGGGACGCGGGTGCGTGACACGGGGCATCGCGTGCCGGTTCCCGGATATCCATCCTCACTGCGGGCATCGCGGTGAGTTGTGAAGGGGTGATCTGAACGAGGAGTGGGCCGGCGCCGGGCGGTTCGAGGTCTTGCGGCGGTTCCGCTGAGCGCCTATAAACGGCCCATGCCTCTCCGATTGCCGGTTCCGTGGGTTATTTTACCTGCTGCATTCGTTTTGCTTGGCCTGGGCGCGTCCGGGGCGCCGCCGCGTGTTTTACCGGAGGGTAAGGTCCCGGACGACATTCGCCTGGCGCCCCCGAAGGATTTGGACGGCTACTTTCCGTTTGAAGTGCCGTCGACGAAAGTGCAGTGGGAACAGCGAGCGGAGCGGGTACGTCGCCAGATTCTGATTTCGCAGGGCTTGTGGCCGCTACCGGCCAAGGCGCCGCTCGAGCCGGTGATTCATGGTCGTAAGGACCAAGGGGACTACACGGTCGAGAGAGTCTACTTCCAGAGCGCCCCGGGATTGTATGTCACGGGCAGTTTGTATCGGCCGAAGGGCAAATCAGGCCGGCTCCCCGGGGTATTGTGTCCGCACGGGCACTGGGCCAACGGTCGGTTCCTGGATCAAGGGGATGAGATGGTCCGTCAAGAGATCGCGACGGGGGCAGAGCGATTTGAGGAGAGCGGTCGGAGTCCGCTTCAGGCGCGCTGCGTGACGTTGGCTCGGATGGGATGCGTGGTGTTCCACTACGACATGCTGGGATACGCGGACAGCCAGCAACTTTCGATGCAGCTAGTGCATGGTTTTGCGAAACAGCGCCCTGAGATGAATGATCCGGTGCGTTGGGGTCTGTTCAGTCCCCAGGCGGAATCCCGTTTCCAGAGTGCGATGGGATTGCAGACCTGGAACTCCATTCGGGCGTTGGACTTCCTGGAGGCCCTGCCGGACGTTGATGCCAAGCGGATCGCGGTAACGGGGGCCAGTGGTGGCGGAACTCAGACGTTTGTCTTGTGCGGAGTAGATCCGCGGCCGGCAGCGGCGTTTCCTGCGGTCATGGTGTCGACGGCCATGCAAGGCGGGTGCACCTGCGAGAACGCGTCAGGATTTCGGGTCGGGACGGGCAACATCGAGCTGGCGGCGCTGTTTGCGCCGAAGCCGATGGGGATGACGGGAGCCAATGACTGGACGATTGAGATGCCGTCGAAGGGGTTCCCCGAGTTGCAGAGGCTCTATGAGCTGATGGGTGCGAAGGACAGGGTGATGCTGAAGCACCTGCCGCACTTCGGGCACAACTACAACTACGTGAGTCGTTCCGCGATGTATCAGTGGTTCAACCGTCACCTGGGTCTGGGACTGAGAGAGCCGGTGATTGAGGAGAACTTTCAGCGGCTGCCGGCCGACGAGTTGACCGTTTGGAATGATCGACATCCGAAGCCCCGGGGCGGGGATGATTTCGAGAGGGACTTGGTGCAATGGTGGACGGCGGATGCCACGAAGCAGATGGCTGCGGCGGCGGCCACCGAAGAAGGCCGCCGGACGGTGATTCAGCCTGCGATCGACATCACGCTAGGGAGGACCCTGGCGGAGGTGGGTTCGGTGGAGTGGGAACTGGGTCCGAAAACCGATCAGGGTCTGGTCATCGAGATGACGGGATTGTTGCGGAACAAGGGAAGGGGCGAAGTGGTTCCGGTGACCTTTCTGCATCCGAAGACATGGAGCGGCCGGACGGTGATTTTCGTCACGACATCGGGTAAGGCGGGGCTGTACACGGACGAGGGTGAAGTGACAGCGGAGGTTCGCCGGCATCTGGATGCGGGAGCGACGGTGGTGGGGGTGGATTTGATGTATCAGGGCGAATTCCTGGCGGACGGGAAACCGCTCGGACAGACGCCCAAAGTGAAGAACCCGCGGGAGGCGGCGGCGTACACCTTCGGTTACAACACGACGGTTTTTCAGCAGCGGGTGCACGATCTGCTGACTGTGATCTCCTTCGTGAAGAACCACGAAAAGCCGTCCAAGGAGATCGTCCTGGCGGTGGGCCCGGGAGCGGAGACATGGGCGGCGTGCGCGAAGGCGGTGTCCGGCGACGCGGTGCAGGCGGCCGCTGGCGGGCCGGGTGAGTTTCGATTTGCGTCGGTGCGGGACATTCGCAGTCCGGACTTCGTGCCGGGCGGGGCGAAGTATCTCGATCCGTATGTGCTAAGCCGGTAGCGATTCATGCATCGCTTCTTTCTAAGGACCGGGGTGGGTGCTGGGGAAGTGGTGGCGCTGGATGAGGGCGACAGTCACCACGCCGCCCGGGTGTTGCGGATAGCGGGCGGGGAAACCGTGGAAATATTGGATGGTTCGGGACGCTGCTTGCGGGGCCGTGTGGTGGAGGTGAGCAAGCGTACGACGCGGGTGGAGGTGTTGGAGGTTGAACTTCGGCCGGCTCCGCCGCAGGTCGAGTTGGCGCCATCGTTGATCAAGGGCAAGGCCATGGATTTCCTGGTGCAGAAGGCGACCGAACTGGGGGTGGCCCGTCTGAGCCCGTTGATGACCGAACGCGCTGTGGTGCGGGTGACCGCGGACGATGGGGAAGACCGAGTGGCGGATTGGTTCCGAACGGCGGTGGAGGCCTGCAAGCAGTGCGGCAATCCATGGATGCCGACCCTTGAGCGGCCGGCGACCCTGTCTCAATTCCTGCGGCGACGGGGACCGGGTTTGTTGCTGGTGGCATCCTTGCGCGGGGACACGCTCCCGGTTCGGACGGTCCTGGCGGGGGAAGAGGCAGAAGCTGGGATATCGGGGAACACCGTGACATTGGTGCTCGGGCCTGAAGGTGATTTCACGCCGGACGAAGAGGAGTCTCTTCGGACGGCCGGGGCTCGACCGATCAGCCTCGGACCGCTGGTTCTCCGGGCGGAGACGGCAGCGATCGCCGGGCTGGCGGTGCTTCAGTACGAGCTGGGCTTCGGGCGGAAAAACTGACGGAAGGCCCGGGTCATGCCCCGACTTGACGGCGGATGGAGTCGGCGATCTTGCGACTCCAAAGCTCGATGGTGGTGGCGTCGCTGCCTTCGATCAGCAGGCGGGCCTTCGGTTCTGTGCCGGAGTAACGGAGAAGGACCCGGCCGCCGCCCTGACCGACATCGGATTCCGCTTGCTTGAGCAATTCGACGAGGCCGTCGAGTTCCGCGAACGGGCGTTTCTCGCGGACCTTGACGTTGGTAACGAGCTGGGGGAAGCGGGTCCAGCAACGTGAGAGTTCGGAGAGCGGCTTGCCCGTGTTCTGCATGATCTGGAGGATCTGGAGCGCGCAGACGAGTCCATCGCCGGTCGTGCTGTGATCGCGGAAGATCATGTGACCACTTTGTTCGCCGCCGAAGTTGTACCCGTGGGAGAGCATTTCATCGATGACGTACCGGTCCCCGACCTGGGTGCGCACGATCCTGCCACCGGCTTTACTGATGGCGACGTCGAGGCCAGCGTTGCTCATGACGGTCGAGACGAGGGTTTTTTCGGCAAGCGTTCCGGTCCGAAGCATGTCGAGAGTAACGATGGCCATGATGTCGTCGCCGTCGATCAGCTTGCCACGTTCGTCGCAGAGGAGGACGCGGTCGGCGTCGCCGTCGTGGGCGATACCGATGTGGGCGCTGTGCTCCCAGACCTTCTGGCACATCATCTCGGGGTGCATGGAGCCACAATCGAGATTGATGTTGGTGCCGTTGGGATTGACGCCGAAGGCGAAGACTTCAGCGCCGAGTTCCCGGAGGACGCTGGGCGTGGCCTTGTAGGCTGCGCCGTGGCCGCAATCGACGACGATGCGCACGCCTTCGAGGGTCATGCCGCGAGGGAAACTGGACTTGGCGTACTCGATGTAGCGTCCGAGCGCATCCTCGATGCGGACGGCTTTGCCGATGGCGCTGGCGCGCGGCCGGATTTTTTCGATCTCACCGTCGAACACGAGGTTCTCAATCTGCGCCTCGATTTCGTCGTCGAGCTTGTAGCCGTCGGAGCGAAAGAATTTCACCCCGTTATCGTCATAGGGATTGTGGGAAGCCGTGATGGCGATGCCGGCGTCAGCGCGCAGGCTTCGGGTGACATAGGCGATGCCGGGGGTGGGGAGGGGGCCGATGAAGAGGACATCGACGCCCATGGACAGGATGCCGGCCGAGACGGCGTTCTCGAGAAGGTATCCGGAAAGTCGGGTGTCCTTGCCGACAACGATCTGATGTTTGCCGCGGCCGCGGGGTTTCTGTTGGAGGTTTTTGAAGACGTGCGCGGCGGCGCAGCCGAGTTTAAGGATGGTGTCGGCTGTGACGGGTTCGATGTTGGCGGTGCCGCGGACACCGTCGGTGCCGAAGATGCGTCGGGGTTGGTTCATAGGAAGCATGGGACACTTTTTGTCTTCTTATCGGCAAAGATGTCGTTCGAGTGGAGGAATTAACGTGGAGTCGTCGGGCTGATGACGACTTTTTCCGGGAGTGTGCTCAAGAGGCGGACGGACTGGGGGAGGCGAATTTCGACCCGATTGGTGATGGGTCCATCGAGGGGGGAGTCGGGAAGTTCGACGAAGGCGACGGCGTCGTTTTCGGTAAGGCGGTCGAGCAAGGTCAAGTCTCCTCCGACCCGGACGAAAATGGTGGGGGGATCGATGCGGACAGGGTTGGCGGATTTTCCCGGGGAAAGGACGCGGACGGAGAGGGTGGGGAAATCGCGGGTCGCGTAGGGTTGGAGGGGGCGGACCATGGGGCGGATGTCTTCGCGCATGAAGAGATGGGCTCCATACCAGATGAGGACAGCCAGTCCTAGAGAGAGGAGTTTCCAGGAAAGGTTATCGAGGATCATGTGCTGGAGTCGCATGGACGGCCCTTGTTTACTTGGACGGCGGTGGGCGAACGCCGACAGCTTTCCGGCGAAGCCACGTCGGGATGAGGAGTTTCAGACGTTCCAGGGACGACGTGGATGCGACCTCGGGGACGAGAACGGAGCTAAGGAAGGAGCGGAGCTCCTCGAGGGAGACACCGCGTTGGAATTGGCCATTGTGGGCGTACGAGATGGCTCCGGTTTCCTCGGAGACCACGACCAGGACGGCATCGGTCTCTTCGCTGAGTCCGATGGCAGCGCGGTGGCGGGTGCCGACTGATTTTCGCAGATCGGACCGTTGGGCAAGCGGGAAGATGCAGGCGGCGAAGGCGATGCGGTCGCCGCGAATGATCACCCCGCCGTCGTGGATGGAATTGTTGGGGAAGAAGATGGCTTCGAGCATTTCCGGGGTGGCTTCGCAGTCGACCGGAATTCCGATTTCGACGACCTCCTGGAGGTTGATGGCGCGTTCGATGGCGAGAAGGGCGCCGATGCGGGCTTCGGAGAGTCGTCCGCAGGACTGGACGATGACTTCGAGATTCTCGCGCTGCTCACGAACGGACGCGAAGAGGGGGAGATCGCCGACCCGGGCCAAGAGACGTCGTATCTCGGGTTGGAAGATGACGAGGGCGGCAAACGAGATGAAGGCGGTACCGGCGCCCAGGAGCCAACCAAGGACCTCCAGATTGAGGACGGCTGCGAGGGCGAAGAGGACGAGGAGCAGGATGAGAAAACCGATGAGGACGGGTGCGGCGCGGGTGCCCCGGAGGAAAATCAGCACGTAGTAGATGGCGACGGCGAGGAGGAGAACCTCGACAACGGCGCGCCATCCTTGCTGAAGAAACTCCATCATGGGTTGGTTTGGTGGGCCAGAATTGCCTCGGCGACGCGAATCGCCTGGGTGGTTTCGGCAACGTCGTGGGTTCGAAAAATTTCTACGCCTGCGGCCCGGGCGAGGCACGAGGTCGCCAAGGCGCCGGGCAGTCGTCCGTCAATGGGGGCACCGGTCAGGCTGCCGAGGAACGTTTTCCGTGAAACTCCCAGCAACAAGGGCCTGCCGAGCTGTCTGAAGGTGGCCATGTGCCCCAGCAACTCCCAATTATGTTCCAGCGTTTTTCCGAACCCGATGCCGACATCAAGGGCGACTTGGTCCGGTTGCACCCCTGCTTCGGCGAGGCGTGCGAGGACCCGGCGAAAGAAGGCGAGCACTTCGGTGGTGACATCGGCATACACCGGAGCCTTCTGCATGGTCTGGGGCGTGCCCTGCATGTGCATGGCCACGTAGCCGACCCTGTGCTGAGCCGCCACGCGCCAAAGTGCGGGGTTGGTGCGGTTGGCGGCGACGTCATTGATGATGCTGGCACCGGCATTGAGCGCGGCTTCCGCGACGCCGGGTTTCATGGTGTCGATGGAGATTGGGACGCCGGTTTCGGCGGCGAGTTGACGGACAACGGGAATGACCCGGCGGCGTTCTTCTTCGTCGGATACTGGAAGGGCACCGGGTTTGGTGGATTCACCGCCGACGTCGAGGATATCAGCGCCTGCCTGGACAAGGGACAGTCCGTGGGCGACAGCCTCGGTGGTGGAGAAGAAGCGACCGCCGTCGGAGAACGAATCTGGAGTGACATTCACGATGCCCATGATCAAGGCGGGTCGCGGAAATCGGAATTCGGTGTGGCGGGTTTTCCAGAGCATGTCCCCTAGGGCAGAGCATGCGTGGGTTGGGCGGAGTTCGGAAGGCGTATTGCGGCCGGGGATCGAATTCTTGGCATGCCACGGTTTGGACGCTTAAGGTGCTACTGCATTCGAATGATTACGGACAATTCCCGAACGTGGGCGCGGTGGATGATTGGGGTGGGGCTCGTGATGATGGGTTCGGCGCGGGCGAATGTGGTTTTGGAATGGAATGCCGTGATGATGGCGGCCATCCGCCTGGAAACGACCGCACCCACGCTTTCAAGCCGAAACCTGGCGATTCTGCAGTTGGCGGTTTACGACGCGGTGAACTCGGTGGTGAGGACGCATCAGCCCTACGCCATCCAGGCGGATGCGCCGCCGGGGACCTCGGCTGAGGCGGCGGCGGCGGCGGCGGGATACACCGTGGTCAAGGCGCTGTATCCGGGGATCCGCGCGCGGGCGGACGAGACGTTCGACCTGTGGCGCGCGGGCGTGCCGGACGATGCGTCCATTCGGGATGGACAGGCCTTGGGCAGCGATGTTGCGAGGTTGATGCTGGGGAATAGGGCCGGGGACGGTGCGGCCACGGAAGTTCCGTACATTCCGAGTTCGGAAGCCGGGGCGTGGCGGCGGACTCAACCTTTCTTCCGACCACCGCTGACCCCGGGTTGGCGGTATGTCCTGCCATTTGCGATCCTGGAGGTGGAGGCGTTTGTGCCGGGGCCACCTCCGGCGTTGGGGAGTCCGGAGTATGCGCGGAATTGGGACGAAGTGTTTCGATTGGGATCCCGTAACAGCACTGAGCGAACGGTGGAACAGAGCCTGATCGCGCGGTTTTGGTCAGACTTCAGCTACACGGCGATGCCGCCCGGCCATTGGCATGAGATTGCGGCGACGATTGCGGCCGAGGCGAAGAACACTCTGGTTGAGACCGCGCGTTTGATGGCGCTGTTGAGCCTGGCGCAGGCGGATGGCGCCATCGTTTGTTGGGAGACCAAGTTTCGATATAACCTTTGGCGGCCGGTGACGGCCATTCAACGAGCGGATGAAGATGGGAATTCGGCGACCGAGAACGATGTGCTCTGGGATCATTTTCTGGCGTCTCCGCCCTTCCCGGCCTACCCGAGCGGACACTCCACCTTCAGTCAGGCGAGTGCGGACGTCCTGACCTTCTTCTATGGAACGGACGCCATCTCGTTCGGTGCGGTCTCGGACACGGTTCCGGGGGTGATCCGGCACTACGATAGCTTGTCCGTTTGTGCGGCGGAAATCGGGATGAGCCGGATCTATGGCGGCATCCATTACGGTTTCGACAATCTTGAAGGGAAACGGATGGGGAAGCGGATTGCGCAGGACGTGGTGGCGCATTGGTTGTTGCCGGTGGCGGACCTGCCGCGGGTCCGGCCGGACGGACAGGATGGGGGCAAGGCCCGGGTTCGGGTACACGGCCGGACGGGAACGCGGGTCGCGGTGGAACTCTCCAACGACCTGAAGAATTGGTCACCGGTGACGGTGGTGGATGGCGTTCCCGGTGGACGACGGGTCGCGGTGGAACGTGGGGGACAGGTTGGCGTGTTTTTCCGGGTAAGGGAGAAGTAGTGGATGGCGGGCGGATTTGGCTCCCGCGAAGGCGTTGAGTTTGTCAGGCTCCCCGCATGGCACGAACGAACGCATGGGGACGCGTGGCGGGCATCCTGGTGGGTATTGGGTGCGGTTTGGGTGGTGGCGTGGAAGCCATGGCGGATCTGAAACTTTGGTATCGCCAGCCGGCCCCAATGACGGAGCGCACTCCGAAGGATGGGTGGTCGAATTCACGGGGCTGGGTGGAGGCACTTCCGGTGGGGAACGGTCGACTGGGAGCGATGGTTTACGGCGGGGTCGAGGCCGAGCGCCTTCAACTAAACGAGGAATCGGTGTGGTCCGGGCAGCCCCAGGACGCGGATAACCCGGATGCCTTGCAGCACCTGGCGGAGATCCGGCGTCGGCTGTTCGCCGGGCGTTATGCGGACGGCCAGAAACTGACCTTCGACAAGCAGACGTGCCGGGGACCGGGGACCTGCGGGGGGGCGGCGGCGAAGTGCGACTTTGGCTGTTATCAGACCTTGGGGGATCTGGATCTTCGCTTTGACGGACAAGGGCAGGGCGCGCTGGCCGAGTACCGACGCGACTTGGATCTGGAGACGGCGATTGCGCGGGTCCGGTATGGTCGGGAGGGGGTCGTCTACGAGCGGGAAGTGTTTTCGAGTGCGGCGGATGAGGTGTTGGTGGTTCGGTTGACGGCCGACAAGCCGGGAAAGCTGAGTTTTGTCGCCGATTTGTCCCGGCCCGAGGCCGCCGAGACCCGGGTGGATGGACCGGGTGATCTGGTGATGCGAGGTCGATTGTATGAGGGAAAAGGGGTGCGGTTTCTGGCCCGTCTCCGGGCGCTGAACGAGGGTGGTGAGGTGCGGGTGGACGAAAATCGTCTACGGATCGAGGGAGCGAATGCCATCACGCTGCTCCTGGTCGCCGGAACGGACTACCGGGGGCGGGATGCCGAAGGGCAGACGGTGCGGCAATTGGAGGCGGCGGCGAGGAAGGGTTACGCCGGTTTGCGTTCAGCCCATGTCGCCGATTACCGACGACTCTTTGACCGAGTTCGGTTGGACCTAGGCACGAGCGCGGCGGACGCGAAGCCGACGGACGAGCGTATGGAAGCGTTTTCGGCGGGCGGCGGCGATGCGGGGCTTGCGGCGCTCTATTTTCAGTTCGGCCGGTACCTTCTGATCTCGAGCAGCCGTCCGGGGGACCTGGCCGCCAACCTGCAGGGGATCTGGGCGGAGGGGATCCAGACGCCGTGGAATTGCGATTACCACGCCAACATCAATGTCCAGATGAACTACTGGCCGGCGGAAGTGGCGAATCTGGCGGAGTGTCACCTGCCGTTGATCGAGCTGATCGAATCGATCCGGGAACCGGGGCGGCGGACCGCGAGGATCCACTATGGCGCGAAGGGGTGGGTCTGCCACTCGGTGATCAATGTCTGGGGCTACACCTCGCCGGGTGAGCATCCGTCATGGGGGCAATTTCCGGCGGGATCGGGCTGGCTCTGCCAGCATTTGTGGGAGCATTACGATTTCAGCCGTGACCGGGCCTTCCTGGAGCGTGCATACCCGACGATGCGTGAGGCGGCGGAGTTCTATCTGGATTTCCTGGTGGAAGGGCCGCGACACGGTTGGCTCGTGACGGCGCCCAGTAATTCTCCGGAGAACGTTTTCCGGACGGCGGATGGTCAGACGGCGTCGGTGTGTTATGGGCCGACGATGGATATTCAGATCATTCGAGAGCTCTTCGGGAACTGCGTCGCGGCGAGCCGGATTCTCGGGAAGGACGAAGCGTTTCGGCAGCGACTGAGTGCGGCGATCGCGAAGCTGCCGCCGCACCAGGTGGGAAAGCACGGCCAGCTTCAGGAATGGATTGAAGACTTCGATGAAGCCGAGCCGCACCACCGGCATGTCTCGCATCTTTACGGCCTGCATCCTGGCCGGCAGATCACGCGGCAGGGAACGCCCGAATTGGCGAAGGCGGCCCGGGTCACGTTGGAGCGCCGTGGCGATGATGGAACCGGTTGGTCGTTGGCGTGGAAGATCAATTTCTGGGCACGCCTCGGGGACGGGGATCGGGCGCTCAAGCTGTTTCGGACCCTACTCCGACCCGTGCGCGGTTCCTCGGTGAACATGAGCAACGGGGGCGGGACGTTTCCGAACCTGTTCGACGCGCACCCTCCGTTTCAGATCGACGGCAATCTCGGTGGCTGCGCGGGCATCGCCGAGATGTTGCTTCAGAGTCACGCGGGAGAACTGGAGTTGCTGCCGGCGCTGCCCAAGGCGTGGCCGTCCGGCCGGGTCATCGGGCTGAGGGCGCGCGGCGGGTACTCGGTCGATCTGGCGTGGGACCAGGGATCACTCAAGGAGGCAACCGTCCGGGTTCGAGAGGCGGGGCTGGTTCGATTGCGGTTGGGGTCAGCCCCGACGTCGGTTCGCGGGGCAGGCGGGCCGGTACCGGTGCGGCGGGTGTCGGAGGGTGTCTTCGAGTTCACAGCCGGGGCGCCGGGTTCGTACGCACTGAATGCCGGGCCATCGCCCGTGCCGTGAGGTCCGGGGCACAGGAGGGCGGCCGCTTGTTTCCCGGGCTAGCGGTCCTCGATGGGGCGAAGGGGTGCCCGGGTGTCGGGATGGGTCGATTTGGACCCGTTTTCCGAACCGATCGGTCACGGGTAACCGCAAGAGTTCAACACCGAGCGAGCCTTTCCCGGCAATGCCTGCGCCGACAGCGATTCGTCGGCCAAGGCTCTCGTCAATCAGCACGAAATCCGCGGTCACGTCCAACGCCAAGGCGATTCCCCCCGTTCACCGTGTTGCTTCGGCAAAAGTGCGTGAGAGGACGACCGGGATTCGCGTAGCCTGGGTTCCATGGCTGAACCCTGGAACGTGGAATGTACCCGGAACGGATTCTCAGCGACGGATTTGAACGAGCTGCAGCGCCAGCTGTCGGCGTGGCGGGGCGCGCAGCGAGGCCGGTCGCGATTGCCTGAGGAACTGTGGACGGCGGCAGCGACCGTGGCGAAAATCGATGGAGTCAGAAGGACTCTTCAACCAACTCAAGGAGCTCTGGGTGTATCCATTTCGTGGGGCTCGCACCGTTGCAGTGGCGCATCCCCAGTTCCACCCAGGTGATCCTTGCCCGGACTGTCAGGACGCCAAACTCTATAACCTCCCACCGGCCCTTATCCTGCGCTTGGTTGGGCAAGCCCCAGTGGCCGCCACCTGTTTTGAACTTGAACGACTGCGCCGTCGTCGGCTGCCTGATCGGCCAGGCGGCCCAACGCGACGTCATCCATAACGATGATACGAACATGCGCGTCGCCCGTCTGCGCAAGGAACCGGCACCACTGACCAACCCAGGTGGAGCCAAACGAGCGCGCACCGGGATCTTCACCACCGGCATCCTGACCGGTGGAGATCAACCTCCCATCGCCCTCTTCTTCACC
>Ga0105046_10006312_pt1 | contig 18704 bp, 16 predicted proteins | sample MAT03_FD_78385 | JGI IMG/M metagenome (GOLD analysis project Ga0105046, IMG submission 78385) | Freshwater microbial communities from Lake Fryxell liftoff mats and glacier meltwater in Antarctica - MAT-03 (megahit assembly) | ecosystem: Environmental > Aquatic > Freshwater > Ice > Liftoff... | reverse complement strand
TTCCCGCCCTTCAACGAGCGGGATCATGGCGGCTGTCTTGCGTGGTGGCCAGGCTTTGAACAAGCGCAGCTGCGGCTGCCAACTATGGCCTTTTGCAGACCCGCTCAGCCGGCTCAAGTGACCACAGGGCGCGCCGATATCCACTGCATCACTGCAGCACAGCCAAGGCCCAGATGTTTGCTTCCCCTTTTGCTCCCCGCGCGCGCCACCCAGCAGGGACGATGTACCAGCAGGTCAGTGTCGAAACCCGGCTGACCGACGCCAGCCCGCATCAACTGGTGGCGATGCTGTTCGACGGCTACATGGAAGCCGTCGCCCAGGCCCGCGGCGCGATGCGCGATCGCCAGCATGGCGCCAAAGGCGTGGCCATCGGCCGCGCTGTACGCATCGTCGAAGAAGGCTTGCGCGCCGGTCTTGATCTGAACGCCGGCGGCGCCCTGGCGCGGGACCTCAACGATCTCTACAACTACCTGTCGATGCGCCTGACGCTGGCCAACCTGCACAACGACGAAGCCGCGCTGGACGAGTGCCAGCGGCTGATGGAGCCGCTGCGCCAAGCCTGGGCCTCGATCGCTGCCACCACCCTGGCGACCCGCTGAAGAAGTCCCATGCCCCACGTCCCCCCACACTCCACAGAGACATCCTTGATGGACCCGCAACTGCTCAGCTACTACGAAGCGATTGAACAAGCCAGCGCCGACATGCTGAATGCGGCCAGGGCCGGCGATTGGGATGAAGTCGTCAAACTCGAAGGTGCCTGCGTGCTGCTGATCAGCCAGCTCAAGCATGCAGCGCAGACGCAGACGCAGGCGCAGGCGCAAGCACCCAGGGGCCCGTTGGTTGAGCCTGCGGTGCTGGACGCTGCGCGCACCAAGTCGCGCATCATGCAGCGCATCCTGGTCAACGACGCCGAGATCAGGCACCTGGCCGAGCCCTGGCTGCAGGATCTGGACGACACCCTGGCCGGTCGGCGCAAGACGCTGCACTGAAGCCCGCCCCTCTGGCTGACCCTGAGCAATCGACGCCGATGCCTTCCACCCCACCACAGCGCAAGCCTGCGCCTGCCCGAGCCGAGCCAGGTGCCGCAGGCTGGGCAGCCTTCATGGTCGATCAGCATGATGAGCGCCTGGGACTGCTGCGCACCTTGCGCGACAGCAGCGCCGTGCTCAGCCTGACAGCGCCTGCAGGTGTGACGCTGAACACCTCGCTGTGGGCGATCGACACCGATGCCGATCGACTGCACTTCAACGTCGACGCCGAGTCAGCTGCCCTGCAGTCACTGCTGGAGAGTGACGAAGCCGTTGCGGTGGCCTACCTGGACAGCGTCAAACTGCAGTTCGATCTGGAGCAACTGGTCCTGGTGCGCGGCGCCCGGGCCAGTGCGCTGCAATGCAGGCTGCCGCAGCAGATGTACCGCTTCCAGCGCCGCGGCAGCTATCGCATCCCGGCGCCGCAAAGCCTGGCGCCACAGGCAAGGCTGCGCCACCCGGCGATGCCGGACATGCAACTGACATTGCGCGTGCTGGATGTTTCCGCAGGCGGCTGCTCGTTGTGGCTGCCCCTTGATCTGCCGGCGTTGCAGGCCGGCACCGAACTGTCGCGTGTGGCGGTGCAGCTGGACAGCGGCACAGCCTTCAGCGCGGCAGTGACCGTGCAGTACATCAGTGCCTTGAGCCATGCCGATGGTTCGGTGCAAGGGCTCAGGCTGGGTTGCGCCTGGGAGCCCAGCACTGCCGGTGGCAAACGCCAGTTGCAGGCCTGGCTGGACCTGGTGCAGCGCCGCCAACGCCTGCTGTCGCTGGGCTGACAGACATGCAAGAACTGTTGCGCCCATCCAGCCCACCCCGCTTGCCCGGCGCACACAGCTTTGCGCGCGCCAGGCCCTGGCAGGGTCTTCTGCAGCGCCAATGTGGCTTCACTTTGCTGGAGTGCCTGGTGGCCGCCGGGCTGGCAGCGCTGATGGCGGCGATGGCCTGGCCGGCGCTGCGCAGCAAGGCGCCGCAAGCTGCCCGGCTGGATGCCGTGCAAGCATTGATGGCAGTGCAGGCAGCACAGGAGAACTACCGCGCCGCCCACGGCGGATACGCCGCCAGCCTGAGCGCGTTGAACGCACCGGGTCTGCGCGCGCAGGCAGCCAGACCCGTCTTGGGCGCTGAAGCAACTGTGCTCAGTGCACAGGGCCACTATCGGCTTGAGCTGCAGCAAAGCCAGGCCGACCACTACACCGCATTCGCCGTCGCGGTAGCACCCGCTGCGCAACGCCATGACACCGCATGCAGCACCTTGAGCTTGCAGGTACGGCAGGGCTTTGGCACCGAGGGCCCGCATGCGCGGTGCTGGCATCGATGAGGGCCATGCGCCGTCAGGACAGCGCCGGGTTGACACTGCTCGAAGTCCTCATTGCCGTCAGCGTCCTGGCCATCCTGAGTGCCCTGACCCTGCCGGCCATGGGGCAGCGCGCTGACCGACAGCGGCTCGTCACGGTGGCCGAGACGCTGGCGGCCGATCTCAACGAAGCGCGTTTCGAAGCCAGCAAACATGCAGGCGGCATCGGCTTGAGCGCGCAAGCAGGGCCGCAATGGTGCTGGAGCCTGGCAGTGGGGCAGGCGCCAGCAGCCGCCTGTGCCTGCAGCCCGGATCAGGGCTGCGGCCTGAAGCAGGTCAAGGCCACATCACACCCCGGCATCGTGATGCAGACCGGCCAGGCGGTGCAAATGACGCCTGACGGCAGCGCCACCATCACCACGCAAAACTCCACCCACACCACCATCCACACCACCCCCCACACCACCACTGTCGCGCTTTTCGAATCGCGCCGGGGCGAGCAACTGCGCGTGGACCTGCTGGCCGTGGGCCGCTCGCGCATCTGCGCCCCGCACACCGTGCAGGCTCATCCGCTGTCGAGGTATCCCAGATGCTGAAGGTGATGCGATCCGGCTGGCGGCTCAGTGTCTGGCTGCCTGCACTGCTGCTCTTCGCGGCTGCACTGGGCGCGGTGGCCGGTGCGATCGAGCACTTGACGGACAAGCAGCTCAGAGCGGACGCCTTCCATACCGCAACGCTGTGGTCGCGCCACGTCGTCACCCATGTGCCCGATCTCGACCTGGCGTTCAGCGGCGACATTCCCTCGCCACAAGCCCAGGAGCGGCTGCTGGCCCTGCAGGACATGGCGGACCTGGCGCAGTTCAAGTTGCTGGACAGTGACGGTCGCTTGCTGATCAACTCCTTGTCCATCGGCTCCGCGCCCAGAGAAGTCGAGCACGATGCAGGCACCACCGCCCGCGCACTGGCCAGCGCAGCGGCTGGCGCCATCACGCTGAACATGCAGCGCGGTGACGGCGTCATCCAGCCGCTGATCTACACCCAGGCCTATGTGCCGGTCAGACTCGGGCCCACCTTGCTGGGCATTGCCGAGCTGACCATCGACCAGGCCGAAGTCGCCAAAGCCACGCGGCAGTCGATGCAGCGCGTGGGCTTGCTGGCCAGCTTGGCGCTGGGCTGCACGGTGGCCCTGGGCTCGTGGCTGACATCCAGGCGGCTGCGCCAGCAGCGCCACGCCGCTGAGCGGGCCGACTACCTGGTGGAGCACGACTTGTTGACTGGCGCCCTGAACCGCGGCCAGTTCAGCACCGAGCTGCAGAAAGCCTGCCACAGCCACAGCCACAGCAAGCCGGAGAAGGGTGCAACCGAGGGTGGCCTGGCCGTGCTGTGCATCGACCTGGATCACTTCAACCAGATCAACGAGCGCTACGGGTTGGGGGTCGGCGACGAAGTGCTGCGCTGCATGGCACTGCAGTTGCGCGGCGTACTGCGCGGTCAGGATCTGCTGGCACGCTTGAGCGGCGACCGCTTCGTGGTCTTGCAGCGCAACGCTGACAACAGACAAGATGTCGCGGCGCTGGCCCAACGTGTGCTGGATGCTGTTGCCCAACCCCAGGTGTTGCCGGGATCGACCCAGGGCGGCTCGCCGTCTACAGGCCAGACCCTGTCACTCACTGCCAGTGTTGGGGCGGCGCTGCTGGGCAGTGGCGGCGAATGCGCCGACACGCTGCTGCACAACGCAGAAGTGGCGCTCAGCGACGCCAAATCTGCCGGCCGGGCCAACTGGCGCCTGTACGACGCAGAACTGAATCGGGTGCAACAGGAGCGGAGCAGCCTGACGCAGGACCTGCGCGAAGCGCTGACGCATGGCGGCTTGCAATTGCACTATCAGGCCCTGTTTGACGCCCAAAGCAGCGAGCTCTGTGGCTACGAGGCCTTGGCCCGCTGGCCCCACCCGCTGCGAGGTTTTGTTCCGCCAGGCGAGTTCATTCCCTTGGCAGAAGAGTCGGGCCTGATTGCAGCGCTCGGTCGCTGGGTGTTGACAGAAGCCTGCACCGAAGCAGCCCGATGGCCCGATCCTTTGACCGTTGCTGTCAACCTCTCGGCCAATCAGTTCAGAGCCGGGCCCATGTTGGTCGCGGAAGTGGCTCAGGTGCTGCAGCAGTCCGGCCTGCCATCCCATCGCCTGGAGCTGGAAATCACCGAGTCACTGCTGATGCACGACACCCAGGAGGTGCTGGAGACCCTGCGTGGTCTGCAGGCCTTGGGCACCCGCATCGCGATGGACGACTTCGGGACTGGCTTTTCAAGCCTGTCGTATCTGTGGCGCTTCCCGTTCAACAAGCTCAAGATCGACCGTGCCTTTACCCAGGGTCTGGGGCAGGACGAAAAAGTCGACACCATCGTGCGCTCGATCGTGGCACTGGCCCATCTGCTGAAGATGCGCGTCAATGCCGAGGGAGTCGAGACCGAGGCCCAGCGCCAACAGCTGCAGGCTCTGGCCTGCGACGAATTGCAGGGCTTTCTTCTGGCCAGGCCCCAGCCGGCCTCAAAACTGCACCATCTGAGCGCCGTCGAAAGCAGCAACCGGAATGAAGAACGCGCGCTGGCATAGCGGCAGGCTGGGCCGCTTCTTGCAATCAGAATATCGGTGTCCATCACCCGCGCGCGATCCCGATGCCAAGCACCGCTTTGAAGCCTGTCGAGACCCCAAAGAGCACCAAAACGAAGCCCCACGGCAAATTGCAGGCGGCTGAGCGCGACGCGGCGCTGAAGAACAAGCCGCTCGTCGAGGACATCCGCTTGCTGGGGCGCATGCTGGGCGAAGTGATCCTCGAGCAAGAAGGCAAAGCGGCCTTCGAATTGGTCGAGCGGGTGCGCCAGCTCTCGGTGGCCTACCGCCTCAAAGCCGACACCAGCGCCGGCCGTGTGCTGGACCGCTTGCTGAACAACCTGTCCACCGACCAGACCGTCAGTGTGATCCGCGCTTTCAGCTATTTCAGCCACCTGGCCAACATCGCTGAAGACCGCCACCATGTGCGCCGCCGCGCGGTGCATGACAAGGCCGGTCGGCTGCAGGAAGGCTCGCTGGCCCTGGCGCTGGAGCGCTTGCAGCGTGCCGACCATCGGGCGCATGAGATCGCGCAAGTGCTGGCCAAGGCCTATGTCTCGCCCGTCTTGACGGCACACCCCACCGAAGTGCAACGCAAGAGCATCCTGGACGCCGAGCGCGCAGTGGCCGAGTTGCTGAGCCAGCGCGATGAGCTGGGCGATGTTGAAGCACTGGCGCATAACGAAGAGATGATGCGCGCCCGCATCACGCAGCTGTGGCAAACACGCATGCTGCGCACGGCCAAACTGACGGTGACCGATGAGGTCAACAATGCGCTCAGCTACTACCCCAAGACCTTCCTGCGCGAAATCCCGCGCCTGTACCGCAAGCTGGAGCGGGCGCTGCCTGGGCACGATATCGCGCCCTTCCTGCGCATGGGCCACTGGATCGGCGGCGACCGCGACGGCAACCCCAACGTCGGCGCGCCCACGCTGCGCATGGCCATGTCGCGCCAGGCCGAGGTGGCGTTGCGCTTTTACTTGACGGAAGTGCACGAGCTGGGCAGCGAGCTGTCGATGTCCGGCACCTTGGCCCCAGTGTCAGACAGCCTGCTGCAATTGGCCGAGCGCTCGAGCGACGACAACCCCCACCGCAGCGATGAGCCCTACAGGCGCGCTCTCATCGGCATCTATGCCCGGCTGGCTGCAGCGCTGAAACATCTGACCGGCACAGAAGCCCTGCGCCACGCCATCGCGCCCAAAGACCCCTACCCCCATGCCGGCGAGTTTTTGGCCGATCTGAGGACCATCGAAAGCTCTTTGGTCTCGCACCATGCCGGCGCCATGGTCGGACCACGGCTGGGGCCACTGATCCGGGCGGTACAGGTCTTCGGCTTCCACCTCGCCACACTGGACATCCGCCAAAGCTCGGACCAGCATGAGGCGGTGGTGGCGGAGTTGCTGCGCACCGCCCGCATCACGGCCGACTACGGCGCGCTGGACGAAGCCCACAAACGCAGTTGCCTGCTGGAGATGCTCAACGACGCCAGGCCACTGCGCGTACACGGCGCCGACTACTCGGTGCTGGCGCAAAAAGAGCTTGCGGTGTTTGACGAAGCACGACAGGCTTTGGCAGCCTACGGGCGTGAAGCCATCCGCCACTGCATCATCAGCCACACCGAAGAGGTCAGCGACCTGCTGGAAGTGCTGTTGCTGCAAAAGGAAACCGGACTCTTGACCGGCACGCTGGCGCATGGCGCGCGAGCCTCGTTGATCACGGTGCCGCTGTTTGAAACCATCGCCGACCTGCGCCGCAGCGAACCCATCATGCGCGAGTTCTATGCCTTGCCCGGCGTGCTGCCACTGGTGCTGGCCAGCGGTGCCGAGCAAGACGTGATGCTGGGCTACAGCGACAGCAACAAGGACGGCGGCTTTTTCACCAGCAACTGGGAGCTCTACAGGGCAGAAACCGCACTGGTCAGCCTGTTCGAGACGCTCAGCGCCGGCCAGTCCCAGGGCTTGACGCTGCGCTTGTTCCACGGCCGTGGCGGCACCGTGGGGCGCGGCGGCGGCCCCAGCTATCAGGCCATCCTGGCGCAGCCGCCAGGCACCGTCAACGGGCAAATCCGACTCACCGAACAAGGCGAGGTGATTGCCAGCAAGTACGCCAACCCCGACATCGGCAGGCGCAATCTCGAAACCCTGGTGGCAGCCACCTTGGAGGCCACGATGCTGCATCCGACAAAGGTCGCGCCCCAGGCGTTTCTGGAAGCTGCAGCGCAGATCAGCGAAAGCAGCTTCAAGTCCTACCGCAAGCTGGTCTACGAGACACCGGGTTTCACCGACTACTTTTTCTCTGCCACGCCGATCCGCGAAATTGCCGAGTTGAACATCGGCTCCAGGCCAGCATCGCGCAAAGACAGCCGTGCCATCGAAGACCTGCGAGCCATCCCCTGGGGCTTCTCTTGGGGCCAGTGCCGCATGGCGCTGCCGGGGTGGTGCGGCTTTGGCAGCGCCATCCAGGCCTTCATCGCCCATGGCGAGCGCGACAAGCAGATCGCCTTGCTGCAGCGCATGCACAAGCAGTGGCCGTTCTTTCAAACCCTGCTGTCCAACCTGGACATGGTGCTGGCCAAAAGCGACTTGCGCATTGCAGCGCGCTACGTCGATCTGGTCGAAGACAAAGCAGCGGCCAAGCGCATCTTCAGTGCACTGAAACTCGAGTGGCAGCGCACCCACGATGCCTTGACGCTGATCACCGGGCAGCAGGAACGCTTGCAAACCAACGCCGCGCTGGCACGCAGCATCGCCCACCGCTTCCCGTATCTGGACCCACTGAACCACCTGCAGGTGGAGCTGCTGCGCCGCTACCGCAACCGCCAGGAAGGCCAAAGCGACATCGACCGCCTGCAGCGCGGCATCCACCTGTCGATCAACGGCATTGCTGCGGGTTTGCGCAACACCGGTTGAGGGCTTTGCACCGCGCAGCCTTGGAGTTCGGGGTTCCGGGATCAGGGTTCAGGGATCTGTGCCGGCCTGCGACTCCAGCAAGGCCGTGCGCAACGCTGCAACCTGGCGGCGTGACACGGCCAGCCATTCGTCCACGGGGGCCACTTGCACGGCCCAGCCTTCGCCCGCTTCTTGTTCGCCCGGCAACTCACGTTTTTGCAGTGCGCGCACTGCATGGCGCGCCACCAAGGCGTTGCGGTGCACACGCAGGAAAGGCGGGCCCCCCAGCGCCGCCAGCCGAGCTTGCAGCTCGGTCAGGGAGTCGTCCAGCAAATGGCTCTGGCTGGCGGTGCGCAACAGCACGTATTTCTGCTCGGCCTTCAAGTACAAGACCTCGGGCAGCGGCAGCCGCAACACGCGGCCACGCTCCTGAATCACCAGCGCCGGGGACTCCAGGGCCGCTGCCGCCGTGGTGGCAGCTCCGGCGGCTGCAGCGCCAGGCGACTCGCCACGCCGCATCTGCACGCGCTGCATGGCAGCGCGCAGGCGGTCGCGCCGCACGGGCTTGGTCAGATAGTCCACCGCATCCAGCTCGAAGGCGGTCAGCGCGTGCTCGCCGTGGGCGCTGACGAAGACCACTGCCGGCGGCTGCGGCAGGCTGCGCAATTCCTGGGCCAGCCGCAGCCCGGCGTTGAGGCCCTTGCCCGGCATCCGGATATCCAGCAGCAGCAAATCGAAGCCTGGGTCACCGGCTGCCTGCAGTTGGTTCAAGGCATCGATGGCGTCGGTGGCCTCCGCCAGTGCTTGCAGCTCGATCTCGCCCAAGCCAGCCAGTTCTTCCACCAGCGCGCGCAGCCGCAGCCTGGCCAAGGCCTCGTCGTCAACGATCAGCACCCGCATCGCTCAATCCACCGGCAGCAACACGCGGGCATGAAAGCGATCGCCTTGCGGTGTGCTCTCACGCCACACATCACATTGGCCAGCCACGTCGTGCAGCAGCCGCAAACGTTCTCTGACGTTGTGCAACGCCATGCCGTGCCCGGGGCTGGCAGGGTCTTCGCCGACGCTGTTGCTCACCGTCAGCACCACCTGGGCGCGCTGCACCGAGGCGCTGATGCTCAGATCACCGCCCTGCGCTGCCGGCTCCACCCCATGACGCACGGCGTTCTCGACCAAGGGTTGCAGCAGCAGCGGCGGCACGCGTGCGCGACCCACGCGGGGGTCGGCGCTGTCGATGTGCCAACTCACACGCAGCCGGTCGCCAAAACGGATCTGCTCGATCTCCAGGTAGCGCCTGGCCAGCTCGATTTCTTCGTCCAGGCTGACCCAGGCGCCGACATCGGCCAGCGCCACCCTGAAGAGTTCTGCCAGGTCTTCCAGCACGGCCTCGGCCCGGGCGGGGTCCACGCGCACCAGGGCGATGGCCGTGTTCAAGGCGTTGAACAAAAAGTGTGGGCGAATGCGCGACTGCAGCTCGGCCAATCTGGCGCTGGCGTTGGCCGGGTGCCAGATACGCGAGCGCAAGTCCAGCCAGGCCCATAGCAGCGCAGCCAGCCCCAAGCCGGCCAAAGCGCTGCCGGCGGCAGCAAACGGTGCGCCGGCTTGCGCACTCGGCAACTCCATCCAGGCCAGCGGCCACCAAGCCAGCACAGCACACAGCGCCCCGCAAGCCAGGACCCAGGCTGCGCGCCAGGCCGAGCTGCAAGCGCCCAGGGGCTTGCGCAGCGCGCAAACCACCACCAGCCACAGCAGCGTGGCCATCAGGCCTCCCACACTCAAGGTCGCCTGGCGCGCCACCCAGGCCGCCGTGGTGTGTGCTCCGGCCAGCGCCACCACGGCCAGCACCCCTTGCACCAGCAGTACCGCCCGCAACGCCAATGCCGGGTGGCAGACATCAAAAGCCGCAGCAGCCTGCGACTGCAGCCGCACTCTTTCTTCAGCCAGCGGGTCGAAGCGGGTGTGCGCAAAACTCGACGAGCGCAACTCACCGGGCCGCTCCGAGGCAGACCACGGGCTGCCGGGCCGCGTCAGGTCTGACGCAGTTGCATCGTCCACCGCAGGAACTGCGGCAGGCGGGGGGGGAAGCTTGGCCATGCTGGGTCGGATAATACGGATCCGTCCCGCAAGCAGCGCCCCGGCGCCCTGATGCCCCATGTCGTCCCCTCCCGCCCGACCTGCCAGCCCGGCCGATCCAGCCCATCCAGCCCGTGCAGCCGCTGAAGCCGCTGCAGCCAGCAACAGCCCAGCACCTGCGGCTACGGAGAACGGCCTGCCGGCCGCAGACCCGCTGGCCAACAAGCATCAGGCCTGGTCGGCGCTGTTCAACGAGCCGATGAGCGAGCTGGTGCAGCGCTACACCTCCAGCGTGGGCTTTGACCAGAGGCTGTGGCGTGTGGACATCGCAGGCAGCCTGGCCCACGCACAAATGCTGCAGGCGCAGAGCATCATCTCGGCGCAGGACCTGGCCGATATCCAGCGCGGGTTGGGCCAGATCCGGCAAGAAATCGAGAGCGGGCAGTTCAACTGGCAACTGGCGCTCGAAGACGTGCACCTGAACATCGAGGCCCGGCTGACGACTCTGGTTGGCGATGCCGGCAAGAAGCTGCACACCGGGCGCAGCCGCAACGACCAGGTGGCCACCGATGTCAGGCTGTGGCTGCGCGGCGAGATCGACACGATCAGCGGCCTGCTGCAGCAGATGCAAGCCGCGCTGCTGCAAGTGGCAGCCGCCCACACCGAGACCGTGATGCCGGGCTACACCCACATGCAGGTGGCGCAGCCGGTGAGTTTTGCGCACCACCTGCTGGCCTACCTGGAGATGTTCAAGCGCGACGCAGAACGCCTGGCCGATGTGCGCAAACGCACCAACCAGCTGCCCTTGGGTGCCGCGGCGCTGGCTGGTACCAGCTACCCGCTGGACCGCGCGCTGGTGGCCCGTTTGCTCGGCTTTGAAGGTTTGTGCGAGAACAGCCTGGACGCCGTCAGCGACCGTGACTTCGCGCTCGAATTCGCCGCTGCTGCCAGCATCTGCATGGTGCATGTGTCGCGGCTGGCAGAAGAGATCGTGCTGTGGATGAGCCAGAACTTCGGCTTCATCGACCTGGCCGACCGCTATTGCACCGGCAGCTCGATCATGCCGCAGAAGCGCAACCCCGACGTGGCAGAGCTGGCACGCGGCAAGAGCGGGCGCGTGGTGGGCCACCTGATGGCGCTGATCACGCTGATGAAAGGCCAGCCGCTGACCTACAACAAAGACAACCAGGAGGACAAGGAGCCCTTGTTCGACACCGTCGACACACTCAGCGACACGCTGCGCATCATGGCCGAGATGGTGGCAGGCATGCAGGTCAAGCCCGAAGCGATGGAGCGCGCTGCGATGCGCGGCTACGCCACCGCCACCGATCTGGCCGACTACATGGCCAAGAAGGGCCTGCCGTTCAGAGATGCGCACGAGACAGTGGCCCATGCCGTCAAGCTGGCGATGGGCCGCGGCATCGATCTGGCCGAGCTGAGCCTGGCCGAACTGCAGGCTCTGCACCCCGCCGTCGAGGCCGATGTGGCGCAGGTGCTGACGCTGCGCGGCTCGCTCGATGCGCGCCAAGTGCTGGGCGGCACCGCGCCATCGCAAGTGCGGGCGCAGATTGCCAGGCATCAAGATCGGCTGGCGATTCGAGCCGGCAGTGCAGCCAGCGGTGCAGCCAGCAGTGCAGCCAGCGGTGCACCAGGCGGTGCAGCAAGAGGCGCAGCAGGCGGCACAGCAAGCGGTGCAGCCACCGCATAATTCGGCGATGGAAATACCCGGCAACCTTTTTTGTGTCGCCGCGCCCAGCGGCACTGGCAAATCCAGCCTGGTGCAGTCGCTGCTGGAGCTGGATTCCAGGCTCACGGCGTCGGTCTCGCACACCACCCGCGCGCCGCGGGGCCAAGAGATGGACGGACGCGAGTACTGGTTCACCGACGAAGCCAGCTTCAACGCGATGGTGGCCAGGCAGGAATTCTTTGAGTGGGCCCAGGTGCATGGCAACCTGTACGGCACCAGCCGCAAGGCGATCGAAGCGCGCTTGAACAATGGCGAGGATGTGGTGCTGGAGATCGACTGGCAAGGCGCACTGCAGATCAAGAAGCTGTTCAGTCACGCCGTGCTGATCTTCATCCTGCCGCCCAGCTGGGAAGAGCTGCAGCACCGCCTGACCCGACGCGGTGAAGATCGCCCCGATGTGATCGCGACCCGCATGGCCAACGGCCGTGCAGAAGTTGCGCAAGCGCAGCACTTCGACTTTGTTATCATCAACAGCTTGTTCGAGTCGGCGCTGTTTGACCTCAAAACAGTGGTGCATTCGCAGCGTTTGAAGTACGCGGCCCAGTTGCGCAACCGCTCGCAGGTGTTTTCCGCCTTGGGTTTGATCTGACAAGCTGGGCCGTGGTCATGGGCACGCCCGTGGCTGTCCAGCAGGCGTTCATCAGACGCCCTTCCCCTTCATTCACACATCGAGAAAACCACATGGCCCGCATCACCGTTGAAGACTGCCTGGAAAAGATTCCCAACCGCTTCCAATTGGTGCTGGTCGCCACCTATCGCGCGCGCATGCTCAGCCAGGGCCATGCGCCCAAGCTGGAGAGCAAGAACAAACCCGGCGTGACCGCACTGCGCGAGATCGCCGCCGGTGAAATCGGGCTGGAGATGCTGCGCAAAGTACCCGTCTGAGCGCAGCTTGAGCAGCGGCCAGCCGCCGCAGCTGCAACGAAAATCGAATGCCCCGGGCTGGGGCTTTGGTTCAGTTCCGAGATAAATTCGGGCCATGAGCCTTCGTTCATTCGCCGCCGACTTTCTGCCTGCCGCCCTGCAAGGGCTGCCCGGGCTGCAGCGTGTGCCCGAGCCGCGGGCCCAGCCCGGCCCGGAGGCCGAGGCCAAGGACTTTGCCGCACTGCAAGACAAACTCGGCTACTTGAGCAAAGCCGAGTTGCGTTTGGTGCGCGAGGCTTACAAGTTCTCCGACGAAGCCCACCTGGGCCAGTTCCGCGCCAGCGGCTTGCCCTACATCACGCACCCGATCGCCGTGGCGGGGCTGTGCGCCGACTGGAAGCTGGATGCACAAGCCATCATGGCTGCGCTGATGCACGACACGATCGAAGATCAAGGCGTCACCAAGACCCAATTGATAGAAAAATTCGGCGTCCCCACGGCCGAATTGGTCGATGGGCTGACCAAGCTGGAGAAGCTTCAGTTCACCACGCGCGAGCAGAACCAGGCCGAGAGCTTTCGCAAGATGCTGCTGGCGATGGCCAGGGATGTGCGCGTGATCCTGATCAAACTGGCCGACCGCCTGCACAACATGCGCACGATGGAGGCGATGGCGCAAGAAAAGCGCGCCCGCATCGCGCGCGAAACGCTCGAGATCTACGCCCCCATTGCCCATCGCCTGGGCTTGAATCAGATGTACCGCGAGCTGCAGGAACTGTGCTTTGCGATGCTGCACCCCTGGCGCCACAAAAAGCTGACACTGGCACTGAACAACGCCAGGGGCAACCGCCGCAACATCGTCGAACGCGTGCAACGCGAGGTGCTGCAGGCCTTTGCCAAGCAAAAGATCAAGGTCGAGATCACCGGTCGCGAGAAAACCGTTTACAGCATCTACAACAAGATGCGCGAAAAGCGCGCTGCCTTTGCCGATGTCAACGACATCTTCGGCTTTCGCATCATCGTGCCCAGTGCGTTGCAGTGTTACACCGCGCTGGGAGTGTTGCATCAGCTCTACAAGCCCGTGCCAGGCCGCTTCAAGGATTACATCGCCATCCCCAAGGCCAACAACTACCAAAGTCTTCACACCTCGCTGGTCAATCCGCTGGGCACACCGGTGGAGTTTCAGCTGCGGACCCAGTCCATGAATGCGGTGGCTGAGGCTGGCGTGGCGGCGCACTGGTTGTACAAGGTCGGCGACAAGGCAGGCTCGATGCAATCGGCCAGCAACGGCACGCTCGATACACAAAGGCTGTCCACCATCTGGCTGCAAAGCCTGCTGGATATCCAGGATGAAACCAACGACTCCAGAGAGTTCATCGAGCACGTCAAGATCGACCTGCATCCCGATGCGGTCTACGTCTTCACGCCGCGCAACAAGATCCTGGCGCTGCCCCGTGGCGCCACGGTGGTGGACTTTGCCTACGCGATCCACAGCGATGTGGGTGAGAGAGCCGTGGCGGCCAGGATCAATGGCGAATCGGCAGCGCTCAAAACTGGACTGAAGAGCGGCGATGTAGTGGAAATCATCACCGCCCCCGGTGCCCGTCCCAACCCTGGCTGGTTGGGCATGGTGCGCACAGGCAAGGCCAGGTCCAAGATCCGACATTACCTGAAGACCCTGGAAACCGACGAGTCCAGGGCCCTGGGCGAGCGCATGCTGGGCCAGGCGCTGCGCAGCGAAGGTTTGCAGATGCCCTCCCCCGACCCCACCGACAGCGCAGCCACAGCGCTCTGGCAGCAGTTGACACGCTGGAGCGGCAACCGCAACCGCAGCGAGTTGATGATCGACATCGGCCAGGGCCGCAAGATCGCCATCATCGTGGCCAAGCGGTTGGTGCAGCTGATGGGCGACTCGGGCATCCGGCCCGACCCGCTGACGCTGTCGCTGGGCCGCTATGGCGAAGAAGACACCCAGGTGGCGCAGAGCGTGGTGTTTGTGGACGGCTCGGAAGAAGCGTCGATCCAGTTCGCCAACTGCTGCAAGCCCATTCCGGGCGACACCATCGTCGGCTATCTGGGGCGCGGCGAAGGTCTGATGGTGCACAGCGCAGATTGCCCCACTGGCAAGAGGCTGTATCAGCGCGACACCGAACGCTGGATTCACGTCGAGTGGGCGGAAGAGTTGAGCCGCAGCTTTGACACCGATCTGCATGTACTGGTCAAGAACGGCAAGGGCACGCTGGCGCAGGTTGCTGCCACCGTCAGTGCAGCAGGCGCCGATATCAGCCACCTGGGCATGGACCCCGAGCCGGCAGAAGCCGCCATCGAATTGCGCCTGGTGGTCAGCGTGCGTGACCGCGTGCACTTTGCCGAAGTGCTGCGTGCGCTGCGGCGCAACCCGGTCGTGATGCGGGTGGCCAGGTATCGTTTGTCTTAAGGCACGCTGCCAGGGATTTCCGTAGCTGTTATCGGCCAGAACCGCGGCAATCGCGCCACTGCGGCTTGCAGGCTGAAGCTTTGCGGAACCAGGCTGCGGCGGCGCAAAAATCCAGTGCCGATGCTAAGCTCTCCGACTCGGAAATGAGGAGACGCCATGCCCGGATTGCTCACCAACGTGGACCCTGAGGGTCTGCTTGAATACTCGGTGGTCTACACAGACCGCGCGCTCAACCACATGTCCAAGCGTTTTCAGGGCGTGATGTGCGACATCTCCAGCGTGTTGAAAGAGGTATATGGCGCCAAGTCGGCCGTGGTCGTGCCCGGCAGCGGCACTTTCGGCATGGAAGCGGTGGCGCGCCAGTTTGCCGGTGGCAAGAAAGCGCTGGTGATCCGCAATGGCTGGTTCAGCTACCGCTGGACTCAGATCTTCGACATGGGGCAGATCCCCAGCAGCCACAGCGTGCTCAAGGCCAGGCCCGTGGCTGCCGGGCGCCAGATGCCCTACGCGCCGCCCCCAGTGGCCGAGGTGGTGGCAGCCATCGCCGCGCAGCGCCCCGATGTGGTCTTTGCACCGCATGTGGAAACCTCCGCCGGCATCGTGCTGCCTGACGACTACCTGAAGGCGGTGGCCGATGCGGTGCACGCCGTGGGCGGCCTGTTTGTGCTGGATTGCATCGCCAGTGGCGCGGTTTGGGTGGACATGCGCAGCACCGGCGTCGATGTGCTGGTCAGCGCGCCGCAAAAGGGCTGGAGCGGCTCGCCCTGCTGTGCTTTTGTGATGCTCGGCGAGCGTGCCCGCCAGGCCATCGACAGCACCACCAGCACGAGTTTTGCCGCTGACCTGAAGAAGTGGCTGCAGATCATGGAAACTTACGAGGGCGGCGCCCATGCCTACCACGCCACCTTGCCCACCGACGCGCTGACCACCACCCGCGACGTGATGCTGGAAACCCGTGCTTACGGTTTTGCCAAGCTGCGCGACGAGCAGTGGGAGTTGGGCAAACGCGTGCGCGCGATGCTGACGCGCCATGGCTTCAAGAGTGTGGCCGCAGAAGGCTTCCAGGCACCCGGTGTGGTCGTCAGCTACACCGACGATGTGGGCCTGCACAGCGGCAAGTCTTTCATGGGCGAAGGGCTGCAAAGCGCGTCAGGGGTGCCGCTGATGTGCGATGAGGCGGCTGACTTCAAAACCTTCCGCCTGGGCCTGTTCGGGTTGGACAAACTGCATCACCCAGAGCGCAGTGTCGCCAGCCTGGAAAGCGCGCTGCTGCGCATCGTGGACCAATCGCAGCCGGTTGCCGCCTGATCCCTGTTTAGGGCGGGCTGGGTGCCCTGCCCCAGCAGGCGTGTACGCGCTGAATGGTCGTGAGCGAGTTCGGTTCAGGCGACGGCTGGCTGCGACTGGGTCATACCGCTGGGTAACGTGACAGGCATGGCAGCTGGGTCGTGCGAGATCTGTGCTTTGCGCAGGTCCTCTGCTTCAAGCCGACGCAAAGCATCGTCCAGATCGCTGATTTCGGCCGACGCCACGCCCACCACTTGCAAGGCGTCGTCCAGAGGAGGTCTCGCTGGACTGGGCGCGGCAAGCCGAAAAAATCTGGCGCCAGATGGGCAGCGCAGCGGAGAAGGGTGCCGCCCTGAGCGACGTGGCGCTGGCGCTGAATGGTTTGCGCCGCCGCACCGAGGCGCAGCCGGTTTTTGTCGCAGCACTGACGCAGCTCAGAGCCGCCCACGCCGGCGACCACGACGACATCGCCTGGCTGCTCAACAACCAGGCCTGGGGCTTGCACGCCATGGGCCGCCTGGCCGAGGCCGCACCGCTGCAGGCCCTGATGGCCTTGCCACCGTTGCTGGATGCTCAGTCGCTCAGCAGTCAGGCGGTGCTCGACAGCATCGAGCGAGCGCAACAGCTCTTGCAGCAACTGCAACTGCAGGTGGGCCCCAGCGGCCCAGCAGCGCTTGAAGTGCAAGCCGCGCTGGCTGCAGCGAGAGACAGCTTGAAGTTGCCGTCCTGAGTCTGGAGGCCGCAGCGCTGTGCAAGGCTCTACACGGCTCTACACGGCTCTAAAGGGCTCTACACGGCTCTACAGCGCTACAAGCTCAGCCGCAGAATCTCTCCGTTGTCCCCGTCGGTCAGCACATACAGCCAGCCGTCTGGCCCCTGGCGCACGTCGCGGATGCGCTTGCCCAAGCCCTCCAGCAAACGCTGCTCACCCGTGATCTTGCGCCCGTCGATGCTCAAGCGGATCAGGCTCTGGCCCCGCAGCGTGCCCATGAACAGGCTGCCTTTCCAGTCTGGATGGCGCGCTGCATAACGGTCGCTGGTCAAGAACACCAGCCCGCTGGGCGCTAACGAGGTCGGCACCCAGTGCCGCAGCGGCATCTCGAAGCCGGGCTTGGGGCCTTCTTCACCAATGCGCGTGCCAATGCCGTAGTTGCGGCCATAGGTCACCACGGGCCAGCCGTAGTTCTTGCCCGCTTCGACGAGGTTGACCTCATCGCCCCCCTGCGGGCCATGCTCGCTGGCCCACAACTCGCCAGTCTGCGCGTTCAGCGTGGCGCCCTGGATGTTGCGGTGGCCCAGGCTCCAGATTTCAGGCGCTGCGCCGGCCTTGCCGATCCAGGGGTTGCCAGCCACCGCCTTGCCGTCAGCATCGATGCGGATCACCTTGCCGATGTGATTGGCCGGGTTTTGCGCTTCGTCCTTGCCGCCAAAGCGGTCGCCCAAACCCACCAGCAGGTTGCCGCTGCGATCAAAGACGATGCGTGAGCCGCAGTGGTGGCGGCTGCGCATCTTGGGCTTTTGGCTGAAGATGGTCTGCACATCCGCCAGCTGGTCACCCACCAGCCGGGCGCGGCCCACCGCCGTGCTGTTGCCACCCTCACCGGGCTCGGCAAAGGTGAAAAACACGCGCCGGTTGCTGGCAAAAGCAGGGTCCAGCACGACATCGAGCAAGCCGCACTGGCCCGCCACGTCTACCGGGGGCAGGCCCGCCAAAGGTGCCGACAAGCGGCCGTCGGTGCCAACGATGCGCAAAGAGCCGCCTTTTTCGGTGACCAGCATGCGGCCGTCGGGCAAAAAGGCAAAACCCCAGGCGTTGGTCAGGCCACTGGCGACGCTGACGGTCTTCAGCGATGCGTCTTGCGCTGCTGCAGGCAAAACGGCGAAGGCGCAGGACAAGCCGACGGCCAGGGTGCCCAAGATCCGGGCCGGGATCCGGGCCAAGATCCGGGCCAAGATCCGGTCAGAAAGGAGGTGTGATTTCAGGGTCATTCGGTCGATGTTGCCACTTCGGGCTGACAGCAGCCCTCCAAACGCCTGCTCGTCACCGCCGATCGCAGGGTCATCCTGCTGAATCAGCGTCAGGACGGCGGCTTGTGGGCCGCTGCAGGCAGCGGCGTGTACTTACCGCATCGCCTCTGGCCCGCGCGCCGGCCAGAAGGTGCTGACGCTGCAGGGTGCCATGCCGAGGGACGCGGACTTCAAGCACATGCTGTGCGCCGACATCGACGGCACCGGAGCAGCACGCCGCCGTGCGCTGCGGCGCCGCCGACCGCCAGGCGCTGGAGCAGCTGTGCCGCTACATCACCCGCCCGGCCCTGGCGAACGAACGTGTGCAAACCAACGCCGCGGGTCAGGTGGTCCTCAAGCTCAAGATCCCCTGGCGTGACGGCACCACGCACCTGGTGATGTCGCCGCTGGAGTTCATGCAGCGGCTGGCTGCGCTGGTGCCCAGACCGAGGCTGCACCTGATTCGTTTGG
>Ga0105046_10006311_pt1 | contig 18705 bp, 14 predicted proteins | sample MAT03_FD_78385 | JGI IMG/M metagenome (GOLD analysis project Ga0105046, IMG submission 78385) | Freshwater microbial communities from Lake Fryxell liftoff mats and glacier meltwater in Antarctica - MAT-03 (megahit assembly) | ecosystem: Environmental > Aquatic > Freshwater > Ice > Liftoff... | reverse complement strand
GCGCTGCTGGCGGTAACAATCTTAAATAGGCGTGCAGCGGCAGAGCCAGTGCCCTCGGCCACACCCGACGCGCGGAGCCCGACCAAACCCGAGATCGGCGTGTTCCCGATCGCGGGCGGTGCCACGGATTACGGCTACGGGGCGGGCGGCATCGCCAGCTACGCGTTACCAAACAAGAGTAACCCACCTTACACCTGGGGTCTCGAGCTAGGGGCGTTTGTTACCGCCGCTTATGAAGACAAGAATTTTCGATCGCCCTACCAAGACGTCTACTTGGTGTTTCGGCACTTGGATTTGTGGCAGGGCCGGGGCAGGCTTGAAGCGCGCGCTTCGTGGACCAGAGAAACCTCGCTCAATTACTTTGGCATTGGCAATGCCACCCCTTCGCTGCGCGAACAGCCGCTGCAAGACAATCAATACGAACGCACCCACCCCGAAGCCCACGTGCGTCTCCGCTACCGTTTGCTGGGCCCGTTGAATCTCGAAGTGGGTCAGACCTTTTCGCACAGCCGTTTGGACATCGGGCCGCAAACGCTGTTGGCGGCGGACATTGCGGCGCCACCCCCGGATTTCGCATCGTCCTTCAAGACCACGTCGCCTCACAATGTGGCGCGCACCGAGGTGATGCTTGCCTACGACACTCGTGACAACGAACTTGCTCCCACGCGTGGACAATTCCACACGTTGCAGCTTCGCGTAAGTCCTCAGATCGGCGACGCCTTGCCTTTTTCATACCGGCAACTTAACTTCACGGCGCGCGTGTTCCACCCTGTGCTAACCCCGCGTGTGATCTTCGCAGGGCGGCTGGTGGCTGATGCCCTGCAAGGTTCTCCACCTTTTTACGAATTGGCGCGCTTCGAGGAAACGAATGCGGTGGGCGGTCAAAAAGGAATGCGTGGCGTGCTTGCTCAGCGGTACCACGGCAAGGTCAAGGCGTTCACGAACATCGAGCTGCGCGTACGTTTGTTTCGCTTTAACCTAGGACGCAAGAACTACACGTTGGGCGCGGTTGGCTTCTTGGATGCCGGACGCGTATGGTCGCAACTGCCTACTTCGCAAGAGCTCGATGGAACGGGTCTTGGCCTCAAATATGGCGTGGGCGGCGGATTGCGCTTGATGCAAGGCAGTACCTTCGTCGTGCGTGCCGATGTGGCGTGGTCACCCGACGCCCGTCCCGTGGGCGTCTATTTGGTGGCAGGCCACCTTTTCTAGAGCCGCGTTCACGGTGCCTGGGTCGTAACGGAGAACTCAGTAAGAACGAAATTGCCGTTGGCATTCTGCAGGCCCGGGCCGTTCAGCGGCAAGCTGGGATCCTTGAGCACCTCAAGCCGGTAACCCGTGATGCCCGTGGCTGTCGTGCTCGCGACAACGGTGTAAGTGACATCGATCGAATCTAGCTCCTGGGCGAGGATCGAGGAATCATTCTTGATGGTCATGGTCGCGCCGTTCGATGCGGTCGCCCGACTGGGAGCGAGCACAGTCCAGATCGCGTTGTCGCCCACATTGCCCGGGGTCGTGCTGCCGTCGTTGCCATCCGCGAAGGCGGTGCGTGCAGCCGTAGTGAACGAGAGACGAAACTTTCCGAGGGCATGCTCGGTCGAATAGCGATGATCGAGTGTGAAAGTGAGCTTGGTCCCACCGGGGTAGGCGGGGCTGTCGCTCAGCGTCTCGAAGGCGGCAATCTGATCGACAAAGTTGGCATTGATCGCCCACCCGCTGTTATCGATCAAAGAACCGTTGATGGCGGCACTGATCAGGAACGAACCGGGGGAAGTCTGCGAGAACGTGGCGGTCGCATTTTGCAAGCCAACCGCTACCGGCGGGGCGGCGTCAGCCACAGCCGTGTCCGGGGTGGCCGCGTCCGGAATAGCAGCATCGGTCACGCGTGCGTCAGACATCCCCGACGAGGCATCCAGCCCAGGAATGACACGAAGATTGTTGTCGTCATCGCTGCAAGCGGCAAGTGGGGAAAGCAACAGAAGTATGGCGGTGGCTCTGGCGATGTTCTTCATCGCGACGCAAACTAACACTCGGGCGGCCAGACGTGCGAAAAACTCACCGGGAATGCGCCGCCACGAGTTGTGGTGTGTCGTGAGCGGCGCGAAAAAAGTTCCTCGGTGACCACACGTGTCCCCCGGTCTTCCCGGGGCTTTGTGCAAGCTACGCCCGGCAGGGCTGTTCCCGTGCGTTTTAGAACAGCGGACCGCAAGCAACCGAAGCGGTGCGCAGCGCGAAACCGCCGAAGTGCGAGTCGTCCGCCCAGTAGAACGGCTTTACGCCTGCAACGCATTCAGATTCAGGCGCGATGGCAATGCCTTCGTTGTTTGAATCAGGCAACGTGCTGGGTCGAGCGAACTTCTTCTTGACGACGAACGCGCCGCTGTCGATGCCCAAGACCGTAGTGGCGTTGCCGCAGGTGTTGTCGCAGATGGCCCACAAGTTGCCCGTCTCGCGATCAAACTCGATGCCCATCACCGCAGGGAAGCCGCTGGTGAAAGAAGCAATGCGGTTAAACCCGCTACCGCTGTGATCCAAAGCGTAGGCGTGAACCATGCCCGTGCCTTCCACACCCACGAAGAACAAGCCTGTGCCGTGGTTGGCGTATGAAGCAGCGTTGTAAGGCAAGTTGGTGTTGCGATCAACAAGGCCCTTGGCAACCAAGAAAGTGTCGGGCACCCACGTGATGGCTTCGAGGCCTAAGTTGGCGCCCACAACAGGAAGGTCGGCGTTCAGGTTCCACTCGTTGGTGGCAACAAGTTCGGTGCCGGCGGTGGAGGTGTCAACGCGCAGAATGCTCAAACGGCTAACCGAGCTGGCGTCATTGTTGCGCTCTGTCGATACGTACAAAGCGGGAACCTCAGCTTCGGCGCGAGTGACGCTTTCCGTGTCAGGGTTGCCTGTACCCGAAGGGTAGCGTAGGTTCTTGCCACTAGACCAACCATTGCTGGTGTCCGATGCCCACGTCGTGCCGTTGAACAGCAAACGGTAAAGCAATGATGGGCTGTTCAATGCTCCGAACAAAACCGCGGGCGAAGTCGAAGTTGCAGGCTGGTAGTGAAGCCCACTAAGGTTGTCGCCAAACTGGTTTTGCGAATCAACGGTCTTGACGTTGTCCAAGCCAGGCCATGGCAGGATCGTTGCTACGGAAGTGTCTGGGGCGCTTGCGTCGGGAGCCGACGGCGTCACAACATCAGCAGAGCCAGCGTCGGGTGTTGTAAAAACTGGGCACGCATTGGGAACACCCTTGGTTGAAGCCGAGGTGTTCACAAAAGCGCCAGCGCCATCAGGACAGCGGCCGTACGTGATGGCGGCGTGTCCAGTTGGCCAGGTGTATGAATCAATCAGAACGCCCGCAGCGTTAAAGATGCGTGCCGAATCACCGCTACCAAGGCCAAAGCCGAAGCCGGCTTCTTCAATGGCCAAGAAGGCGCCTGGGGCCAACATGGTGCCTGCAGGGATCACGTAAACGTGCGTGTCATCGTTGTCCTTGAAGATCCAGTTCGACAGGTCGGCCGTCGTTGTGCCTGCATTGAACAACTCGGCCCAGTCACCAGGCGTGCCACCACTTGATTCAACTTCGTTGATCTTGATTGCGGGCGGTCCGGGCGGTGCTGCATCGACCATGGTGACGCCCGCGTCAGGGGTGCCAGGAACGGGTGTGCAAACAACAGGTACGGTGATGGAATCGCTGCAATCGCCGTCGGTGACCGTGATTGAAACACTTCCGCTGCCTGGGTTCGTGCACAACGTGGAGGCCGACGCGGCTGCCGCGCCTGTTACCGGACCCACGGTGCTGGTCCAAGCGAATGAGATGGCGGCAGGAACGCCATCAGCGTCGTGCGCTTGAACGTTTACCGAGATAGCACCACCCACAAAGGCTTCTGCTGGCAACACATCGACAGCATCAATGCGAGGGCAAATGTTGACTTTACCGTTGATAACCACCGAGCCGTTCCTCGGGGCCAGGCGGCATTGCAAGGACACCGTCACCTGCGTCGTCACTCCAGCAACAACGTTGAACAACGCTTTGCCTTCACATTTCACACTCGAGTCGTTGGCCGCAGTGGCGTTCAACAGCAGCTGGAAACCTTGGCCTTGGGGAATCCCACCCACCCGCGCCGAGAGCGTTGCGCTGGCCGAGCTGTCTATCGTGCCGATTTTTGCAAAGCCGTTCCCTGAAACGCTGTAGTTAACAGTGCCCAGACGGACCTCGGGGCTAACCTGAAGTGCGAAATCCAAGGAGCCGCTTGGAGTGGTTGGCTCGTCGCCGCAACCCGCAAAGCAGGATGAAACCAAAGCTAGAACTGTCGCCGCTCGCGCGAGACGTGGCCGAAATGCTTGAAACATGTGTGTCCTCCCAGACGACCGTGAACCTAGACGAACGGGGTTCCATGTCAGGCAAGGCTTTGGCGACAGATTCGTTACTGGAAGGCGCCTTATACGACGTTTGTGTGACGATGATGGTAGAAAGAGACTTGAGACTTCTGACCCTTTCGCTTCACACTTAAGGCCCCCTTCCATGAAAATTGCATTCTTCAGTGCACACAAATTTGAACGCGACGCTTTCGATTTTGCCAATCAAAAATCGGATCACCAGATCACGTTTCTTGATGTGAGTTTGCAGCCAACAACGGCGAAGCTGGCGCAGGATCATGTCGCAGCTGTAGTGTTCGTGAATGATCAATGCAACCGCGAGACGCTGACGCTGCTATCACAGTGTGGTGTGAAGTTGTTGGCACTGCGTTCAGCCGGGTTCAACCACGTAGATTTAAGCGCGGCTGCAGAGCTCGGCATGGCTGTTGTACGTGTTCCTGCCTACGCGCCCGAAGGCGTGGCCGAGTACGCCGTGGCGTTGGTCCTTACACTAAACCGGCAAACCCACCGCGCGTTTGCACGCGTTCGTGAAGGGAATTTTTCACTTGAAGGGCTAGTGGGCTTTAACGTGTTCGGTAAAACAGTGGGGTTGGTGGGGTTGGGAAAAATAGGCAAGGCGGCGGCGCGGATCTTTGGTGGATTTGGTTGCCGCGTCTTGGCGCACGATGTTGATGTCGATCAATCGTTTGCGGCCGGCCTGGGCGTTGAACTTGTGGCGCTGCCCCAGCTCTTCGAGCAAGCCGACATCATCTCGTTGCACGTCCCTCTCCTGCCAACCACACGCCACCTTGTTAACGAGACTTCGTTGGCCAGCATGAAACGTGGCGTGATGCTGATCAACACAGGACGCGGTGCTCTCATCGACACACCGGCCCTGATCGACGCGCTCAAGTCTGGGCAAGTTGGCTCCGCAGGATTAGACGTTTACGAAGAAGAAGAGGGTTTGTTTTTTGCCGATCACTCCAACGAAATTCTGCAAGACGATGTTCTGGCGCGGCTCTTAACGTTCTCAAACGTGTTGGTCACGTCGCACCAAGCGTTCCTTACGCGCGAAGCGTTGCAAGGCATTGCCACGGTGACGCTGCAGAATATTTCCTCGTTTGAACAGGGCCGCGTTGAGAACCAGGTGCCGAGTGTCTAGGGCTGCGATGATCGCTGCGAGATCAATCGAACTCCGCTAGCATCTCGTTACTAGGGTACGAACAAACTGTGCTTCACACCTTGTGGCTCATTCTGCTGGCGACGGCCCCCGGGAACGCGGTTGATTTCCGTGGTGATCATCATTGCCCGCAACCACTTGCGCAGCGGCTTAGCGATGCTGCGCTTCGAGCACCAGAAGCGGCGAAGGACGACGGTAGTCTTTACGGCATGCAACGATGGTACGGGACAACCAAGCGCAGCTATGTTGGTTTGCGTTTCCCTGGGCTGTTGTCTTGTGCATACACCGTTAGTGCAATATTTAAAGAGGCGTGCCACCCCATTGGAAAGATCGCTAGCGTCAAAGGGATAGAGCAAGTTCTGTCTGGATGGCGCAAGGTCACCGATGCGCAGAAACTTAAACCGGGCGACGTGATCTTCTGGAGCCCCGTTCGAGGCTCGGTGTTGGGAATCGCGTGCCCCGGACACTGGCACGTTGGGATCTCGATTGGAGGAGATCGGACGGTTGATAACAACTGGTGGTCCGGCAAGCCGACACAAGGCAAACTTGGACGCTCTTGTACGAAGTTTGCGTATGCTCGGAGATCGCCCAAGTGACGACGACGCGATGGGTCTTCCGCTATGAGCTTCGAAGGAACTCGAATGCTTTCGTGGTCGGATCCCGGGACTCGCACACATTGAGGTCGGTTTCGACTTCATCGGCGGCGAGACCTCATCCGATATCGCCCTGTATTCTGAATTTGAATCAAAGGAAGCCTTGGCGGCCTACCAAGAACATCCGGACCACAAGAGCGTCAAGCCCTTCGTCCTACAGGCTCACTCTGAAAGAAGGGTTGTTGATTACGAGGTCCGACCGTCCTGCATCCTGCCCGAAGATCCGATCACACCCGCCATCGGCCCCGCCAAAGCATCCACACATCGATTGAGGCATGCTCCCAGCTGGACAAACCCACTTGCCAAGGTTGCAGACCGCCACTACGCCAACGTCACCGCAATCGCCGCCAGGCGCTCCGTAGGCTCAAAGTAGGCCGAAGCCGCCGTCATTCGGCGCGCACTCCACGGCTTGCAGGCCGTCGCTGGACCCACCATCCTGCGGAACGTTGGCCGTCTCGTCACATCCGGGCACCACCACACTCATGGGTAGCAGTACTGCGAAGCTGACCCTTGCGAATACATTTCTCATTGGTTCCCCTTTTGCGGCAATCTTCAATTGTGTTCCTATTTTCAATGGCAACTTGCCGTCTGCGCAGCGCCGCAAATCCCGTTTACGCAACTGACCTTGACGGGACCACCATCGAAGAGCCTTTGCAGCTTGCAGCTATTGCGGTAAACGCCCTCAAGCTCCTGGGCACCCGATGCTTCATAATACTTCGCGTTCACGGGACGATTGTTTACGTATCCCAAAACCTCTGACCCATCACACCTTTGAAACGGAAAGAGCAGCAGGCAATCCTCAATCACAAGACCTCCGTCGTCTGACTGGCCCGAGACTGGTTCTTCCCTGCACGCCACAAGCAGGACCAAGGCACAGTTCGGAACGGAGGACAGGACCGAGACAAAGATGTCGCGATGAAACGTGAATTCGGCAAGAAATGGTCGACATGGCGGGTTCTCCGGTTGGAACAGCAAGTCGTGTGCCACGCCAATACCCCTTGACCACGAATCAGCTACTGCGATACGACATATAAACATGATTAGAGCATGGCCCTCGGCACGTGTCGTCAAACGGTTTCTAATGATTTCGTGCATCATTGGCGGCGTCCCCCTGCAGGCGGCTTGGGAGCTACCGGTGACCGCCGCCCGACGCCGGCTAAAGGAATTGATCCCTGTGCGGCTGCACCAATCGCCTACTGGGCGTGAGAAAAACGCGCCCGTACGCCCGATTCACGTGCGCGTTTATGCTGACGAAGCGTGCCGAGCTGGAATAAGCGGGAAAGCTCGCTTTACGAATTTGCTCAAGCAAGTGAACGACCTGACAACGCCAGGATTCAACGTGGCCTTTGAGCTTGAGTCGTTCCGCAAATGGGAGTCGAAGCTTGAAGCCACGCAACTTGAAGAACGATTGGAAGAACTCACAAAGCTTGACGCCGGAATTGACGTTGATTTGGTGTTGGGATGCACGTCACCGTTGCAAATTGAGACCGCATCGTCTCATGTGGCCGGTCAAGCTCGTTTGTTTGGAAAGCATTTCGTATTGCGACCGCTTTCGGACCTCGCCGAAGAAGAGAATTTCAGAGAGGCGTTCTTTGAAGTGGATGAAGCCGAACGTGCAGCTGCATTGGCAGCCCGTGCAGCCCACAAACGGGTGAGCTTTTTCGTTCATGAATGGGCGCACACCTTGGGAGGAATGCATGAGCGCGAAAGCACTTGGCTGCTGCATCCCCAGTGGGAACCAAAGCAGGGCGCGTTCTCTTTTATGAACACACGCGTGATGGAGATCGCGTTGCGGCATCGTCTGTCCGACGCCTACGATCAGCAGGGAGAGGCGAAGGAGTTGTTGGCCTTTATCGAAAGGTTCAATGATGAATGGTCAGAACAAGATCGTAGCTGGGTCATCGCCACTTTGAAGGCCCGAACGCAAGGTAAGCTGCGCGTGGCAACGGTCAAAGTTGCGTTGGGTGATAAAGATCCTAGCCTCGTCCTAGCGCAAGCAGAAGCGTTGATCGAGCAACAAAAAATGCAGGAAGCTGCCGATGTCCTGGCTCGCGCCCACGCACTCGCGCTTGAGGTAAGTGAGGTTGAACCACAAGTGTGGGCTAAGGACGCTGAACTCAGCTTGCGCTTGGGCGCCTTCACCCACGGGGAAGAGGCGCTAAGCCACGCGGCGGACGCGGTCAATGGCGAAGCTCAACATCTTTTTGAGTTGGCACGCCTGCGGGCTTGTCTGCCAAAGCAAACCGCCTTTGTGCCTACAGACCAAGAAGCCGTATACATGATTCGCTATACCGAGGTGGTGACACTATTGAACGCGAACGACTTGAAAGCCGCTGACAAACTGCTGATCCGATATGCCGCCTTCGCGCGCACCCCTGGTTTCTTGCAATTGAGTTGTGAGCTTGAGTTACGTGGACAGAATGTCGCCGCAGCCAAGCACAAATGTGCCAAAGCGTTGGCCCAAACACCTCAGCTGCCACGCGCGCACATATTGATGGCAAGCATTGAAAGCGCCACGGGTCGAACCTCGGCAGCAACACAGCATCTGCACCAGGCTCTTGCCCTTGATCCAGAGGACAAGTCAATCTGGCAAAACGCGGGTCGCCAGTACGCCAACATGCGCAACAAATCGGCCCTGGCAAAACTCAAAGAAACCTACGCAGCCACGTTTAAAGAAGCGCTGCCGGATTGAATTGTCGCAGCCCACACAAGGCGTGATACCGATCCACCCTTGCCTTATATGCTGCCAACATATATGCTGCAGGAAGATAACAAACAGGCTCTCATGACCATGATCCCCCACCCCACCCCGCTGTCTCCCCTTCTCACCGACCTTTACCAGTTGACCATGGCACAAGGCTATTGGTTGTCCGGGCGGGCGGAGCATGAGGCCGTTTTCCATCTGCATTTTCGCAAGAATCCATTCGCGGGCGGATACGCGATCGCCTGCGGCCTGGCTGATGCCCTAGCCTTCATCGAAGGCCACCGCTTCACGGAAGATGATCTCGCGTATCTGGCCCAGATCCCCGGCGACGACGGCAAGCCCATCTTTGCGCAAGCGTTCCTTGCCTACCTGGCGCAGTTGAAACTTACAGTGGATGTCGATGCCATCGCCGAAGGCACTGTGGTGTTCGCCAATGAACCTTTGGTGCGTGTGCGCGGCCCCATTCTTCAAGCACAGCTCTTAGAAACCACGCTGTTGAATCTGGTGAACTTTCAAACCTTGATCGCCACCAAAGCCGCGCGCGTGGTGCAGGCCGCGCAAGGCGATCCTGTGATTGAGTTTGGCCTGCGGCGCGCCCAAGGTGTTGATGGTGCCATGAGTGCCAGCCGCGCATCCTTCATCGGCGGCTGCAGTGCCACATCGAACGTGCTGGCGGGCAAGGCTTATGGCATTCCCGTGCGTGGCACCCATGCACACAGCTGGGTGATGTCCTTTGACGATGAGCTCACCGCTTTCGAAACTTATGCCGAGGCCATGCCCAACAATGCCGTGTTCCTGGTGGATACATACGACACACTCAAGGGCGTTGACCATGCAATCATCGTGGGTCGAAAGCTTGCGGCCAAAGGATACCGCATGGGCGGCATCCGCCTAGATTCGGGAGATCTCGCGTGGCTTTCCGTACAAGCGCGCAAGAAGCTGGATGCCGCCGGTTTCACAGACGCAGCGATCGTGGCTTCCAACGATCTGGACGAACACTTGATCGAGTCTTTGAAGCAACAAGGCGCAGCTATAAACGTGTGGGGCGTGGGAACGAAGTTGGCCACCAGCTACGACCAACCAGCATTGGGCGGCGTGTATAAGCTTGGGGCCATTCGCGCTCATGCAGGCGAAGCATGGCGGCCTTGTGTGAAGCTTAGCGAGCAAACGATCAAGGTCAGCGTGCCGGGCATTCAACAGGTGCGTCGCTTTCGATCAGCAAACGACGGCCACTTGGTGGCTGACATGATCTTTGATGAACTGCAACCTCCCACCAACCACGCGGCCATTGTTGATCCTGCCGATCCCACGCGTCTGCGGCCCATTGGCGAAAATGTTGTACACGAAGATTTGCTGACGCCCGTAATTCGCGCTGGTCTTGCCGTGGGCCCAAGACCAAGCGCAACCGAGGCCAAACAACGAACCACCCAACAACTGGCGGCGTTGCCATCCACGATCAAGCGCTTTGCGCATCCTCATGAATATCCCGTGGGCCTTGAACCACAATTGGCGGCCAACCGGCTAGAGCTGATTCGTGCCGCTCGCGCGAACACGAAGGCGGCCTTGTGAAACCAATACGTGCCGGAGCTGCAGCGCTCAACCAAACGCCCCTTGATTGGGAAGGGAACTTCCAACGGATCGTTGCGCTGCTAGATCGCGCTCGTTCTGAAGGCGTCTCGTTGTTGTGCCTGCCGGAATTGTGCATCACTGGCTATGGCTGCGAAGATGCCTTCTTGGGCCTGGGGTGCTTGGAACAAGCGTCAAGTGGCTTGGCAGCACTTATTCCGCTCACCCAGGGCATGGTGGTGTGCATTGGGTTGCCCTTGCTGGTGGGACGAGGCGTGTACAACACCGCCGCGTTGGTAGTGGATGGTCGCTTGGTGGGCTTGGCAGCGAAGCGCTTCTTGGCAGGCGATGGCATTCACTATGAACCACGATGGTTCAAGCCTTGGCCGCAGGGCTTCGTGGGTGAAGTTGAGTTCTTGGATGAAACCTATCCTGTAGGCGATCTGGTGTTTGAAGTGGGTGGCGTACGTTTGGGGTTTGAGATCTGTGAGGACGCTTGGGTCGCCGGACGTCCCGGTGCGGAACTGGCACGCGCTGGCGTTGATGTGATCTTGAATCCTTCTGCCAGCCACTTTGCTTTCGGCAAACTCAAGGTGCGAGAAAGCCTGGTCGTTGAAGGCTCGCGGGCCTTTGGCGTGGCCTACCTTTACGCCAATCTCTTGGGCAACGAAGCGGGCCGCGTGATCTACGATGGCGGACCTATGGTGGCGGCACAGGGGCAACGTTTGGCGCTGGGGCAACGGTTTTCCTTTGCTGATAGCGATCTGGCCCACGCGGTCATCGATGTCACTGCCAACCGCATGGCCCAAGCGCGCCTCGCCAGCGCGCAACCCGATCTCTCTGACTTGGGCGCGCGTTTGGTGAAAGCCGAATTCACGTGGCCCTTAGCGCAGCCCCAAGCGTTAGCTCCAATAAGCGAACCCGATTGGGAACACAGCGCCGACCTCAAGCACGAAGAATTTCTGCGCGCCGAAGCGCTGGCACTCATCGATTATGTTCGCAAAAGCCGCGCCCATGGTTGGGTGGTCAGCTTGAGCGGTGGGTGTGATTCAACAGCCGTCGTCGCGCTGTTGGCCACCGCGGTTCGATTGGCAACCCAAGAGTTGGGTTTGCAAGGTCTGCTCCTAAGGCTTGGGCACATAATTACGATTAGCGATTGCACCAGTGAGCAAGCCTTGATGACCAAGCTTCTAACCACGGTCTACCAAGCGAGCGAAAACAGCGGCGACACCACCCGTCACGCCGCCTTCACCGTTGCAACAGCTGTCGGAGCCCGTCATCTTGAATTCGATGTCGCTCCGTTGGTGCAAAGCTATGTGGATTTAGTGCAACAAGCATTGGGGCGAGACCTGAATTGGCAGGACGACGATCTGGCGTTGCAAAACATTCAAGCTCGTGTGCGTGGACCCAGCGTGTGGTTGATAGCGAACTTGGAAAACAAACTATTGTTGACCACCAGCAATCGCAGCGAAGCGGCCTTAGGTTACGCCACGATGGATGGTGATACCTGTGGCGGCCTGGCGCCCTTGGCAGGTATTGATAAGGCGTTTTTGCGGCAGTGGTTGGTGTGGTTGGAAACCGGTGGTTGCAATCAGCTCGGCGCTTACCCCTGCTTGGCAGTGGTTACCCAACAGCGTTCAACACCCGAGCTGCGCCCTGCACTTGCGCAGCAGTTTTCCGAGGAAGACTTGATGCCTTTCGACGTGCTGGATCGCATCGAGAAACTGGCGGTGCGTGACAAGTTGGATCCCACATCCGTGTGGGAGCGGCTGCGCGCTGAACGGCCTGAAACCAACCCCACCGTGCTTTCCCAGTGGGTGTCCCGCTTCTTCACGCTGTTTCATCGCAACCAATGGAAACGCGAACGTTACGCGCCCTCGTTCCACTTGGACGATGAAAATTTGGATCCCAAAACGTGGTGCCGATTTCCCATTCTTTCGGGCGGTTTTACCCAAGAATTATCCCAACTGAGATTGGCTTGTCAGAAACTTAGAGGCGCCCAATGAAAGCCTTGATCCTCGTCGACCTTCAAAATGACTTTTGCCCTGGCGGCGCGTTGGCCGTGCCTCACGGTGGTGAGGTTGTGGCCGTGGCCAATCAACTCATGTCGCGCTTCCCCTTGGTGGTGGCCACGCAAGATTGGCACCCCGCGAACCACGGCAGTTTCGCGGCCAACCATCCCGGCCGCAGCCCCTACGAAATGGCCGAACTTGCTGGCATGCCGCAAGTGTTGTGGCCCGTGCACTGTGTGCAAGGATCTGCGGGTGCGGACTTTCATGCGGCCCTCACCATGGCGGGCGTTCACAAAGTGTTCCCCAAGGGCACCGACCCAACGATCGATAGCTACAGCGGCTTCTTCGACAACGGCAAACGCAAGAGCACGGGCTTAGGCGAGTTCCTGCAACAGCAAGGCGTCACTGACGTGGTGGTGATGGGGTTGGCCACGGACTACTGCGTGCGCGCCACCGCGCTTGATGCGCTGGGGTTGGGGTTCAAGGTCACGTTGGTGTTGGATGGCTGCCGCGCGGTGAATTTGCAGCCTGATGATGGTTCGACCGCAGTTCTGCAGATGCAAAACGCAGGCATCGTCCTGGCACAAAGCCAAGATCTGATATGACCATAAAGGCAAAACCAAAGACATCGACAAACGAAGGGCTGAACGAAGCGGACTTCCTTGCTCGCTACGATGCCAACGCATTCGAGCATCCCTCAGTGGCGGTGGACGTGGCCTTGGTGACCGTACACGAAGATCAGTTGCGCGTGCTGTTGCTACAGCGCGACAGCCATCCCTACAAAGGCGCCTGGGCCTTGCCAGGTGGCTTCGTGGGCATGAAGGAATCGTTGGACTCTGCGGCAGCGCGCGTCCTGCGCGAAAAGGCAAGAATTCAGAAGGCCTTTGTGGAACAGCTTTATACCTTTGGTGCCCCGGCGCGGGATCCGCGCACTCGTGTGATCTCCGTGGCCTACTACGCGTTGGTGGAGTACCAGAAACTGCAGCAGTTGGCACAGAAGCCATCGCACTGTTTGGCAACGCTTGTAGTGCCTTGGCAGGGCGAGGCAGGTGGGCCCGTGAAACTGCAGTCGGCACTGGGGCAACCCCTGCGCACGGCCTTTGACCACCAAGAAGTTTTGGGTGTGGCCGTGCAGCGCTTACGAGCAAAGGTGGACTATGCGCCGCTGGGCTTTCAGCTGTTGCCGAAGGCGTTCACATTGCTTGATCTACAGCGCGTGCACGAAACGATCTTGGGTCGGTCGTTGAACAAAGATTCCTTTCGGCGAAGGACGTTGGCCTCAGGACGATTACGTGCCACAGGCGTTATGGAACAAGCCGTGGGCCATCGGCCGGCGGAACACTATCAATATGTGCCGGGCATCACCCCGGCGCAGTGAAGAAGCGTGGATGTGGCAATTTGCAATAGCCCCACACAAACGCCCCTTCCATGTTGCGATCGAATTGGGCACAATCTTGCAATGCAGACGCCTTTCGATGCAGCCTTTAGCGCCTTTGATCCAAAAGTAATCTACGACGCTGTTGTGGTTGGATCCGGCGCCGCAGGAGGAACGGCCGCTTACGTATTGACGTTGCAGGGGCTCAACGTTCTGTTGCTTGAAGCGGGCTCGAACATGAACGTGGACGAAGTGCTGCGTTCCACCGAATGGCCTTACGATCACCCACGCAGGGGCGATCCACCCAACGACGAACACTCGATGTATGCCGGTGAATACACGCTAAAGCGACCGCCTTACGCTGAAAGCTTTGCTGAACCACGCGTCACCTCATACCAAGGCCGATCAGATTATCGATCGCGGCTGTTGGTGAATGAACGTGACAACCCATATACCGGAACACCGTTTGCGTGGGTCAGGGCGCGCGTGTTGGGTGGAAAGACAAACATCTGGGGTCGGTTGGCGCTCCGCCTTTCTGATTTCGATTTCAAAGCGGCAAGCCGCGATGGCCACGGTATCGACTGGCCCTTGGAATACAAAGATTTGTCGCCGTATTACGACAAGGTCGACAGGTTTTTGGGTGTGTCGGGTCACGCTGAAGGTTTGGCGCACATGCCTGATGGCAAGTTTCAAACGGCATTGAGGTTCACGGACGCTGAACTTCATTTGCGCGAAAGCTTGGTCGGCATGGGCCGCGTTGTAACGCCTTACCGGGCCGGTGTTACAACCGACGGGCTTGCACATAACAAGTACCGCAGCCGCTGTTTGCGACGTGGTGCGTGCCACCGCAAAGGCGGCTGCGACATCCACGCCGCCTTCGATTCAACCACCGGTTACTTGTACCCAGCGATGGAAACAGGAAAGCTAACGATTCGGTGTGACGCCACCGCTTACGAAGTCACAACCGATCCGAACACCGGCAAAGCGCGAGGCGTGGCGTTCGCGGACAGCCGAAACAAGAAGCACTATGAAGCCAAAGGCCGCACCGTCATCTTGGCGGCTTCAACATTGGAATCAACGCGCTTGTTGCTGCTTTCAAAATCGAAACAACACCCTGGCGGAATCGGAAACTCAAGTGGACACGTTGGTCACAACTTCTGCGAACATTTGATGGGCCCCAGTGTACTGGGCATCGTGAAGAAGCTGGTTGGCGCCAAACGTACGAAAGACGACGGTAAACCAGGAGCCTTCTATATTCCGTGGTTCCGCAACGTCACCTCAAAACACAAAGGATTTTTGCGCGGCTACGGATTCGAAGGCGACAGCGGCACGCGCATGATGCCCTCCTCCGTGCAATGGGCGAAGGGATTCGGCGCCTCATATAAGAAGAATGTTCGCGACTATGCAGGAGCGTTTATCTCGATGGGCGGATTCGGCGAAGTGCTTCCGCAGTTCGACAACGGCGTTGCTTTAGATCCGGTGGTGAAAGACAAATGGGGCATTCCCGTGCTGAAGTTCAACGTGAAGTTCGGCGAAAACGAAAGAGCCATGGCCGAAGACATGGGGAACCAAGGCAAGGAGATGTTTGAGGCCGCGGGAATCGAAGTTGAAAGCCACAACGGTGGAATGACTCCTCCGGGTTGGTCTATCCATGAGTTGGGAACAGCACGAATGGGCGCTGATCCGAAAACATCCGTACTCAACGCATTTCAACAAAGCCACGACGTGCGAAACTTGTTCGTGATGGACGGTGCCAGTTTTTCCAGCGCTGGCTCGCAGAACCCCACTTGGACAATCATGGCTCTTGCGTGGCGCTCAAGCGAATACCTAAGCCAAGAGTTGCGAAAGGGAAACCTGTGAAGAAGCCCAGTGAAAACGAAAATGTGCTGATCGACGTGCGCGAAAGAGAAGGCCACACACTGCAAGAGCAGTTCGCGGATCATCCGCCACGCCCCAGCCGAAGGTCATTGGCCGTGTTTGCGTTTGCTGCTGCAACCGTTCCTTTAGGACACCATCGCAGTGCCGACGCCGCGAAACCGGGGAAAGCTCCCAAGGGATTTTTGTTGCGGGAAGAAATGGGCACGCTGGATGCTTTGGCAGAGCGAATCATTCCCACAGACGATCATTCCCCCGGTGCTCATGAGGCTGGCTGCGCTGCCGCCATTGATCGTTACCTTGGCGATTTGCTGCCCCGTTTTGTAGACCAACAAAAAGAACGCATGGGCTGGCGCCAAGGGTTGGCCAAAGTGCAAAGCGCCGCCAAATCAAAATTCGCCAAAAGCTTTGCGAGCCTCACGCCGCAGGAGCAAGACGTGTTGTTGCAAGAGTGGTCGGATGCCGCTGATGCAAACGACGGAACGCCGTTGGCTGGCTTTTTCCGCACGGTGAAACGGAAGGTTGCTTGGGCCTACTACACTTCCGAGGTAGGCATCCACAAAGACATCGGCTACCTCGGCAATTCGTATGCGCAGGAATTTGAAGGCAACGTCCTACAAGAGCCGTTGGCGCAAAGCTTTGCAAAACGTGGAATCAAGGTTCCTTGACGCGACGCGACAGGTCGATCGACTTAAGTACACCTAACATTAGGACATGTCCTAAGCAAAGTTTCAGTAAGTACAAATGTTTTCTTCTGATTTAGACACCAATCAACGCTTGCCTTCGGCATAACTAGGCTCTAGTCTTTTCTACCTGGCCTCGTTGTTTTGGCCAAGTAAGCAGCGTCTCATTGCAGTTCTGAGGTCCAGCAGTCGATGAGACAGTGCGGAGGATTGAATGCAGTTCAAAAGTCTTCTTCCGGTCCGGGTTGGTTCAGTTCTTCACTTCGTCGTTTGCGCCAGTCTCGCAACGTCGGCGTGTTCAGGCAGCATTAACGGATCTGCTACTGACACTGTTGGCGGCGAAAATGGCGGCGAAAATGGCGGCGAAAATGCAGGAGGTGGCAGCGACAAAACCGCACCACCAGGCCCAGAACCGGTCGCAGCCGAATGCTCCGCTCGTAGTGGAAGGCCAGCCTGGCAGCTTTCAACGAAGACCGGCTTTCAAGTAAGGACGATTGTTGGCCAAGTGTTCGGTGCTGACGCGTTGAAAGACACTCAAGTCGATTCGATGTTGGACAATCTGCCTGCCAACTATAAAGAGAAAGCCTTCGATACTGAGAACAAGGCGATAGCCTCTCAGTTCACGGACAGCTACATCGCGTTGGCCGGAAGAATCGCCGGACTGGCTTCCGAGCAAGCGACCATCCGGACGGCCATAGAATCGTTCAGCGGCAAAACCTGTGCACAAACGCTTGATCTGGATGCAGGGTGTGGCTTGGAATTGGCGCGCAACTTCGCCAACGCGATGGAGCGAGAGCCACTTTCTGACGGCGACTTCAACTCCTTGATGGATACGTACAAGGCCAACAAAGGCAAGTACATGTCCGCCAAGGCCTACGGAGGCTTCATTGCTTCTGTTTTGCTTAGCGCGAAGAGCGCCATGCGCTACGACAGCGCCGAATTGAACAAGAGCGGGACCGTGGATGCAAAGACCATGGGTGCCCGACTTGCAATTACGCTCACCAGCGGTCTGCCTGACAGTGATTTGCGCGCAAAGATCGAAGACGGCTCGATCGTGAAGCCTGCCGTGCTCAACAGCGAAGGCAAGCGTTTGATGAGAACGGCATCGGGCCGCGAAACACTTCGGCGCTTCGTTGACCAATGGTTGAACTTAACTCTGCTGAAAACCCCGCCAGCGGCAGCAGGTTATGTGGCTACCGCGGCTGACAGCGCGTTGGTTGGAAAAGCCGCGCGTTACGAAATTGGCAAGTTGTTTGAAAAGACCGTGCTCGACAAAGCAGGCACACTTTCTGATTTCATGACAACGGAAGAAGTTGTGCCTTCGAACGATTGGTTGGCAAAGATCTACGGCGCTTCCAAAGGCACCGAGGCTGTTCGCGCCGCGGATCGACGTGGCATCCTGACCCGAGTGGCTTTCCAGCTTTTCGGTGACTATGGCGATTACCTTCCCATTGCCCACCGCGGAAACAACGTCAACGCCACCATGTTGTGCGGCGACATTCCCGCTCCGCCCAAGGTGGACACGACATTGCCTCCAAACACGCCAGATGTATTGTCATCGCGTCAATATTTCGAAGTTCTGACAGAGCAACCTAAGTGCATTGGCTGCCACGCCTATATGAATCCTTATGGTTACGCAATGTCGGCGTTCTCGGTCACTGGCGCCCGGTTACCGAAGGAAAAGGTAAGGAACACCAAGACCATGCAGATGGTTGAGGTTGATACGAGAGAAGCCGTCACCGTTAAACTGGATTCGGGCGACAAGGCCGTTACGGACGCAAGCGCGCTTAGCGAAGCGCTGGGAACGAGCGACCAGGCACGGGCCTGCTTTGCTCATCGCTTCGACCAATTCACGGTGGGTGTGAAAGAGGATTTCGTCTGCGCTGGCGATGACGCCAAGAAGGCACCCACGAACGACCTGACTCTTGAAGACACCTTGTTGTCGTACGTCGCAAGTTCGGCCTTCAGCGCACGCTGAGTGGCTGAACACTGACTGCATTAATTCTTTTCGTTTGGTTCGTACAAAACGGAGTGATCATGAGCTGGAAAGACACCACCCCACGACGGAAGTTCTTAAGCGGCCTCGGCGTGTGTAGCGCCCTGCCCTTCCTTGAATCCTTAATGGGTCGCAAGGTGGCACAGGCGCAATCGTCCAAGCAACTCAAACGCCTTATCGTCGTAGCGCAACCTCATATGGCTCTTGGCTACCACCGCATTCCTGAGTTTGCGAAGGGAGCCTACGGAAACGCGGATCCTTCCCTTTTGAAGACTGACGCCGGCAATGGCGTGCGCGTTGGGGCATTT
>Ga0105046_10006308_pt1 | contig 18712 bp, 4 predicted proteins | sample MAT03_FD_78385 | JGI IMG/M metagenome (GOLD analysis project Ga0105046, IMG submission 78385) | Freshwater microbial communities from Lake Fryxell liftoff mats and glacier meltwater in Antarctica - MAT-03 (megahit assembly) | ecosystem: Environmental > Aquatic > Freshwater > Ice > Liftoff... | reverse complement strand
GTTGACATCCAACTGGGTGAGCACCGTGTTCGGGTTTCCGTCATCGCAGAACGAACCGATCTGGCCGGGTGCCGTTGGGCAGTTGTCCAGGCAATCGATCACACCGTCGTTGTCGGTGTCCGTGGAGTCCATGCTCACCGTCACGTTACCCGTGTTCTGGCAGTTGCCCATGGGGTTGGTCGCGGTCACCACGTAGGCCTGGTCGGTCGATACGGTGGAAGTCACCGTGGCTCCGATGGTGCTGCTCAGACCGGTGGCCGGTGCCCAGGTATAGATCACCGGGATGTACTCGAAGTTCAGGCTCCAGTTGGCGATCGAGCCCGCATCACCGCCCAGGTCATCCACGATGAACAACTTCCACGTACCGTTCATGCTCCCCGAGAACATGGAAAGCAACGGGGTGGCTTGGGTGATGCTTCCCGGGCCGGGTGCCACCCAGGCTTCTGGTGTGGTCACGTTCGTGCAGCGGTAAGTACCCGAAGGGTTCACCGTAGCGTTCATCAACGAAGCCGCATCATCGCGGAACACGTAGTTCACATTCACCACATCGGTCCCGCTTCCTGCGTCGCTCATGATCACTACGTTCGATCCGCTGGGCGACTGCAGAAGCACATCCACATCGCTCGGAAAGGTGTGCGAGTAGCCGTTGATGGACACACTCCTTAGGAAGACCCCGCCGCCCAATCCACTGACCACCAAATTGGATGGATAGGGGTTGGCTATGCCTACAGCGTTGATCGTGATGCCACCACCTGCGAAAGGTGGTATAGGAGCACCCAGTGAGGCGGTCAGAGCCACAGGCGTTCCCGCACACACCGAGGGTGCTGCCGGGGTAACCACCACTGGCGGAGGTGTCGCGTTCACAACCACCGTGGTCGTTGCGGGCAGGCTGTTGCAGAAGGCGGTGGAAGTGGTGAGCGTATAGACACCCGCCATGGCCGATGTGGCCGCTCCAAGGGATGGATCTTCCAGTGTGCTCGTGAAGCCACCTGGTCCGGTCCAACTGAACTGGGTGCCGATGTCGCTTCCACCGCTCAGGCTCAGTGGCTGGCCCGCGCAAACCGGTCCATTGTTGGCCGCGGTCCCCGTAGGCACCGGGTTCACCGTAAGGGTCGCGGTGCGCGTGATGGCGCCACCGCAGGCATCGGTGATCACAACCGACCACGTTCCATTGATCCCTGCGGTAACGGTCTGCGCCGTACCCGCTGCGACGTTGTTCGGGTTGGTCCAGGCATAGGTGAACGGAGGTACACCGTTGGCCGGGGTGGCGGTAAAGACCGTTGTGGCGCCCGTACATACCTGAGCGTTTGGCGGGGTTACAGCGCCGTTAGTGATCGGGCTTGCTACCGTCACAGTGACATTCCCTACACGCGGGCAGCCACTGGCTGTGAACGACACCTGATAGGCTTGTGTCGAAGCGACATTAGTAGCCAACGGGCTACTGATGTTCGGGTTGTTCAGGTAGGTCGCTGGTGTCCACGTGTAAGTGTACGGTCCACCGCCACTGGGGCGGAAGGCCCATGCCTCGGGCGCGCTGGCAAGTACCGACCAGTCGACGTTGTTACGGCCAGCAGGTGAGTAACCGACGGTGCCGGTCTGGTTCTCCATACCAAGTGCCTTGAGCGACGCGCTGCCGGTGTTTTGGGCCACGTGTACCTCGATATGGCTATCCGCCTCGAACAGCATGATCTGGAACCGGGTCAATCCCGTATTGGGCCAGAACGGCACATTGTTCCAGTGCGCGACCCAAACACGGTTGGGGGCCGCACCGTCCACGAACCAGGTCAACGTTCCCCCATTGGCCACGTTCAGATCCGCCTTGACACCGGCAATGATGTTGTCGGGCGTATTTGCGCTGGGGATAACATCACTGTACTGGCTGTTGATGGTGCCACCCAGTGCCAGGAAACCGTTGTTGCAAAGGCGCACGGTATTGTAACTGGTTCCGAAATAGCTGAAGGCGAACGGAAGGTTGATCACGCCGCTCACCTGATCATCACCGGGGAAGCTGCCCAGGGTGGTGCCAGTTCGCAATCCGAAGGTGGTGGGCATCAGGGTGTAGGCCGTGGTGTTACCTGCGATCACATTCAACTGGCTGTTGCCGCCAGGGCAAATAGTGGATGGCGTAGCCGAAACGAAGACGCTGATCGGGTTGGGTTGCGCCGGGATCACAAACGTGCCCAGGTTCTCGTTGCAGCCGCTTTCGGTGGGGTGCAGCAGGCTCACCTGCACGCTCTGGCCGGGGGTGAACGGCCCGATGACCACGGTCTCGCCGCCCGTCAATGGAACCGGCCATTGTTGGGGGGTGCCACCGACCACTGTGTATTGCAGGGTGGTACTGCCCGCATTACCGGGATCGAGCACCTCCACACTGATCGTGGAGCAATTGGGATCGACCACCGCCGATCCTTCGGCACTGGTGCAGTTCACGTTGGTGCATTTCACCTCGAACTCCCATGGCACCGTTTGGCCGCCATCGAAGCAACTGTTGGATCCATCGCTGATCACCTGCAGGAAGATGTCCTGCCCGAGGGAGGTTCCGCTCGCACCGGTCAGATCAGGGAAGCTGCCCGTGAGCGTGCCGATCGGCGTTCCGGTGGCATCGGTGCCGCTGTACGCATTGATCACGTCACCGGGGGCCATGTGCCCTTGGATGAAATCGATCGTCAGCGTGGTCAACGCCGTGAGGCTATGGAACACCCACGATCTCGGATCGTTGTTCTTGTAGCAATAGTTCACCGTGGTGGTGTTACCGCAGGTGATGTTGATCGGGCAGCCGGAGGCATAGTCGCCCAACGCAACGCTGCACTGGCCGTCCGTGGTAGCCACGGATACCACGATCGTGGCGCTGGTGGCGAAGCCGCCCACAGTGGGGATCGTGGTGGTACTGCCGGGGTTCACACCGGCCACTGTGATCGGCCCGCCACCATTTACGGTGTAAACGATGTTGGCCGTGGCCGTGCTACCGGTGGTGTTGGTGAGCACATCCAAGGTAAAGGTGTTCGCACCACAGTTGTCGTTGATCGCGCTCACGGACGCGTCCGGCGCTGTGCAGAAACAGTTCGCACTTACGGTCAGCGTTGTCGCGGTCACATCCGAACCGCCTGTGAAGCCGTCCATCACGATGTAGTAAAGCGTGTTGGCCGATACAGGGAAGTTCGCCACGTAACTGTTCAATCCATTGGGGCAGCCCGGAGGCGGAGCATCATCGATGTTCAACAGAACGGTTGTTCCATCAGCGGCGATGATCACCAAGCGCGAATCACCCGTTCCGCAGAGCCCGACCGTGAGCGTTGTGGTGCAAGGGCTGGTGGTGATCGACCAGTACTTGTCGCGACCGCCGATGCCATTGGATTCGGTCCAGCAGTTCGAGGCCAGGTTGTCGTTTCCGGTGGAGGTGAAGGGCAAGGATGTGATAGGAAGCGCGCTCGCGGCGATATCGCCTGGAGGAGAAGTGATCACGTTGAACGTCCAATCCGCACAACCGGTAGCCGCGCCATTGCTATTGCGGGGAACCACACGCCAGGTGTACGCTCCATTAGCAAGCACACCCGCGTTGTAGGTAGTGCCGGCCTGGTTGGTAGCGACTTGGGTGCCGGCAGGAGGTGCACCGGTTTGGAGGAAGACGTCGTAGCCACTGGCGCCAGCGACGGCAGCCCAGCTAAGGGTAGTTCCCGCGCCGGAGCATGCCGAGCCTCCGTTAGCAGGTGCGATAGGCGAGGCAACGCAAAGTGGCGCGTTCGTGTTGAAGTTGTTGGCCACGCAGCTTGTCGAGGTGCCATAGGGGCCGATAGCCGTTATCGTCCAGTAGTAGATCTGCAGAGGGTTCAGCGAGCCGGTGGGATAACTGAGGCCCGCCTGTGCGGGGCTCACCAAGGTGGTGGGCACAGGGCTGTTGTCCAAGTAGACGTTGTATTGGGTGGCACCCAAGGAGGCGCTCCAGTTGAGCGTGGTACCTCCGGTCGCGATGACCACCGTTCCGTTGGTCGGCGTGGTCAGCACTGGGCAAGGCGGGGCACCGAGGGTAAAGCTTCTCACCGAACAAGGCGCGTCGGAGGCCGGGCCGCTCAGGTTACGCGGCACGATGCTCCAGTAGTAAACCTGCCCAGCGGTCGGGTTGGTCGGTGTGTAGTTGTAGGTGGTACCCAATTGGTTGCTGCTCACCAGCGTGGTGGGCGGGTTGTTCTGGTCCACGTACACATCATAGCCGGTGGCGAATTGCGCCGCGGTCCAGCTCAGCCCTACAGGGTTGCCGCCTACTGTGGCTGCGTTCGCCGGGTTGATATAGGTGGTACAAATGGGTACAGGCTGGCGCAGGCAAAGGGTATAGCTGCCGCGGTTGGCGAATAGCCCAAGCACCTGGAGGAAGTAGGTGGTGCTCGGCGCAACAGTGAGGGAGACCGTGGAACCCGAAGGGGTGGATGTGCTGCAACCCACCTGGGTCAAACCACCACAAGCTCCGGTGTACAATCCATATCCAAGGTTCGTGGCCGTGCCATAGGTAATGGTCATCGCCAGGCTGGAGGTCACAGCATTGGTGGTGAACGTGTACCACTGATCGGGGAAGTTGTTGAAGATGCTGAAGAAGCAAGCGCCGGTAGGTGTAGGCAGATCGGCGGCAGCGCAGTTGGTATTGCCGTTGGCAACGCTGACGCATGCACCAGCATTGATCGCGATCGGGGATGCTGTGCCACACACATCATTGGTAACAACAGGTGCGCAAGCGGCTACGCAGGACATGGTCAATGTGAACGGCCCAGTACCGGCGCCGAAACCATGGACGAACACATAATAGGTAGTGGCCGCCAACGTATTGAAGGTGATCTGGGATTGAAGGCCGCAGAAATCATCATTGCCACCCACGCAGATAAGGCCCGCGCAGGAGCCACGGTAAATGGTCAGTCGGCTGTCGTATGTCGTACCCGTACAAAGCGATGCGGTATACTGACCGCCATTACCGGCAATACTGTACCATTTTCCGGTCTGCGGGGGGCCAGCACCTCCATCGCAGGATACGAATCCGGGAGTCGGGGCCGCACCCACCGTTGTACCGGAGATCGATTGGCCGCATATGACCCCGATGGCACTACCACAGTTGTCGTTGTTCGCTCCCGGTGCGAGGCAACCGGTGCATGAGGGGTTCGTTGCCGCCGCGCTGGCACAAAGAGCATCCCACTGCGTATTGCAACAGAAGGGGTCCGCTCCACAAATGGCGGTCTGGCACGGGACATTACTGGGGAATCCAGCGGTGCCTTGGGGCTGGTTACAATATACCGCAGGGCCGCCACCAGAAAGGCAGCCAGCGCATGCGGGGTTCGTTGCCGCCGCGCCAGCACAGAGGCCATCCCATTGCGTATTGCAACAGAAGGGGTCCGCTGCACAAATGGATGTCTGGCAGGGAATGTTGCTGGGGAATCCAGCAGTGCCTTGGGCCTGGTTGCAGAAGGGCTGTGCCCACGACACCGTTCGCAACGCGAACAGCGCCACGAGCAGCACAAGAGTTCGGGTAAGGTTTTTCATCGGTTTTGGTTTTGGTACTGGGTAAGGGGCTTATCAACGAGGGTTACTGTTCACGTTCACACTAGGGTGGTCCTTGAAGGCTAGGCGCGCACCCTTGGTATCTTCGATCAATTCCCGGAAGCGCACCGGATGTTCGGCAACAGCTTGCAGGTATTCAGGGCCGTTCTTCATGTAGAACTCCGGGAACCGCGCACCGACTTCCTTGGAGGCGACCTGGAACGTAGGCGCTTGTTGGATATAGTCGGGAACCACGTGATCCGGCGGTAACGGGGTGTCGATGGTGGTTCGCACGAAGGCCTTGATCTCCGGGATCGTGGCGCTCTTCATGCGGGCGATCAAGAGGGCCTCCTCCTTGGTGAGTTCAGCGGTCTGGTTCGTAAGCACGGGAGCATTCTGCGCTGACCCGGTGGAAGCAGATGCGCCGTTGATCAACGAGTCATTGGGCAGAGGATCCTTCGAGGTACCCGATGAACCGCATGCCACCAACAACAACGTGAGGAGGACGGTCCGTGATCTCGGTCGTACGAACACATCGCGAATGCGCATGCGCGCTGCCAGGGTGGTTGTTGAGGTTGTCACCATCAATGATCGAGGTCGCGGTGCAGCAGTGTGGAGGTGATCGCGGAACGTGTGTTACGATCGCTGCCATGCATCTCCGCGCAACAGACCTTCCATCCGATGAAAATGACGCCGACCAATTAACTGGAGGTCTGCCTGACGTGAAATGAAAAATGGAGCGCGCGGAGCGGAAAGTAACGTGTCAAGATGCGGAGCCTTGGAGCGAACTGGACGTAGTAGGACCAATATTAAGTCAGTAGATCCGCTAGAACAATGGATTTATACTTATGAACCTTTGGCAACCCAGCGCACAGGGTGCCGTACGTCAGTGCGCAGCGTTGGTGAATGGCCTGCGGACCACTGTGGTTTTCCCCTATCAATGAGACGCCGGGTCACTGGCAATGTCATTCAGTTAGGGGGGCGTGCTGCGTGGGTTGTAGGGGATCGAGATCACCGGGCCGCACCGTGCCGTCACGCCGGAAGCCGTACGAAGGATGGCTATCCGGCGTCTCACCAATGCTGCCAGGGTCATTGGTGAGACGTCGGGTCACTGGCAATGTCATTCAGTTAAGGGGGGCGTGCTGCGCGGGTTGTAGGGGATCGAGATCACCGGGCCGCACCGCGTCGTCACGCCGGAAGCCATACGAAGGATGGCTATCCGGCGTCTCACCAATGCTGCTAGGGTCATTGGTGAGACGCCGGGTCACTGGCGCACAGGCCTACTCTTCGCCCGGCGTGACGACCGTTCTGTAGCTTAATGACATTGGGGCCTCGCAAGGACAGGCGCAGAGGACACTGAGAAAAGGCACTTGGACATTGGCCGGATCCGAGCGCGCGGAGGAACCGCCTGCTGCGGATCGAAGTGCGAAAGAGGTCCGTTGTCGATCCATCGGGAAGAACGACCAGTACCCCAAAACAGCGACCCCGGTTCCGCAATATGCGGAACCGGGGTCGCTTGTGTTCTTGGTGGGCTGAGCCCTTGATCCGTTACTTCTGGATCACCAGTCGCTCGGTGTAACGTTGCTCACCGGCGGTGATATTCACCATGTACATACCGTTGGCCATGTCACCGTTCAACTCGAGCACGGTGTTCACGAAGCCATCCTGGACAGGGATCGTACGAGCGCTTACGCGCTTGCCGAACAGATCGAAGATGTCCACGCTCACGGTCAGAACGCTTTCGTCAACGGCGTCGAGGCTCAGGTAGAGCTGGTCGCCACGGTTCGGGTTGGGGTACATGCGCAGGTCGCCGTTCTGGGTGACCATGTTCTCGTTACCACCGTTCACCGGTGTGTTGTCGATGGTCAGGTTGCACACATCGCCCCACTGGGTGAAGGGAGGGCCGAGCAACGGGCTGGGAACGTCCACGCACCAGGCACCGCCCTTAAAGACACGCACTTCCACCTGGTAGGTCTTGCCGTCCTGTAGTGGGAGGGTTACCCAGTTTAGTTGGATGAAGTAGGTGGTGGTGGTGCGCACGGTCACGAAGGCTTCGCCGTCGATGCGGAAGCGCCACTGGTACTGCGTTGCTCCGGTAACCGGGCGGGCATGCACGTACTGGCCCGAAACGAACGCACGGGTGCTACCACAGCTCAGGTACTGGTTGCCCGGAATATCCATGAGCTTGGTGAGCGGGCACGCCGCGCGCACCGGATCGATCATGAAGCGGCAGGCAGGACCCCACTCGTTGTTCACGTTGGCCACACGGCCGCGCACACGCACGTTCATCAGCACGTTCGCCGGGATCTGCTGGGCAATTCCCCAGTTGTTGATCTTGGCGTGGCAGGCGCGGTTCGCGTTGTTCGGCGCGAAGCCATCGCTGGTGGCGTGGTTGCGGAAGCGGCGGAAGCTGTAGCTGCCGTTCGGGTCGAAGAACCAGAACTCATAACCGCTGGTGGTGTTGGTAACGCCGAACTGGGCGCTCACCGCCGGGTTGGCACTGGCCACGATGTACTGGCCGGTCACCCAATCGAGTTTGTCGCAGCTGGTGTAGATCAACGCGTCGGTTCCGATCGGCAGGCAGAAACCTTGCTGGCCGCTGATGGCGCTCTGGAAGGTCGTACCGGCATTGAAGTCACCGAAGTTGCGACGGTTGTCGATGATGCGCTTGTTGGTGCCCGTGGTGCGCAGGATGTAGCCGCCGGTGAACACACCGTCGAACATGCCATCACCGAAGGAATCGAGCACGCGCAGACGGTAGCATCCGTTGGGCAGGCAGCAGTAATCGAGCACGCCCACGGCGTTCGATGGATAGGTGCCACCACCAGCACAGGCCGGGGTGTTCAGGCCGATCGGGATGATCTCCCAACTGGTCTCGGTTCCGAAGGCATCCGTATCGAAGTCCAACGTGAGGCCGTTGCTCGTGCAGGCAACCGTGTTATCACCGCAGGTCACGGTGAGTTCGAAGTTGCCCAGATCGGCGGGGCCGAAGCCCGTCACGTAGATGTAGTAGGTGGTGCCCAGCGTGCTGACCCAGCTCGCCGTACTGCGCCATTGCGTTGGTGCAGGTCCGGGTCCGAGGGTACATACACCATCATCATCGTTGCCGGTCACACAGGTGAACGCTCCGCACGTACCGGTGAACACGCCGATCTTGGTGTCGTAGTTCGTGTTCGCACTGCAGGTGGTAGCGGTCATGCCACCACCCCAGCCGGTCACCGTATACCACACACCACCAGCTGGGCTCAAGTCCGCTCCGCAGAAGCCAGGGTTGTCCACGTTGTTGCTGCTGAGCGTTGTTCCTGCCGTAGCGCTGTTGCAACCCACCGCGATCGCGTTCACGCAATTATCGTTGGGCGGCGGCGGCGGCGGGGCGCTCAGGCACACCGTGAAGGTGCCTGTTGTATTCACGAGCGTCAGCACACGGAAGATGTAGTTGGTATTCGCGGCCACTACGAAGGTTCCGGTGGGCGCATCACCGATGCACGCCACTTCGTTACCACCGCATGCGTCCAGCACCTGGATACCGATCGCGCCCATGGTGCCCAATGTCACCTCAAAGGAGATGATGGTGTTCGCACCCGAATTGAACGAGTAGTAAACATCCACCAATCCGGGGATCAAGCAGGAAGGCTGTGGGGCTTCGCCACCGGTGGAACCGGCTGTTGTACCCGGCACCGCAGCACCGGGGCAGCTACCGGATGCACCTACCGTGAGCGGCTGCGCACCTGCACAGAGGTCGTTCGCCGGGGCTGGCGGAATGGGTACACAAGCGATCGTCAGGTTATAAGCACCCGTTCCTGCACCGAAGCCGGTGACATAGATCGTATAGACCGTGCTGAGCACAGAGTTCCACGTCACGCTGCTTTGCAAGCCGCACGAATCGTCGTTGCCGTCCACGCAGGTGAAAGGACCGCAGGGTCCGCCGGTGAAGACACCGATCTGCGTGTCGAAGACCGTTCCCGTACACAGGCTCGCGGTGACCTGGTCACCCGTGCCCACGTACGTGTACCACTTGCCGCCGGTCGTTTGGGTGCTGTTGTAGCTACCGCAAGCGTTCGGTTGGTTCGCCGTATTGGAACCCACCGTGGTGCCTGGGGTCACACTGCCGCAAGTAACCGATACCGCTGAGGAGCAATCCTCAGCAGGGGCGGGCACGTAAAGTGCGATGTTCAGGATGTACGGTGTGCAGTTCGGCAACGGACGCGTGTCGATGATCAGGTAGTAGGTGCCCACCGCGAGGGTCACGATGCTGCTCGCAGTTCCGTTGGCTACTCCACCGGTCACCGCGTTGGTGATGCACACAGCGTCGTTGGCGCAGTTGGCGCTGCTCTTCAGGAACCAGCCGCCGAAACTGTTGCCACCGGTCTGCTGCATGCTGATCGTGTACTGGCCAGCGGTCGTGATGTTCAACTGATAGATGAAGTCCTCACCACCGCCATAGATACCGGCGCACTGCTGGAACTCGTCGTTACCCGAACCGCACGTGGTGTTCGTATGCGCGTAGGGGTAGGTGTTCACTTGGAGCGGCAGGGCGCAGGTGTAGCCCGGAGGCGGGCACAACTGGTCGCCGTCGAAGTTGCCCATGTTGCGGTTGCACAGCGGATCGCTGCCATGCACCAGCAACACGTTCACAACCTGGCCGATCGTGAAAGGTCCCAACTGGGGAACGATCGAGCCGGTGGTATTGAAGGGACCCACGGTGATGCCACCGAGCGGGAGACCGTTCACTGTGTAACGCACGCTCACCTGGGTCTCAGGGACAGCGCCCAAACCCGTTCCGAAGTCGAGGATATCCACATCGACCATGAAGGAGTAGGTGCCGCATGTGCTGATGTCGCTCACAGCCGCATCGGGATCGGTGCAGGGCGGGGTGCATTCCACCTCGAATACCCATGGGCTCTGGTCGCCATCCTGGCAGCTACCACCATTGCCATCGTCCACGATCTCCATGTAGATGTTCTGTCCCGTGGAGGTCGCAGATGCACCGGCCAGGTTGGGGAAGTTGCCCGTGAGGCCAGGCAATCCAGGATCACCGGTAGAGGTGCCATCGTGGGTGGCCAGCACATCACCCGCGTCCATGGTACCGCTCACGAAGGAGATCGTTGCCGTCTGTCCGGGTGCGGCCGTGTAAGTAAAGGTGCGCGAGTCGCCGTTCTTGTAGCAGTGCTGCACCACAAGGGTGTTGCCGCATACCAACGTTACCGGACAGTTGCTGTAGAAACTGCCGAGATCCAAGGTGCAACCGGCGCCACCATTGCTCACGGTCACGGCAACCTGCGTTCCTGCCGGGAAGTTCACTGGGATCTGGTTCGCTCCGAGCACACCGGGCATGCTGCCTGGTCCTCCGGGGGTAGCTGTCCAGTTGATCGTGTTAGGCCCATTACCGAGATCGGAGATGTTCACGAACACGTCGAAGAAGCTCGATCCGCAGTTATCCACGATGGAACCTGTGGCCACGACCGGTGTGTTGGTGCAGTTCAGCGTCAGATCGAAGTTGCCTTCATTCGCGGAACCGAATCCGAGCACATAGATGTAATAGGTCGCGGTGGAACTGGCTATCCAGGTGGCCGCGCTCAAGGCCCCACAGTTGTCGTCCGCGGTGGTCACACAAACAAGTGCACCGCAGCTCCCGCTATACACGGCGATCTTCGAATCCCACGCAGGCAAGGATGCACAGATCGTGGCGGTCACCGAGCCGCAAAGGCCGGTGGCCACGTACCATACGCCTCCCGAGGTGTTGTTCAGGAAGCCGTTGCAGATGGTGTTCGGTGACCCCGTCGTGGTGGCATCGAAGGTGGTACCACTGATCGTCTGGCCGCAGCTAATGGGGACCGCGTTACTGCACAGGTCGTTCGCTGGCGGTGGCGGGCAGGCCGCACCAGCCGACACGGTGATGCTATACGGACCCTCAGCTCCGGGCTGGTCCATGATCGCTATGTAGTAAGTACCGGCGGGCACGTTCGCATACGTGATCACCGCATCTCCACAACCAGCGATCACCGCCGATGTGAATGGAATGAAGCCGGCGCTATGCGGGCAACCGGTGAACAGGTTGACGAACGCATTGGTGCGGTTGGGTGTGCTGGCGCAGTAGTCGACCGTGATCAGGTCCGTGCAACCGGTCAGCGTAAAGGCCTCCCAGGCCACATCAGCACCAAAGCCTTCGTCGTTGGTGGCGCCGAAGCTGTTGCCACTGACCACCACGCTACCACCGGGAGCGAGGTTCTGGGGCGCTGGGGCGTTCACGCAATTATCGTTCGGCGGGGCTGGGTAGAAGACCACACCGGCGGAGTTCGTACTGAACCCGTTCGCGGTATTGGTGCAGTTCTGCCGAACGAACACGCGGTACTGTGTTGGATGCACCAGGCCACCGGGGATCGAGTAGGTAAGACCGGGTTGGCCTACGACCACCGTGCTGGTGAGTTCGGGACCTGATGCGAGTCCAACACCTGGAATGGTGAAGGTGGCGGCAGGGCCGTATTCAATGATGTAATCACCCGTGCAAGCAGCACAGGTCCAAGCGACGTTTGCTGTTGTGGTGCTGGTACCTAGGGCCGTAACGCTGGCCGGAACTGGGCAGTTCGGTACCGGCTCGAACGTGATGTTGTCGACGTAGGCATTGTTCCCGAATCCCGATACACCACGGAACTGCACCGCATTGGTCCCGGCTGGAACAGGATACGTGAGCGTGGCCCACTGGCCTGCGGTCGGGGTGAAGTTGCCGATGGGTGCGGTGGTCACGAGTTCGCCACCGGGGCCATTATCCAAGTCGTCTATCAAAGTCCACGGACCGGCAGGACCCGTGCTGGATACTTCCAGATTGATAAAATCCGTAGCAGCGGGGTACGTGACACCGGCCACATCGAAGCGGATCTGCTGACCAGCAGGCAAGGCGGGGAATGCCGGACTTGTGATGGTCATTACCTGCGCGTTAGGTGCGTTCCAGAAATCCCATTTGGAAGAACCGGTGCCGACACCGAAGGCGCTGGCAGCTGCGCGGTCGAGTTGTGTTGCAAAAGCTCCAGTTCCCGTACGCACCCAGCAGTTCGGCGGGAAGGGGATCGGGGTGAAATCCACCGGATAGGCGGACGACATGGGCATGAGGAAGGGTGGGCTGGTGACCGCCGAGGTAGGTATACCACCACCTAGGGGGCAGTCAACAGTTGCGCGGTAATACTTGGGGGCGGTTTGGCTGGTCACTTGTGTAGACGCCGTACCCAGGTTCGCGACGTTCACTGTGAATGCTGCATCGTCGGCACTCTGCCACTGATAGGTGACACCGGTCCCGCTAGTGGTGTTCTGCAAACTGAGGGTGAAGTTCTGGCCGCTGCATGCTGCAGAAGCCGAAGACAGAACGTTACCCGGGTTCGGGGTTCCGGCGCAGGGGACCGAAGGAGCGAAGGTGATCCCCCCGGTGAAGTTGCGAGGGTTGAACAGTGGGGAAGGAAAGGCACCACCATAACCCACGCCTGCGATACCACAAGTAAGTGTGACGCCCGCAACAGTGAAAGTGTTCGGCGAGGGAGGGCCCGCGAGCCCACTATACCGGATACCATTTGAACTCTGGAGAGCAAAGCGCACGGTTGCGCCGGGAGCGATGTTGTAGCTCAATCCCGAAAGGGTAGGATAGTATCCGTTCGACGGGATGGTCAACGCGCTTCCCGTTGCGACCGAGGTCCATACCGGCCCAGCGATAGTAGGAGCGCCTGCAAGCGACGTGGTCGAGGCCCACAACGTGGGGACCGCTCCAGTGTTCCCAGTCGTCCAGAAGCTTTGCACGTCGGTTATGGTGATGGCACCGGCATTCGCGTTGGCCACGGTGAATGTCACCGCTGAATTGCCAGCCACACCGTTCGCGCCCGTGTAATTCGTTCCACCAACAGTAGAAATGGTCTGCGACCACATGTCCGTACACACGGCAAGCATCGCGAGCGCTGCGAGTGCTAACCTGCGCAAGGATCGTATCATTCGATTCATGGTACTTTGGTTTTGGTTGGTTTATCAGGGAGAGGGTTCAATGGACATCAGCGGTCCATCATCGCTGCGGAAGGCGAAGCACCAACAAGGTGTGCGCCTGAAGAGGTGGACACTGCACCGCCCCACACCGTGGGCCGCGATCAGTGACCGGAAGAAAGTGGTGTTTAGCTAGACGAGGGAGAACGCTGGAGCGGTGTTAAGTAGGGGCAGAACGCACATGTGTTTTCGGAACACGTTGCCGAATGTAACGGGTTGTCCCATTGGATACAAACTACGGTTGATATTTTCTTTTCACGGCGTCCACCATCATCTCGCCGGTATTCTCACAACTCGATCGTCCCGTTGTGCGGCACGGCCCACCCAATTGCCCACGGTCCGCGCAGTCCGGGCGAACGCATGCAACAGGACGTGCTCCAGTTCCCACGATCGTGCTTCTGCGAGACGCTGAAAGCCGGGAATTCAGCGAAGCACAAGAAAAGCCGAAGGCGCGTCTTGTGAACTCCATCGACCTTCGCTACGGGGGGGTCAGGAGTTAGGGCGACCACCGTAGCGCAGGTCGACAGTAGAATGCGATCGCCTTGTCACCGCCGCCCGAGCTATATTGGATGCCTCTTGAACGAGCCGCCGATGCACATTTCCGTAACGATCCGCGCAGCCCTGGTCGCGTGGTGCATTTTGCCACTGACCACTTTTGCGCAGAACACCATCGGCTTGTTGGACTACAACACCGATGCGCTGAACGAGGGCTACGTGCTTTTCTTCCCGGACCAACAAGGGACCGTGTTCCTCGTGAACGAATGCGGGCAGGTGGTGCATGACTGGCCGGACACCCAGTACTTCCCTGGTCATGGCATCCGCTTCCTGGACAACGGTGACCTGATGCGCATGGGGCGTGATACCGCCGCCACAAATCCGCTCTTTACAGCAGGCGGCACAGGCCAGATGATCCAGCGCAAGGATTGGGACAACAACGTGCTCTGGCAATACACCAATAGCTCGGATACCGCGTGCATGCACCACGACGCGGAGGTGATGCCCAACGGCAACGTGCTGATCATCGCCTGGGAACTGAAGACCATCGGAGAAGCGCGCGAGGCGGGAATGGACACCACGGGCTTCGGTTTCGACATGGTATGGCCGGACAAGATCATCGAGGTGCAGCCCGTGGGGCCGGACTCCGGTACCATCGTATGGGAATGGCACGCCTGGGACCACATGGTGCAGCACTACGACCTGGGGTCGGACAACTACGGTGTGGTGGCCGACCATCCCGAACTGATCAACATAAACTACCCCAGCTCAGTCGGTCCGGACATGCACCACATCAATGCGGTGGATTACAACCCGGCGCTTGATCAGATCATGTTGAGCACGCCCTTCTTCAATGAGCTGTGGATCATCGATCACAGCACCACCACAGCCGAGGCCGCACAACACACGGGCGGTAATTCAGGGCGTGGTGGTGACCTGCTCTACCGGTGGGGCAATCCCATGACCTATGGACAGGGAACGATCGCGGATCGCCAACTGCGCTTCAATCATGCGACAGCATGGCTCGGTCCAGGATTGCCGCCGGACGATCCGGACATCGGCAAGATCATCGTGCTCAACAACCGGGCGGGACTCAACTTCAGTTCCGTGGATATCATCGTTCCGCCGGTGGACGGCAATGGCAGCTACGCGTACACTTCGGGAAGCTCCTTCGACCCACTCACGTACGAACAACGCTTTGTGACCGACCCACCGTCGGACTTCTATTCGAACATTATGAGCAGCGGACAGAAGCTGCCCAATGGAAATGTATTCGTTTGTTCAAGCCGCCAGAGTTGGTTGTTCCAGTTAACGCCTGATTCTTCCATCGCCTGGTCGTACATCAATCCGATCATGAACGGGGAACCTGCCGCACAAGGCAGCGATCCGGCTGGGTCCGGTTCTGTCTTCCACGCGATCTGGCTCGCACCCGACCATTCCGGTTTGCAGGGCCACGATCTGGATCCGATCGGGTACATCGAGCTAAAGCCGAATGAGACGTTCTGCACACTGACCACATCAATGGAAGCAGCACCCAATACAACGGGCTTTTCCTTGAGCGGTACTGTGGTGACCGATGAATTGACCGTGAACGCCGAGGTCGCGGGCGATTTTGTGATCGTGGACGCGATGGGACGTTTTATTCGCGCAGGCCGCTTGTCCGCTGGCCGATCCGTTTTGGCGGTGGCGGACCTCGCTGCGGGCACTTATGTCCTGCAGTTGGCGAATGCCAGCGTGACCGGCCTTCGGTTCCAGGTAGTGCGGCCGTAAACGCCTCAGCCTTCCCGGTCAGATGGGTGCGTAACCCAGTAAGGCTTTGTGCGTACCAACAGGCCGATGATCAAGTGTTGCTCCCTTGTTCTGGTGTTTTCGACGTTCCTGCTCGTGCCCGTGGTCGGGCAGACCGACCAGTTGCTTCTGGCCCAGGACGAGCACTATGTGATGGGCGATACCGGGGAAGACCCTGCGCCCGATCTCAACGCGTACAGTGGGTTGATCAAGATCCTGGGCGGCGATTCCGTCCGGCACTGCAACGGCCACCCGTGCATTGGTTGGGTTGAGGACCATTACCCCGATGGCGTATTGAAGCATCGCGGTTACTATGACGGGGGCCAGCTCACCGTCTACCGCAACTACCACCCCGATGGGACCTTGGAACGCGACTTTCGCGGTATTGACGATGTGAAGAGCCTGATGCGCACCTACCACCGCAATGCGAACCCGCGATCCGAAACGCGCTTCGCAGATGGGGTCGCCTATCAATACAAGGACTTCTATGTGAGCGGGCAGTTGCGCTACGAGGAGGAACGCGACCGGGACGAGGCGTACTTCACCCGCATGGACCTGTATGCTGCGGACGGCCAGCCCATCAGCTTGCTACGGGTGGTGGATCGGAAGAAGGCCGAGTTCGAGCAGAAGGAGTATTATCCCGGAGGTGCATTGAAATGCACGGGCCATTCGCGCTACAACCCTTCGCGCATGGACACGCAACGCATCGGTACGTGGACGTTCTACGATGCCGCCGGACGCCCCGTCCGCGAAGAAGATCACATCGATGGCAAGGTCCACGCGGCGCGGGATCTCTGAGCTGATACCGTACTCTATGGAATGGCGAAGCCCCCGATATAGGGGGCTTCGCTGGTTCAGGACCGAACGATGCTTTACTTCTTCTCGTCCTTCACTTCTTCGAAGTCCACATCGGTCACTTCGCTGTCGTTGGTGGTGCTGGTGGTACCGGGCTGTTCCGCAGCGCCACCGTTGGCCTGCGCCTGTTGCGTCGCCTTGTACATCTCTTCACTCGCTGCGGAGAACACGCTGGTCAATTCACTCATGGCGCTATCGATGCCGGGAACGTCCTGGGCTGCGTGCGCGGTCTTCAACTTGGCCAGCGCATCCTCGATCGGCTGCTTCTTGTCCGCGGGGATCTTGTCGCCGAATTCCTTCAGTTGCTTCTCGGTCTGGAAGATCAGGCTGTCCGCCTGGTTGAGTTTGTCCGCGCGCTCACGGGCCTGCTTGTCGTCGGCGGCGTTGGCCTCGGCCTCCTTCTTCATCTTCTCGATGTCCTCTTTGCTGATCCCGCTACTGGCCTCGATGCGGATGTTCTGCTCCTTGCCGGTGGCTTTGTCCTTGGCGCCCACGTGCAGGATCCCGTTCGCGTCGATGTCGAAGGTCACTTCGATCTGGGGCGTGCCGCGCGGTGCGGGGGGAATGCCGTCCAAGTGGAACCGGCCGATGGTGCGGTTGCCCGCCGCCATGGGGCGTTCGCCCTGCAGCACATGGATCTCCACGCTCGGCTGGCTGTCGCTGGCCGTGCTGAAGGTCTCGCTCTTCTTGGTCGGGATCGTGGTGTTGGCCTCGATCAATTTGGTCATCACACCGCCCATGGTCTCGATGCCCAGGCTCAACGGGGTCACGTCCAGCAGGAGCACGTCCTTCACGTCGCCGGTGAGCACACCGCCCTGAATGGCGGCACCGATGGCCACCACTTCGTCCGGGTTCACGCCTTTGCTGGGCTCTTTGCCGAAGAACTTCTTCACCGCTTCCTGGATCGCCGGTATGCGGGTGCTGCCACCCACCAGGATCACTTCGTCGATGTCGCTGATCTTCAGGCCGGCGTTCTTCAAGGCGCTCTCGCAAGGTGCGATGGTGCGCTTGATCAGGCTGTCAGCGAGTTGCTCGAACTTGGCGCGGGTAAGGCTGCGCACCAAGTGCTTGGGCATGCCGTTCACCGGCATGATGTAAGGCAGGTTGATCTCGCTGCTCGTGGTGCTGCTGAGTTCGATCTTCGCTTTCTCCGCAGCGTCCTTCAGCCGTTGCAAGGCCATGGGGTCTTTGCGTAGGTCAAGTCCTTCGTCGTTCTTGAACTCTTCGGCGAGCCAGTCGATGATGACGTGGTCGAAGTCATCACCACCCAGGTGCGTGTCGCCGTCGGTGCTCTTCACCTCGAACACACCTTCGCCCAGTTCAAGTACGCTCACGTCGTGGGTACCGCCTCCGCAGTCGAACACCACGATCTTCTGGTCCTTGTGTTTCTTGTCCAGGCCATAGGCGAGCGCTGCGGCTGTGGGCTCGTTGATGATGCGGCGCACCTTCAGCCCGGCGATCTCGCCAGCCTCCTTGGTGGCCTGGCGCTGGGCGTCGTTGAAGTAAGCGGGTACGGTGATCACCGCTTCGGTCACGGTGGTGCCCAGGTAATCCTCGGCGGTCTTCTTCATCTTTTGCAGGATCATCGCGCTGATCTCCTGCGGAGTGTATTCCCGGTCGCCGATGGCCACCCGCGGCATGCCGCTGCTGCTGCGCACCACCTTGTATGGTACGCGCGCGATCTCCTTGGCGTCCTCCTCATAGGTGTTACCCATGAAACGCTTGATGGAGAAGATGGTGTTCACGGGATTCGTGATGGCCTGGCGCTTGGCCGGGTCGCCCACTTTGCGCTCACCGCCGTCCACGAATGCGACCACGCTCGGGGTGGTGCGTTTGCCTTCGCTGTTCGCGATCACCACCGGTTCGTTGCCTTCCATAACGGAGACGCAACTGTTGGTGGTTCCCAAGTCGATGCCGATGATCTTGCTCATGTTGTTTCGATTGGGGTCCGAGACCTCGGACCCATACGTTATTTCTTCCTGCCGCCGGTTGTCAATGAGTGTGCCACCTGGTCTGGAACCACCGGTTCCTGCCATGAACG
>Ga0105046_10006307_pt1 | contig 18712 bp, 18 predicted proteins | sample MAT03_FD_78385 | JGI IMG/M metagenome (GOLD analysis project Ga0105046, IMG submission 78385) | Freshwater microbial communities from Lake Fryxell liftoff mats and glacier meltwater in Antarctica - MAT-03 (megahit assembly) | ecosystem: Environmental > Aquatic > Freshwater > Ice > Liftoff... | reverse complement strand
GGCGGCGGCTCGATCCTTACGCTGCCCATCGCTTTCACGTCGACCACCCTGGCGACCTCGATCGCCACGGTCGGCAACGGCGTCGGATCGCTCACGGTCGGTACGCTCGGCGCGCATCGCGTCTACTACGTCGCGCAGGGCCTCGCGATCGTGCATGCCTGCGACACGAACGGCTGCACAGCGGTCAATCTCTCCGACCTCTCCGGCCAGATCAACGCTCTCGCCCCGCTCGGTGACGTGCTCTACGCAACCGATCACGACAACGAGTCGGTCTTCAGGGTACCGCTCGATCAGGTCAGCGGCGACCCGATCGCCGACCCGACCACCCTGGTGGAAGCGCACGAAGCTCTCGGCATCGGCCTCCGCGAGCTTTCCGCGAAAGCGGCGCCAGCGCAGCTCACCTGGCTGGCGGTCGGCCCGGGCGGCTGCATCTACCGCGCAGCGCTCGCCGAGCTGCCCTTCGCCGGGGTGCGACCCTGCTTCACCGATCCGTTCGACGGACAGGGGATGATCGTCGCGAGTGACGGCCAGATCTTCGCCCAGGAAGGGACGGGACGCGCCGCGCGGACGCTGGTGTTCACGTCGGCCGGCGGTGCGGGGACGGTGTTCGACGCCACCGCGGGCACCCCCTACGGCGTCGATGCGACGTATCTCTACGCCACCGATCGCGCGACCCACGCCATCCGCGCCATCCCGCGCGACGGTGGCAGCGAAACCAGCCAGACCGAGCCCTATCAGGCGGGTCCGCGCCCCTACGTGATGGACACGACCCACGCCGACTACGTCTTCTACGCGGTGGGCAACACGCTCTACCGCTGGCCCAAGCCGCGCCGCTGAGGCGCCCGACCGGTGGCGCCTGTGAGATGACTATGTGTCATAGTCCATCCTGCCCGTCTCCGCGGGCCATACCCAGGCGTTCGGGATAGACATCTGCAAATGCGGGGGATTTGAACAGGAAGGCCAGGAAGGCGGGAAGGTTTGTGTTTGGAACATCAATCCAAGCCTTCCCGTCTTCCGCGCACGATGATGACCGAGAATCAGGCTCCTTGATCTACGGATCCGGTGGGAACGACGCGCCCCTCGCGAATCGTGCCGACCACGAGGAAGCCGTCCTCCTCGAAGGCCCGCTGGACCTCTTCGAAGGTCGCGCTGGCGTGGAACCCGAAGACGATCGAGTCGGTCGGCCCCAGCCACTGCTGCAGGTGGTCGCTCTTCTCGGACGCCATCTCGCGGATGCCGGAAAGGATCGAAGACGACTCGCGAGTCGGCATCGGGCCTTCGGCAATCCGCTCGAAGACACCGACGAAGTCGTCGTCCATCTCGAGCACGAACCACAGCGGTCGATCTGCGTGACGGTGCGCGAGCTGAGGGCTCAGCCAGGACCGGACCTCACGCACCCGTCCGAGGATGACTCGCGGCGGCTCGTCCTCGTCGTCCTCCTCGACATCTTCCTCGGGATCGTCCGGTGCATCCTCCAGATCGTCAGGCAGTTCGCCAGGCGGTTCGCTCAATTGGGTACTTGCCCGGTGCCCGTGTTGACGCCTGGCGTGCCGAGCCACTCGAAGCCGTCGAGTACGGCGGTCGAATCGAGCGCGCGATCACCGGTGTCCCAGATGGCGAAGCGAATGGTGAATTCCTGTCCGGGGGTGACCGGCGCCTGGGTCTCGAGCCAGGTGGTCGCGCCCGCGCCGCCGCTCGTCCAGGAGTCGAAGCCCGTCCCCACGAGGCCCGAAGGACCGGCCGGGCAACACGGGGTCGGTACCGGAGGGCAGATCACCGACGGGTCGAACAAGGACTCGACCTCGCAGTTCTCTGCCCAAGGCTGGCAGCCCGAGCACACGTCGAAGAACGCGATGTTGACGCTGACCGGATTGGTCGCGCTGTCGAACGAGATGTTTCCGTTGATCGCGCCGGCCGGCGGCGGGTTCACCAGCGCCACGTACTGATCGTTGAACGCGGTGCACACGTACTCGGGAAACTCGAACGAGTAGAACCGGAAGCGATACTTGAAGCCGGTGGCGTTGGAGGGCGCCTTGAGCCGTACCTCGAGGCCGATGTCATCGCCGATGTCCTCGCCGCCCGCGCAGTTCGGAACGTCTTGCGGAAAGCCAGGCGGCGCGATGCCGGCCAGACCTTCGCAGCTCTCGCTGTCGCACGCGTCGGGCTGCCCGGGGACCCGGGCGTGCCCCGACGACAGGCCCAGGATCCTCGTGCCCTCGAGAGGGGCGCCTTCGCTGCCGAAGCTGCCGAGGATGCCGACCTGCGGGCTCGCCGCGGCCAGATCGCCGTTGGCGCGCACCCACCTCGCCTCCATGAGGCCGAACCCGTCGGTGGCCGCTGTCGCGCAGATGCCGATCGCCTTGGCCGCGTTGGTGGCGTTGCCGTCGTCGAGCGCGAGGTTGTCGTCGCAGGGTGTGGGGTTGGCCGTGAAGCATCCAGCCGTGTTGCAGGCCGCTCCGCCGGAGGCCGTCCCGACGGTCACGCTCGCGCCGTCGTCGTCGTCGCCGCCCTTGCCGGAGCCCTTGCCCGAGCTGTCGCCCCCGGCGCCACCGCTGCCGGTCTCCAGCCCCTCGTCCCCGGCGACGCCGGAGCCCGAGCAGGACGCGAGCAGGAGCGCGACCGCCGCCCACGCCACGGAGATGTTGGTGTTGCGCGTCCGAATAACCATGGATGGGCACCTCGCAAGAACTGCCCCCGATTGTCGCACGATCGAGACGACCAAGCCCCGCCGTTCACGAGGAACGCGGGGCTCGGCGGCGACCGTCTCGTGCTCTATCGATGAAGGCGGCGCCGGAGCGGTCCGCTTCGTGAGCACGCAACGTTGGGGGTCAGGCGCGGGCCGACTGACCCTTATCCTTCTTGGCGGGCTTCTTGGCGCCGCCATTCTTGTGACCGTTGGCGGCGACCGCCGACGGCTTGGAGAGGTCGTCGGCCATCTTCTTGGCGCGGTTCGTCTTCTCCCAGGTGAACTCGTTGCGCCCGAAGTGCCCGTACGCCGCGGTCGCATAGTACTGAGGCTTGAGCAGATCCAGCTCCTCGATGAGCGCCTTGGGACGCATGTCGAAGTTCGCGAGGATGTACTTTTCGAGGATTTCCTCAGCGATGCGCGCGGTGCCGAACGTGTTCACGAACACGCCGACCGGCTGGGCGACGCCGATCGCGTAGGCGATCTGCACCTCGCAGCGCGAAGCGAGCTTTGCAGCGACGATGTTCTTGGCGACGTAGCGGGCGTAGTAGCAAGCCGAGCGATCGACCTTCGAAGGGTCTTTGCCGCTGAATGCGCCGCCGCCGTGACGACCCATGCCGCCGTAGGTGTCGACGATGATCTTGCGGCCCGTGAGGCCAGCGTCGCCGTGAGGACCGCCGATGACGAATCGTCCTGTCGGGTTGACGTAGATCTTCGTGCTCTTGTCGATCAGCTTCGCCGGGATGACCTTCGCTATCAGAAGCTCGCGGATCGCCTCGGAGATCTCCTTGTGCTTCACCTCTTCGGCGTGCTGGGTGCTGACGACGATCGCCTGCGCACGCACCGGGACGTCACCGTCGTACTCGACGGTGACCTGGGTCTTGCCGTCGGGTCGGAGCCACGGAAGCTTCTTCGACTTGCGGAGGTCGGCGAGCTTCTTCGCCAGCTGGTGCGACAGGCTGATCGCTGCCGGCATCAGCTCGGCCGTCTCGTCGGTCGCGTAGCCGAACATGAGACCCTGGTCGCCGGCGCCCTGCTCCTTGTGGAGCCCCTGGCCTTCGGTGACGCCTTGCGATATGTCGGGCGACTGCCGCTCGACCGCGGTCAAGACCGCGCAGGTCTTGTAGTCGAAGCCCATCGACGAGTCGGTGTAGCCGATGTCCTTGATCGTCTCGCGGATGATGTCGGTGTAGTCGAGTCGCGCCGAGGTCGTGATCTCGCCGCCGATGATGGCGTAGCCGGTCTTGACCATCGTCTCGCACGCGACGCGTGCGAACTTGTCCTTGGACAGGATCGCATCGAGGATCGCGTCGGAGATCTTGTCGCAAAGCTTGTCCGGGTGACCCTCGGTCACAGACTCGGACGTGAACTGGTAACGGCGCATCAACGGCTCCTTTTGACTCTTCGTCGAAGCGAGAAGACCGCAGCCTTTACGATTGCTTGTCCGTCCCGTCAACGCGGCGGGGCGCACAAAAACGTGCGGCCCCGCGCGAGGTGCGCGAGGCCGCATCGTCGTTCACCGCTGGGCCTACGTCCGAGGAGGTGGGAGCCCCTGCAGAAGGGGCTCGGGGCCCGGGCCCCCGCGTCGTCAGACCCAGCTCGTCAGACGCCAGCCATCTGCTCGAGGGTGGCGATGAGCTTGGGATCGAAGGTGCCTTGGCCGAGGCGCTTGCGGGTCTCCTTGAAGATCTTCTTCCACTCTTCGAGCTCGCCAGCGGAGAGGGTGACGACCTTGGACTTGGCCTTGATGCGTCCGAACGCGGCAGCGTCCTCGGTGCGGATCGTCTTGGTGAGCGCAAGGCCGGCCTTGGCGCCTGTGTCGACCATCGCGGCTTTGAGCTCCGGCGCGAGGCTGTTGAGACGCTTGGCGGAGATGACGAGCGCGCCGATGGCGCAGGCCGGCACCTCCTCGTGGATGTTGGTAATCTTCGGCGCCCACTGCAGCTGCTCGGCGGCAAGCGCGGGGGCGGTGATGACGTTGATGGCGCCGGTGTTGAGGTTGGGCAGAACCTCCGGCACGTTCAGGGGGACCGGTGTGACGTTGCCGATGACCTGGAAGAGCACCGGCGCGATGACGTCGTCGCGCCACATGTACGGCTTCTTGCCGACGAGCTCGGAGGGCTTCCTGACCTCGTTGCCCGCGCCCACCGACATGAGGTGCGCCTGACCGACGTCGCCCCAGCCGAGAATCGTGAAGCCCGCGGAGTCCGCGCCCTTCTCGAAATCGCCTTTCATCGTGTCGCGCGCCTTGTCGAGCTTCTCCCAGGTGGTGTGCACGCCGGGGAGCTGGAGGGCGAGGATCGGCTTGTGGATCTTGCTCAGACCGACGGCAGTGACCGCGGCGGCGTCGAGCTGGCCGGCCTTCATCTTGCCGACCATGGCGCCTTCGTCGCCCTGCTGGCCGTTGTAGAAGAACTGCAGCTCCAGGGCGCCCTTGGTCTTCGTCTTGACCGCCTCCTGCCACACCTGGAAGACCTTGCCCCAGGGGCTTTGCTGCGGCGCGAGCGTGCCGATCTTGATGATCTCAGCGGCGTGGGCGTCGCGCGCCTCGAAGCCGATAGCCATCGCGGCAGTACCCGCTCCGAGCATCGCCCCGAAGGTGCGTCGTGAAACAAGAGAGCTTGGGCGATCGGACCGGTCACTCATGGGAAAATCCTCCGTCGTTCGGACGCGCCGTGAAAGACCGGTCGGCTATAGACCAGTCGGAACCGCGACAACAGAGGCGATGGCGCCTCGAATGGCTGCCCGGTCCAGGGCGGTGGACGACGCGGGGCTTCGGGTATTCACTGCGCCACCCTTCGAGGCATCTCGCCTCCGGTCCGACAGGGAGCGTGTGGAGCTCGATCAGATCGCCTCGTGCATGGAAAAAGACGGCTGGATCGTCGACCGGCTGGGAGAGACCAGCGCGCGCACTCTGTTCAGGTGCGGCGACGCGACTCTCCCGGTGTTCGTCTGGACAGAGGATGCCTTCGCGGTCTTCGCCATCGTCCCGTTCGTGCGGATCGAGCGGGACGTGGAGACCTGCGACGAGCTTTTTGCCCTGCTTCTCACGCTCAACCGCAAGATCAACCTCGCCCGCTTCGGCGTCGATCCCGACGGTGACGTCGCGCTGAGCGTGGAGTGGCGGCGCGAGAACCTGGATCCTAGCGAGGTGCGCGACGCGCTCGACGTGCTCGCCTTCTACGCCCGCAATCACCGCGCAGCGATCGCCGCACTGGCCGCGCCGATACCCTGATCCGACCTGGCGCGGCCGGCGTTTTCCGTGGCGCCGGGGACTGCGCTCAGCCGCGGGCGGCGTCGAGGCAGGCGCGGTTACGCACAAGCACCTCGCGCGCCGTGCCGCGTAGCGCGCCATTCGCCGAGATCGAGCGCGGCGCGTCGATCTCCGTGAGGTCGAACCTCGCGTACAGCTTGCGCACCTCCGGCGTGTCGCTGTTGGAGAGGGCGAGCAGGCATCCTCGCTTGTCGAGCGTGGAAAACAGCCTCGCCAGCGCCTCCTGATCCCGCATCCTGAAGCCGCCGTCGTAGGCCGCGAAGCTCGACGTGGCGCTGATCGGCACGTACGGCGGGTCGAGGTAGATGAAGTCGCCCTTTTTCGCCAGATCCATCGATTCGGCAAAGTCGGCGTGTCTCAGCGTCACCTTCTCGAGCGTCTTCGACGCGGCGTGGACGCGCGGCGCATCCGCGATGCGCGGGTTGACGTAGCGTCCGAAGGGCACGTTGAACTCTCCCGATTGGTTGGTGCGGAAGAGGCCGTTGTAGCAAGTGCGGTTCAGGTAGATGAACCACGCTGCGCGATCCTCGGGGGCGGCGCCGCGCTCGATGTTGAAGCGCTTGCGCGTCTCGTAATAGGTCGCTTCCGAGTGGGTCTTTTCAAACAGCGCGAGGCGAGCGAGGAGCTTCGTCGGCGACTCCTTGATGACCTCGTAGGTCGTGATGAGATCCTCGAGCGCGTCGCTGAGGACGGCCTTCTTCGGCGCGAGGTGGAAGAACATGGCGCCGCCGCCCAGGAACGGCTCGCGGTAGGTACGATCGCCCAGCGGCGGAAACAGCGACGTCAGCAGCGGCGCGAGCGCGCGCTTGCCGCCTGCCCATTTCAGGAAGGGCCGTGCCGTCGCGGCGTCCTTGGGGCGGGCCCTCACGCGCGCCGAGTACACCTGACCCTGGTCACCGACAAGAGCGATGGCCGTCACGGCTCCTCCACCCTTTCTTCGCCCTGCTGAGCGCGGGGAGGGGCGCGGGGAATCGGGGTGAGGAGCGCCGCGCGCTCGACATCGAGTCGGATGACGCGCTCGCCCCGCAGAACGGTCAGCTGCACGTGGCTGCCCGGATCGCCGCGCAGGAGCCGGCGCAGCCCGGCGACATCGAGGCCGCGTACGTCCTTGCCGTCGACGAAGATGATCTCGTCGCCGGTCTCGAGCCCGGCGCGGTCGCCCGCGTTGCCCTCGGGGACGCCGCGAACGAAAACCGCTCCGGTCTCGGGCTCACGGCCGAGGATGACGCCGATCGAGCCGACCGTGCCCCCACCACAGCTCGCCAGGAGCAGCAACGCCGCCACCGCCATGGTCCGGGAGACGGCTCGCCACGACATGGTACTTCGCTACCGCAGGTCCCTGGCCGCGGCGACCCAGACGCACTTCCATGGAAAGTGCGTAGCCGGGTGCGCACCTGGGCCGCTTGGGGCGTCAGAAATTGGGCTCGAGGCTCGCGATCACCAGGCGTACAAAAGATGGCTTCGGGCGCCCTTCTTGCCTAAGGGACTTCGCTCATGGCCGCCACTGCGCCCGATATGGAAGCTCCTTCAGCGCCGACCGGACCGTCGAACATCGCCCGACCGACGCTTGCCGAGGCGCTCGCGTCGATCCGCGCGCCCAGCGGTTGGAAGCGGCGCCTGGAGGATCCGGCCAACACCTTCATCCGCTACCCGATCGCGCTCGCCATGACCCGGCTGTTTGTGCGAACGCCGGTGACGCCGAACCAGATCTCGCTGACCCAGCCGATCCTCGCGGCCTTCGCGGGCTGGCAGGTGACCTTCGGCTCGTACGAGCACGATCTGCTGGCCGTGCTCCTGTTCGAGCTGCGCAGCATCCTCGACTGCTGCGACGGTTCGGTCGCCCGCGCCAAGAAGATGTCGAGCCCGAGCGGCCACGCGATCGACGGCCTCGCCGACTGGCTCGGCGTCGTTTTCCTCTACATCGGCATCCTCATCCGCTTCCAGGTGCATCCGCCCACCGCGGTGCTTGGTTTCGGGTCGACCACGCTCGTCTCGACCGTCGGCGTGCTCGGCGTGTTGCTCCTCGCCGGGATCCAGGGCGGCATGCGCTCCTTCACCAGCGACTACTTCCGCGTGAAGTTCGTCAGCGTGTTCGAGGGCGGCAAGGACGACACGCTCGACACCTTGCGTGCGAAGATCCTCGCCCTCGGCCCGCACTCGACCTTCTTCGAAAAGGCCGAAGTGCTCATTGGTCGCATGGGCCACCTGACCTTCAACCACGTGTACCTGACGCGTAAGAAGGCGATGGAAGTGCGCTCCGGCGACCTCGTCGACGCGCTCCGTCGCGAGGAGAACGCCCCCGCCACGCGCGTGCTCGCGTTCCTCTGGGCGATCTCCAATGGAGACGCGTTTCTCACCTACATCATGATCGGCCTGCTCTTCGACAAGCTGTGGCTCCTGCAGGAGCTTTACGCCACCGTCGGCATCGCCACGATCGCCGCCCTGTGCATCGCCAGCTCGTCCTTCGTGAAGAGCCGCACAGGTCGCACGGCGGAGCCCAAGCTCAGCCGCGCGGCGTAAAAAGCTCGCTCCGTCAGCTGGCGGAGAGGCCGGCGGCGAGGGCTTCGGCTTTCGCGACGTCTTCCGGAAAGTCGATCTCGGTCCACGCGAAGTCGTCGACGCGCTCGTAGCCGAACACGGTCTCGCCGAAGGCGAGGTTCATCGCGGCCTCGTACTCCTGATCGAGGCGTCCGGCTTCGACCTCGGCGTCGAGGATGCGCTTGAGCACCGCGCCGCCTTTCGGCCCAGCCTTGGCGAAGCCGACGGCTTCGCCGACGACGTCCCACGACTTGCCGTCGGGCGAGGTCTTGCCGACACGGCGCGCGACCTGGTGGACGCGGCCGTCGAGGGTTCCCAGCATCATCTCCTCGCCCGTCTCGTCGCTCCGGGCGTCGAGAAGGACAGAGCTGTCATGCTTCGTCTCCACCAGCCGCTGGAGCAACGCCGAGGGGTAGAACACGTCGGCGTCCATCCAGATGGCGCCTTGCAGCAACCGCTCCGAAGCGACCTGCAGCGACACGATGCTGCCGTGGACGAAGCGCGGGTTTTCGAAAAGCTCGATCGGGATCGGCGACGCGAGGCGCGCCAGCTCGTCCCGGATCATGGCCTGCTGGAAGCCGACCACGATGGTGAGGGAGGTGATCCCAGCTCCGGTCATGTTGGCGAGGTGACGCTCGAGCAGCGTCTTGCCTGCAATGGGGACGAGGCACTTGGGTTCGTCGATACCGAGTCGGCGACCTCGGCCGGCGGCGAGAAGAATGGCTCTCACGACTGAATGACTCCTTGAGTGCGCCCAAACAGGCTGTTAAAAAACCAGCTCGGTCGCCTCCCGGGCGGAATCGGCCCGCTATCGCCGCCCCGCGACCCTTGAAATACGAGGAGTATTCCCGCGGTCACGGGTCGCCGATGTCGAGCCAATCGCGTCCCGAGATCCAACCGGCAACTTTCTCAACAGCCTGCTAACACGGCCGCCTCACCGGCTGCAGATCCGGGGCCAACCTCAGCTTCGAAAAAGCGTCCGACAACCGTCAGATCGGCTCGGCCCTCCGCGCGCGGATCCGGACGCGGCCGGGCTGCGCGAAGACGGCGCGACAGGCGAGTCGGTCGGTGGCCTCGACGCCGTGGTGCTGGAGGACGGATCGCTCGAGACGAGACGGGGGCTCGAGGGCGGCGCCACCTTCGAGCACCGCCACCACGCAGCTGCCGCAGCTCGCATTGCGGCAGCCGAACGGCACGCCGGCGCGGGCCTCGTCGCACACGTCGAGCACGAGATCGCCCACCTCGCAGGTCGCCTCGGCCACGAGGGCACCGCTGTCGTCCACGACCTCGATGTGCGCTCGATCCATCACGCTCGGGGATCAAGCTTCGAGATCAAAGAACAGGAACCCCCGTCCACCCACGTCACTTGCAGATCGGGTTCATGGTCAGGTTGTCGAGCGCGGTCTTGCACGACAGCTTCGTGGTGTCCCGGGTCGCTGTGACCGCGGCGTTTTTCTTCCACGACTCGCGCGAGGACTTGATGGCCTGGTCCCACGCCGGCTTCATCTCGGGAGACTGCTTGGAGGAGCAGTCGGCCGCTTTCTTCAGATAGTCGTCACATTCTGCGATGCCGATGGCGTCCCCGCCCCCCACGGGTTTGTCGCCTTCCTTGGGCTTCTCACCGTCACAGCCGACGGCGAGCCCGGACGTGGCCATCGCCAGCACCAGCACTCCGACGAGTCTCTTGGTCATTTCCCCTGTCTCCGTCGCCGTTCGACCGAACACGGCCTTGGGCGCAGACCATGCTGCCATGCGGCCCCCGGTGCCTCTCGAGGAAACGGCAGCCGCCCGGCGACGCGAACGGAGGAGCCAGACCAGGGAGGCACGAAGTGCCGCGTCGCGATGGTCAGCGTCGTCGCGGTGGTTGCGCCGATTGCGCCGCATGGAAGGGCGCTTGTGCCACGCGAGCCGGATCGGGGCGTTCGAGGACGGCGATATGCTCGCGCCGCGGACGCTCACGAAAGGCGCGTGCCGTCGGGCCGTCGAAGTGGGGCCGCTCTTGCGACGCGACGGCCAGCGGCACCATGCCGACCTCGTTTCCGAGGTCCGCCAGCATGTCATCGAGCCAGACGCCGACGCCGGCGATCGAGCCGTCGGCGGCGACGATGGCGGCCCGCCCGCCCGGTCGCAATCGCGTCGCGATGGCGGCCAGCACCAGCTTCATGTCGGCGGCGTAGGCCTCGATCGCGAGCTTTGGCGTTGTCGCGAGGGCCCGCCGGCGCGCCCCGATCTCGGCCTGCACGAAACGACCCGCCGACAATCCGAGCCAGCGCATGCGCAGCGCGTGCTGGTCGGCATAGTCGTAGACGCCGGGGTAGGGGGGCGAGGTGGCGACGAGATCGACCGACCCCGGATGGATCCCTTCGAGATCGCGCGCGTCGCCCTCGATGATGTGCGCGCGCGGGCCGAGAGCGAGGCGCGCGCTGATGGCGGCGAGTCGCTCCACCAGCTCCTCGGTCTTCTTGCCGAACACGCGCGTCGGGTAGCCTGCTGCGAGCCGCACTTCCTTGGCGCCACTCGAGGTGTCACCGGTGCGCCGGCTCATCTTCACGAGGATGGACGACAGCACGAGGAAGAGCGCGTCGCGCACGCGCGGATCGGTCTCGGCGCAGAGCCCGACGCGCAGCCCGTCGAGCTCGAGAAGCACGTGCGGCGCGAATGAGGCGACATCGTTGTCGGCGTAGCACCGGCTCGCGCCGACCCGCTCCTTGCGACGGGCCTGGGCAACCTCACTCACGCGCGCCGCGGCCTCGATGAGCGATGCGCGGAAGGCCGCGCTGGCCGGCTCGGACTTGAATCGCGCGAGACGGATGGCGAGCGGGTTGGCGTCCACGCCGAGCGCGCGCCGCCCCAGCAGGCGCGCCTCGACCAGCACCGTGCCGCTGCCGCAGAAGGGATCGAGCACGGCGTCGCCGGGCGCCGACAGCGCCTGGACGAGGTGATGCGCGGTCATCGGGTGGAGCCGTGCCGCGTAGGTGTGAAACCCGTGGACGTGCGCCCGCGCGGCGTCCTCCGCGGCGTCGCTCTCGACGCTGCTCGCGACGTCGAGGGCACGCTTGAGCGCAGCTCCGACCTCGGCGTGCCCCCGCGTCTCGGTGGGGCCGCCGACGTGGGTCAGCGATCGTCGCATCATCGATGGCTCGGATCGTCGGCCGGCGTCGCGATCAGGGTCTTGGCCGAGCCGGTCGCCGCGGCGTCGGCCTCGGCTTCGGCGGCTTGCTCATCGGCGGCCTGCGCGCTGGGTGCGGCCGGCGACTTCACCTGAGGCGTCGCTGCGGCGACGCGCGCCTCCAGCGCATCGAAGCGGGGATCGGGTGCGAGGCCCGAACGCGGTGGCTCGCCGATCTCGGTATCGCCGATGCGCACCCGGGCGCGGACTTTCGCGACATGGTCGAGCTCCGCGTCGACCGCAAGCACGCTGTGGAGCTGCTCGGCCTGTTCCGTGCCGACGCCAAGGGCCTTGGCAAGCGCTGCTGGCGACGTGGCGCGCCCAGCGTGGGCGGCGCCCGCGGCGAGCGCGGCCCACGCGGCGTCGAGACCGGGCGCGATTTGCGCCTTCGCCTTGGCGCGCCTGGAAATGCTGAGGAAGAGCGCGATTGCGAACGGCAAGCCGAAGACGGCGCCGACGATGAGGCTCGCCTTGAGCGCGCCGACCGCCGCGAAGATGGCCATCACGAGCACCATGAACCCGAGCCCGATGCCGCTCGTGATCATCGCCACAGTCCAGCTGGCGCGCCACTTCCGGGCCCTGTCGACCTTGCGCAGCTCCGCCTGAGCCGGCGCCGGTGCGATGAGCCCGTCGGCGAGCGCGGTGAAGCGCGGCCCGCCGCACAGCGAGCACACGTAGCGAAGCTCGTCGTCGGTGGCGACCTGGCCGATGCCGCCACAGTGGGGGCAGCGGTCCTGCTCGGACGGCTTGGTGGCGAGGTGCTCGTACGGATCGATCCCGTCGCGCAGCGTGTTCTGCGGGCCGGGGGCGCCGGGAGTGGTCACGCGGTGCCTGCGTCTGCGCCTGCCGCGCGCGTGGCGATCGAGCGGACCGCCGCCTCGAACAGGAGCCGCCCATCGTCGCCGCCCTGGAAGACCTGGCTCATCCGCTCGGGGTGAGGCATCAAGCCCAGGACGTTCTTGGTGGGGCCCCCGACGACGCCGGCGACGCTCGCCATCGCGCCGTTGGGGTTCGCCGCGCTCGTCACGTTGCCCTCGGCATCGCAGTAGCGCAGGGCGATCGTTCCCGACGCCTCGAGCGCCGCCACGTCGCCTCCAGGACCCACGTAGCGACCCTCGGCGTGTGCGATGGGCAGGCGCAGCACCTTGGGGAGGCCCGTGACGAAGGGCGAGTCGCCCTCGGGGCGGACGAAGATGTCGCGACACTCGAACCGGAGGTGCGCGTTGCGCACGAGCGCGCCCGGCAGGAGACCGCACTCGGTGAGGACCTGGAAGCCGTTGCAGACGCCGATGACCGAGCCGCCCCGATCGGCGTGCCGCCGCACGGCGCTGATGATCGGGCTCGTCTTGGCGATGGCGCCACAGCGCAGGTAGTCGCCATAGGCGAAGCCGCCGGGGATGGCGACGAGGTCGACGTCGCCGGGCAGCTCGCTGTCGCGGTGCCACACCACGGTCGTGCGCATCCCCACGACGTCGCGCAGGGTCGCGACCATCTCAGCGTCGGCGTTGGAGCCCGGGAAGACAACCACTGCAGCGTGCATCGCCCCTCCCTCTACCGAGGTCGGCCTGCGCCGCAAAGGCCTGCGTACAAAAGGCGGGGCAACCGCATCGACCAGGACTTGCCGCGGGAGTAGGCTTTGCGCGCTTTGCGCCCGCGCTCGCTCGTTTCGCTTCGAAAACCCCGCACGCGGTGGCTGTCGGGCGGCCTCTACGTGATCGGGGCCTACGTCGCGTTCGCTGTGCTGTTGACGGCGGTAGCCGTCGGTCTTCGCGGTGCGCTCCCCTGGGCCCACCCAACGCCGAGCTGGTCGCTGTCGCCGTTTGCGGCTGCCGGTTGGAGCGTCCTTCTTTGCGCTGGTATCGCGCTCGTCGTGATCGTCTTTTCGCGCATCGCCTCGCGTCGGTTCGACTGGGCACAGCGCCTCGCCGATGGTCTGCGCCCCGTCGCGTCGTCGTTCTCCGCCGCGGAGATCGTGGCGGTCGCGCTCGCCTCGTCGGTAGCCGAAGAGCTGCTCTTTCGCGCGGTCCTCGTCCCGTGGCTCGGCGTCGTTCCCGCAGCGATTGCCTTCGGGTTGGCCCACCAGATGCGCGGTCCTTCTCGGTTCGTCTGGATCGCCTTCAGCTGTGTCGTGGGCCTGGGCCTCGGCGCGGTCTACGCGAGCACCGGCTCGCTCGTCGGGCCGATCCTCGCGCACGCAGCGATCAACGCTGTGAATCTCGCGTGGCTCAAGGCCGGTCGCTCTCCGGACAGCCTCGCGCCCCCCGCTCGGCCCCGCGATCCGCTCCTGTCCGGCGCCTGAGCTGCATCGCCCAGGTCGCTGGGAAACGCAGACCAGGTCCTTCCGAAGCAGGAGGCTCCCAACTAGCCGCGATTCGCAGCCTTGGGAGGCGGCGGAGGCGGCGGCACCGGTGGCGGCCCCCCCCGCGCAGACTCCAGCTCGGTCGGCTCGAGCGACGTCGCGGGCTCGTCTTGGGCCTCCCAGGCATCGTCGTCGACGAGCGAGTTGACCCTGAGCTCGGTCGGCGCGGGCGCCGCCAGCGCGCCTTCCTCCGGCGCAGCCGTTGGGGAGGGTGAGGGAACGACGGAGATCGCATCGGGCAAGGCGAGGGCGAGGGGCTCGGAGGACGATGCGGGCGGTGTCGCGTCGGGAGGCGTGGCGCTGGCGTCGGGCGGCGTCGGTGTCGCCACGCTCGGAGCCGAAGTCACCACCACCACGGGCGTCCCCGCGGGCGGTGTCGGCGATACGAACGTTGGAAAGGTCGACGTCAGCGTGCCGGGTGCCGTGGCGACCCTCGGCTTGAGCGGCGGGCGCGGCGTGGGCTTGGGCGTGAGGCCGAGTGGTCGTGGCGACGGCGCGGGCGCCGGGATAAACGGTTTGGCCGCGCTCACCGCCGCTGCAGGCGGCGTCGCCCGCGTTGCAGGAGCGAAGCCCGGCGTAGAGACCGGCGCGACCGATGGCGGTGGCGGCGACGCGAAGGACTCGGAGTCGGGCTCGAGCGGCGGATCAGGAAGCGTCGATGGGAACGCGGCCCCCAGCAGATCGTTCACCCGCGAGCTCATCGGAGGCAGCGTGCTGATGCGCTTGTCGCGCGGCGTGATGCCCGCCTTGAACTCGTCCTCGAGGCGCGCCGCCTCCATCAGGAGGGCGCCGATGGTTGCGCGCCCGGACATGGGCTTTGCGGGCTTCTTGCTTGGCGCGAAGCGGAAGCGACCACCCGTCCACGTAAGGACCGTGCGCAGGACGGCGATGGGCTCGGCCTGCGTTTCGCCGAGGTGTCCGCCGTCGACGTTACCGGTCTCCACGTGGAGCCGGGCGGTCCGGTCGCCGCGGGTCATCTCGAGATCGCCGGTGTGCTTCTCCATCTCGAGCACGGTGAGGATCGTGGCGATCGACACCTTCGCGAGATCGCCTTCGAGCACGCCGCTCGGCGGCTCCGACACGGGCGGGACCGAGAGGATGCCCGGAGCCCCCTCCTTGGGTGCGGAGATCGGTCCGATCCCGCGGTTGCGCTCGGCCAGCCGGATGAGCGCGGTCACCGTCCAAGCGACCTCGTCGATGCGGAAGGGCTTCGCAAGGTAGGCGTCTCCCCCGGAGCGAAGCGCCTCGATCTTCGCGTCGCCTTCCTCGTCGCGGGCGCACAAGAAGAGCAGAGGTGTCGCAGCGACTCGACCGCCCGCGCCGCGCATGCTCCGCCCGATGGCGAAGCCGTCGATGTCAGGCAACTCGACGTCGCAGACCACACAGTCGGGCACTTCGCGGTGGACGGTCGTGATCCCGCTCGCACCGTCCGTGCAGAGCGTGACGCGATGACCGACTTCGCGCAGGCCGACGGCGAGGAGGCGCGCGACCCACTCGTCGTCCTCGATGACGAGCACGTGGGCACCTGACATCGGCGAGAGGGAAGGTACCACGCGGCTCCCCAGAGAGCCGCATTCTCGGGGAAAAGAAACGCGGCCCCCGCTGTGGTACACATGACTCGGTGCCGCCCTCGAGCCGGGATCGGGTCGTGATTGCGATGAGCGGCGGGGTGGACTCGTCCGTCGCGGCCGCTCGCCTGGTGGATGCCGGCTGGGACGTGGTCGGCGTCACGCTCCACCTTTGGGATTCCCCCGACCCCGACGCCCAGAGCCGTTGCTGCGCCCCGGAAGACCAGCGCGACGCGCGACGCGTGGCGGATGTGCTCGGCTTTCCGCACTACACCTTCGATCGCCGTCAGCTCTTCCGCGAGCGCGTGGTCGACCCGTTCGTCGATGCCTACCTGGCCGGCCAGACTCCCAGCCCTTGCGTCGCTTGCAACGAGCACGTGAAGGTCCGCGAGCTCGTTCCCCTGGCCGAACGGCTCGGCGCCCGCTTCGTCGCCACCGGCCACTACGCCCGGATCGAGCGCGACGCGACCGGCAAGGCCCGGCTCTTTCGCGGCAAGGACCCACGCAAGGACCAGAGCTACTTTCTCCACGTCGTCGATGACGCCGAGCTCGAGCGCAGCTGCTTTCCGCTTGGCGACCTGACGAAAGAAGAGGTGCGGGCCGAGGCGCTCGCACGCAACCTCCCGGGGGCCACCAAGGGCGAGAGCCAGGAGCTGTGCTTCGTCGGGCAGGGCCGATATGCCGCGTTCGTCGAGGAGCGAGCAGCCGGGCGGTTGCGTCCCGGCGCGGTCGTCGACGAGGAAGGGCGCACCCTCGGTGAGCACGACGGGGTCCACCGCTTCACCGTCGGCCAACGCAAGGGGCTGGGCGTGAACACCGACGGCCGGGCCCTCTTCGTCCGATCGATCGACGCATCGAGCGGTCTGGTCACGCTGGGCTCGCCCGACCGTCTGGCGTCGGGGGGTGCGGTCCTTTCTAGCCTCCGCCTCGCCGGAGACGTGACCCTGCCGACATCCTGCGAGGTCCAGGTGCGTTACCGCACCGAGGCCATTCCTGCGACGGTCGCCCGGGAGATCGGCGCCGGCGGCACCGAGGAGATCGTGGTCCGGTTCGTGAGCCCGGTACGCGCCGTTTCGCCCGGTCAAGTCGCCGTCCTCTACCGCGGCGACCGCGTTCTCGGGGGGGGCCCGATCGAGCGAGCCCTCGCCGCCACTCGCCCATCACCAGTCGTAGGCCCGAACGTCGAGGTCGCTCCGTGAGGTTTGGGCGGTTCGCGGCCGCGTGGGTGGTCCTCGGCGCGTTCTACGCCTTCCTCGGGGCCATGCCCGCCTGCTCGCTCGGCGAAGGTGAGGGCGAGGTCTCCAGCGATTTCCTCTACGCCGTGAGCTGCTGGAAAGATCGCTACGACATGGGCCCCGATTTCTTCGCGGCCGAGCCGTTTCGCAACACGATGCAGATCCGCGTCCAGCACGGCAGCGATCTCAAGGAAGTGTCGGACGGCTTGGTGATCCTCGTGAACGACGTGTCCTCGATCCGCGAAAACCATCGGGGCCAGGCGATCCCCGTCTCGCTCCCTCCGGGTGTCGCCCCGCCTGGCGTGCCGGTCGGCGAGCAATGCGGAGGCGAAGCCTGCCCCGATCCGACGGTGCACGTGGCGCTCTATCTCCTGGCGTCCTGCCACAATCAGAACACTGTTCTTTACGGCCTGAGCGGTACCGTCACCTTCGACGAGCTCTTCAGCGGCGACGAGAACGAGCGCACTGGCTCCGACAAGCTGACGGATGCTACCTTCGACGTCATGGTGGGAGATCCTCGTGACGCCCCGCTCACCGGCGAGGACGCCGGGATCGTCCCCAACCAGAGCCACTTGCAGGGCCGCTTCCGCTTCTTCTTCGAGCGAGGGCAGCCCGCCCAGCCGTTCCCCTGAGCCTTCGCCGCCGCTCATCTCGTCGGCTTGATGCAACCCACCGCGGTCGCGTCGGATTCACGGATATAGCGTAGACTGCCCGACCGACAATGGCTCCGCAGGCCCCGCGAACGAGCGCACCCCGTGGGGGTTCCGGCGGTGCGTCGTCTGGTTCGGGCCGAGCCCAGGACAAGAACGAAGAGACGTTCTTTTTAGGCCGGTATCGTGTCGTCGACGAGATCGGCGTCGGCGGCATGGCGAGCGTGCACCTCGCCCGCATGGATGGGCCGGGCGGCTTCCAGAAGTGGGTCGCGATCAAGCGCATCCATCCGCACCTGGTCGAAGACGATCAGTTCGTCGACATGTTCCTCGACGAGGCGCGCATCGCGGCTGGCATCAACCACGCCAACGTCGCGCAGGTCTTCGACCTCGGCAAAGACGACAACACCTACTGGATCGCCATGGAGTATCTCCACGGCGAGCCGCTGCGCGAGGTGATGCGCCGCTGCGAGGAGCGGTCGAGCGTCATCAGCCCGGAGCTCGCAGCGCGCATCTGCGCCGACGCCGCCGAGGGCCTGCACGCGGCGCACGAGCTGCGCGGCAAGAACGGCCAGCTGCTCGGCCTCGTCCATCGCGACGTCACGCCGCACAACCTGTTCTGCACCTACGACGGCTACACCAAGGTCGTCGATTTCGGCATCGCCAAGGTCGCCGATCGACTGGCATCCACGCGAGCCGGCACCCTCAAGGGCAAGCTCGCGTACATGTCGCCGGAGCAGGTGCGCGGCGCCGAGGTCGATCGCACGACCGACATCTTCGCGCTCGGCGTCGTCGTCTGGGAGCTGACGACCGGGCACCGCCTGTTCCGCATGGACACCGATCTCGACACGCTCGAGAAGGTGCAGGCCTGCGTCGTTCCGCCGCCCTCGACGATCCTCCCCGACTACCCGGTCGAGCTGGAGAGCATCGTCATGAAGGCGCTCGCGAAGCGCAAGGAAGACCGTTACCCCACGGCGCGCGAGCTGTCGCGCGCGCTGCAGGGCTACCTCATGCGCCGCGGCGTGATGGTTGGCCCGGAGGAGGTGGCCACCTACACCCGCGAGCTCTTCGCCGATCGCATCCAGAAGCGCGAGGCCCACCTCGCCTGGGCGAGTGAGGTCACCTCCACCGTCGACATCGCCAACATCAAGCTGCCCCTCGGTCGCGGTCCGATGACGATCGACGCCAGCATGCACAGCATGGGATCCCAAGCATCGGCGATCTCGATGTCGG
>Ga0105046_10006305_pt1 | contig 18712 bp, 15 predicted proteins | sample MAT03_FD_78385 | JGI IMG/M metagenome (GOLD analysis project Ga0105046, IMG submission 78385) | Freshwater microbial communities from Lake Fryxell liftoff mats and glacier meltwater in Antarctica - MAT-03 (megahit assembly) | ecosystem: Environmental > Aquatic > Freshwater > Ice > Liftoff... | reverse complement strand
TTTAATGACCGGTTTCACCCCCTCAATCCTGGTTGGAAGAATTAGTTTTTCTTGCGGAAAAATCAGGTTTGATTTGTTTTTCAGACGATTGTCAGATGTCTTTGTGTGCTGAACTGTAGCATTCGTCGTAGGTATGGGAAGGCCGCATCTATCCTCCGGCACTTTTGCACTTCAGGGGTACGACCCGAAAATTCTTTACCACCAGCGATGCTATAAAAAGATAAAAAAGGTGATCAAACAATCCAACGACTTCAGTGTTTTGCATGCATGTTATTATGCCGGATGATTGATATCATGTTGCTTCGGTGCAGCCGAATTTTGCCATAACTTTATCGCTCCTTGGGATGGAGTTAACAATCAATACAAATCATCAAACCTTTTCAGTAATAATAATTTATTATAATCTTTAAAAAATGGAAAACAACACATCTGACAGCATATTAGCTCATGTTAACGAACCGGGCAATGAAGCTAAATGCCCCTTTTCTGGTGGAGCATTAAAGCAAACTGCCGGTGGCGGCACAAGAAACAGTGACTGGTGGCCGAATCAATTAAAGTTAAACATCCTTCGGCAGCACTCTTCTCTCTCCAATCCAATGGATGAAAAATTTAACTATGCTGAGGAGTTTAAGAGCCTCGATTTGGATGCCGTTAAAAAAGACATTTTCGATTTGATGACCGTCTCGCAGGATTGGTGGCCAGCCGACTTTGGTCACTATGGCCCCTTCTTCATCCGGATGGCGTGGCATAGTGCAGGTACATACCGTATCTCCGATGGTCGTGGTGGTGCCGGTTCCGGTACACAACGTTTTGCACCGCTCAATAGCTGGCCTGATAATGTCAATCTCGACAAGGCCCGTTTATTACTATGGCCCATCAAACAGAAATATGGTAAAAAAATCTCCTGGGCCGATCTGATGATTCTTACAGGCAACTGCGCCCTTGAGTCAATGGACTTCAAAACGTTTGGTTTCGGCGGTGGTAGAGAAGATGTTTGGGAACCTCAGGAGGATGTCTATTGGGGTGCTGAAAAAGAATGGTTAGGGGACAATCGCTATACCGGTGACCGGGAACTGGAAAATCCGCTGGGTGCTGTTCAGATGGGTCTTATCTATGTAAACCCGGAAGGCCCTAACGGAAATCCCGATCCGCTTAAATCTGCCCGTGATATACGGGAAACCTTTGGCCGCATGGCGATGAATGATTATGAAACGGTGGCTCTGATTGCAGGCGGACATAGTTTTGGTAAAACCCACGGTGCTGCCGATCCCGGCAAATATGTTGGTAAAGAACCCGCCGCTGCGGGTATTGAAGAGCAGGGTTGCGGCTGGAAAAATACTTTTGGCACAGGCAATGCCGGCGATACCATTACCAGTGGTCTTGAAGTAACATGGACCACAACGCCAACGAAATGGAGCAACAACTATTTCGAAAACCTGTTTGGTTACGAATGGGAACTTACCAAAAGCCCGGCCGGTGCACACCAGTGGAAACCAAAAGAAGATGCCGGTGCAGCTACAGTACCGGATGCTCATGACCCATCAAAGCGTCATGCACCCATGATGTTGACAACCGACCTTGCTCTGAGAGTTGACCCGGTATACGAAAAAATTTCACGACACTTTCTTGAGAACCCGGATGAGTTGGCAGATGCTTTTGCCCGTGCATGGTTTAAGTTAACTCACCGTGATATGGGTCCCAAAGTCCGCTACCTCGGCAAAGAAGTCCCGGCAGAAGAATTGATTTGGCAAGACCCGGTCCCTGCTGTTACATATAAACAAATCGATGATAAAGACATCACTGAAATGAAAGCAAAGATTCTCGCATCAGGATTAACTGTATCACAATTGGTATCTGCAGCATGGGCTTCTGCATCCACCTTCCGTGGTTCTGATAAAAGAGGTGGTGCTAATGGTGCGAGGATTCGGTTAGCTCCGCAGAAATATTGGGAAGTAAACAATCCGCCTCAGCTGGCAAAAGTGTTAGATACATTGGAAGGCATACAGTCAGCATTCAATACTGCTCAGGCTGGTAATAAGAAAGTTTCATTGGCCGATTTAATTGTGTTAGGCGGATGTGCTGGTATAGAAAAGGCGGCTAATAATGCCGGTCATGATGTGAAAGTGCCTTTTACACCCGGCCGTGCCGATGCATCGCAGGAGCAAACGGATGTGGAATCATTTGCCGCCCTGGAACCGGCAGCAGATGGTTTCCGGAATTACCTGAAAGATAAACACAGCGCTTCAGCAGAAGAATTGCTGATTGACAAGGCGCAGCTACTGACCCTCACCGCACCAGAGTTAACAGCTCTTGTTGGCGGTATGCGGGTACTGAATACAAACTTCGATCATTCGCAACATGGGGTTTTCACTAAAACTCCTGATGCACTAACCAACGACTTCTTTGTGAACCTGCTTGAATTTGGCATTACCTGGAAAGCGGCTTCTGATTCGCAACAATTGTTTTGGGGTCATGACCGTAAGACAGGCGAACTCAAATGGACTGGCACCCGGGTAGATCTCATTTTTGGTTCTAACTCTGAACTTCGGGCTATTGCTGAAGTGTATGCCTGTGAAGATGGTAAAGCAAAATTTGTACAGGACTTTGTAGCCGCATGGAACAAGGTGATGCAGCTCGATCGTTTCGATTTGGCCTGACTTCGGTAATGAGTTAATTAATAAAAAAGCTGGATTGATAACAAACCAGCTTTTTTATTTTTATTCTTTACTTTACTTAATCCTTCTTTGCATCCAACGTAAAACCAACCGTAGTGCCTATCGATTCTGTACTTCGCACATGAATGGTTTGCCCGTGGGCTTCAATAATATGTTTGCAGATAGATAAGCCAAGTCCACTGCCGGTTACATCAATGCTGCGGCCTTCTTCGGTGCGATAGAAACGTTCAAACAAACGGGGCAGGTGTTTTTCGTTAATGCCGATGCCATCATCACTTATCTCAATCAAAATATGTTTGCCATCTGTCTTGTACATACTGGCAGTAATATTGCCACTCTGCTTACCATATTTAATAGAGTTTTCAATGAGGTTGGTAAATACCTGTCTTATTTTTTCTTTATCGGCAAACACTGTAATTGGTGATTCACAACCTTTTTTTATGGCGCAATGGATATTGTTCTCTTCCGCTTTTAAGGACAGGCTTTCAAAGACATCTTTCACCAGTTCCTGTATCACAAAATTCTGTTTGTATAAAACTAACTCACCTCTTTCTAAACTGGATATTTCATCAAGGTCGTTTAATAAGTGAGTGAGGCGTGCAACATTTTTAGCGGTCTTCTCCAGAAATTTTTTATTTACATCCGGGTTAGCTAATGCACCAGCCAATAGGGTATCTACATAACCTTGTATAGCAAACACAGGTGTTTTAAATTCATGTGAAAGGTTTTGCAGAAATTCCCGGCGGAACTGTTCATTCTGGCGAAGCAATTCAATCTCCTGCTTATTCTCTTCAGCCCATGCTTCCACATCTTCCCGTACTTCATCAATACTTTTTTTCGGCAGTATATATTTATAATAAGTTTCTTCTTTCTTAGTCGCCTTTGTCTGATATATGAATTTATAAATGAGTTTTATCTTCCGGTAAATAAACCGTTCCAGTACAAATGAAATTAATAAGTAAGCACCCCCTGCTATAACTACAAATGAACCCACGGCCCAGAGCCAGTTTTTTACTATTAAATATACCAGCAAGCCAATAAATACAGCCAGCACCAATGCTGTAAATGCTGAAAGTTGCCGGGGAGAAATATTTTTAGTGGAAAACATAAATGCAAGTTACGAGTTGTGAGTTTCGAGTTACGATAGGAGGCTGAACATTAGAGGTTACTCGAAACTCGTAGATCATGGCTCGCAGCTAATTGCTCACAGCTTTATAATTCAAACTTATACCCAACCCCTTTTACTGTAGTTATGCAATCTACTCCCAGCTTCTGACGGATCTTACGGATATGTACATCAATAGTGCGGTCGCCAACAATTACATCATTGCCCCACACCTGGTTAAGAATTTCATTGCGGAGAAAAACCCGTCCGGGTTTTAAGGCTAATAAATAAAGGAGTTCAAATTCTTTTTTGGCCAGTACCACTTCATTATCTCTTACCTTAATAATGTAGCGTTCCGGGTCAATAGTTACATGGTCAATCGTCAGTATTCTTGCATCGGTTTTATTTAACCGGCGAAACAAAGCATTTACCCGGCTCAAAAAAACTTTGGGGCTGATGGGTTTGCTTATATAATCATCAGCACCGGTTTCCAATCCTTTTATTTGTGTGCCTTCATCATTTACCGCAGTCAGGAAAATGATGAGGGTTTCTTTAAAAGCCGCTTGTGCCCTGAGTAGCTGACAAACTTCTACTCCGGTCTTTTTTGGCATCATTACATCTAATATAATAAGGTCAGGCTGGGTACGGCGGGCTTTTTCCAGTGCTTCATCACCGTCTTTGGCAGTAATTACCTCGTACCCTTCGTTAGAAAGGTTGTATTTCAGTATCTCCAGGATGTCCGGTTCGTCGTCTGCTATCAGCACCTTTCGGGACTTGGTTTCCATACAGGAAAAAGTTTGCGCAAACCTAACGGGAAATTGTTGGGCGGTGAAATTTGCAGGCGGTAGTTTACGTAGAGTTAATGAAAACTTAACCTGACCAGTTCGGATAAAATATTTTTTGGACAGCCAAACAGCCTTATTGCCTGTAAATCCGTCTATACCAACATGAAACTGGCCAAAAAACGTATATCCGCCGGTCTTCCTACCTTTGACCCACGATCCTTATGATAGCGATAAAAAAATATCTTGTTTTAAACCTCTTGTTACTTATTGTTTTGGCAACTTCTGCCCAGGGGGTGAGAATGACTGATACTATCAGGATACCTGCCAGTTACAAAGCCGCCTTCACCAGGCAATTTAACCACGGCCTGATTGATAATGAACAAAGGCTGATCTTAAACTCAGATGGTAAAGCTGATGAGTTGTTTGCACCCACCTCAAATGGAGACGTTAATTTTCTCCTTACAAAGTCTCTTATAAAAAAAGTGGATGCCATTCAGTATCTCATTGAAACAGATGCGGTATTTGAACATCGCATTAAAGTAAAATACCTGAAAGGCCTGGAAAATGTTTTGAGGTACTTCAGGGAAACCTGGAAACCCGCCGGCAAGAAAAAGGTAAATCCAGCTAATCTTCCAGCTATTATTACTGCTTACGAAGATTGCATGAACAGGACCCGGGTGGAGGAAAAACCTATTGATGATATCCTGAATCAACTGTCTTATGATGCAGGTTTAAATGTTATGGCCGCTACTATTTTTGATAAGAACCCCGGCCTTGCCCGTGCAAAACAAAACCTTGTTCTTAAATATTGCATGTTGAACCCCGAAAGGATTTTATTTATCCTGAAAGATAATCCCAACATGCCTTTTGCGGACAGTTTAGTAAAGACATTGGATAAGAAAAAATTTGCCCGCCAGTTATATGATTTTGCACAAGCCAATAATAATATCGGTTATGTGATAAGGAATATAGTTGACGATGAGTTTATAAGAACGATTGTAAAAATGGCCCGCAGCAAAAACGGGCAGCAGTATTTTCCATTCCTGGATAATATTGTGAATGGGAAAATGACATTTGAAGAAGTTAATGCAGCCAAGGACGATTCGTTGCTGTATTATAAACTGCTGGTAAAAACCCAGGTAGAATATGTGGGAAGGGCTTCCAATAAAGACACCGCATTTGAGTATGAGACATTGCGGGAAAGATTGAGAAAGAAAGCGAATGAAAACTTTGTCAATGTTATCAATGGCCTGCATAATGAAAACACAGAGTTTCGTTTCAGGTCTATTCAGCCACTAAGTGCCGAAGAATTATATTATCTCGCTGTATCAGCGGAAGGTGCCATGTACACTTCCAGTTTTGTAAAAGGAGTATATCCGCTGATGATGAAGAAAATAAATAACAAAGGCGATTCTTTGCTGGCGACTTTGCATTTTGATAAATACAGGAAATTCATCAAAATGGCGGCGGGGTTTAATATGCTCAGCAATTTCTTGAATACGTTTCCACCGAAAAATGAAACTGATCCGGAAAGCTACGCAGAGAAATTGATGAGGGCTTTTGTGGGGAAACTGGAACTGGGCAGCGACCTCGAAGATGGGGTGGATGTGGCCGACTCTTATGCCAGTATAGTTGAAACCATTAAGCCGCTGGCTAATGAAATGCTGAAAAATATCCAGGACAATTATCAGCGAAATGAAAAAGCAGGAAATAAGAGAGGAGTAGCTATTTATAAGATCCTGAGTAATCTTTTTCTGTCTGCAGATTCCACCAATAAAATTGATCTGACAAAGGAACTCGGCATCCCACCTGTATATGAAGTGCCTTTTAAAGCGTTGGCTAATGACAGCGGCCGGGTTATTATGCAGGTCTTCATTTATGGCGACAAAGATGGTATCGGTGTGTTTCCCGGTATTCTGAATTTGTTTAATAATGTAAATTGGAAAACGGATAGAACAAATCCGCAATGGGTTACTATCTCGTCTTTAAAAGGCAGCCCGGTTTCTATTTACCTCAACAGGCCGCTTCCCGAAGAAAAAAATGAGGATGCAAAAGCCCAGGAAGCATTATGCCATTATCTTGATAGTAATAAGCTTTTTCCCACTGTTACTATTAACCGGGGGCATAGTTATAATGCTCCGTACACTATTGAACAAATGTTCTCCACCTCTAAGATTGTCTTTATGGGTTCTTGTGGAGGTTATCGCTCCATACATGATATTCTTGAAAAGGCACCTGATGCTCACATAGTAGGCACCAAGCAAATAGCCGATGCGCCGGTCAATAACCCCTTTTTGAAACTATTGGGTGAAAAACTCAGAGAGGGAAGTGATATTAAGTGGATACCATTCTGGAAAGAGTTTGGTAAAATGGCTACAGATAAAATTTTTGAGGATTATGTGCCACCGTATAAAAACCTCGGCGCACTTTTCATAAAAGCTTATAAGATTGCAATGGGTGAATAATGACAGGAGGTCTTTATAATAGGTCGCTTCTGTTTAAATTTGCCAACTGTCTGCTGATAGACAGGCTTCTTTAATCACTTCACTTTGCCAGCAACTAAAAAGAGTTTTTTTGATGTATCACTTCTCCGGAGAGTATTCCGGTATGCAGCTCCGTATAAGAAAAAGTTTTATTTGTCGATAGCACTGGCAATTCTGCTGGCTATTATTACTCCGGTAAGGCCGATGCTTATACAGGTTACTGTTAATAAATATATTGCCCATTCAGCAACAGCTATGCTGATTAATATTACCCTTATTCAAATTGGGTTGTTGCTGGTGGAAACGGCCATGCGGTTTCTTTTTTCTTTTACTACGGCACTGCTGGGTCAGTCAGTAGTAAAAGATCTGCGGGTGGCCACTTACAAAAAAATAATGGGTCTTAATCTTTCCCAGTTTGATAAAACACCGATAGGAACACTCACCACAAGAACGATTAATGACATAGAATCTATCAACGATATTTTTTCAGATGGCCTTGTACCTATCATTGCTGATTTACTTTCTATATTTTGTGTACTCGCCTTTATGCTATGGACAGACTGGCAACTGACTTTAATTGCATTGATACCTTTTCCAATAATGATTATTGCTACGTACTATTTTAAAAATAGTATCAATCGTTCTTTCTTTAAAGTAAGAAATGCAGTAGCCAGTTTGAATGCATTTGTGCAGGAACATTTAACAGGTATGGCCATCGTTCAGGCATTTGCTTCAGAGGAAAGAGAGGGTGAAAAATTCAAAAGTATAAACAAGGAACATCGCAACGCCAATATTAAAGCCATTTTTGCATACTCAGTTTTCTTCCCACTGGTGGAAATAGTATTGGCATTATCTATCGGCCTGGTTGTTTGGTTCACCTCAAAAGAAGCATTTCACCTGCAGCAAAGTCAGCAAGGCACCTTGGTAGCCTTTATTCTTTGCTTAAATCTTTTATTTCGTCCGCTACGGGTATTGGCTGATAAATTCAATGTATTACAAATGGGCATTATTGCCAGCGAACGGGTTTTTAAAGTGCTGGATAATGATGATTATGCTGATGATAATGGAAACTATTCACCGGCTACGGTAAAAGGAAAAATCGAATTTGAAAAAGTTTGGTTTGCTTATAACGAAGAGAATTATGTATTAAAAGATTTGAATTTTGTAGCAAAGCCCGGAGAAACGATTGCCATCGTTGGCTACACCGGAAGCGGAAAAACAACCATTATCAGTTTGCTGAACAGGTTGTATCATATTCAACAAGGACAGATAAAAGTAGATGATATAAATATTGAAGAATATAAACTGGAAGCACTGAGAAAAAATGTAGGAGTAGTACTACAGGATGTTTTCCTGTTCTCAGGTTCGGTGATGGATAATATTACGTTGCGGAATCCTGAAATATCAAGGGAGAAAGTAATTGAAGCTGCTAAAATGATTGATATGCATGACTTCATCCTGCGGCTGCCGGGTGGGTATGACTATAATGTGATGGAAAGGGGAGCTACCTTGTCACTCGGTCAGCGGCAATTATTGTCTTTTATCCGGGCCTTATTATACAATCCTTCTATTTTAATTCTGGACGAAGCCACTTCGTCGGTAGATACGGAAAGCGAAATGCTGATTCAACATGCCATTGACACCTTAATAAAAGGACGAACTTCCATTGTGATTGCCCACCGGCTTTCTACTATCCGGAAGGCCAGCAAAATCATCGTTTTGGATAAAGGGGAAGTTAAAGAAATGGGCACTCATGAGGAGCTGTTGCTAAAAGGCGGTTTTTATAGTAAATTGCATGAGCTGCAGTTTGAAAAATCTTCTTCCAAAATAGTTTAGCGGCTAAGAAATTTTGTAATTTACGTGTATGAAAGAAGCGGATAAAAATATAGCGATTTCAATCGTCGAAGAACCTGCTGCTCCTTATATGAAAACATTTTCTTCTCAAGAGGAGGCAGAAAGGTATAATATGATTCAAGACCTTGGGAAAACTGATATGGAAAAATTTCAGTCATTCTGCCGGATGTTACGTATGCAAAAATTATATAGCCGTGCAAAAATTTATGATATGAAAGATTAAAAGTAAGTCTGCGATATGGATATTTTGGATGAAGGTCTGCTTGAGTTTTGGAAATCCCTTAATAAATACAATGTTGCTTTTTAAATGGTTGATGGTTTTGCTGTACTGTTTAATGGATATAGCAGGGCGACCGAGGATGTGTACTTGTGACTGCTAGATACAATTGACAACCGAAAAAATTTCAGAAAGGCCTATGCGGAGTCTGGTTATGGAGATTTTGCCTCATTTGAAACAATGCAGTTTGCACCCGGCTGGACACAGTTTTAAATTGCAGACGGAATTATTCTTGACATCATGACTTCAATGAAAGGGCTTGAAAATAAAACATTTGACGAATGCTACAAACAGGCCCGGGTAGCAGATTTGGATGGGGTAAAAGTCCCTTTTTTGTATATTAATGACTTGTTAGCCAATAAAAAAGCAGTGGCAAGACCCAAAGACCAACTTGATGTAATTGAGTTGGAAAAAATAAAAAAATATTTGGAAGAAAAAGGGCAACAGTAGCTCCGCTTTTTCAAGGTTTTTAAACCCCACCCCCTTATCTTTGCCGCAAATTTCAGGATGGGTATAATTTCCAGACGTATAAAATCCTTATTGGTAGCGGCTTTCAGCGTTTTTTTTGTTGCAATTTCTTTGCCTGTTTTGGCGCAGGAAGGACATGAAAAAGAAGGTCAGCCAACCGAACAGCATGGCAAGCCTCAAAAGCCTAAATTATTTGATGCAAACGAGATCATTTTTGGACATATTATGGATGGCCATGAGTTCCATTTCATGTCCTACGGCCCTAAAGAGAATCAAAAACATGTTACCATTCCGCTTCCGGTAATTCTTTATTCTCCGCAAAGGGGACTTACTACTTTTTCGTCTTCTAAATTTCATCATGGTCATGAAAGCCACAAAGGCTATATGGTGCTAACAGAACACAACAGGGTAGAATTAAAATTAGATCCAAAAAAATATTTTATTGGTTCCATTGTTCCGGTTACAGAAAGTGGCGAATTTGACCCTTCGGTAAAAGTGTACGATATTTCCCTTACCCGCAACGTAGTACAAATGATATTGGCACTGGCGTTATTGGTATGGATAATGCTGGCCGTGGCAAAGCGTTACAAAAAAGGGGAGGGTGTCACCTCGGCTCCTAAAGGCATGCAAAACGTTATTGAAACGGTAGTAAACTTTGTAAAAGATGAAGTGGCTAAACCAAGCCTTGGTCATAAATATCCAAAATATTTACCCCTGCTTCTCACAATATTTTTCTTTATTCTTATCAATAACATATTTTGTTTAATACCAGGTTCGGCCAATGTTACAGGTAATATTGCTTTTACATTAGTGCTTTCAGTTATTTCTTTTATTGTGATTATGTTTAGCAGCAATGGTCATTACTGGAAACATATTTTCTGGCCACCTGTACCTCATGGGGTAAAAATTATTCTTATCCCGGTGGAGATATTGGGTGTGTTTACCAAACCCTTTGCTTTAATGATAAGGTTGTTTGCCAACATGGTGGCCGGTCATATACTCATAATTTGTTTGATTTCACTCATTTTCATTCTGGGTGCATTGAATCAATATGTGGGGCTTGGGTTTGCACCATTTTCAATCGGGTTTACCGTATTTATTTATTTTATCGAGATACTGGTTGCTTTCCTGCAGGCATTCATCTTCACAATGTTGACAGCGGTTTTCATCGGTCAGGCTTTTGAAGGCGAACATCATACAGAAGAAGCACAACATTAAAAAAGTTTTTTTTTAATCAAATATAAAATCACAATCATGGATTTAACTCTCTTAGCAGACATTGCAAATGCAGGTGGTGCAATTGGTGCAGGTCTGGGTGCTATCGGTGCTGGTGTTGGTATTGGCCAAATCGGTAAAGGTGCCCTGGAAGCTATTGCCCGTCAGCCGGAAGCTATCAATGACATCAGAAGCAACATGATCCTTACTGCCGCACTGGTAGAAGGAGCTGCGTTGTTTGCTATCATCATTGGTTTCCTTGCGATGGTGCTTTAAAAAAACTACTGCATCCAATGCACAGGGCGGAGGATGCAGTTTTTTAACCCTGAGCCTGTTGAAGGGCTTTTATAGAAAATTGATTTGGAGTATAGTGGTTGAATTTTTAGAAAACTAATGCTAAACTTTCAGTAAATCAATACTCAAATAAAGAAAATATCAAACTCGTTTTATGCAATTACTTACACCATCATTTGGTTTGCTTATCTGGACAATGCTGGCTTTCCTTATCGTATTTTTTATACTTAAAAAATTCGCCTGGCCTGCTATTGTTGGCGGTTTGAAGAAGAGAGAAGAATCAATTGCAGAATCTCTGGCTACTGCTGAAAAAGTAAAAGCGGAGATGGCACAGATGAAGAATGAAAATGAAGCTTTGCTGGCTACGGCCCGTGAAGAAAGAGCAATATTGCTGAAAGAAGCAAGGGAAACAAAAGACAGGATCATCAACGAAGCAAAAGAACAGGCAAAAGTGGAAGCCAATAAAATATTGACTGAAACACAGGCTGCTATCAATGCACAAAAAATGGCTGCCTTGACAGATGTAAAAAACCAGGTAGGTAAGCTGGTAATTGAAGTAAGTGAAAAAGTGCTGAGAAAAGAATTAGCCAACAAAGAAGCCCAGGAAGCACATATTAAAGGGATGGTTGGTGGAGTAAAAATGAATTAAAAACAGCTATGAGTTATTAGCTACGAGTTGCGAGTTAAGTCGCTCCGGCTCGAAACCCGAAACTCACGGCTCGAAGCTTAAGAATATGCCTAATCCACGTTTAGCAACGAGATACGCCAAATCACTGATTGATCTTGCCATTGAAAAAGGGGAGTTGGAAAAAGTGTTTGCAGATATGCAATGGATGAATGGGGTTTGCAAAAGCAACCGGGATTTTGTAAACCTGTTGCGCAGCCCGATTATTAAAGGCGATACAAAGAAGAAAATATTAGAAGCTGTAACTGAAGGTAACATCAGCGAAATGACAGCTGCTTTCAACAGGTTACTTATTACAAAAGGCCGTGAAAGTAATTTGCCGGAAATAAGCCAGGCTTTTATTGCCGCATATAAAGAGAAGAAAAATATTCAAACCATTAAGCTGACAACGGCTACTCCTATCTCTGATGCAGTTAGAAATGCAATTATTGGGCAGATAAAGCAATCAGCAGGTTTTCAGAATGTAGAACTGGAAGAAAAGGTGGATGCTGATATTATTGGTGGATTTGTATTACAGGCGGGAGACAAACTGATTGATGCCAGCATATCCTACGATTTGAAGGCCATCGCCAAACAATTTGAGAACAACGACTTTATTTATAAAGTGAGATAAAAACCACTCCTCTTTGCCGGATGGTGGATGATATGGAGGAGATAAAGTTCTTTTAATAGATATTAAACAAGTTTTGTTAACAATAAAAATAACCTTTGAAGGGGTAATTCTATTACTCCCCTTTAGGGGATGGGGGTATTAATATGGCAGAGATTAAACCAGATGAAATATCAGCGATACTGCGCCAGCAGTTAAGCAACTTTAACGCCAATGCAGACCTTGAAGAAGTGGGTACCGTGTTGCAAGTAGGTGATGGTATTGCCCGGGTATATGGATTGGGCAATGTTCGCTATGGTGAACTGGTAGAATTTGAAAGCGGTGTAAAAGCTATCGCTTTGAACCTGGAAGAAGATAATGTGGGTGTGGTATTGATGGGAGAAAGTAAAGGCATCAAAGAAGGGTCAAAAGTGAAACGTACCGGACAAATCGCTTCTATCAAAGTAGGCGAAGGAATGGTAGGCCGTGTGGTAAATACATTGGGTAATCCCATTGATGGTAAAGGACCCATCACCGGCGAATTATATGAAATGCCATTGGAAAGAAAAGCACCGGGTGTTATCTTCCGGGAGCCGGTAAAAGAACCATTGCAAACTGGTATCAAAGCCATTGATGCGATGATTCCGATTGGCCGTGGACAAAGAGAGTTGATCATTGGTGACCGTCAAACTGGTAAAACAGCGATTGCGGTTGATACTATCATTAACCAAAGAGAATTTTTTGCAGCAGGTAAGCCTGTTTACTGTATATATGTGGCGATCGGCCAGAAAGCTTCTACTATTGCGGGTGTAATGCAAACATTGGCGGATGCTGGTGCTATGGAGTACACTATCATCGTTGCAGCTTCTGCATCAGACCCTGCACCGTTGCAGTTCTATGCACCATTTGCCGGTGCTGCTATCGGAGAATTCTTCCGTGATACCGGTCGTCCTGCATTGATTATTTATGATGATCTTTCTAAACAAGCCGTGGCTTATCGTGAAGTATCCTTGTTGTTGCGTCGTCCTCCGGGTCGTGAAGCTTATCCGGGTGATGTATTCTATCTGCATAGCCGTTTGCTGGAAAGGGCTGCGAAAGTTATCAGTGATGATGGGGTGGCAAAAAATATGAACGATGTTCCCGACAGTATCAGGCATTTGATAAAGGGTGGTGGTTCATTAACGGCCCTGCCTATCATCGAAACACAGGCCGGTGATGTATCAGCTTATATCCCTACCAACGTAATCTCCATTACAGACGGTCAGATATTCCTTGAGTCGAACCTGTTCCTTTCAGGTATCCGTCCTGCTATTAACGTTGGTATTTCTGTAAGTCGTGTGGGTGGTAATGCACAGATTAAATCAATGAAGAAAGTTGCCGGTACGTTGAAATTGGACCAGGCACTTTACCGGGAGCTGGAAGCCTTCTCAAAATTTGGTGGCGACCTTGATGCTGCTACCAAGAACGTAATTGATAAAGGTGCCAGAAATGTAGAGATATTAAAGCAACCACAATATTCACCATTTGCAGTAGAAAAACAAGTTGCCATTATCTATCTTGGTACAAATGGTTTGTTGAAAAACGTAGCTGTTAAAAAGGTAAAAGAGTTTGAAGAACATTTCTTAATGGAAATGGACAACAAACTACCGGATGTGATGGCGGAGTTTAAAAAAGGAAACCTGCCGGAAGATGGTATTAAGAAAATGGTAGAACTGGCGAATGGAATAATACCGCAATACAAATAAGTATAGTAATGTATAATAGCTGATTTTAAATCCTGCCAACTGGTGGGATTTTTTTTGCCCCGTCAGCGGTTGCAAACCATGGCAGCGGCAAAGCTTTTAAGAAAGAAGGGGGAATGTCATACCGACGATAGGAGGTATAGCATTCCGACGAAGGAGTTATTGTCATTGCGATTCAGGTGTATTGTCATTCCGACGAAGGAGGAATCTTGTATTAGCCCAATTTACCTGCCGAAATTTTATGTAGGCAGGCTGCACACTCCTCATCCTTCGGTAACCCGATAGCTATCGGGTTACCGAGCTTGTCGAAGTATCAGCATTTCGAAAATTTTATTCCCCCTTTGAAGTATCTTCATTTCAAATTATTGTAATACAAAACGCTGTCTCAAAAAAGAAAGTATGAGCCTTTATGAAAAATTGCTGCAAGCAAGAAGTGAGGAGGATGTAAAAGACGCATATATAAAAGCACTGGGTTTAAAAGGGTATTCTAAAAACCTGATTGATATTCAAACTAAAGAAATTTGGTTTGAAGCAAAAGATACGGGTAAGAACTCTACCTATGCCATGTTTACCCAATTAATGCACTATGTACAACAGGCTTTAAATAAAGGAGAAGATGTTCCTCCATTTTTATGTGTAATAGATACTAAAAAAGCTGCCCTCATGAAAAGTGAGGATGTAATACCCTTCCTTGCTAAAAAGACAATAAATTGGGGCAAATCTGCCAGCAACTATCCGCAACAGGCATTAGATGCTATTTCTGCACACATAGGCACTCACTTTGTTTCTTTTAAAATAGAAACCCATGAAGATGAGTTTATCAGCACTATAAAAAATGCCATTAAAAGCGGTGATATTATCCGCACACAAATTACCCCCGACAACTTAAAACAGGTGTTTGACAAATGGGTAGCAATGATTGGCCGGGAAATTAAAGGAGTGCAGGAAGAAGATTATGCCCTGTTATTTTTTGCAGACATTATGCATGATGGTACTGTATCTACACATGATAATCTGCCGGCAGAACTGATGCACAAAAACATGGCCCCGGTATTTAGCCTGAAGAGAAAAATTTTTGAACTCGGTAATAAAGAAGGCTATCGCCAATTCTGGACTATTTACCACAAACCACCACAGGCAGAATACAGAAATTATTTATTGGAAAGACGAGACAGTTTGATTCCTTTGGATGAAAGAAGTTTTAAAGGTGCATTTTATACACCGTTGGCGGTGGTAGATAAAGCTTATGATAAATTGGCAGAAACCCTGGGCAAAAACTGGCAGCGGGAATACATTGTTTGGGATATGTGCTGTGGAGTTGGCAACCTGGAAGTAAAACACAGCAACCCCCGAAATATTTATATGAGCACATTAGACCAGGCCGATGTGGATGTAATGAAAGCCACCAAAACCTGTGTGGCAGCTACAAGGTTTCAATACGATTATTTAAATGATGATATAACCGATGATGGCAAAATAGATTATACCATTACCAATAAAATACCCGAAAGTTTACGCAAAGCTATTGCTGATGGCAAAAATATTTTGGTATTGATTAATCCTCCATATGCTGAGTCAGGCGCAGGAATTGGCGAGGGAAATAAATATAGTGTAGCTAAAACCAAATTTGCAGCAAAGGCCATGAAGGAATATGGCAAAGCCAGTAATGAATTATTCACACAATTTGTAGCAAGAGTAGCACAAGAAATACCGACAGCAACCATCGGTATGTTTAGCAAATTAAAATATGTAAATGCCCCAAACTTTGAAAAATTTAGGCAAGTATGGAATGGAGAATATCTAGGAGGTTTTATTGTTCATAGTAAAGCGTTTGAAGGATTAAAAGGAAATTTCCCAATTGGTTTTTTAATTTGGAAAACAAATCAGAATTCAACAAAGAAAATTGAAATATCAGAGATTATTACCGATGTTTTTGACAAGAAGGCAAATCCAATTGGAGAAAAAAGTTTTCATAACAAACCAAATGATTTTTTTCTTACTCGATGGATGGATAGGCCTAAATCTAATAAGAACGATACTATAGCATTAAAGAATTCCATTTCTCCATCAAGTTCAATTTTACATACAACCTGGTCTGATGAAGCAATTGGTTATATGTTATGTGATAGTAATGATATGCAACATGCCGGTCAAACAGCTTTGTTTTCCTCAGTTTATAAAGTAGGACATGATGGTGGTTTTTATGTAAATGCCGGAAATCTCTGGCAAGCAGCAGTTGTTTTTTCTGCAAGAAGATTAATAAAGCCAACTTGGATTAATGATAGAGACCAGTTTTTACAACCCACAGAACCGTTAACCGACGAATTTAATAACGATTGCTTAATATGGATGCTCTTTAATGGCAGCAATTTAACCGCCAGTGCCAACGATCTTGAATGGAATGGCAAAAAATGGTCTATCGTAAATCATTTTATTCCCTACACCGAAGAAGAAGTAAATGCAACCGACCGTTTTGAAAGTGATTTTATGGTGAAATATTTAGCAGATAAAAAACTATCTGCCGAAGCTAAATTGGTATTGCAGCAAGGTAAAATATTATGGCAAGCCTACTTTGCACATACCGATGAACGAACAGTACGGGATGAGTTAAAACTAAATCGTTCCGATGTAGGTTGGTACCAGGTAAGAAAAGCCCTGCAAGCCCGTAACAGCAATAGCGATTTTGCCCCCACTGATTTTAAACGTTTTGAAGAAGCATATAAAGCGTTGACTGAAAAATTGCAACCGCAGGTATATGAGTTGGGCTTTTTGAAGATTTAATAAAACTCTTTCCCAAACGAGTTTCAGATTGCCTTGTGCAAGGTTTACAATTTCCACGTTATTTGGTTATTTAGCTGCAACCCTATTGAATGACATCAACATTTGATTGAGCAATAATCACCTCAACAATATTTGAATGTTGCAACTCTTTACCCCAAATGTGTAAAATTCACCCTTTCAAAGCAGTTATTTTTGCAGCATAGTTTTTGAGTTATTAGTCAAGACGCACATTGACTAACAATTATAATTGTAAAAAATTTAAACAAAAGAATTATGAAACAGATTTTATCATCAGCATTAATTGTTGTATTGGCATGTTTTACCGCATGTACTTCGACCAACCGCCTCATTAGCGTTACTACCAATGAAGCAAAAGAAATTATTTCTGGCTGGCCCGCCAAAACTCAGGAAGTAGCCACTACCATGATGACGAAATATGGTGCACCGAATGAAGTTACCGGTACCATGCTGGTTTGGCACAATAACGGTCCATGGAAGAAAACTATTATTCATAAAGAGCCGGTGCAGCATAACTTCCCCATGCCGCATGTTGACCTTTTAGAGCAGTTTGTAGATTATAGTGTCCCTGCAGATAAATATGATCTAATGGCACTCTATGACGGCAGTGTGGTGATTGCAAGAACAGCAGGTGAAATGTCAGCAAGGTGTGATAAAGAGGAAGCGAATTTTCTAGCCTTGAATCTGGCAAATGATGTAGCGACAGGTAAGAAAACCGTCGAAGATGCAAGAATGTATTATGCAAGGTCTATGAAAGAAATGATGCAGGGTAAGATGGATCCTTATTTACAAAAGCTCCATTTCAATGTAGGCGGAGACACAAAGTTTGCTGATCAAAAGGCACCCGGTATGTGATGTTTTTCCTTCCCAGACGAGTGTCAGATGTCCTTGTTCCAGGGTTTTTGGCACTCGTCGTTAAGGCAATTATTCCCAGTGCTTCCATGCTCCCCGCATATCACGCAGCGGAATCTTACGCCATCACTTACCAACCAATAAACGAACTGTAAATCATTCGGAGTCCCTGTGAGTTGGCCCTGAAAAAGGGCGAGGTATTCTTTTTTTCTTGAACTTTCTTGGTTTAATAAAATAAAACTGTTGTAGAAATAAAGAGCCGGCCTCATTATGAAAGCTGTGCTTCTCCAAGAGTGGGAGAAAGGGCGGCTCTTTTCTCATGTTCACTTGTAATTAAATCTTCAGATAAGAAATATATTTTTTGTCAGGCTATTTTTTCTTTTGCATCCGTTCACTGAAGAATGAAATAATTTAACTGCTGATCTCGTTATAGACGTTACAGTATGCTAACATGTTACAGACAAGTATTTCTCCTATATTTTTTCTGGTAAGAGTACGATAGTTTTTTTACTTCCTTTGTTTACTGTTTATCATACTTAATAGTATTTGTACTATGGAAGTTGTTTTTTTGGCGATAAAAGTATCGGAAAACTTGCATGTATAAGATACGCATATTACTTTTAGAACGAAATCGAACATATCCTGAGAGACCAACGTAGATCCAATCGTGAAACAAACCACTTGCAATCGAAACATTACCATCGTCTGTTTCATTCTTCTAAATTGTTTTTCGTTGTAATCAAAGGATAAAATGCTCAACTGAGCAGTTGTATTTTTATTATCATCCAATATCCAAAAGAGAAACAATGAAAAATTGTACACAAATTTTATTAGCGAATCATCAGTCGCCTGATAAAAATTTTACTGCATCAAAGATCAAAAGAAGTTT
>Ga0105046_10006303_pt1 | contig 18713 bp, 15 predicted proteins | sample MAT03_FD_78385 | JGI IMG/M metagenome (GOLD analysis project Ga0105046, IMG submission 78385) | Freshwater microbial communities from Lake Fryxell liftoff mats and glacier meltwater in Antarctica - MAT-03 (megahit assembly) | ecosystem: Environmental > Aquatic > Freshwater > Ice > Liftoff... | reverse complement strand
GCGGTGAGCGGCCGTTTGAATTTGACCCAGACCTTGAATGAAATTTGCCATCGCCTCAACCAGCAACTGGGGACGGACGCGATCGGGATTGTGTTGCTCTCGGCCGATGGCAACCGGCTGGCGTGTGCCGGCAGCGATGGCTTTTACGAGTCTCAAATTCCAGAATCGATCCCGGTTGAGGGCACCCACGCCGGCCGGGCCATTCGCGAGCAGCGCACCATCCATGTCGAGCAGTTCCAGTTTCATGTGCCTGGCGGCCCGCGGTTTGCGCCGCACTCGATCCTGCACAGCCATCGCCATGAGTCGGTAATGCTAGCCTCGCCCGAACCCAATGTGGCCTATCTGGGCGTGCCGCTCTTGCTCCAGGACCGGCCGGTCGGCGTGCTGGAGCTATTTCGCTACATCGGCTTCCCCACCCACTCGCAGTGGCACAGCTTCCTTCAGTCGCTGGCGCGCCAGGTGGCTGTGGCCATTGACAGCGCGCGGCTGTTTCAGGATGTGCAGCGGGTCAACCTAGAGCTGGCTCAAGCGTATGACTCCACCATCGAGGGCTGGTCGCGGGCATTGGATATGCGAGACAAGGAAACCGAAGGCCATTCGCAACGCGTCACCGAAATGTCGGTGCGGCTGGCCAAAGCATTTGGGTTTGATGACGAACACCTCAAGCATGTTCGCTATGGCGCATTGCTGCACGACATCGGCAAACTCTCCATCCCCGATCACATTTTGTTCAACGTAGGGCCGTTGAGCCAGGATGAGTGGGCGGTCATGCGGCGTCACCCCGAATTTGCCCGCGACATGCTGGCCAATGTCGATTATTTGAAGCCGGCCATGGACATTCCCTACTCGCATCACGAGCGTTGGGACGGCAGCGGCTATCCGCTTGGCCTCAAAGGTGAAGAAATCCCACTGGCCGCGCGCATCTTTGCCGTGGTCGATGTGTGGGATGCCCTGCGCTCCAGCCGACGCTATCGTGAAGGCCTGCCCGATGTGACCGTGCTGGCGTATTTGCGCGCCGCGGCAGGGGTACATCTTGATCCCCAGGTGGTCGAGACGTTCCTGGAATTGCTCGCATCACAGCCTGACACGCCGTGATTTGTAGTGGCTGGCAGTCTTACACAATTGTGCATCTGGAATCGTCGGTGACGATTCCAGACTGATGTCTCTTACCCCTGCCTTTCTCCTCTGTCGTTACGTTTAGTTAATGTGTGGCCGCTGTTCAGCGTCGTCTAATGTGCGCCGCGTCAAATTCATAAGCAATCCATACTACCTAAGATTTGACGGAAGTAAGGGTGCTATTGCACACTGTTCACAAGCGCTCACTTCGTTCTCATTCGGTTGTGTTACCCAGTCAGTGACTTAAATCCGTGATTGGTCGTGAGTCAGTTGATACCCAAGCAAAAGCGACGTCCTCGCAAACAGCGGCTCGGAAAGTAATTGCAGTGCCGGTTTAACTTTGCAGTGTAAGCAGACTGACATGCACAAGCCGTCGACGTCAATACGAATCTGATCCTAGTCAGGAGTGAATGAAAACAATGGCGAGTGTTCCGAACCAGCTTCCTTTGCCCAGTCCCGCGCCCGAGCCCATGCAAGGCGGCAAGAAGCACAAAAAGAAGATTGATATTCCCTACAACCGCTGGCCCAACCGGCTGCGGCGGGCCATCAAGAGCTTCATCACCATCACGGTGATCATCAGCATTCTCTGGATTGTGGTGTCATTTGCCAGCAATGGCGACACTGAACTGAATCTGGTGCTGTCGTCGCTGTCGTCCGTTGCTCGGATTTTTTTCACCCTCTCGTTTGTCATTATGCAGTTGATCCTGACCTACGGCTTGTTGCTATGGTTTCTGGGCCGGCCCAAGATGGAGATCATTCGGCCTGGTGATGACACCACAGTCACCTTCGATGACTATTGGGGTCAGCCGCAGCTGGTCAAGCTCGTCAAGCAGTGGATGAGCCTGTTGCGCGACCGCAAAGATTTCGAGAAGATGGGCGGCAAATACATCAGCGGCCTGCTGCTGTTCGGGCCTCCCGGCACCGGCAAGACCATGTTGGCCAAAGCCATCGCCGGCGAGTCCGGCATGGCCTTCCTATCGGCTGAGGGCTCGGGCTTCATGGGCACGTTCGTGGGCACCGACGTGATCAAGGTGCTGCAATTTGCCGGCAAAGCCCGCCAACTGGCCCGCCAATACGGCGCCTGCGTCGCCTACATCGACGAGATCGACGCCATCGGCACAGCCCGTAGCGGCATGCGCGGTGGTGGCATGGGTGGCCTGAGTGGGGGTGGCATGGGAATGGGCATGGGCATGATGGGCCTCAGCACCCTGCTCAGCCAGATGGACGGCATGAACAACCTGTCGCGCGGCGAGAAGATGACCCGCTCGATCTATAAGCTGTTTGGCCAGCGCTACATACCCAAGCGCAACTGGCACGTGATGTGGATGGGCAGCACCAACCGGCCCGAAGTGCTGGACCCGGCGCTCACCCGCTCCGGCCGCTTGGACACCAAGATCGCGGTGGAAGCGCCTGATCGCGCCAGCCGCCGGCTCATCATCCAGGGCTACCTCAGCAAAATCCAAATTGATGAGACGGTTGATGTCGAGGCAATTGTGGCCGACACCAGCGGCTCAACCCCGGCGGATATTGCCGGTGCCATCACCAAAGACGCGGTGCGAATTGCCTTCTTCGATGGTCGCAAGAAAGTGGGTCAGAGAGACATTGACCGCGCCATGATGGAGCAGCAGGACGGCATGGAAATGCCGATCGAAGAGTTTGACGAAGAGCAGCGCCGCGTGCTGGCCTATCACGAAGCCGGCCACGCCATTGCGATGTATTACATGGCGCCCGAACAGAAGATTTTGCGCGCCACGATCAACCCGCTCTCGACGGGTGTGAAGGGCTATGTGCAGAGCATCGACTCGGTGGAGCAGCACGTCACGCCCGTCAATCGGCTGGCATACCGCATTGTCATCTCGATGGCTGGGCGGGCGTGCGAGAAGATTTTGACCGGCGAGATGTATCAGAGCGTGGGCGGCGACTACCCCTCGGTTCGCTACCTCTTGTGGCGGCTGGTGGAGAATGGTTACTTCGGCCCACCCATGGGTGGCATGGAAGGTCCGGTGGGTGCCAGCTATGGTCAATACAACAACGACAAGGAGAAAACCTTGCAGCGCTATTGGTTGATGATGGAAGAGGCGACGGATCGGCTGATGCGCAAGCACTGGCGCGAGGTAACGGCCGTGGCCGAAGAACTGTTGCTCAAGAAGACCCTGAGCGGCAAGGAATTGGTGCGGGCGATTGAAGATAATCAATCGGCCGACTCCCTCGACAACGATGTGATTCCCAAGACCCTGGCGGCCATCCGGGCCCAGGCTCTGGCCGAAATTCGCAGCAGCGGCAACGGGAATGGCAACGGCCATTACAACGGCACGAACGGCAGCAGCGGTGAGAGCCATGGTGAAGGCGAGATCATCGTCATCAACGGCGCAGGCAATGGCAATGCGGCCACCCAGGCCCAGCACGTGCCGCCCAAGCCAACCCCGATCGTGGTGCACGAGCCCAAGTCCACCACCGGTCAACCGGTGAGCGGTCAGCCCAACTCGCAACCGCAGCAACCTTCGTCGGGGTCCGACACGCACAGTGGTCCCACCCTCATCAATGATGGGGGCGGCTACGAGCCCAAACTGGCCGACACCGACTCGAAGTAGGCCGGTCTGATTCAGCAAAAACCGCCGAGAGAGTTCTCTCGGCGGTTTTATTTTTCCTCATACAATCCCGGCTGTAGCCTGCACACACCTTAACCGGACGCCCAACCACGCAGTGACCTCGGCGTGGTTACATACCCACCCTATATGCGTTACGCAAACATTCCTCACACCGAGTTAAACCCATCAGTCATCTGCCTCGGCACCGGCAGCATGGGCGCGACGATCGACCGCGAGACTTCATTCAAGTTGCTGGATGCCTATGTCGACGCCGGCGGCACCTTCCTCGACACAGCCAAGGTCTACTCCGACTGGATTCCCGGCGAGCGCAGCCGCAGTGAGAAAACGCTGGGCGCATGGATGCAGTCGCGCGGCAACCGCAGCCGGATTGTGCTGGCCACCAAGGGCGCACATCCAGATTTGCAGACCATGCATGTGCCGCGGCTCAAACCCGAGGACATCAGCGGCGACATCAAGGCCAGCCGGAGCCACCTGCAAGTTGAGACGATTGACCTGTATTGGCTGCACCGTGATGACCCGGCCCAACCCATTGAAACGATTCTGGATACGTTGAATGCGACCGTGCAGGCCGGCCACATCCGCTACTTTGGCTGCTCCAACTGGAAGGCCGCGCGCATCGAGGAGGCCAACGAGTATGCCGCGCGCACCGGCCAGAGCAGCTTTGCAGCCAACCAGATGCTGTGGAATGCGGCCGCAATTGATCTGGATGGGGTGGCAGACAAGACACTGGCGCCGATGGACAAAGCCATGGTTGATCTGCATCTGCGCACCCATCTCGCGGCCATCCCGTTCTCATCGCAAGCCGGCGGCCTGTTCTCCAAGTGGTCGGGCACTGTGCCAGACGACGATAGCGGCACTGGCACCAAACTACGCAAAGCCGTGGTCGACACCGCCAAGCGTGTGCGCGATGCCATCACCACCACTGCGCCGATGTATCCGAAAGAGGGCAATCTGCGCCGGCTCAGCGTCATCGAGCAAATTGCCGAGAGCAACGAACTGACCATCTCGCAAGTGGTGTTGGGCTATTTGCTCTCGCAGCCATTCCCAACCTTTCCCATCGTCGGCTGTCGGCACATGGGTCAGCTGTCGGACAGCCTGAGCGCGGCCGATGTGCAACTGACGCCGGACGAAGTGGCCGCGATTGAGCAGGCGTAGAAGACGATTTCTACTTCGGCAACGCCGCCTGAAAGCGAATGGTGTTGCCGGCGGTGACGGCGATAAAGTCGCCGTTGCCCATCAACTTCTCTGCGCCAGAGGCCGGAATGCCGGTGGCCACGCGCGAGTCGGTGGCCGAGACCATGCGGCCCACCAGCCGCAGCGGCAGGTTCGAGCTCAGCAAGGGCCCTAACGTGCTCGAACTGGGTTTCTGGGTGCACGCGATGAGGTGAATGTCCACGCCACGGCCGCGCTGGGCAATGCGCGTCAACATCTCCACCACGTGCGCGCCGCCCGACATGCACAAATCGGCCAGCTCATCGACATACAGCACTACTCGTGGGCCAGATTGGGTGCCGTCGGTGCGTTGCTCCATGGCTTGCACCACTTTGCCCAGGTGTTCGACTGCCTGCTCAGGCGAACGCGCGACACTCAGCAGTAGATGCTTCTCGATGACGCGCAGGAAGGGCGAGCTGATGTTAGCCTTGGGATCGATCACGATAAAGCCGAGCTTGTGCGGCCGGTTGCCACTGGCCAGACTCACCAGCATGGTCTGGGCCAGCGAGGATTTACCCGAACCCGTGGTGCCGGCAATGAGCACGTGGGCCACTTCGGCCGAGGACAGCCGCGCCATCAACGGCGCGCCATCTTCAGCCAGGCCCAGAATAGCCGTGTCCGTAGGGAATTTGTCGAGGCTGGCCATCAGCGATGATAGATGCACGGGTCGGCGCGTCTCGCTGGGGATTTGCACGGCCAGGTGCAGGCCGCTCTGGGACACGCGAACATTGGTGTTGCCGAGTGCCAGAGCAATATCGGCCTGCAACGCTTTCACCTGATTCACTTTGGTTCCCGGGGCCGGTTGCAACAGCATTTCGATAAAGCCCGGTAACACTTTGCCACCCACTACGGTAGCGGGTGCGCGCCGGTCGCGCAATACGGCCTCAATTCGCTCGGCGGTCTGGTTTAGCTTTTGATACATCGCAGCGGCCCTCCTTTGAAGATTAGAACAAACGTTCCGGGAGTATATAGAACTTGTGTTCTAGGCGTCAAGTAGCAACCGCGAAAGTTTTTGATAGAGTTTAAGAAGTTAAATCGCAGAAATCCCAGATCGCCGGTTGAAAGCGGCGTTAATCCCAGATAACAAGCCGGTAACGAAGCCATGCGGCGCAACCCGTGATGGAGACAATGCGGGGCAAGTTCGCCCCTACGACAATGCGTTTTGTTATTCCCAATAATGTCTATTGCTGTAACTACTCAGGCCTTTTGGACAGGATGAACAGGATTTACAAGATTGGGAGAGGATTTCCATCCTGTAAATCTTGTAAATCCAGTCTCAAAATCCGGGGCTGAGCAGTTATCTATTGCTTATAAAAGCGGCGGTTCAACAAAAAGGCGACTTCGCTAGGCAAAGCCTGATGGCCGGGGTAAACTAATTTAGTAAACGCTGGGGGTCTTGCCTCGATGCAACCCAGCGTGCTTGTGCCTCAAAAGGAGACCCAAAAAAAATAGATGAAGCGAAACTCACCACGTCGTGTGACCATCAAGGATATTGCCCTACATGCTGGCGTATCCAAGACTGCTGTGTCCTTTGCATTCAACATGCCGGGCCGGCTGTCCGAGGTAACCACACACAAAATACTGCGCGTGGCGCGTGAGCTTGGCTATACCCCCAACCCGATTGCTCGCAGCCTCAACACGCGGCGCACCAATGCCCTGGGTATCATCGTCCCGCAGGATATCCCTGATGTGCTCCAAAACCCCTTTTTTCCGGCCTTGATGCGTGGTGTGGGGCAGGTGTGCAAACATGAGGGCATGTCGTTGATGATCGTGCCGCCCATGCGCGGCAGCGTGGTCGATGCGACGTATGCGGCGTTGATCGATGGCTGCATCATCAGCGGCCTGGAGCCGGACGACGAAGCCGTGCACGCGCTCAAACAACGCGGCGTGCCCTTTGTCATGCTGGATACCGATCCACCCAACGGCATTGCCGCCGTCAATATCGATGACTTCGAGGGTGCGCGGATGGCCATGCAGCACCTGTTGGATCTGGGACACAGACATATCGCGATTGCGACATTTCAATCCAAGACCGTCCGGGTGGAGGATTACACCGGCACCATCGGCCACCGCTTCAACGGCATTCGAGCCGCCCTGAAAACGCGCAGGCTGTCGCTCAAAAGCCCCGGCATCCATATGTGGGAATGCAGCTGCAACGTGGCCGGCGGCATCGAGATCATGGCCCGAATCATGAAGCAGACGCCGCGCCCGACGGCGGTGCTGGCGCTGGCCGATGTGATTGCCTATGGTGTCATCGAAGCCACCAGGGCACGCGGACTGCGGATTCCCGAGGATTTGTCGGTGATCGGCTTTGATGACCTCGACACCAGCAGCCTGATACAACCGACCCTGACGACGGTGCGCCAGCCGATTGTGGAGAAAGGCCGCCGGGCCGCCGAGATGCTTATGGCCATGTTGCACCGCAGCGGCGAAGAGCACCCGCTGACAGAGCATGTGGTGTTGCCGGTCGAGCTGATGGTGCGCGAGAGCACGGCGCCGTTGCATCACTAGAGTAAAGACGATCGCAGATTTTTGATCACACAGACACCAAGCCGCTACACAGGACACACAGTCTTCAAAGCGACTTTCGACTTTCATTGAGCCTTTGAGCCGGCTTCGTGTCTGTCTTTGTGGTGAAAACAGACAAGCTCTATTGAATACCGATTCGCACGTGAATACCGATTCGCGCGCTTGCGCAGGCACTGCCTTTGGGCCACACTAGCCGGCATGCCTAACTTTCCCATCGTCGATTCCCACGTGCATTTGTGGGATCCCAGCTATTTTCGGTTGCCGTGGCTGGATGGCGCACCGGCCATTGATCAGCCGTATGGACTCAAGGAATATGCCGCGCATACGGCCGGCGTCAATATCGAGGCCATGGTGTATCTCGAGGTCGATGTAGCACCGCACTACGCATTGATGGAGCCGGGTTGGGTGGCGGCGCGGGCGCAGGAGGATCCGCGCATCAAAGCGATTGTGGCCACGGCCCCGGTGGAGTTTGGCGAGCAGACGCGGGCCTACCTGGACGCGCTGGTGAAGACCACGCCATTGGTCAAAGGCATTCGCCGGCTGGTGCAGGGCGAGGCCGACGACCACTTTCAGACTCAACCCCGATTCATTCGCGGCGCGCAAATGCTGGCCGAGTATGGGCTCAGTTTTGACATTTGCGTCAAGCACTGGCAGTTGCCGGCCAGCATCGAGTTGGTGAAACAGTGCCCCGGGGTCAACTTCATCCTCGACCACATTGGCAAGCCCAACATTGCCCAACGCGAGTTGGAGCCGTGGCGCCGCAATATCTTTAAGCTGGCCGAACTGCCCAACGTGATGTGCAAAGTGAGCGGCATGGCCAACGAGGCCTCGACACATTGGACTCTGGAAGACTTGCGCCCGTATTTTGAGACCGTATATGAAGCCTTTGGTGAAGACCGGGTCGTCTTTGGCGGCGACTGGCCGGTGTGCACATTGGCCACCACCTACGCCCAATGGGTTCAAACACTGGAAACCCTCACGGCCTCGCTTTCAATCCAGGCGCAGCGCAAGCTATGGAACGAGAACGCGAAACGGTTTTATCGAATCGTATAGGGTGGCATGCTCTTGCACTGATTGAGCGCTTAAGTCGCACTCAGTTAAAAAAGTGTCCGGCCGCACTTCATGCACTCTCGCGCAACACGAGACTGGGTTGCAGGGTGAGTGAGGTGGCGGCGGCTTCCTGGCCGGCATGTTGCAACTGCAACACCCGGTCCAGCTCGCGCACTGCCAGCCGCCCCAGTTCTGCCAGATCGTTGCGCACCGTGGTAAGGGGCGGCTTGAAGTAGGCGGCCTCGGGGCTGTCGTCGAAGCCGGCCACCCCCAGTTGTTTGGGCACGTTCAGTCCCAGCCGGTCGGCCGCCTTCAGCACACCCAGTGCCATCTGGTCATTGCTGGCAAACACGGCATCGAGTTTGGGAAACTGCTTCACCAGTTGCTCCAACCCCTCAGCGCCACTGCGCGCACTCCAATCTCCATCCATAATTTGTTTGGCTCCGTGGGACAACCTCGCCGCCACCAACGCATCCTGCCAGCCCAGGATGCGCTGCTGGGCCGACCACAGCTCGCGGGGGCCGGTGATGATGCCGATGTGGCGGTAGCCGCGTGCGATCAGGTGCTCGGCCGCCAGGCGCGCGCCCATGCGGTTGTCGATGCACAACACGGGTGAGCCGGCCTGGGGACCCATGCTCAAAAAAATTGTTGGCGCGTGTGGCTGAATCTGCTGATGAAAGGCGCGCTCGCGCTCGCCGGTCAGCTCGGGGTAGGCCCAGATTACGCCCTCAACATTTTGCGAGATCAGGTTGGTGGCAATCCGGTCGTAGTCATGGGGCTTGGTGGAGTCCACGATTTGCAGCATGACATGCCAGCCCATGCCGGTGGCCTGCTGCTCGATGCCGGTGAGCAACTGGGCCGGGCCAAACAGTTGGAAGCCGCTGGCCACCACGCCCAGGGTGTGGCTGCTCTGCGCCACCAAACTGCGCGCAATGCCGTTGGGCCGGTAGCGCAGTTGGGTGATCACCGCTTGCACCCGTTCGCGAGTGGCCTCGGCCACATCAGGATGCCCATTGACCACCCGCGACACAGTTTGCAGCGAAACGCCGGCCTGCGCGGCCACGTCACGAATCGTAATGCGGCTGGAGCGATTGACATTCGACATGGTTGTGATTAGACTGTTAACGTTAACGGGATTTTACGACAGTTGTTCGTAAATCAGCAAAACAAAGTCTCAATAGATTGAGATAGCGAGCAAGACGGTGAGCACCATTGACGTGCACGGTAAAACATTCCCCTGCCATACCGACTGTATCGAGCTTGTCAGGCTCACCCCGTTATCACCTCAAAAATACTTCACGTCTCGGCGACACCATCTGACGCATCTGGGCCGCCCGTCTGGGTGCGCCATTTGTGCAGCCATCATCGCTGAGACACCTGCACTTGTATCGGCGTCGCGCGAAAGGCATCTGTAAGCATAGCCGCCGGCCTTTCGCTATCGCAGTTTTAGTGGGTTGTTAAATTAACCGTTTTTGCAAATTAGAAGGAGAGAAAGAAGCATGAAGACCACGTTTCGTCTACTGGGTTTGGCCGCCGCCGCGAGCATGATGCTCGCATCGTGCGCGCCGGCCCCCGCTGCCCCTGCCCCTGCCGCTGGCACCACCCCCGCCGCAGCCGCACCCGCCGCCACTGAAATCACCATTCGCTGGCGCACCCGCCCCGGCGATGCCGGTGAGCAAAAGGTCTACGAGGAAATCAACAAGACCTTGAACGAGAAGCTGAATGCCAAGGGCATCAAAACCGTCTACGACCCCGGCGTCAACCAGGGTTACTTCGAGAAGATTCAGACCGAGCTGGCCGCCGACAACGCGCCGGACATCTTCTGGGTGGGCGGCGCGAACGTGGCCGACTTCGTCGCCACCGGCAAGATCGCCGACATTAAGCCATTGATGGATGCCGACAAGGACTTCAAGGTGGCCGACTTCTACGAGGCCCCGATGAAGGAGCTGACCCGCGACGGCAAGATCTATGGCCTGCCGCGCGACATCAGCACCATGGTGGTGTATTACAACGAGGACATGTTCAAGGCCGCCGGCCTGCAAACGCCCAAGGAGCTGGCCGCAGCCGGCAAGTGGGACTGGGCCACGCTGGCCGATGCCTCGACCAAGCTGACCAATGCCGACAAGAAGCAATACGGCGTCACCTGGGGCAACTGGTGGGGGCCCAACGGCTGGTTCATCTACAGCGCCGGCGGCAACTTTTACAACGCCGACAAAACTGCCTGTGGTCTGGACACGCCGGCCACGACTGAGGGAGCCAAGGCCGCGCTGGCGCTGCTGAAGACGGCTCCTGAGGGCGATGCCGACGGCGAGGCCCTGTTTGTGGGCGGCCAGGTCGGCATGCTGTGGAGCGGCCGCTGGAGCACGCCCGGCTTCCGCAGCGGTGCCAAGTTCAAGTGGGACGTAGCCGAGATGCCCAAAGGCACCACCAACAGCACCTGGCTGTTCTGGGGCCCGTATCTCATGAGCACCAAGGCCAATGCCCAGGCCGGTTGGGAAGTGATGAAGGTGCTGACCAGCCCCGAAGTGACCGGCAAAGTGGCCGGCCTCGGCGCGAACATTCCCCCGCTCAAGGCGCAGGCTGCGGTGGATGCATTCCTGGCCAGCGCACCGCCGGCCAATGGTCAGGCGTTCCTGACGGGCACGGGTTACAAGGACCTGGCCGTTGAAGCGCCGTTGTGGACGGGCAACTTCGGCAAGTTTAGCGACGCGTTCGGCAAGGCCTGGGGCGACATGGTGGCCGGCAAGGTTGCGCCCGAGGATCTGGGCAAGACCGCGTGCGCCGCTGCGGTCGATGCGTTTAAGAAGTAGTGTCGAGATTAACGCGCTGATAGCTTGGAGACAGGTCATTTGGCGCTGGCGAGACGTGTTGGAAGTAGAACCTAAGGTTCTCGGAGAACCTTAGGTTCTGCACCCCGCCAACGCTCATAACACGGCCTGTCTAAACACTTTTGCAGGACTCAAAAGCGGGTTGTGGATAACGTTCACAATCCGCTTTTTGCTACGAGGCACCCCCTATGAATGCCAAACGATGGCGCGATGCACGAGACGGCTACAGTATGTTATTGCCGACGATTGTCGGCGTGTTGGTGTTCTTTGCCTTCCCCCTGGCCTACTCGCTGTTCCTCAGCTTTACCAATGGCCGCCTGCTAGCCCGCCTGGATGAACCTACCCGTTTCATTGGCCTGGAGAACTACCTCACCGCGCTGAAAAGCCCTGTTTTTCAGGACGCGCTGAAGATCACCTTCACCTTCTCGGTTGCAGTGCTGATCTTCAGCATCATCCCGGCCCTGTTGCTGGCCGTGCTCATCAACGAGAAGATCAAAGGCCAGAGCTTCTTTCGATCGATCTATTTTGTGCCCGTCGTTGCCAGCGTCGTCGGCATCTCGCTGGTCTGGCGGTTTTTGTTCAACAAGGATTTTGGCTGGATTAATCTGGCTATCGAGTGGTTTGGCAAACTCACCGGCCTGAACAAAAGCATTGGGCTGGTGCCGATCTCGTGGCTGGGCAACGCCAACTATGCGCTCACCGCTGTCATCATCGTGTTTGTGTGGAAGACCATCGGCTACAACATGGTCATCTTCATGGCTGGGTTACAGGGGATTAATAAGCAGCTGTATGAGGCGGCCAACATCGACGGCGCAAACCGCTGGCAGACCCTGGTCAACATCACGGTGCCAATGTTGTCGCCGACCACGTTCTTCATCGTGGTCACCACACTCATCTCGTGCCTGCAAGTGTTCGATGTGCCGTATGCGCTCGGCTGGACGCGCGGCAACCAGGCCGGCCCCGCCGACAGCATGCTCACCAACGTGTTGCAGCTCTACCGCGAGGCCTTCATCAACAACAGCACTGGCTACTCCTCGGCCCTGGCGTGGCTGCTCACGATCATCATCCTGATCATCACCGTCGTGCAATTCAGGGTCTCCCAACGCTGGGTGAACTACGACTAAACCCCATGGCACAAGCATTTCTACGCACCCCCCTTGAGAAAGCCCTGGCGTATGCCCTTCTCATCGTGCTGGGTTTTCTGATGATCTTTCCCTTCATCTGGATGTTCACGGCCTCGCTCAAGCCGCATGCCGATATTGTGCAGGTGTTGGATGTGAGTCTGTTTCCCAAGGGCTCGCCGGCGCAGTGGCTGTGGGGCAACTATGCCGAAGTGTTGAGCATCGTCCCCATCGGCACTCAATTGATCAACTCCGCCATTGTCACGGTCGGCGTGTCTGTAGGCCAGATCCTCACCAGCATCCTGGCCGGCTACGCCTTCGCGCGCATTCCATTCCCAGGGCGCGACTCGCTGTTCAGCGCCTACCTCGGCACGCTCATGGTGCCGTTTGCGGTGCTGCTGGTGCCGATGTATCAGCTGATGATCTGGCTGGGCTGGGTGGACCATTTGGTGGCGCTGATCGTGCCGTGGCTGTTCACGGCCTATGGCACCTTCCTGCTGCGGCAGGCCTTCATGGCATTGCCCAAAGAGCTTGAAGAGGCGGCCATGATGGATGGCACCAGCCGCTGGGGCGCGCTGTTTCGTATCTATGTGCCGCTGGTCACCCCTTCCATCGCCACCCTCGGCACCATCTCATTCCTGTATTCGTGGAACAGTTTCACCTGGCCGTTGATCGTGATTAATAACCGCGACCTAAAAGTGGTGACGCAAGGGTTGATGGATTTGCAGGCCCTCTACGGCGGCACCCGCCTCGATCTGGTCATGGCCGGCTCGGTGATGGCGGTGCTGCCGACGCTGTTGATCTACCTGTTTTTCCAGCGCTACTTCATCGAAGGTGTGGCTTCATCGGGTATGGGCGGCCGGTGATGGGTTCATAGAGGGCAGACTTCAGCGATCAGCATTGCCGAAGTCTGCCCTCTAGCGCTCCCATACCACCCGGCCATCGCACACCGTCATCACCACCTGAATGTCCTTGATCTCGTCATCGGCACAGCCAAAGTAGTCGCGGTCGAGCACGGCCAGGTCGGCCAGGTAGCCCAGTTGCAGCGGCCCCTTGTGGGTCTCCTCGCGGGTGAGCCACGCGCCGGCCACGGTGGTGGCGTAGAGCGCTTCCTCGCGCGTCACGGCCTCCTGCGGCGCAATCAGGCATTTGCTCTAATCTAAGCCAGTCATCGCCTGGCCCGAGAACACGCAGAGCTGTGCGTCGGGGTGATCAGCCATTCCTCAAGACATATTTGTCTAAATCTTCTTACTCAAAATTAAGCGATCTCGTACGTAAGGCAGCTTGCAATTGCCAATGCCCTCCGCGTATGCTTGGCAGGTGCTCAACACCCTCTCTCCCCCGACCGTACAGACGGCAAACCCGGATAGGCTGGAGGCGCTGATCCGTATCAATACCAAGGACCTCATCGAAGCAGCGGGGCTGGGCCATATCCGCCACGGCCGCGCATTGTTGAAGGCGATGGTGCGGCCCCTGGCGGTTCGTTTTGCGCAGCAGGTGATGGAGTTTGATCACAGGGTGGCCACCGAGGGGTTGCCGGCCGCGGGCAAATGGGTGGTGAGTGAGTTTGCGCAGTCTTATCGCACCACCGGCTGGCATCCTGAGCATCAACATGGCCCCGTTCTCATCGTCTCCAATCATCCTGGCCTCACCGATGCCCTAGCTTTGTTTGCCAGCGTGGGCCGCACCGATCTACGCATCATCGCGCGCAACCGGGATTTTTTGGAGGCGATGCCCCATATGAGCCGTCATCTGATCTATGTGCCCGATGTCGACAAAGATCCAGGCAATACGCGCTTTTTGTCGATTCGACGCGTCATCGCCGCATTGCGCGAGGGTCGGGCTGTGATGACATTTCCGGCGGGCAAGATTGAGCCGGACCCGGCCGTCATGCCCGGTGCGGCCGCATCGTTGGAGACCTGGTCGGAGAGCATGGGACTGTTTGTGCGGCGGGTGCCGGAGATGATGGTGATCCCCGTCATTGTCAGCGGCGTCATCTCACCCACGGCGCTGCGCAGCCCGCTGGCCCGCATCCGGCGCACGCAAAAGGACCGCGAGTGGCTGGCCGCCACCTTGCAGATCGTGTTCAGGCGCTACCAGAACACGCCGATCCACTGCCATTTTGGCCCGCCGATGCTGGCTCGCGATCTCGTTGCCGAATATGGCGATGCGGCCGCGATTACGCAGGCCATCATTCAACGCGCCAAAAACCTGTTGCCCTCGGTCTAAAGAAAAAATTCAAAAGCACACAGGAAATACATGCACATTCTTGTTACACCGATTTTTGGACGGCCGACGGCCATCAGTGGCGAGGATTCGGCGCGGGCGTTTAAGAACAGCCTCACGGCCAGCTACGAAGGCAGCCGCAGCCACCCGTTGTATGTGTGCGAGGATCAGAATTCATTGGGTGTTCCATCGGCCACCCTGGCCGCGTTGTTCTATCCCGATGTGGCGTTGAAGCGGCCGATCATCGGCACCGAGAGCCTGGTCAGCAGCGAGAAAGCCCGCGCACTCATTGGCTTCAAACCTCAAAACGATATCGGCAGTTGGATCGCTGCGGGGTAATGTGGGTAGATCGTTTGCCAAATGGAATCGGATTTGGACAGAATGACAGAATGCACACTATGAAGACTCACGTTCAGTATTTCTTGAAAGTCTATTCTGTCATTCTGTGTAACTACTCAGGCCTTTTGGACAGGATAAACAGGATTTACAAGATCGGGAGCGGATTTCCAACCTGTACATCTTGTAAATCCTGTCTCAAAATCTGAGGCTGAGCAGTTACCTTTTCTCCCCGAATTCTACGAACGACGAATCATTTTGGCCGATGAATAATTCTTCGACAGCCACTTAGAGCTTAGCAACTCTTGTAGCGTGACTGTAATGAATGCAATTCCAAGCAAGTTAAACAGACGCCAACTGGGCTGCCGTTGGAAAGGTAATCTCTCCTCGAAACCACTTCTTTTAGAGAATTAGCAGCTGATAAAGCAAGAGTTGCAATTTTTTGCACTTTCTATTAGCATTCTGATCGTAATCTAAGCGACTCTGCGAGATTCAATGCAAGGGGGGAACTTTGCACAGGAGGACTCATCGGGAGAATGATAAAAATTACGCGCTTGAAAAAGTGGGCCATGTGTGGCTGTCTTTTCAGCCTAGCATATATCCTACCGCTACAAGCACGCGCTGAATCATCGGTGCGGACATTAGAGCAAAATCACAAGAACAACGCCAGCACGAGTTGCACCGATTTTGTGCCATCTACACAAATGGCTCAAACAGCAGAATCAATCTCATCGGCCTGCTCCGTTACACTGTCGGGCCCACTGATCGCCTCAGAATCCTCGACAGGCTCGGCCCCGCCTTCGACCGGTTCCGCTGTGCCTGCTGTTAGTGCTGCGCCAGAAGTGACGCCGGTGGAGGAGATGGTGTACCAAGTGAACCAGCTGCGCGCCTCAAAGGGACTATCGCCGTTGAAGGCAAATGCAACCTTGAGCGCGGCCGCCCAGGATTTTGCCACCCGCATGGGCGGCAGCAACTTTTTTAGCCATAACGACCCCGACAATGGTTGCAGCAAGCCGTGGGATCGCATGCAGGCGGCCGGGTATGTGAACTGGAACTTTGCCGCCGAGAATATCGCGGCCGGCTATAACTCGGCCACGACGGCGATGACCGGCTTCATCAATAGCCCCAGCCATTACAACACCCTGGTCAATCCCAATTTGCGCGAGATCGGCGTAGGCTTGTTTAATGACCAGAGTGATGCCAACAATGTGCGGCTTATCAGCACCTGCCCCAGCTTTACGGGCACCAGTGGGCCGTTTACCTACTATTGGGTCCAGGATTACGGCTCGCATTATGTAAATGGCGCGCCGATGCTTCCCATCGTCATTGATCAGGAGGCTCCCAATACGGCTTCGCGCGATGTCACGGTCTATGTCTATGGAAATGAGTATGGTCAGCCGCGATGGGTCAGCCAGATGCGCTTCAGCACCGATGGCACCACCTGGACGGCGTTTGAGCCGTATGCCGCTCAAAAGACCATCACCTTGCCGCGCGGCACTGGCATGAAGACGGTCTATGCCCAGCTCAAAAACGCGACCGGCACCACCCAGAGCGTTTCGGACTCCATCTTCCTGGTCGATTCAAGTGTCCCGGTGAATCCTGTGACCATGCCCTATCATGTTTACATGCCGACGTTGCAAGACTAGGGCCAGTCTACCCGCCTGTTGTTGAAATTGGCTCAAGCTCACGCTCACATCGTTATCACCACGTGGTGTGAGCGTGGCAATGCGCTTTCAGGACTTTTTCAGGCCCTCTGAAGCCATGTAGACCTCGGCTGGCATTAACATGGCGCAGTTAAAATGTAGCTCTCATGGCCTTTCAAAATAGCCCTCAATTCAATGTCGATGCGGCCGCTGCGCCACATGCGATTTCGCTGCCGCCCGGCGCCGTCGAATTTGCCCGCGAAATCGTCCACGACACCGGCCAGTTTCTCAAAGCCACCCATGGCCGGCTCGATGCCACGCTGAAGTACGACGGCTCACTGGTCACCGCATCGGATGTTGCGTCCGACCAGCGCCTCACGGCCGCCATCCATGCCCGCTTCCCCGACCACGGCGTGTTGTCCGAAGAGCAAGACACCGTTTTCCATGGCGAAGAGTGGTGCTGGGTGATTGATCCCATCGACGGCACCACCAACTTCAAGTGGGGCTTCCCGATTTGGGGGGTGCTGATGGGGCTGTTGCACCACGGCCAGCCGGTGTTGGGTGTGGCCGAATTCCCCATGACCGATGAGCAGTATTGGGCCGCGCTGGGTCAGGGTGCCTGGCGCAACGGCGAACGCATCATGGCTGCGGCCGAGCAACCCCCCAATCCCACCCAACTGGTCGTCGCCTGCACCCGCTCGCTCAAGACCGGACCATTGGGCATTCTGCCTAAAACTCGCGTGTCGGGCAGCGCCGGCTATGATCTGGCCGCATTGGCGTGCGGTATCTTCGTAGGCGCGCTGGAGCTCACCGTGCATGTCTGGGACGTGGCCGCGTTGTGGCCTATTGTGTCAGAGGCCGGTGGTCTGGTCGAGTCCAATTCAGCCGACCCGCTCTTCCCATTGCGCGCCGGCGAGGATCACCTGAAGACGATCTTTTCGATATTGGGAGCCAGCTCACCCGAGATGCAACGCTATCTGCGAGATGGGTTGAGCGACCGATTTATACGACGCGAGCCATGAGCCAGCTGGGGTTTAGAGGTCTATTTTTGCGGCCGTTTTGTCGCGTTCCATCTGCCAGGCCTCGCCCAATGCCCGCCATTCGTCCATCGTCAGCGTTTCGGCCCGCCGGCTGAGGTCGATCTGACTGGTGGCCAACAAGGCCTCGGAGACAGCCTTCTCCAACCCCAGGCCGCTGGCCAGGCTGTTGCGAATTTGTTTGCGCGGCTGGCAAAAACCAGCTCGAACCACATCAAAGAACAGGTCGGGCTGAATGGCTGGGCGCACGGCGTGCGGCACAATCTTGATGACAGCCGAATCGACGCTGGGTTGAGGGTAGAACGAGCCTGGGGACACCGTTCGCACATAGGTGGGGGTGCCGTAGAACTGCACACTGGCCGCCAGCAGGCTCATCTCGCCCGGCCCAGCCACAATCCGCTCGGCCACCTCTTTTTGGATGGTGAGCACAATGGCCGCAACATGGACCGAGGACTCCAAAATGCGGCGAATGGCCACGGCCGTGATGTAGTAGGGCAAATTGGCCACGAACCGAATGATCGGGGGGGGAGAACTCGGCAGGTTCAAGGTCGCAACCAGGGCCCCAAAATCAACCTCCAGCGCGTCGGCCTGGACAATGGTCAGGTTGGTGACGCCGGCCACGTTCGACTCCAGCACAGGCAACAGGCGCGCATCCAACTCGATGGCAAACACGTGCTGCGCGGCCTCGCTCAGAAAGCGGGTGAGCGCGCCGGTGCCAGGGCCAATCTCGATGGCGATATCGCCGGGTTGGAACTCGGCTGCGGCCACGATCTTCAGTGCCACTCCCTCATCCACCAGAAAGTTTTGCCCCAGGCTTTTGTGGGGACTGACGCCGAATGCGTGGAGCTGGCTTTTGATTTTGCTCATGGTGACCCAGAGAGTCTCAGTAGTTAAAAATGGGTGGCAGAATCGGAACGGATTTTGGACAGAATGACAGAATTTACAGAATCAGACGCACTGAAAATCAGTGTATTTTGTTCATTTTGTCATTCTGTCCAAATCCGTT
>Ga0105046_10006302_pt1 | contig 18713 bp, 19 predicted proteins | sample MAT03_FD_78385 | JGI IMG/M metagenome (GOLD analysis project Ga0105046, IMG submission 78385) | Freshwater microbial communities from Lake Fryxell liftoff mats and glacier meltwater in Antarctica - MAT-03 (megahit assembly) | ecosystem: Environmental > Aquatic > Freshwater > Ice > Liftoff... | reverse complement strand
TTTAATTACCATGTCCGTATTGGAACTTCCTATAACAAGAATGGATGGTTTCATATTGGCTTTACTCTTTAATTCTTGAACAGGTTAAAATTATTTACAAATAAAAATGAGATTGCCAAAATTGGTTGAAAAAAGATAAACCAAAATCAATTAAAGGTGGTAAAAAAATATCTAACTATCTTGAACTGTTTGTATCATTTTTTGGGAAGAAAAAATTCTGCAAAAAAATAATCGAATTGAGATGCTGTTAAATAAGGTACGTGTTATTAATATCCTGTATGGTTAATAATCAACCTTAGTACCACCGCCATCACTTGATTCATATGCTGCTTCTACTACCTGCATTGTTTTATAAGCACTTTCGGCGTTGTTTATTAATACAGGGGAAGAGCCTTCTGCGAAACACATGAGATTAGCCATAGAACCAATAAATGCATCGGGAAACCACGAAGCATCCAACTTTTTTGAAATCCATTGTGGTTCTTCATCTGCTGATAATAACGAGTATTCAAAAGTATCTTCAACCCCATGCGGGTAATTAATATTTAATCCCAAAGTGGTTTTAATGGCTCCTTTTGTTCCTTCCCATTTAATAAAAGAATCCTGGTACTTCAACCCAAATTCATGCCCATGGTTCGTGTTAATGTGAGCTTTAATAATGTCATCATATTCTAATAAAATAACCGACTTGGTGGAAGCCATTTGCATCATTTTAGGATGCTTCAGCGTTTTGGCATATACTTTTCGTGGGTCTCCAAAAAAATATCTCAATAAATCCATATAATGAATACTATGATATAACATTTCCATGCGAGGGATACCAAAAAGAAATTCCCATAAATGCCAGGGATGATAAATATTCATCCTTATTTCCATATCGTGCAAATCACCCAGGTGGCCTGCAGCAATCATATTTTTGGCTGCAATCACTGCGGCTATAAAGCGCATTTGAAAATTCATGGCGGCTATAAAATTCTTGCTTCTGCAAACCTTCATAATTTCATCTGCCTGCTGTATATTTTCTCCCATTGGTTTTTGCATAAGCACAATAGCATTTTGTGGTAATGCTTCCAATACTTTTTGCAATGCCGAAGCCGGTACTGCAATATCGTAAATAATATTAGCCGGAACTCTTGTTATCATTTCAGATAGAGAATTAAATACATGTTGAATTGAAAACTGCGTGGCAAGTGAAGATGCTTTTTCTGTATTCGGGTCAAATATCCCAAACACTTCCCATCCGGCTTTTCTGTAAGCGGGTAAGTGGGCATCATGAACAATTCCGCCGGCGCCAATAATGGCTATCGGAAATATTTTTTTTGGCATTTGGATGCTGTAGTCAATATTTATATTTGAAGGCATAACTAATTATTTTTAAACTAAAGCCTGTACACTTTCATTGCATTGGTATAAAATATTTTTTCTAAATCAGTTACAGAAGTGTTACCCAGCATTTGAAACAAATTTGTAAGCCACTCGTTAAACGAAGCTGCTAATTACAGCACGGGCCAATCGCTCCCAAAAAGTAAACGGTCGTATCCAAAACACCTTATTGCATAATCAACATATGGTTGAATAGAATTTAATGACCACTTACTTCCTGCTTCAGTAAGTAAACCGGAAATTTTGGCTACCACATTTGGAAAGCTTGCAAGTTTATCCATGTTTTTTTTGAACAGTTCAATGCCATTGTTTTCTATATCTGGTTTACCTAAGTGGTCAAGGATAAACAGGGTATAAGGACATTCCTTTATCATTTTTATTGTAGCCGGTATGGAATGTGATTTCACACTTATATCAAAACTCAAATCATATGCAGGCAGGCTGTTAATACTTTCTAAAAAAGAAGTTCTGCAACATAGTTCAGGGTCATCATCATACATCCTGCGAATGCCTTTCACCATTTTGATTTCTTTTAGCTCACGTAATACATTTTTTAAAATTTCTGGAGTCTTCAACAGGAGCGTATGCTACAATTCCCTGTATGCGGTTGTTTTTTATTGCCTGTTCTAAAACAAATTCAACTTCTTTAATACATTGTTGTGGGAGACATTCGGCTTGTACAAAAATCATTTTATCTATTGCAAAATCATTTGTTTCTCTTTGGTAATCTTCCACAAAGAAACTTTTCTTTATGGACGGAACACTGTCTAACCAGGGATAACGAAAGCGGCTGATGTCCCAAAGGTGCAGGTGACTGTCAATAATCCGCATTTTGTTTATGGCATTCATTCAGCAATATGCTTTTACTTTTTATATATTCAGAAAACAGTGAGTTTAAAAATTTCTTTCATCCGTTACACAACCTGTGGCAGCCGATGAAACATTTAAACCATATTTAAACAAAACACCATTTTTATATTTCAATTCAGGTTGTTTCCAGCGCAATCTTCTCTGTTCTAATTCTTCATCTGAAAGTTTTACATTGATTGTTTTTGCAGAAATATTTATATTAATGGTATCACCATTACGCAATAAAGCAATTACACCCCCATTGAAGGCTTCGGGTGTAATATGACCAACAACAAATCCATGTGTGCCACCCGAAAACCTTCCATCTGTAATGATGGCTACTAATTTTCCTAAGCCTGCTCCCATAATTGCGGCAGTTGCTTTAAGCATTTCGGGCATACCAGGCCCGCCTTTAGGTCCTTTATATCTTATTACAATAACATCACCATTTTTAATTTCTGATTTTTCAATAGCCCGAATGACAGAAACTTCATCATCAAAAACTTTTGCAGGTCCTTCAAACTGTTCACCTTCTTTACCGGTGATTTTTGCAACAGCCCCCTGTGGTGCACTATTGCCATACAAAATATTTATATGGCCGCTTTCTTTTAAAGGTTTATCAAAAGGTGCAAGTATATTAAAACTATTGTCTAATAAAGGAACTACAGCCAGATTCTCAGCAAGCGTTTTACCTGTTACTGTTAAACAGTTTGGATGAAGATAACCGTTATTCAAAAGTTCTTTCATAACAGCAGGTGTTCCCCCGGCCAAATGCAAATCTTCCATCAGAAATTTTCCGCTTGGTTTTAAATCTGCCAGCAAAGGTGTTTGATTACTTATTCGTTGAAAATCTTCAAGCGTTAAATCAATATTAGCACTCCTGGCTATGGCTATTAAGTGGAGAACAGCATTAGTGGAACCGCCTAATGCCATTATAACTGTTATGGCATTTTCAAACGATTCTTTTTTGAGGATGTCAGAGGGTTTAATATCTTCTTTTAAAAGATTATAAATATGTACACCTGCTTCCAGGCATTCTTTTTGTTTTTCTTTACTAAGTGCAGGGTTGGATGAACTGTAAGGAAGGCTTAATCCCATAGCTTCAATAGCTACCGACATGGTGTTGGCTGTGTACATTCCGCCACAGGCGCCGGCACCGGGGCAGGCATTCATAATAATACCTTCAAAATCCTCCTCTGTTATTGTACCGGCTATTTTTTCTCCATAGGCTTCGAGTGTAGACAGAATGTTTATCTTTTTATTTTTATAGTTGCCTGAATAAATTGTTCCACCATAAATTAAAAGAGACGGCCTGTTTAACCGGCACATGGCCATTACAGCTCCCGGCATGTTTTTATCGCAACCCATTATTGGGATTACTGCATCATACCATTGTGCACTTACTACTGTTTCAATAGAATCAGCAATTAAATCTCGTGAAGGAAGGGAATAGCGCATTCCTGTTGTTCCCATTGAAAGGGCATCGCTTACTCCAATGGTATTAAATATCAATCCAATCAAACCGGCATTTTGTACTCCTTCCTTTACCGTTTTTGCAAGTTCGTTTAAATGCATGTTACAGGGGTTCCCTTCGTAACCGGCACTTGCAATTCCTGCCTGTGGCTTTTTTAAATCTTCACAGGTAAGCCCTATTCCATGAAGCATTGCTCTTGAAGAGGGCTGGCTTATATCTTCGGTAATAATTCGGCTGTAATTATTCAGAATCATGTTACTTACTTAAAAAGTGCAACCAATTTTTTTTACAATAAAAAGCTGGTTGAGTTAAATATTTTTTATACCAGCTAAAGCGTTTTATGGCATCACCTGTTGCGTCGCAATCCGTTCATCAGAATATTTTCATGGCAGCAACAGGCATCATACTAAATCTTTTACAATTAACTCAATCCGCCTGAATTGTTTAACTAAGGCAAATAATATTTTAATACAGAATGTAAATAAAATCAGGGAATTATTTCTATAAAATTTTTATTAAAAGCTATAGAGTATGTCAAAATTGCTACTCTAAGCCACTGAAACATGATTGAAAAAAACTGAAAATATTTAGACTTGTAACATGGAATGGCAAAATCTCCCTTATGTTATAAATACATTTATTACAACGAATCTCTCAGAATTAGTTTGAAAGGAATTGATATTTTCTTTTTGCTTTTTTGTACAATCAATTCAGCGGCCTTTTCTCCCATTAAATAAAAATCGGCAGAAATTGTTGTAATACCTTCCAAAATCACTTTCTTCAATGGTGTTTCATTATAGGAGATTAACCCTACGTGCTTTCCTGCAATTAATTTAGAATAAAGAATTTTTTCAATGAGGAAAACAAAATCTTCTTCATCAAGAGTAATGTAGGCAATGCCTTTAGTGATTTTTTCTTCATTAAGGTTGTAAATTGTTTCAAAATTGAACTGTTGCTCTTTACAAAAAGCAGAAATACCTTTGATTATCGCAGTATTAAAATGATTGTGCTTTGGCAGTATTGCTTTTATCGTATTATATTTTTTTAATTTATCCAATGCTCTTAGTAGGACATTAAATATATTTGATACGAAATCTTCATAAACTGCACTATATACCATATTAATGTTCTCAGATAACCTGCCTAACAGAATAAGCTTGTTTTGGGGGATTGTTTTTAAGAGTTCTGTAAAACGGGGATCATCAAATGAAGGAGGTAAAATCAAATAATGGGAATAACCTTCTCTATGCACTTTTAATATATCGCACATATCAGAAAGGTTATTATTATAAATAAAAAGATCTATAATGGCATCTTTGCCTAAATTTCTGACTAGAGAGTCGTAAATCGTTTTATTATTGATACTTAACTCGTCAAATAAAAGTATTATTTTGATTTCTTTTAGATGATTATTGAGGGAAGTGTAATACCCCTTCCCCGGTGTCGAATCAATAACCCCCATCTCTTTTAAAACTTTGTATACACGTACAGTAGTATCTTTTGAAATATCAAGCTCATAACTTAATTCATTTATAGAAGGTAATCTATAACCTGTGGGGAGGCAATTGTTTTCAATCCCATTTCCAATTGATTTAACTATTTGCAAATACTTAGGTATTATAGAAGTATTATCTATTTTTATTAGATTATAAACATTTTCAGTAAATATCATATTGGCAACCTGATTCATATTAATGATTATGCAGTTTGAAATTTAACGTAAAGGCATATCAGCACTCTAATAAAAATTGAATATTGCAACCGTTATCTTGCTTAGGGAATATATATTTTCAAAGGATAAATTTATGTCTTAAGGCGAGCGAGTTCATACACTTTTGCGACAATGTTTAACACAAAATTGACTATTTTTGTATTTAGTTAAACAATTTCGTTTAAATTAGTACAGATTATGAAACCAATTCTTCAAAAAACTCCAATATTTCTTGATTCTTCAATAGCTGTTCAGGAATTTCAGGCTCCATATTTCTACGTACCATGGCACTTTCATCCGGAGTATGAGCTTGTATTGGTTTTAGAGAGTGAGGGGAAAAGATTTATTGGTGATAATATTAAGAATTTTGGTTCGGGTGATCTGGTGCTTATTGGACCTAACCTGCCGCATTGGTACAGAAGCGATGCTTCTTATTATGAAAACAATAATAAGTTGAGGGCTTGCTCAATAGTTATTTTTTTTACAGAAAATTTTTTGGGTGAGATATTTCTCTCCTTACCCGAGGCAATTCACATAAAAGAAACCTTACAGCAGTCTGTTCTTGGGTTGGAAATTTATGGTGATACAAGAAAGCAAATTTCACAAATGATGATTAAGATTTTAGATAGTAAGGGTATGGACAAACTATTGTCCTTTCTTTCCATCCTTAATATATTAGCAAAGTCAAATGAGTTTTTCAGTCTATCTGTTGCAGGCCCAAGCAACATAAGGGAAAAAGATTTTGAGAGTATTAACCGGGTTTACGAGTATATAACGAAGAATTTTAAAAAACACATCTCTCTAAATGAAATTTCTTCAGTAGTCAATTTAAGCGCTTCTACATTTTGCCGTTTTTTTAAAAAACGAACACGCAAAACCTTTAAGTTTTTCCTGAATGAAATCAGGATTGGCCATGCCTGCAAATTACTTATTGAGAAAGAAAGTAGTATTGGGGAAATTTGTTTTGCCAGCGGGTTTAATAACATTTCTTATTTTAATCGCCAGTTTAAAGCAATTAAAAAAACCACACCTTACTTGTTTAAGCAGGAACATTTAAACTGTAACAATAAAAAAACAAATTTATAATCTGCTTCACTTTTTAAAAACAGAGAGTTTTATAAGCAGGTTCCTTTATTTAATTGGGTAAAAATCCTTACCCGATCAAATCAATGATACCAATTACAATGAAGATCTTAATGTAAGATTAAAGGGCACTTCTATCTGGGCTTTCGATTTGTCAAGGATAAGTTTGGCAGTCATTTCTCCCATCTTTTGAAAGTCAGTTGACACGGTAGTGATACCAGAAAGAATTATTTTTTTAAGTGGTGTATCATTATAGGAAATAATGCCAATATCCTTTCCTATTTTTAGTTTTTGGGAAAGAACTTTTTCAATTAATGTTACAAGATCATCTTCCATCAAATTTATATATACTTCCCCTTTCTTAATGGGCTCATCACCTATTACTTGAACAACCTTACTTTTAAACGCATATTCCTGACAGAAACGCATAAAGCCTTTTAATATTTCTACAGGAAAATATGTGTATTCAGGGAAAATGATTTTAATTGTATCATATTTGAGCAGTTGAGGTTTTGCTTTTTCAAGTGCGGAGAAAATATCTTTCTCAAAATTTTCATATACGCTGCCAAAATCTCCCGTAATATTTGGAATTTTTTTATCCAGTAGTATTAATTTGTCTTTAGGTATAGTATTAATAATTTCATGAACATTATCTGCACCTTCTAGAAAATGCGCAATAATTACAATATAATCATAATCTTCTTTTCGATTGGTTAGTAGCTTTTTAAACAAAAGAAAATCATTGTTGTAAATGTAAAAGTCTACGGAAACATCGCGGCCAAGTGATTTCACCAAAGAATCGTAGATAATTTTTTTGTGAACACTAAATTTGTTGAATATTAAAAATATTTTCAGGCGCTTCTTCGTATCTGTATTCTGTATAAAATATCCTTTGCCCGGAATAGTCCCTAATATACCAAGGTTTTTCAGATGCTTATATGCTCTTTCAGCTGTGTCTCTTGAAATTTCAAATTCAAAACTCAATTCATTAAGTGAAGGAAGCATTTCCCCCTTTTCAAAATAACCATCGTTTATCCCTTTTATAATTGAGTTTGCCAGTTGCATAAATTTGGGAGTAGCGGAAAGTTCATCTACCGAGATTACCTTATATATATTATTGATTTTCATGCTTCAAACCGCATTGAATATTTAAAAAGTACTTTCAACCTTTATATGAAATTAATAAAGATTTTAGTTATCGTAACTCCTAACTGATATAATAAAACACTTTCGAATTTAAAAATATGAAAAAATATCCTTGTCAATTTAGAATCATAACAGTTCATGACAGATACATTTAAACTGGCGATTACTTTTACAGCGTGATTTATTTTACATAAAATTCAGTAAACACTAAATGCAGGCCATTTTAGGAATAATTTTTCACTTCATCGGTGGATTTGCCTCAGGAAGTTTTTACATGCCTTACAAGAAAGTTAAGGGATGGAGCTGGGAAAGTTTTTGGATTGTTGGCGGAGTTTTTTCCTGGTTAATAGTTCCACCACTTGCAGCATATCTTACTATCCCTGGCTTCATGGATATTATAAAAGCCTCGTCTTCTACCGTGCTTACATCCACTTTTATAATGGGGTTATTATGGGGTATCGGGGGATTGACATACGGCCTTGGCGTACGCTATCTCGGTGTATCACTTGGTAGTTCTATTATTTTAGGCCTTTGCTCTTTCTTTGGTGCATTGGTACCGGCAGTATATTATTATTTTAACCCAAAAGACGGAAAGGATACGATAGCGGATTTATTTGGAACATCGTGGGGACTGATGGTAATGGCAGGATTAGTGCTTTGCATTATTGGCATAGTAATATGTGGCAAGGCAGGGGGAATGAAGGATAAAGATTTAGCCAAAAGTGAAGCGGATAAAATTCATTCATCTCTACATGAGGGTGAAGATGCAAATTTTAAAGCATCCCATATTGATGCATCAGGTAGTGAATTTTTATTGGTTAAGGGTTTGATAGTTTCAGTTATTTCGGGTGTGTTAAGTGCCTGTTTTAGTTTTGGTATTGAAGCAGGCTCCAGTATGGGCGCTACTGCCAATGAATTATGGAAGGCTGCCAATCCAGGCCAGGGCGAATTCCTGTTTAGAAATAATGTAATTTTTGTGGTTATCCTTTGGGGAGGGTTAACCAGCAATTTTATCTGGTGCATGATTTTAAATTTCCGTAACAAATCCTTTGGTGATTACACCAATAAAAAAACACCACTCATAAAAAATTATCTATTATGTGCATTGGGCGGTACCATGTGGTTTTTGCAATTTTTCTTTTATGGCATGGGTGAAAGTAAACTGGGTAATGGCGCCAGTTCCTGGATACTGCACATGTCCTTCATCATACTCACTGCAAATATGTGGGGCATTGTATTAAAAGAATGGAAGGGAGTAAGTAAAAAAACAATTACAACTATCATAATAGGTATTGCAACAATTATTGCTTCTGTATTAGTTGTTGGCTATGGCAATGCAGTCAAATAATTTAATCAGGTTAAAAAAGATTATGTCAGTACAAACAGTTCATTTTAAAAATGTAAGCTACTTATGGGATGATGCAACAGCAGCGTCATTTAATGGTGATGAAGTAGCTTTATTAATTTATCGTTCTAATTTGTTAGGCGCAGATTTACGCTTAACAAACTACGGAGGCGGTAATACATCCTGTAAAGTAATGGCAAGAAATCCATTGACGGGTGAAGAATCAGAAGTGATGTGGGTGAAAGGAAGTGGCGGTGATTTAGGAACTATGAAAAGAAATGGATTGGCTGCATTGTATGTGGACAGGTTGCGGTCTTTAAAAAATGTGTATCGTGGTATTGAAAATGAAGATGAAATGGTGGAACTGTTTAACCATTGCATTTATGATTTAATTTCTAAAGCACCATCTATTGATACGCCGTTGCATGGCTTTCTTCCATTCAAACATATTGACCATTTGCACCCGGACGCTGCTATTGCAATTGCTGCGGCAAAAGACGGAAAAAAAATTACGCAAGATTTATTTGCTGGTACTATTGGTTGAGTAGAATGGCAAAAACCAGGCTTTGATTTGGGATTGCAATTGAAACAATGTTTAGATGAAAATCCCGGTATTCGTGGTATTATGTTAGGCTCGCATGGTTTATTTACCTGGGGTGATACAGCTTACGAAAGTTATATCAACACACTGGAAGTAATTGAAAGATGCGCTGATTATATAAATGATAATACAGGAAAAACCAACGCAATATTCGGTGGACAAAACCTTTCATCTTTGCCAAAAGAAGAAAGATTGAAACAGGCAGCAGCAATAGCACCTGTGTTAAGAGGGTTCTGTTCATCCCAAACAAAAATGGTCGGACATTTTACTGACGATGACAGGGTGCTGGAATTTATAAACTCCAAAGATTTAAAAAGGTTAGCACCTTTGGGTACCAGTTGTCCCGACCATTTTTTGCGTACTAAAATCAGTCCGCTGGTATTGCCGTTAGTTGCTGCGGAAGATTTGAATAATACCAAAGCTGTAAAAGAAAAATTAACTCCTGAATTTGAGGCTTACCGAAAGATGTATGCCGACTATTATAACACCTGCAAACATCCTAACAGCCCACAAATAAGAGATGCCAACCCGGTGGTAATTTTATACCCCGGTGTTGGTATTTTCACTTTTGCAAAAGACAAGCAAACTGCAAGGGTGGCCGCAGAGTTTTACATCAATGCCATTAATGTAATGAAAGGAGCAGAAGCAATTTCTGAATACACTTCATTGCCAAGACAGGAAGCATTCAACATCGAATACTGGTTGCTGGAAGAAGCAAAATTGCAGCGTAAGCCAAAACCAAAACCATTGACCGGAAGGGTTGCTTTATAACCGGCAGTGCAGGCGGTATATGGAAAGCTATTGCAAAAAAGTTTGTAGAAGAAGGAGCCTGTGTTGTTATCAACGACATCAATGAAGAAAGATTGGCGGCGGCTACAGAAGAGTTTAAAACATTGTTTGGTAAAGACAGCGCTGCATCTGTGCTGTTGGATGTAACCAATCAGCAAACAATCATTGATGCCATGCAAAATGTAGTGCTTGCTTTTGGGGGTGTTGATATAATCGTAAACAATGCTGGTATCAGTGTTTCAAAATCTATTGCGGAGTACACTATTGCTGACTGGGATAAACTGTTGGATATTTTAGTTAAAGGCCAGTTCTTTGTTTCGCAAGCTGGTATCACCGTTATGCGTAAGCAGGAATTTGGCGGCGATATAGTAAATATTGTTTCAAAAAATTCGGTAGTGGCTGGACCAAACAACGCAGCTTATGGTTCTGCAAAAGCAGCACAGGCTCACCTTACCAGATTGATGGCTGCTGAAATTGGTGCTGATAAGATCCGGGTGAACACAATTAACCCCGATGCAGTTATTTCAGATTCAAATATCTGGGCCAACGGTTGGGCAGAGGGAAGGGCGAAAGCTTACGGCATTACGGTAGAAGAATTGCCAGCTTTTTATGCAAAACGTACTTTGGTGAATGAAGCAATATTACCCGAAGACATTGCCAACGCCTGCTTTGCATTTGTTGGCGGGTTGTTAAATAACTGGAGTTTACCCAAAAAATCCTGCCAATTTAATAGGATGTTGATTAGATGCGGGTTTTAAAGAAATTACAAGTGCAAGGCTATATTTTTTCCTTGAAACAATTCGTCTGCCAAATTTACCGTTAAAAAAGATTACCCAAAAAATTGCATCCATTTTCGTAAAATGCAGTTGCAACAAACATTTCAATACGATTATGGATGCAAACTCTTCTACCATTGTGCGTTTCAAAGCGCAAGCTAATAAATTTTCGGGGATCTTGGGTAAGGGGCTTGATAAGCCTACTCAAAAAGTAATTAAAGAATTGATCTACGGCATACAAGCTGCCAAAGATGTTAAGATATCCAATGTGGCCCGCAACCTGCATGAAGATATTGCGCTAATAAAAACAGAAGAACGCCTTTGCCGTAATTTATCCGATGAAGATTTTAGCGATCATATCAACACCCAGATTATTCGCCTTGCTGATGATAAAATAACCGACGAAATGGTGATAGGCATAGACCCTGGTGATATAATGAAGCCATATGCCAAGGCCATGGAAAAGCTCTGTGGCATTTACGATGGAAGCGCAGGTAAAGGGGCAATAGGTTATCACTTGTGCCAGGTAACAGCAGCTAATTTAGAACGCAATAAAGTAGTACCACTGTATTGTGAAGCATTTTCAGACAAAGAAGACGGCTAATCAGCACTACCCAAAAAATAAAGGAAGCCATCAATAAGGTAATAGTAAAAACAGCTACGGCAGGCGCTTGGATAATTGACAGAGCGGGCGACTGCAATGAAATTATTGAACATTTTACGAGCAATAAATTAAAATTTGTAACCCGCTTAAAGCTCAACCGCTGGCTGGTAACCCATAATAAAAATGGAGGTGTAGTGCCCGTACAGGCTGATAAGCTGGAAAAGCATATCAGCATCAATTACAAGGCACAAATCACCAAAATAGAAGATGGCAAAGAATCCATCATCGATTTGACTTTTGGTATTACCAAAGTAGCCCTGTATGATAATCCTGATGAATGGATGAATGCAGTTATAATCAAAGGATTCGGGGAGCACCCGATGATACTGCTTACCAATAAAGAACCAGAGGCCAAAGAGCCTAAAGACGTTTATAAAATAGTAGAAATTTATCTTACAAGATGGAAATGCGACGAATGTTTCAGGTACATCAAACAATCTTACAACTTAGGAGACATAAGGGTTAGAAGCTATAATGGCATCCGAAATCTTACCGCTATTGTACATGCGATTGCTTACTTTACAAGTATATATATGGGCATGAATTTAAAATTAAAATTGATGGTTCAAAAGGTATTTATCTTATCCAAGCGTTTTTTCGGTATCCCCACTTTTTTCAACTATGCCATGGCAGATGGTATTTTTGAATTGCTCAAAAAAGCAAATAAAGGTATATCTCCAGACAAAAATGACAACTCGGCAGATACTATAATATTGAGTTTATTCCCTGATTAAATTTTATGGGTAAACTCCAGAAACAACTATGACAGAAATTCAAAAAAATAAAAAATTGGTAAGATCTTTTTATTGTAAGCCTAATGTTGCCTATGCTATTTAAACGTTAGTAGCATATCGTTTAATAAGATGAAGGATATTATTGACATCAACACAGGTACCATTATTGATGGTGATGAAACAATTCAGCAGGCAGGAGAAAGGATACTGGATTATATAATAAATGTTGCCAGTGGTAAAGTGGAGGTTGCTGCAGTACGTAACGAACAGCAGGATTTTATTTTTTGGAAAAGAGGGGTAAGCTTGTAATCTTTTTCTTCTGTTTTTTAAGTTATAAGAAAATCAGATGGGAATTCAGGTCAACTGGTTTTAAACCGTATCCACTGTAATCATTAAATATACTTGTCACATTATTGGTCTATGTTAAGAATAAGTTTTCATTTTAACGAATCTGGTTTTTATTCATCAGTACAGTTCAGTACGGTTTTGTACATCAATAATTTTATTTTTAATAGTTACAATTAAGCAATGAGATATGTCGCTATTAAAGGAGGTGATTTAATTCATCTCTCACGGTTAATGCCAGCGATTATAATTTGTTTGTGCTATATAAAACCAATATAAATCATAATGAAGATAACGGGTTATAAATTATATCAGGTACCGCCACGGTGGCTTTTTTTAAAAATTCAAACAGATGCAGACATTATTGGCTGGGGCGAACCTGTTATTGAAGGGAAGGCAGCCACCGTAAAAACTGCTGTTGATGAACTAATGGAATATCTCATTGGAAAGGACCCCTGCAATATAGAAGATCATTGGAATATGATGTACAGGAGCGGTTTTTATCGGGGAGGGGCAATATTGATGAGTGCTATTGCCGGCATAGACCAGGCATTATGGGACATTAAGGGTAAATATTTTAATGCACCAATTCATGAATTATTGGGAGGCAAAGCCCGTGAATCTATAAGAGTATATTCCTGGATTGGAGGAGACCGGCCTGATGAAGTTGGAAAGGCTGCAAAAGAAATGGTTGAGAAAGGTTTTACAGCAGTTAAGATGAATGCCACAGAGGAACTGCAATATGTAGACTCATTTAAAAAAATTGATGCGGTAATTCAACGTTTTGCTGCTGTAAGAAATGCGGCGGGCCCCCATTTTGATATAGGTATTGATTTTCATGGAAGGGTGCATAAACCCATGGCGAAAGTTCTTGTGAAAGAACTTGAACAGTTTCATCCCATGTTTATTGAAGAACCTGTATTGCCAGAAAATAATGAGGCGCTGAGAAATATTGCACAACATACTTCTATCCCAATTGCTACCGGCGAACGAATGTATTCACGATGGGATTTTAAAAAGATTTTGATGGATGGATATGTTGATATAATTCAGCCTGACCTTTCACATGCCGGCGGAATAACTGAGTGCAAAAAAATAATTTCCATGGCTGAAGCTTTTGATGTAGCGGCAGCCCCTCATTGCCCGCTGGGCCCGATTGCACTGGCTGCCTGCCTGCAGGTTGATGCTACTTGCCATAATGCCTTTATACAGGAGCAGAGCCTCGGCATACATTATAATTCAAACAATGATTTGCTGGATTACTTAAAAGATGCCAGCGTTTTTAATTATGAAAATGGTTTTGTGAAAATACCAGGTGGCCCCGGTTTGGGTATTGAAATAAATGAAGAGAAAGTTATAAAAATGGCAGCTATCGGACATAATTGGAAAAACCCGGTATGGAGACATTCTGACGGAAGTATCGCTGAATGGTGATAAGAAAAACAAAAATAAATTATTGGTTTTAAAAAGAAAAAAGGATATGCCGCAAAGTATTACTGTTATTAAGCAAACAAGGATACGGTTTCAAATACTGGTTTTTCTTTTTTTTAATGTTGTTATTAATTATATGGATAGAAGTAATATTTCTGTTGCAGCTAATATGATATCCGCAGACCTTAAACTTAGGCCTGTGCAATTAGGCTATATTTTTTCTGCGTTTGGTTGGACTTATGCTATACTGCAGATACCCGGCGGTATCATGACCGACAGGTATGGCGCACGGTTAGTTTATACATTCAGTTTGATTTTGTGGTCTGTAATAACAATTGCGCAGGGCTTTGCTACCAGTTTTATTGCATTGTTTATTTTGAGAATGTTGATTGGTGTTTTTGAAGCGCCATCTTACCCTGCTAATAATAGAATTGTTACCAGTTGGTTTCCTGATAAAGAAAGGGCGACAGCTATCGCCATTTATACTTCCGGTCAATTTGTGGGTCTTGCATTTCTTACACCAGTGCTTACAGCTTTGCAATATTATACAGGATGGCAGGGGATGTTTATTATTACTGGTATGATTGGTATTGTATGGGGCATTATTTGGTATTTCTTTTACCGTGATCCGCTTGAACATGCTGCAGTGAATGATGCTGAACTGCGATATATAGAAGAAGGCGGTGGTCTTATTAACAGAAAATATAAAAGAGATAAAAGTACATCCCAGCCTTTTAAATGGAGTCACCTCAAAGAAGTATTCAGTCATAGAAAATTATGGGGCATTTATCTTGGACAGTTTTCTTTGGGTGGCACTATGTGGTTTTTTCTTACTTGGTTTCCTACATACCTCGTAAAATACAGGGGTATGGATTTTATTAAATCAGGTTTTTTAGCATCGGTGCCTTTTCTTTTTGCATTTGCAGGTGTTTTACTATCTGGTTTCCTGTCAGATTATATGATTAAGAAAGGACTGTCAACAAGCATGGCCCGTAAGGTTCCCGTCATTACAGGACTTTTGCTCAGCACATCTATTATCGGGGCCAATTATGTAAGCAGCCCTGCACTCATTATTATGTTTATGTGTATTGCTTTTTTTGGAAATGGATTTGCATCAATTACCTGGGTGTTTGTTTCAACATTAGCACCTGAACATTTAGTTGGTTTAACAGGCGGTGTATTCAATTTTATCGGCGGGCTTGCGGCAATCTTTATTCCATTGATTATTGGATTCCTGGTAAGTGATGGCAATTTTGCACCGGCTCTTATTTTGGTTGGCAGCCTGGGCATTACTGGTGCGTTGTGCTATATATTTTTAGTAGGTAAAGTGGAGCGTATAGAAGTGAGTAAGGATTTGGTAACAAATTGATGGGTACTATTTGGCTGCTGTTACGTAGCACACTTATACGCCATAACATTATTCAGCATTGAACTGAAGACTAAATATAAATGGATGAATCAATCACAAATGTGAAAGTTCCTGGTTGTAAATAGTAGCAATAAATTTTTAATTTTAAATATATGATTATGAAAAGTATTATATCCGACATTGCATTATGTGGTCTTAATATCTTTTATGGGTTTGCCATCAAAAACAATAAATACAAAGAGGTAACATTAGCAACTAAAGACATCATTTGGTGTTAAAAGTAAAACTGCACTTGTAGCTGTCAGTTTATTTTTTCAACTGTTGAAAGTGCAATGGATGATGTAAATAATGTAAACGGTTTTTCGAAAGCAAAAAAATAGATTATTAAGTTAGAGACAATTATGAGGCTTACAATTTTCGGAAACAGATTGTTTGATAAAAATGATTATTGAAAAAAATTTTATTTATGAATATGGAATATTTTCTAAGCTGCGATTGGGGGAACTCTAATTTCCGTTTAAAGTTGGTTAATATAAAAGACTTAAATGTATTAGCAGAAGTATCCTCCGAGGAGGGAATGGGGTTACTTTTTAAACTATGGAAGCAAAATATATCTGACAGCAACCGGCTTGATTTTTATAAATTGTTTTTATCTGAAAAAATTAAGGAAATCAAAACAAAAATATCTGCTCCTTTAGAGGGGGTTCCTGTTATAATCTCAGGTATGGCCTCATCCTCTATTGGAATGGTGGAACTGGCGTATAAAAATATTCCTTTAATTGCTGATGGATCTGATTTAATAACATACACTATTAATTCAGATGCCAGTTTTAAACACCTCATATTTATTATTTCCGGGGCAGCAAATAAATGTGATGTTATGAGAGGGGAAGAAACAAAATTGGCAGGATGCTATTCTTCCAAAAGCTCCCTTTATCTTTTTCCCGGTACACATTCAAAGCATATACAAGTTGAAGATGGAAAAATTGTGGATTTTAAAACGTACATGACAGGTGAAATATTTGACACACTAAGTAAAAATACAATTCTGGCCCATTCAGTTAAAAAAGGAGCGGGGCTTAATGAACCAAAAAATTTTGAAAATTTTAAAAAAGGAGTATTAATGAGCAGGCATTCAAATATTCTTCACAGTTGTTTTTTAGTACGTACCAATATTTTGTTTAATAAACTTACCGAAGAAGAAAATTATTATTACCTGAGCGGCCTGCTTATTGGGACTGAGCTCGCTGATTTGCAAATAAATAACAGTGATAAAATTACATTGGCAGCAAACTCAACCTTATTGCCAGCCTATACTTTTGCGCTGGAAATACTTAACCTGGTTGCTAAATCAAAGTTGATTATTGTTGATGTTGATGAAATAGTGACAAAAGGTCAAATAGCCGTTTTTAATTTCGTAAAAAGTAATTCATTTCTTAGCAGATGAACCTCGTTTATTCAGACTAAAAATTAAAAAGTATAATTGCAATGAAAATACATGTTGGTAGTTATATAATGTGCTTCTGTATACAGCTTCTATTCATTACAGCCTGTTCAGTAACAAAATTAAATAAGAGTGAATTGAAAGTATTTAGACCGGGCGAAATATGGGCTGACGCAGATTCAAACCATATACAGGCACATGGAGGAGGCATAATAAAAATTAAAAGTGCTTAACCCGTTGGCGGAGTTATTTTTTTAAAACGTGGGACAAAAGATGAAGTGAAGTTGCCTTAGTTAGTAACCAAACTCACTAAAAAACATGCACAACATAATTTCTGTAAAATACCTGAGGTTATCAAAGGGATTATTGGCGATGAAAGCCAGCGGTTTTATTTTTTTGAAGGCCAAACAGGCATATCGGTAGATGAGGCCTATCGGTTTTTACAAAACCGTTGGTTGGAGAAGCTGTGCAGGCGAAAAGAAAACAGGTAGATGAACCAGTTGGTGAAGACGATGGATCAGAATTTACAAATGGCAGCGGTTTACTTCGTAAAAAAAGAATCCTCACAAAAAGAAGAAAATTAAAACACGAAAGTTAATACAATGGAACCCTTTAGACCATTAACATGTTTTTACTATGCCGTATCTGGTGATGTCAGAATTAATCCATTGCATATAAGCGTATACATGGCATTGCTACAGCAATGGAATTCGAATGGTGCTAATCCGATTTTGGTTTTCAGGACAGAAATAATGAAGCAGGTAAAAATTAGTGCCCGGCATACTTACAATAAATTTAGGAATAACCTGAATGAGTATGGCTATGTGTGTTATTACCCTTCTGCAAATGGGCGTACAGGCAGCAAGGTATTTTAGTAAACAGTGAAAATAAAAGGCAGTTATGGAAAACCTAATAATTATCACCGAAAGCAATTTTAAGAAATGGGTGAAAGAAGCGGTAAACGAATGTGTACTGGGAACCAATCAGGCTGTTCCGGAAAATCCCAAAGCAGAAGATGAATTACAAAACCGTGAAGAGATTGCTAAGCTTCTCCGCATTTCATTAGTAACCCTTACAGACTGGGTAAAGTGCGGGTTGCCATCACACAAACAGCGGGGCAGGGTTTATTTTATAAAGAAGAGGTATTGAGCTACATCAGGGAAAAGAAGATAGTCAGGCTAAGCCTAACCCCGAAATTTCATCAGCTTCAAAAAGCAGGTATCTAAAGTTTTAAAAAAGTGCAGGCCTGATTATTTAGCTTTTTTTGTTAATTTCTTTTGGCAAAGAATTTGGGAATGTTTGATACCTTTATATCATTAAGGTTCTTTTCCATTCTAAATATTTCAACAGAAATCAATTTGGTAGCTCAGAATAGCACATGATTGCAAATTGTTTGCAAATTATAAAAGCCGGAATTAACCGGCTTTTATAATTGATTGAATACCAGTGCCCACGAAAGGAATCGAACCTTCACACCCTTGCGAATGGCAGATTTTGAGTCTGCTGCGTCTACCAATTCCGCCACATGGGCAATCTTCCTGTTCCGCACTTTCTTACCTTCATCTCCAA
>Ga0105046_10006301_pt1 | contig 18716 bp, 16 predicted proteins | sample MAT03_FD_78385 | JGI IMG/M metagenome (GOLD analysis project Ga0105046, IMG submission 78385) | Freshwater microbial communities from Lake Fryxell liftoff mats and glacier meltwater in Antarctica - MAT-03 (megahit assembly) | ecosystem: Environmental > Aquatic > Freshwater > Ice > Liftoff... | reverse complement strand
TACTGAAAACTTTCTTGCCGTTCGATCAACGGCATCGGCTCCAGGATGCCGACGGTTCCAAAGCCGACGTCGGCTATCCAGTTGTCCCCGTCGATCTCCACGAGCAACAAGACATGGGTCCGCGGCAATGTCTTCTGCACACGGAAACGAACGCGCGCGGCGAGATAGGTCGTCTTTAGCCCAAGGTTTTGAAGCACGGCGGCGAAGAGTTGATTCTGTTCGAAGCAGTAACCGCCCCGGCGCGCGTGAACCAGTTTTGCCTGGATCGATTCCAGATCGATCCGGATCGGCCGGCCGAGCAGAATATCGAGGTTTTCGAAGGGGATGTGCGTGGCGTGGGCCAGATGCAATTTCTGAAAGTCGGCCACCGAAGCCGAGGGCGAGCCGGCGAACTCGATCCGTTTCAAATAGGCCGACAGATCGAGGGTCATCCTTTCGCCTTGGTCGAAAGAGTTGGCTCGGGCCGCCAACGGCGTCGGCTGGCCAGAAAGCCAAGAACGATGCCGATATGGTCGAGACCGACGTCGCGCAACGAGGCCCCGCGATGGACGAACTGTTGCAAGAACTCGGTGGCAAATCCGTGGAAGGAAAGGAGGCCCAAAGCGTACCAGCGTTGACGATTGTTGCCGGCAGCCATGCTGGAGAGCGTGGTCAGGAAGGCGTACGCGCAGACGTGCAATGTCTTGCTGATGTAGAATTTCGCGCTGTCGTCCTTGAAGACGCGATTAGCCGTCTCCTTGGTGGGGATCAACAGGGCGACTGTCCAGACGGACAGACAGACAAAAAAGCAGATCGGAAGAAGCGAAGAACGGGCCGGCATCCGGATCCTCGTCGGCAAGGTCAGTTCGTGGAAGCGCCAAGTTCGCGAAGGCGCGAACGCAGGTAACGAGCCCGCGCGGCATTGCGAGCTTCGCCGTCAAGCGGTTCGCCCATCAGCTTTTGCAAGTGGGCTGGCTGCGAGTGCAAGAACAGTTCGTTCACGAGCGGCAAGGGCACTTCATCCAGTAACTTCAGGTCAATCCCCAACCGGACGGAGGACAGAAGCTCCATCGTTTCCTCAGACGTCATCATCGTGGCGGACTGGAGCGTGCCGACGGCCCGGGCGACCCGATCGTGCAGCGACTTGCGATTCTCGCGAACGAGAGCGCTGCGGGCCAGGCGTTCGTAACGCATGATCTCGGTGATGACTTCCCGGATATCGGCCAGGGCGGAAGCTTCGCTTTTTCCGAGCGTCACCTGGTTCGAAATCTGATAGAAGTCGCCCGAGGCCCGGCTGCCCTCGCCGTAAAGTCCACGGACGACGAGGTTGATCTTCTGCAACGCCTTGAAAGCCTTTTCGATCTGCTTGGTCAGACCCAGGGCCGGCAGATGCAGCATGACGCTGGCCCGCATGCCGGTGCCGACATTCGTGGGGCAGGCCGTCAGATAGCCGAACTGTTCGTGGAAGGCGTAGGTCAACTTCGCTTCGATCAGATCGTCGATATGGTTGATCTCATCCCAGGCCGATTCGAGGGCCAAGCCGCTGCGCAAGACCTGAAGGCGGAGTTGATCTTCCTCATTGATCATGAGACTGACTGACTCACGCTCATCGAAGGCGGCGCCGCGCGGGCCTTCCATGACATTCGCCAGTTCCCTGCTGATCAATTGCCGTTCGACCAGAAACTGGCGTTCCAACGGTTCCAGGTGAGATATTTCAATGTAGCTGAGAGGATTCTCAAGCTCGAGGCGGGTAACGCAGTCGCGGAGCTTCGCTTCGATTTCCGTCTTCTGATGCAAAGTGGCACGGCTGGTGAAGGGATGATCCGCGAGGTTCCGCGCCAGGCGGATGCGCGTGGAGACGACGACGTCCGATTCCGGACCAGTGCTCCGCAACCATTCGCCAAGTTTGGGAAGCAAACGATCCAGGTTCATTCGACGGTCCTCAGGCTCCGGATCAGGTCGCGCAAGCGAGCGGCCTCTTCGTATTTCTCGTCGTGGATGGCGGCCTTCAACTGTTCTTGAAGTTCGGCCAGGTCAAGTTCCTGCCGCTTGGCCTGAAAACCTCGCGGCGTTTTCCCTTCATGCCGAACCGAGCGATGGATTCTCTCCAACAGCGGTTCGAGTGCGGCCCGGAAAATCTCATAGTCGGCGGGGCAGCCGAGCCTTCCCTGGGCGCGGAACTGGGCATACTTCATGCCGCAGTGCGGGCAGGCGAGATCGGCCGACTCCCCTTTGCCTTTGCCGCCTTTGGTTTGACCTACGAGGAATTGTAGCAAAGCGGGCACGTTCAGTTCCTGTTGCGCTTCCGGAATCAGGTCGTTCGCCTTGGCACAGGCCTCGCACAGATGCACTTCGCGCTTTTTCTTGTTGATGATGTCGGTCAGATGAACCGTGGCCGGATTATCGCAGAACTGACATTTCATGGCCCGATCCTTCCGCCGCCTTGGCGTAAACGTCGCGAGTCAGGGACGTCACGCAAGTTCCTCAAGCTGACGAATGCGGTCGCGCAGGCGGGCCGCGTCTTCGTACGCTTCGTCGCTAACGGCCTTGTGCAACTGCTTTCGTAGTTTCGTCAACTCTTGCTGAGCCTGTCGAGTTTGCGGCAACCGGCGCGGTGTCTTACCCGCGTGTTTCGTTCCACCGTGGATGCCTTCGAGAAGCGGGGTTAATTCGGCATGGAAGGCGGTGTAATCGTGGGGGCAACCCAATCGACCGGTGTTGCGGAAATCGACAAACTTCAGACCGCACACGTCGCACTGCCGGCCGCCGATTGATTCCGTTTCTTCGATCTCCGAAATGCCACTCTCCACGGTCTTGATGAGAGTCTTCGCAGGTTGCGGCTCGTAGAGATACTTTTGCGCGCATTCCTCGCAGAGGTGCAATTCCTCGAACTGGCTGTCGCTCACCACCTCAGTGATGTGCAATGTCGCGGTTTTTGGACAGTTCTGACACTTCATCGACGCCATCCGCTAGAAATCCGCTGCTTCGTGCCAACCGTCCGTATTCTAGCAGCCCAGTGTCGAATCTCGCAAGACTTCGATCATTTTCAGCCAAGAATCCCCCGGAAGATCCAGACAAAGAAGCCAATGATGCCGCAGATTAGCCGGATAACGATCGACGCCAGGATGATCACCATGCAGATCAAACGGAAGTTATCGCCGCTCGAACTCTCGTCGCTGCTGCTCGACGAATAGCTGCTCGAATCCGACGAAGTATAGGAATAGCCGCCCGTCGAAGAGTAGGACGACCCGCTCGACGAATAAGACGGCGAGACGGCCGGTTCGTAAGCTCGGACGGGCGCCGGACGGTAGGTCGGAGCGATGCGACCGCGCTGAGCATGAACGTTTTCCGTGCAGACGGCGAGCGTGAGAAGCGTCAGCGAAGCGATGAGAATGCGGTTCATATCTGGCCCCTTCTGCGAGTTCAAATGAGTGGTTCTCTCCTTTCTGAGCGGCGCACGAGTCGGCAGAGGGGCACGGATGCTTCAAATTTTGTTCAAAATCGAGTATGTTGTTTACGACTCTCCACGCGAGTCTCGCTCATGCAGCACGATCAACGCTTCAAGACGCTAATTCGGGAGTTCTTCGCCGACTTCCTTCGGCTTTTCTTCCTGAACTGGGCCGAACGGTTTGATTTGGACTCGGTCGAATGGTTGGAGACGGAACTGTTGCCGAACCCGCCGGAGGGAACTTGCCACCTTTTGGACTTACTGGCGCGTCTAAGGACGAAGACAATCATCCCCGGTCAACAGTCGGAGCAACCAGAGGAGTGGCTGGCTCTGCTGCACATTGAGATCGAATCGCCCGATCGTACGACCGGAATCAAGCCGCGGCTGCCGAGTTACTACATCCACCTACGGGATAAGTACGGTCTGCCGGTGCTGCCGATCGTCGTCTACCTGAAAGTCGGACTCGACGGCATCGGCGTCGATGTTTTCGAGGAACGTTTCTGGGAGCTCTGCCCGCTCCGTTTCGAATACCTGTAAGTCGGCCTTCCGGGGCTCGATGGTGTACAATACGTTCAAGGTGATAACTGGCTGGGAGTCGCTCTTTCGGCGCTGATGAAGATTCCCAAAGAGCGGGTTGTCTGGCTGGGAGAAGAAGCGTTGAAACGTTTGACGGATTCTCCGTTGACTGAGCAACAGAAATTCTTGCTGACGGAGTGCGTTGAAGCGTATTTACCGCTGGATGAGACACAACGGCTGGATTTCGATCGAATTTTGCACGATGTCGGCAACGAAAAGGTGAAGGCCATGAACAAGACGACATTCGAGAAAGGCATTGAGACGGGAATCCAGAATGTGCTTTTGGATCTGGGAAGCAAACGATTCGGTCCGCCGATCAACGACATCGAGCGGCGGATTCAAGCCATTCAGGATGTTAAAAAGCTCCAAGCTTTGACCGTTAGAATTCTGGACGCACAATCGTGGGATGATCTGCTGAAAACCTCGTGAACTCTTATGCCAAACACTTCACCATCCAACATTCCTATCATGAGTTCTTGAAGTTCAACTGATCGTCCCCGAGAAATGGATCCACGAATGCCGGCCGGCTCGCCGTTTACCCGTTTGTGTCAGCTCGCATCGCGTCCCCCGAATGTCGACAAGATCGACCTGCACACTCATTCCACCTTCAGTGACGGCGAGTTCACTCCTGAAGAAGTTGTCGAGCGTGCCCGTCGTGGTGGTCTGGCCGGCGTTGCGATCACTGATCACGACACTCTTCTTGGCTTCGAACGCGCGAAAGCCGCGGCCGGCTCCGCCATCGAGATCATCGCCGGTGTGGAAATCACGACCGAATTCCAAGGCCGTGAACTCCACCTCCTAGGCTACTTCGTTGACCCGCAATTTCCTCCCTTGCACGACGCCCTCGCCAGTCTCCGTCTCGCACGTCGGACACGATTCGAGAGCATGCTCGAGCGAGTTCAACGGGCTGGCCTGTCCATTCCCGAACAGGCGGTTGATCAGATTCGCCAAGGGGAAACCGCTCTCGGCCGACGGCATCTCGCCCGCCTCCTCGTCGATCACGGTCACGCCCGCACTCTATACGACGCCTTCGAGCGTTTTTTGAATGCCGCAAATGTCGGTTCGATCCCCAAAGGCCGTCTTCCCGTGGCCGAGGCGATCGCTCTCGTGAGGGCTGCCGGGGGCGTTTCGAGCTGGGCACACCCGCCAAGCGGCGCAGATCGCGAACAGGCTCGTGAGTTGCAATCGTACGGTTTGAACGCCCTCGAATGCGACTATCCCTGGGCACGGCGATCCCACGGCCACAAGTTACGGGCACTAGCTGCCGATCTTGATCTGGCGATCACAGGCGGCAGCGACTGCCACGGCCCGCAGCCAAACAATCGTGCAATCGGAGTCAGGGGGGTCGATCGCCGGGAACTCGCTAAAATCAAAGAGAGATGTCTCGCAGGTTAAAACGCGGGGAAAACATGTTCCGAGCCTTATTCCAGAAGATCAAGCAGGGCCTTTCGAAGACGCGCAGCGTGTTCTCGGGGATCGTCGACTTATTTCGCGGCCGGGGTCGGGTCGACAAAAAGTTCCTGGATGAACTCGAACGCCGGCTTTACCTGGCCGATGTCGGCGGCTTCGCGGTCAATCTCATTGTCGAGCGCGTGCGTCAGTCCTTCATCGATAAAGAGATCACGGGTGAAGTCGAAGCCTTCGTCAAGGCTCAGCTGCGTGAGATGCTCTCCGATCCGACGGAGGGAATCCGCTACGTGACCGGCGGGCCGACCATTGTCATGATCGCCGGCGTCAACGGGTCGGGCAAGACGACGAGCATCGCCAAACTGGCCAAGAAACTCAAAGAAGACGGCAAGAAGGTAATGGTGGCCGCGTGTGATACCTTCCGCGCGGCCGCGGTCGAACAATTGACGATCTGGAGCGAGCGCATCGGCGTCGACATCGTCAAGAATAACCAAGGCAGCGACCCAGCCAGTGTGGCTCACGACGCCTGTGAAAAGGCCAAGGCTCGCGGCTTCGACGTCGTCATCGTCGACACCGCGGGCCGGTTGCACACGCAGGCGCACCTCATGCGCGAACTCGAAAAGATCCACCGCATCGTCGGCCGTGTCATCGACGGCGCCCCGCACGAGATCTTCCTGGTGCTCGACGCTTCGAACGGCCAGAACGCGGTCACCCAGGCCGAGATGTTCTCCAAGTCGGTCAAGTGTACTGGCATCATCCTGACGAAACTCGACGGCACCGCCAAAGGCGGCGCCATATTCGCCATCAAGGAAAAGATCGGCCTGCCGGTCAAATTCATCGGCGTCGGCGAAGGCATCGACGACCTGGAGCCGTTTGATCCGGATGACTATGTGAATGCGTTGTTCGAGTGAGGGGGAGATTGCGGTGGCCGACATACGTCAAGGTCAACCAAGCTCTTCAATCAAATCGCCTCGGCGGAACGTGGCGGATAATCTCTGAAGTGAAACGTGTCGATCGCCGTAGAGTTTTTTGATGGCTGCATCGATCTCTTTCACTGCTTTGTCAAAGTAGGCTTCCTCGTGTTGCTGCAGTCTGGCCTTCGCCTCGGCGAATTTCAGGTGGTTGAGCTGTCCAAGCGAGATACCCAGATCCGCCAACAGGTACTGACCCATCAGCATTCCGATGAAGCAAGAGGCGTAGGCGATGAACTCCGGGGCGCCGCCAGGCGGGTGGCGACGCTTATTCTCGGCGATCCGGTAAAGCAGCGTCGCAATGATGACCTGAGCGCCGTTGAGATCGCTAGAAAAAATCAGGTCGTAGAGCTTGCCGAAGTGTTCGCGGCCTTGGAATTTGGCCTGATGAGGCCGCTTGCGCCAGACAGACAGAACTGCTTCCGCGGCGATGGCGCTGCTAATGTCAGTCGGCTTGAATGACGCGGTGCTTCGATGCCGGTGATAGGTAAAACTCAAGTCTTGAATGGCCGTTTCCAGGCTTTTCTGGCGAACATCGTTTGACTTCAGATCGCGCAAATCGACAGGGCTCTGACTATTGGTTGCAAAAGTGATGCTCCTTACCAGTTCGTCCGAACCATTCGGCAATTCATACAGCCTCACGAGGACAAACGCCTTTTCAAGGCTCTGTTCCAGTTGTTCCTGAATTCCCGGCAGCATCGCCTGAGGCGCTAGAGCTTGTTGAATCGTCTTGCAGGTCTGCCCGCCGTTGATGACTTGCATTCCCTCGACACGAACTAGGAAGTTCTCGCTCTGCAGAGCGTTGTAGGTGAATTTGCCGCAAACCAGCGTGATGCCATTGTTGTAAAAATAGAAATGTCGGCGTTCAAGATCGTCTGTGAGCGTCTGGGCAATTGCCTGATTGACACGGTTGCCGGAGAGGCCAAGGTATCGGCGCACATTTCGTTCCAAAAGTAGATCGCCTTGTCGATCGAAGAGATCCGCGATCTCGCGCACAGGGACCTTTCCCACAAGCACGCGACAATAGTCGAAATCCTCGACAATCGCCTTGCCAGTCAGTCGCAGAATTTCATTGGCCGGTTTAACCGACATCAGCAGTCCGACCAAGTCGTCATGATTGCAGTATTCCCAATTGACCTGTCGAGTTGGAAAGCCTGCGTGATCAATCAGTCGTTGTGTAATATCGTTCCACTTCAGTCCATTGTTGCACAGTACCGCACGGACGCGCGGTATGTGTCCATCACGAATCAATGAACGGATCGCTTCAATGCGCACGGCGAGTCTTGGATTCAGCGTGAGCTTGGCATCGGGATCGAGAAGATGCCGGAGCGCCTGGATCATTTTCTCGACACCACCCTGGGGGAAATTGCTATCGCCCGTGAGATCACGCTTATACTTACCTTGAACGAGGATGACAACGAACTCTCCATCTTCGACTTCGCCGATCTCGATGGCGTCGATGCCGAAATCGTTGCCGCCTTCTGTCAGGCAATCAAGGGCTTCCTCGTCGGTCAAGTCGAGCAGCGTTTTGACAACCAGATAGACGAATGCCAGTGAGCGTTGCTTGTCTTCGTCGTTCTTGATGTTGAGACGTGTTTCGAATTCGGCTGCCAGATCTTGCGCCAGTTTGCGAATACGCAAGTCGATGATTCCGACATTGATGCTCATTACGAATCACTCCTTTCTTAACATCAATGGCGAATGAGTTGTTCTGCTTCAACATCGACTGCGTGTGCGTTAGGCTGGTTTTACGCGACCTTACAGCCCGCGATCGCGGTTCTCAGTCGGTCGGGATGGATGCCGTTGACGAGTTGAACGGGCCAGCGTCTTTCGTGGCCGTCGATCGATAGAAAGATCTCTGCTTCCGAAGGCGTGTGCTCTGCCGAAGTTCGCAGAATGATATAGTCATGACTCATGTGAGAAATCGGCAGGACGAAGCCATTCACGGACAATGTCATTTTAACATCGGCGGAATGACCACGGCTAGATGGTTGAGGAGCGTTCATGAGTACCGTCCCTGAACTCGTTCGTCGTTTGGAAAGCTATTGTCAACGGAAGGGCCGTAATCTTGGCCGCCAGCTTGGTTTCGGGGTTCATGGTAGCGTATTCGTGGCAGAAGACCAGATCGATGGGCGCAGTACAGCGGTCAAGGCACACGAACGAGAAAAGTTCTACCGAAGAGAACGCAAAGTTCACTCTCGGCTGAAAGAATTTTCGGTTTCATATATCGATGGCGCTTCCGTTCCGGAGCTTGTGGGCCATGACGATGAGCTCTGGGCGATCGAGATGACGATCGTCACTCGGCCGTTTGTACTCGTCTTCGCGGGCGCCTACCTGGCGCCTACCTCCTGACTATCCTGAAGAAGTCATGGCGGAATGGCTCATCGAGAAAGAAGAACAATTCGGACCGCGATGGAAAGACGCGTCAGCCATTTTGCGCGGTCTCGAACACTACGGCATCTACATGGCCGACGTCAACCCAGGCAACATCTCGTTTGGCGACTGAGGCCGCATTTCCTCGCCTATTTTCTTCTCCCGGCGGCCACGATCTGGTAAGCTAATCTACCTGCCGAAATTCGGTTCGAGCCCGCCTCCACCGCATGGGTCTCTCGCATGATTCGCAGTTTTTCCGTCACGATCTGCGTCCTCTTTGCATTCTGTCACTCCGGCTTCGGAGCGGCGCCCGACGCGACTGGCGTCGAGTTCTTCGAAAGCAAGATTCGCCCCGTGCTCGTCCAGCAGTGTTACGCATGCCACTCCGCCGATGCGGCCAAGGCCAAGAAGCTGCGCGGCGATCTCTACCTCGATCAAAAGGCCGGCCTGCTCAAGGGCGGTACGCACGGGCCTGTTCTTGTTCCTGGCAAGCCGAACGAGTCGTTGCTGATTAAGGCCCTGCGTCACGATGCCAAACCGAAGATGCCGCCCGCGGGGAAACTGGACGACGCGATCATCGCTGATTTCGTGAAGTGGATCGAGATGGGAGCGCCGGACCCGCGTGAAAGCACGGCCCCGATTGCCAAAGGTCCCGATCTCGAAGCGGGTCGCCGGTGGTGGGCGTTTCTGCCGCTTAGCCATAAGGCACCGCCCGCAGTGAAGAATCAGGCCTGGGTGCGCACGGCGATCGATCGCTTCATCCTCGCCGCTCTCGAAGAGAAGAAACTCACGCCTAATGCGATCACGACACCGGAGAAACTTGTTCGCCGAGCGTTTTACGATTTGACAGGCCTGCCGCCATCCGCGGATGACGTCACGAAGTTCGTCCAAGACTATCAGGCGAATCCCAAGGCCGCGTGGGAGAAATTGCTCGACCGACTGCTCGCCAGCGAACGCTATGGCGAACGCTGGGGACGGCACTGGCTCGACGTGGTGCGCTTCGCCGAGAGCGGCGGCTACGAGTTCGACAAGGATCGTCCTGGCGCTTACCACTATCGCGATTTCGTTATCAAGGCAATGAATCAGGACATGCCATTCGATGAATTTGCCCGGCTGCAGATCGCTGGCGATCATTTGCAGCCGGAAAGTCCCCTGGCGGTCGCGGCCACCGGGTTTATCGTAGCCGGGCCGTATCCGGGACAGACGACGCAGAAGACTCTCTCCCTGATCCGCTACAACCATCTCGACGACATGGTCTCGACGCTCGGCTCGTCCTTGCTCGGCCTGTCGATCGCCTGCGCCCGCTGCCACGACCACAAGTACGACCCGATCTCCCAACTCGACTATTACCGATTGACCGCCAACCTCGCCCGCACCGACTCAGTCGAGAAGAAGGTTGATCTTGATCCCGAGGCCACGAAGAAGGCCAAGACTGCCTACGATCTGGAACGCTCGCCGTTTCTCGCCGCCAAGGATCGCTTCGAAAAAGACGAATTACCCAAGCGAGTGGCCGCCTGGTATACGAAAGCGAAGTCCTTGCCCGTCGCGCGCTGGGCGGTGCTTGAACCGGCCAGTATGACGGCCGTGAAGGCCTCGCTCAAGCGACTCGATGACGGCTCGATCCTCGCCTTCGGCGCCAACGAGAACAACGAGTCTTACACCTTTAAGGTGAACACCGACCTACGCGGCATCACCGCCCTGCGGCTCGAAATCCTCGCCGATCCGTCGTTGCCCAAGAATGGTCCTGGCCGCGCGGCTGACGGCAAATTCATGCTCAGCGACATCGTCGTGACCGCCGTTCCCATCGCCGGTAAGGGCAAGTCCACTCCCGTGAAACTCAAGCCAATCACGGCCAGTCACGAAGCGACAACCAAACTGCTCGCCGGCCTCGTCGATGACGATCGGGCCACCGGCTGGTCGAGCGGTGCGGCGGGGAAAGATGCCTCGGTCCTGTTTGAAATCGAGGACGATCTTGGCTTCGCGGGCGGCGCCAACTTGACCATTTCCTTGAGGTTCGGCGACACGCTTGGGGTCGGTCGCGTTCGTCTCTCCCTCTCGACCATGCCCCGCCCCGCGATTCTGGAAGGCGAGTCGGCTCCGCAGGCTCAGGTGGAATTCCTCAAGGCCCTCGAATCGTCCCAGGGAAAGATGACTCCCGCGAACCGTGAGATTGTTGCCCGCGGTTACCGCAAACACGACGCCGAGATGGAGAAGATTTACGCCGCCGTGGAGGAACACGCGAAGAAGGAACCGCAGCCGACGACCGCGAGCATCTTCGCGGCAACCTCGGGTAAAGGCGGCGACGTCCATTTCCTCATCCGTGGTGAAGTCGATCGCAAGGCCGATCTCGCCAAGCCCGGTTACATGCAGGTGCTGACGAACGGGCCTGAAGCGACTTGGGACGCTAAAATCTCCCCGCGCGTCAGTCTCGCCAACTGGCTGACGGATGTTGAACAGGGGGCCGGTCGTTTGCTGGCGCGGGTCATCGTTAATCGGATCTGGCAGCACCATTTCGGCCGGGGCATCGTTTCCACCACAAATGATTTCGGCATCCAGGGCGAAGCGCCGACGCATCCGGAATTGCTCGATTATCTCGCGAGTGAGTTGATCCGCAACGGCTGGAAGATGAAGCCAATTCACAAACTGATCATGACCAGTGCCGTCTACCAGCAACGCGGCGACGCGAACGCGGCGAATCAGAAGATCGACCCGGCCAATCGTCTGTGGTGGCGGCTGCCTGCCCGGCGACTTGAAGCGGAAGCGATCCGCGACGCGGTGCTCGAAGTCAGCGGCACGCTCGATCCCAAGATGTACGGCCCGGGCACGCTCGACGGCAACGGCAACCGCCGCAGCATCTACCTCACGGTGAAGCGGAGCCAGATGGTGCCGATGATGCAGATGTTTGATTCGCCCGAAGCGATGCAAAGCATCGGCGAGCGTTCGACTACGACGGTAGCGACGCAATCGCTCGCCTTCATGAACTCGCCGTTCATCCGCACACGGGCCGAGAAACTGGCTCTGCTGATCAAACCAAAAACGGGAGACGTCGCGGCGGCGGCGATTGATCAAGCCTATCTGGCGACCCTGAGCCGACAACCGACCACCGCGGAGCGTGAGCGGGCCGTCAACTTCATGAAGAACCAGACTCAGAAGTACGGCGCCGTTCCGAAGGCCGTTGACCTGGCACTCGCTGACTTCTGCCAGATTCTGTTTTGTCTGAACGAATTCGTTTATGTCGATTGAACGACACGTGAGACCACGAATACGCGGAGATTATGAATGACGACTTCTTCCCTGCCGTTGCCTTCCCGTCGCGGGTTCTTGCGCTCGGCCGGTCTCGGCTGTGGTTCGCTGGCTCTGACGTCGCTACTGCATCAGGAAGGGCTGCTGAATGCGGCTCGGCCTTCGCACTACGCGCCGAAGATCAAGTCGATCATCTGGCTCTTCATGACCGGCGGGCCTTCGCAGGTCGATACCTTCGACTATAAGCCTGAACTCCAGAAGCGCGATGGGCAGGTCCTTGCCGGGGCCGACCCCAAGACCGGCTTCTTTACCACCAGTGGCAAGTGCCTGAAGTCGCCCTTCAACTGGGCGCAGCATGGCCAGTCCGGCTCATGGGTCTCCGATCTCTTCCCCATGACGGCCAAGCATGTCGACGATCTCGCTTTCCTGCATTCGTGTCAGACGACGCAGAACAATCACGCCCCCGCCTCGCTCGAAATTTCGGCGGGCATGAATCGGCCTGGCTATCCCAGCCTGGGGGCGTGGGTCAACTATGGCCTCGGTTCGCTTAACGAGAACCTGCCGTCGTTCGTCGTCATGCACGAGACCAAGCCGCGCGGCGACGACGGCATCTGGTCGCCAGGGTTCCTGCCCAAGAATTTTCAGCCGCTTCTTCTCGACGCTCGCCGCAAAGAAGAGATCGCCAATCTCACCCGCGGCAAGGAGATGGCCGACGCCCAGCAGCGGGCTCAACTCGACCTGCTCGGCGACTTCAACCGCGATCATCAGCAGAAGCACCCGCTGGAAGCCGACCTGAGCGCCCGCATTCAATCATTCGAACTTGCCTATCGAATGCAGACGGCCGCCCCGGATGCCATGGATATCAATCAAGAGCCAGCCTCGGTGCAGGACTTATATGGGTTGAATCGCAAGGAGACCGCGACGTTCGGTAGGCAATGTCTCAAGGCCCGCCGGTTGGTGGAACGCGGCGTCCGCTTCGTGCAAATCTTCTTCACAACGAACCCCGTCGGCGGCGCCGTGGCCGACGTTCCGTGGGACGCCCACAGCGATGTGCAGGCGAATCATCGGACCTGTGCCAACGCGGCCGACCAACCCGCGGCCGCTTTGCTGACGGACCTGAAAGCACGCGGCTTGCTAGAATCGACGCTCGTCATCTGGGGCGGCGAGTTTGGCCGTACTTCCGATTCACAGGGTTCCAAGGGCCGCGACCACAACCCGCACGCCCACACGCTCTGGCTGGCCGGCGGTGGCATCAAGGGCGGCGTCCACTACGGCAAGACCGACGACTTCGGCTACAAAGCCGTCGAAGACAAAGTCAGCGTCCACGACCTGCACGCCACGGTTCTCCACCTGCTCGGCCTCGATCACACCAAGCTGACGTACCGCCACAACAGCCGGGACTTCCGGCTGACAGATGTGTCGGGGGAAGTGATCCGGGAGATTTTGGCGTAGCTGAGCTTTAATGGTTGCAGGAGAATCAATCATGCAGACCATCTCACCGGTAATTCACAGCGACCCCGACATTCTTGGCGGCACACCCGTCTTTCGTGGCACGCGCGTTCCTGTTCGAACTTTGCTCGACTACTTGAGTGGAGGCGACTCGTTGGACGTCTTCTTGGATCATTTCCCGACCGTAACCCGCGAACAGGCGATCGCCGCCCTTGCGGAGTTCCGATCGGGGGAGGTCGTGGAAGTAGCCGCTTGAAGCAGTTTGCAATTGATTGCTCTGACTTCCCTCGACAGACCAGGAAGTCTGTCGCCACCTATCTCATCAATAATCACTCACCGAACCATCTTTCAACTTGGCCCCGGGCCACTTGTAGGACTGCGGTTTCTTGCCGGCTTCTTCGAGCGCTTTTTCGTCGACCTCGACACCGAGGCCGGGGCCTTCGGGGAGGCCGATGTGGTGGTCTTTGCCTGGCTTCCAGTCCATTTTCATCTCGGCGATCGGCGGGGCGAAACCGCGGTTGTCGGGGTAATACTCGTGGATCAAGAATAACGGGATCGACGCGGCGACGTGCAGGCTGGCGGAGATGCCCAGATGGCTGGCGGTGCAGTGCGGGGCAAGCGGGACGAAGAAGGTCTCGGCCAGCGTGGCGATCTTCTTCATCTGGCTGATGCCGCCCGTGTGGCAGCAATCCGGTTGCAGAACGTCGATGCATCGATTAGTGAGGTACTCGATCATGCCGTAGATGGTGCGGTCGCGTTCGCCCGTGGCCAGGGGAATCGAGATCTGTTCTTTCAAGCGTTTGAAGACTTCGATATTTCCAGGCACGGCGGGCTCTTCGATAAAGAGCAGATCGTCAGGCTTCAAGGCCGAAGCGAGTTGAATGAGCGACGCGGGCGGGATGGCGCAATGGGCATCGAGCATCAGGGCGCCGTCGGGGCCTATCTGCTCGCGGGCGGCCTTGATGTTCTTGAGGATCTTCTCAATCTCGAGCGGAGTCAGGGCATGTTCGTACGGGCCGCCCGGCGGCAGCTTCCTCGCTTTGGGGGTGTGGTAAACGCGGATGCGGTCGCGTGTTGGCCCACCGAGCAGGCGGTAAATGGGCACGTTCCAGAGTTTGCCGGCGATGTCCCACAGAGCCATGTCCATGGCGGCGATGGTGTGGACCATGAAGGCGCCGCCGCGTTGGTTGCGATGGGCGCGGAACATTTTCTGCCACAGATGTTCGATGCGCGTGGGGTTCTCGCCTTCAAGCAACTCGAAGACCGACACGGCCAACACTTTGGAGACTCGCGGGTCGACGCCCTTGAGATCACCCCACCCCGTGATGCCGTGGTTCGTTTCCAGCTTGAGAAACACATTGGCGCCCACCCAGGTGGGCGTCATCTTGGTCAAACGGATCGATGACGAACGATCCGCCACCTGCGCGGCCGGGTTCTTGGCCGGCGGGTTCACATCGTCCAACACGGCGAAGGCGTCATCCGTCCGATCGATCGGTTCGAAGTTCATTTGGTATCTTTCTGGACTTCATGAAAGCAGAAATCGAAGCCATGGGAGACGACGAACGAGAAAATAGTGAATAAAAGTATACTTTTCTGATAGTTCGGACACTCAGCTCTCGAAAGTTCATCTCGTCTCAGAACTAAAATTCATCCCAGACGAAAAGTTTTGACAAGACCCGACTTTGTGATCTACATTTCGACGATTGAATGACCCCCGTTGTTTGAACTGTTGTATCGTTTAAGCCCAGGTGACACCTATGCCCCCTCATGTATTGTTGGTTGACGATGACGAATTCGCGCGAGGCTTCGCTCGCACCGTCCTTCAGCGTGCCGGCTACGCGGTCGTCGAAGTCGAGGATGTCTGCTCGGCCCTTGCGTCCGCGGCGGCTTCAGAACCCTCGGTCGTCGTGACCGACTGGAACCTGCCGGACGGCGACGGCGGATCGCTCGCACGCACCTTGCATGCCACCATCACCGATCTACCGGTGATCTTGATTACGGGCGACGCGGAAGCTAGTTCGCAATCGACCGACGATATCGGCTCGCCTTTTGTCAACATCATCAGCAAGCCATTTTCGCCGTCAGCTCTGACGAAAGCGATGCGGGATGTCTTGGTTCGGTGATGGCGTTCCGCTCGCCGAGACTTTCTGAAGGATACGGAGGATCATGCACACCCAGTTGAGAAATCTCGTCAGTCTCGTGTTGCTGACCGCGATTTGCTTCCTCACCGAGCGCTGGGCGCTCCGGCAGGGCACGATCGAGGCGATTCTCCCCGCGCGCCTGTCACTCGGGCTGGGCGTCGCGTTCTGGGCGATTTTCGGCTACCGCCTCGGCGCCGCGTTTTTGATCGGTTCCCTTTTAGCATGGTTGACGACAAGTCCTCAGATCTTTCTGGCATTCGCGTGGACGCTCGGTGATGCCTTGGGCGTCGCGCTGGCGGGCCGCTATCTGGCGAAACATCTCCAGGACAATTCGTTTCTGACCCACTTGGGCGATCTTCGGCCGCTGATCCGTGCGGCCGCGCTAGCGCCTCTGCCCGGCCTTCTATTCGGTTGCGGCGTGGCGTGGCTGCAAGGTTCGTTCCATTCATCTTCGTTGCTAGGGGTTGTGCTCACCAACTGGCTGGCGGGCGGGCTCGGCGTCATTTTCGTCGTCCCTGCCATTTTCGAATGGCGGCGCTCGCCATCAATCTCGCTGTTCGATCGCCCCCAACAGGTGGTCATCGCGTCGCTGATTTTGTTGGCAGGAATGTGGTCCCTGCTGCTCTGGCCGGAGACGGTCGGATTTTCCAGCCGTTGGTGGTTGGCGTTTCTCATTTATCCGATCGTCATTGGCATTGCCATTCGCACGGAACTTCGGGCGGCAACGACAGCAACGCTCATCGTCGCTGTTCTTGCGGTCATGGCCACCGCCCAGGGTGTTGGCCCGTTCGGCCAACGGACCTTGCCGGACACGTTCTGGCCGCTGTTGACGTTCCTGGGCACACTTTCCCTGACGACGCTGGCGGTCGGCATCATTGAGCAAGAACGCCGTTGGACGAGTGATCAGCTCCTGGAGAGCCAGCGGCGTCTGACGGAAATGGTCGAGAATCTGCCGGCCGGGGCGATCCATGTGGATGGCGACCTGTTGACCGTGAACGCCGCGGCCGAAGCGATTACCGGTTACAACCGCGAAGAGATGCGAACTTCCGACCCCTGGTTTCACACATTGCGGAAGGTTCAGGAACGCCACGAAAGCTGGAAAGACACCGCCCGAGCCATGGACGAGACTTGCGTGGCCGAGCGCATTGTTCTCAACCGGAAAGACGGCCAGCGTCGTTGGGTCGAAGTGAATTGCTATTCGACCGGACCCATTGAGGTTTGGCTTCTCAATGACGTCACCGAAGAGCAACGGCTTCGCGAACGTCTTGAACTCATTCAGTTCGCAGTCGAACATGCCGCCGACATGATTTTCTTTACTGATGAAAACGGCCGTTTCGTTGATGTCAACACCGCCGCGTGTCAGCGGCTCGGCTATAGCCGCTTCGAACTCTTGCAGATGTCGATCATCCAGATTGACTCGAATCTCAATGCTGACTTGTGGGCCTGGCATTGGCAGAATTTGAGGCAGCACAAACAGCTTCGAATCGAAGCGCGATACCGAACACGTTCGGGTGAAGAGTTTCCGATCGAGTCAACGTCGAACTGGCTCATCCGCGAAGGGCGGGCTCTTCAGTGCGGCATCGTTCGCGACATCGGCCGTCGCAAGAAGGCCGAACTGGAACTGTCGCGTTCGAATGAACTCACGCGTTCGATCATAGATGCGTTCCCGGGGCTGATTCAGGCCATGGATCAAGAAGGTCGTTTCCTTTTGATGAATCGGCACCAGGCTGAGCGCTATGGGCTGAGCATCGAGACGATACTTGGCCGCAAGGCGAGCGTTTTCTTGAGCCCCGAGGAGAATCGCCGGGCGACTGAAACCGACTCCCGCGTGACCATCACGGGTCAGGGAATCCAGTACGAAGAGTCGATCGTCGATGTTCGCGGGGAATCGCGGATGTGGCTGACTTCCAAAGTGCCGTTGCGTGAGCCGGCGCATGATGCGACCGGGGCGCCGCGGATGGTCGGCATTGTCAGCGTTTCCGTGGATGTCACGGAACGAAAACTCGCGGAAGAAGCCTTGCGCGCGAGCGAACGAGAATCACGCAAGCTGGCGATGATCGTCAGCCGCACCGACAACGCGGTCATTCTCACGGATACATTAGGCCGCGTAGAATGGATCAACGAGGGTTTCTCCCGGCTCACCGGTTATTCGCTCGATGAAATGCTGGGCCGCAAACCGGGCGAATTGCTCCAGGGTCCTGAGACCGATCGGTCTACGGTCGCATACATCCGCGACAAGCTCTGCCAGAAGCGCGGCTTCAAGACGGAAATGGTGAACTACGCCAAGACGGGACGTCGATACTGGGTCGAAATCGAGGTCCAGCCGATCTACGACGATCAGCAAAGACTCACCCATTTCATGGCGATCGAGCGAGACATCACGGATCGCAAACGGGCCGAGCAGGTGCTGGCGGAGCGCTCCGCTCATGCCGCTCTCGCGGCCGAGATCGGCGTCAGCCTGACGAAGCCGGGCGGCATGGAAGAGATGTTGAATTCCTGCGCGGAAGCGTTTGTCCGCCATCTCGACGTCGCCTTCGCCCGTGTCTGGATTCTCGATCCGGCAGAACAGATGTTGAATTTGCGAGCAAGCGCCGGCATCTACACGCATTTGAACGGGGAACACTCACGCATCCCGGTCGGCCAGCACAGGGTCGGCTTGATCGCACGCAACCGCCGGGCCCAGTTCACGAACGAACTTACTGAAGATCCCCTACTCGCGGACATCGCCTGGGCCAAGGGCGAAGGGCTCACCGCCTTCGCCGGTCACCCGCTCATTCTCGATAACCAGCTCGTGGGTGTTGTGGCCATCTTCGCCCACAAGCCGCTCTCGGAAGATACGCCTGGCCTGCTAGGTACGTTGGTGCACAAGATCGCACTCGGTCTCCAGCGTCTGCGGGCCGAAGAGCAATTACAAACCGCGAAAGAGGCTGCCGAGGCAGCGAACCGAGCCAAGGGCGAATTCCTCGCCAACATGAGCCACGAGATCCGCACCCCCATGAACGGCATTCTGGGCATGGTGGAACTGGCGCTCGGCACCCGCTTGAACCCCAGCCAGAAGCAATACCTGGGCATGGTGCAATCGTCGGCCGAAACGCTTTTGTCGTTAATCGATGACATTCTTGATTTCTC
>Ga0105046_10006300_pt1 | contig 18718 bp, 17 predicted proteins | sample MAT03_FD_78385 | JGI IMG/M metagenome (GOLD analysis project Ga0105046, IMG submission 78385) | Freshwater microbial communities from Lake Fryxell liftoff mats and glacier meltwater in Antarctica - MAT-03 (megahit assembly) | ecosystem: Environmental > Aquatic > Freshwater > Ice > Liftoff... | reverse complement strand
GACTTTTCGGCAGCACGCCAGCCCGGAAGGATCGACCTTTACCACAAACCGCGGTATAGAAACCGTTCTACCGGTCCAGGCGGCAGCCGGGCGAGCGCACTTTGCATTGGAATCGCCCGGATTGCTCTCTGTCCCATTCGTCGTGAGGTTGTCCGACGTCCGTCGAGTTGGCCGCCGTGCATCTGGCCGTTCCAGAAGGCTTTATCGCGTTCGTCGAAGAACGTCCGGGCGTGAACACCCAGGGCGCTACGATTGACGAGGCGCGACCGAGTCTGAGCGAAGCTGTGGGTCTTGTGATGGAGGCCAATCGGGCGATGGCAAAAGCAGATGCCGCCGGGGCGACCGTCATTCGCGAACCGCTGCGTCTGACGAAGTGAAGCGGTTTGCTCTCGTTCGTCACGTGGAGACCATGGCTGCGAGCTCCGTATCGTAAGATCAACGACTTCCTGGCGCGGAAGATTTGCCGTGACGAGGAGATCCCGGAGCGGTGATGCCGAACAAGACGTTCACGTTGACGAGCGAACTATGGATGGCGCGCTGCGCGCGCTCGATCTCGTCGCTCGCAACTGAACCCCGGCGTTCGACGACTATCATCGGGCGCTGTTTGCTCAGCGACTGGGCTCGTATACGGTAATCGCGGCCAAGGTTGGGATAAGCGACACGCTCGCCTTCAGCCGCTGCCTGCAGTCCGACGGCAGCCGAAAAGCACTGGAGGCTCGACAAGCACTGGCTCGGGAACCTGGCGTGATCGGCACTCCGACCATCCTACCCGACCGCGCCGTCTACGTCGGCACGCCTCAGGGATTCGACGAATTGCTGGACGCGGCACTGCGAGATACCGCCTACGCAAGATATCGAAAGCGGCCCCCAAGCCTGAAGTGCACGAACCGCAGCTCGACCAGGCGTCCCGGACGCCCTTCGGCTGTGGGTGATCCTGTTGCGCACGCACGCCGCGATCGCCGCCCACGCGTCGGCCGACGTGGGCCGTCACGGGCTGACGCTGGCTGAGTTCGGCATCCTCCAGGCGCTCTACCATCGGAGGCCCATGCTCATGGGAGAGGTGCAGCGCCGTATCCCGGTGTCGAGCGGCGCACCTGCCAAGCGGACCGTCGCGCCCGCTATGCCGCGCTGACGCCGGCCGGTACGGCGCTGGTCACCGCCGCCGACTTCATGCGGGCGCTCGGACTCTTCGCCGGCGGCGGCGCACACCCCGCGCACACCCCGCGCCCAACGCCGGCTGACGACGCCGACCAACGGGTCCTCAGGCGGCGTAAATCACGTCGCCGTCCCCGTCGATCCCCAGTTCCTGCTGTATCCCGCATACGCCGCATGTCAGCGACGCGTGCCACTCCTCGCCGAACTCCGCACGCAACGACGGCAGCGCGGCGCGGACGGTGACTTTGCGATACGTGTACTCGTTGCAGCCGATACAGGCGTTGGCGCGCGCAATGCGTTCCGCGCGCTCCTGCGAAATCACGTGCTGCTGCCGTCGGTCAGCGACTTCGGCACGTCGGGATAGCCGAGTCCGGTCGACGCGGCGCTGCGCATGCCGGCCGAACGCGGGACGTCGCCCGAGTTGTCGTTGTTACGGCTCGTGGCATTCAGCAGTTCGCGCATGCCACCGAGCGCGCCCATGACACCGCTCGCCTCGGCGGGCAGGAAAATCGTGGAGCCTTTGCCCTGCGTGAGCAGCGGTAACGCTTCGAGATATTTGAGTCCCAGCAGGTACATCGCGGCCTGACCCTCCGGCAGCGCCGCAGAAATACGCACGATCGCTTCGGCCTCGGCGTTCGCGATGGCCAGACGCGCTTCGGCCATACCCTGCGCGCGAAGCACGCTCGCATCGCGCTCGCCTTCGGCCTTGCGCACCTGCGATTCGCGCTGTCCTTCCGACTCCAGAATCGCCGCACGCTTTCCCGCTTCGGCATTCGTGACGGTGGCGCGACGCTCGCGTTCGGCGCGCATCTGCAGCTCCATACTCTGCTGAATGTCGCGTGGCGGTTCGATGCTCTGTAGCTCGACGCGCGTGACATCGACGCCCCATCCGATCGACGCTTCTTCGATCGTCGCACGCATCCGCGTGTTGATGATGTCGCGGCTGCCAAGCGTCTGGTCCAGTTCCATCTCGCCGACGATGTTGCGCAGTGTGGTACGCGTGAGCGTCTCGAGGGCGTAGGGTAGATTCTGAATCGAATAGGTGGCCTTCTGCGGATCGGCGACGCGATAGTACATCACGGCGTCGATGTCGATGGTCACGTTGTCCTTCGTGATCACCGGCTGGCTCGGAAAATTGAGCACCTGTTCACGGAGATCGATGCGCGTGGTGGCACCCTGGATCACCCGGCGCGCGCCCGCAACGTCATTCTCGATGAAGCGCACGTCGATCGAACGCGGACGCTCGACGAACGGGATCAGCAGATTGAGTCCTGAACGCGCAATGCGATCGAAGCGACCGAGCCGCTCGACCACCATCACTTCTGCCTGTCCGATGATCTTGACCGACGCGATCAGAAGGACCGCGATCAGGACGAGTACGATGATGAGGACAGGCATAGGCGGTCAGTTTTTCCAGTCGGCGAGGAACAGGTTCGTTTCGCCCGGCTTCGCATCATGTCGGTTCGATGCCCAAATCAGCGACTTGCCGTCGGGACTGAACATCGGGAAGCCATCGAAATCTTCGTGCGTGGTCAGACGCTCGAGACCTGTCCCATCAACATTAACGAGAAACAGGTCGAAGTTGCGGCTGCGTGGATTTCGATGGTTCGACGAGAAGATGATTCGCTTGGAATCGGGCGTCCACGACGGGCCGAAGTTCGCACCGCCGAGCTTGGTGATCTGCCGCTGATCGGAGCCGTCGGCATTCATGACGAAGAGCTCCATGCGATTGGGACGGATCATGCGCTTGCCGAGTAGATCCTGGTACGCCTTGAGCTCGGCGGGATCGGTGTAGTGCCACGCGCGATACACGATTTTTTTGCCGTCGGGCGACCACCACGGACCGCCGTCGTACCCCGGGGTGGTGGTGAGCCGCTTCACGTTCGTGCCGTCGACATTCATCGTGTAGATGTCGAGGTCACCGTCCTTGAGCGACGTGAACACGATCGACGTGCCATCGGGTGAGAGCACACCCTCGGCGGTATACACGCCGTAATTGGTGAGACGCTTCAGATCCTTGCCGTCGCGACCGACGGTGTAAATGTCGAAGGGATCGATACCCCACACGTAGCCCTGTGACGGATCCGGCTTCACCGGGCATGCGCTATCCGCGGCGTGCGTCGACGCGAAGAAGAGGCGCTGGCTGCCCGGCAGGAACCATCCGCAGGTGGTCTTCCCGCCCACGGACACCTTGGTGAGTCCCGAGCCGTCGCGGCGCATCACGTACTGCTGATCGCAGGTGCGGCCGTCGCGGGTGGACTGGAACGTGATGTGCTGGCCGTCGGCGCTGAAATACGCCTCGGCATTCTCGCCGCCATTCGTGAGTTGGCGAATGTTCGAGAGGTGGGATTCGCCGCTGTCGGGGGCGATGAGATCGCCGAACGGAGCCGCGCTGGCGGTGGCGCTGGAGCGCGACGAGGATGTGCAGGCCGCCGCGAGGCTGGCGACCGCAACGAGCATCGAGAGAGGGGTAAAAATACGCATGGACTGAACCGTAGAGAGGGTCAGCCCATGCGGCAATTCAGTAGAGATACGTACCGGTACTGAGGTGGCGGTCAGTTGCCCTTTCGACGTGCCACACCAGCCTTGGTGATGGCCGGCGCCGCGCCGGCGGCGGTGAAGACGTCGGTTTGGATCGCGGCCTTTTTGAGCAGGTCGATCGCGGCACGAAGCTGGTTGTCGTCCCCGAGAGTGCGACGACGGACCAGCGTATCGCCAAAGGCGGTCTTGGCCACTCGGGCTTCGATAGCGCGGTCGATGTCCGTTGCGCCGCCATCCCAGATGGCCTTGTCGATTTTGACCGTGTCGGCGACCAGCTTCTGGTACAGCTCTTCACGCCACGCCGGGTTCACCACGAAGTCGGGCTTCACCTTGCCTTTCTGGCCTTCGGCGATGACCGCGATATGGTTGAAGTACTTCTGGAAGCTGGGTGCGATGGCGCGACGGAACGCTTGTTCGGCGCTGGAGAGCGTATCCGGCGCGACGATCACGTCGGGCGTGATGGCACCGCCGCCGTACAGCGTGCGGCCGCTTGCCGACTTGTAGGTCGGGCGTGCCTTGCGCACGGAGTCGGTCTCCATGGAGTCAGGGAGCACTTCGGCGAACTGTCCTTCGGCGTTGATCTTGCGGTCCTTCTGAATTGAGCGACCCGATGGTGTGTACCACTTGCCGGTCGTGATCTTGAGCGCGTACCCGCCATCGAGGTTGTAGACCGACTGCACGAGGCCCTTGCCGAACGATGTGGTGCCCAGGACCAAGGCGCGGTCGTAGTCCTGCAGGGCGCCGGCCACGATCTCTGACGCCGAGGCAGAGCCACCGTCGACCAGCACGACCAGCGGCACCACCGGGGCGAGCGGGTCACGCTCGGCGACGAACTTCTGGAACTCTCCACGTCCGCGCACCGATAGCAGCTCCTTGCCCTTGGGCAGGAACAGGTTCGACATCGAGAACGCCTCGTCGAGGATGCCGCCCGGATTGCCGCGCATGTCGATGATGATGCCCTTGGCACCCTTTTTCGTGAGGTCCACGACCGATCTGGCGATGTCTTCGGTGGTCTGCTCGGAGAAGCGCTCCAGCGGCACATAGCCGGTGCGGTCGTCGATCATCATGGAGTACGGCACGGCCGGCACCTGAATCTCGGCGCGCTTGAAGCTCATCTTGATGGGCTGGCCAAGCCCGATGCGGCCAAAGGTCACGTTGACCGGCGTACCGATGGGCCCGAGCAGCTTGTTCTGGACCTGCTGCGTGTTGAAGCCACGCGCGTTGGTCGTGTCGATGATCATGATCTTGTCGCCTTGCTGCACACCTCCGCCTTCGGCGGGGGAGTTCGGGAAGACCCTGTCCACGACCACGAAGTCGCCGCTCTTGACGATCTGCATGCCGATGCCGGCGTAGCGACCGTTCGTGTTTCGTGAGAACTCTTCGAGCTGCTTGGGGGTGAAGAGCTCGGTGTAGGGGTCGTTGAGTTCCTTTACCAAGCCACGCGCGGCTTTTTCGTAAAGCGCCTGCGCGTCGAGCGTATCCACGTACCGCAGGGCGACGAACGTCAGCACCTGGTCGAGGAGCTGAGCCCCGCCACGCGTGGACCGCGCCTGCAAGGCAAAGCCCCCGGCGAGCACGGGGAGGAGGATCAGGCCGGCCAAGGCGGCCTTGCGGGTGCGTGTCATGCGGCAGCTCTGATAAGGAGGGACCGAGAAAGACTCTCTAGAATACGTACGCCTGCCAACCGCCGCTGTTCCAGTACCAAGCGGTCATGTCTCTTCGCGGGGACGCGAGCCGAGGACGTAGTCCACGCTCCAGACCCGATCATACTGTCGAACGGCAATATCCCTGACCAGACCGGCACTCAGCAACATTTCGTGTGCTGGTTGTAGGACGCGTTGGAGATGAGAAGGGTACCGTTGTGTGAGCGGAAGCTGCTCGGCCAGCCGTTCCAGCGTCACGCGCCAAGAGAGACGGCCGTCGGCACGGGCGACTTCGAGCATACGGTAGAGGCGTCGGGCCACCGGGGATGCCAAGGCGTGGTAGCGGGCCGCCGACAGGGTGATGGTATGGCGGGCCGCCAGATTGGCGCGGAGCGTGGCCGAGAGGGTCACACGGGCGTCGCCGGGCTCACCAGCGGCCAGATTGCCGAACAGGTGCAGCTGCTCGCGATCGGCCACGCGTCGACGTTGCACGGACACCGTACTGAGTACGGTGAAGGTGATGTCCGCATGCGCCGACTGGGCCGACCAGTACGCCCCGACGGATTCGAGCGTGGTCCGTTCGAGACGCGACAGCGCGGCGCGCAGCTGCTCATAGGTGCGGCCATCGGCGCGACGGCCCATGGAGCGCAGGAAGGCGTGCAGCGTAAAGGTGATAGAGCCGTCAGCGGGCGAGCCGGCCTCGTTGTAGCGATGCAGCAGTTCGACGTAGACGTCTTGATCGAACGTGCCGGGGAGGCGATCGCCGGGCGCCGGGATGACGCGCCACCGCCCACCGTTCTCGGTGGAGAACGACACGGGCGTATCGTCGGCGGAATCGCTGAGGCGAAAGAGCGGGAGTTCCTCGAGGGAACGATCGAGGATCACCCCGCGTACCGCCGGGCGCTTGCGTGCAGCGAGTGTCATCGGAGGAGTAAGCTGTCCACTCGACGGTACGGGCGCCAGTCTTCAGGCCAGTGTGATCACCTGTCCGGAGACGTTCCGTGCCATCGGACTGGCGAGAAAGGCGATGACGTCGGCGACGGACTCGCGATCGACGTAGTCGGCGTTGTCGCCCATGTCGGCCAGGTTGGCGGCGGTGCGGACGGCGGTCGGTGCCACGGCATTGGCCCGAACGCCATGCGGTTTCTCCTCGGCGGCTACGGCCCGCATGAGCGTGAGCACGCCACTCTTGGCCGCGGCATAGGCGGCGATCCCTTTCGGCGCGCCACCCGGCAACGCGGCGACGGAGCCAAAGTACACGAAGCTCCCCTTGGCGGCACGCACTGCCGGTAGAAAGGCGCGCGTGGCCCCGAAGGCGGTCTCGAGATTGATCATGAACTGCTCGCTCCAAGCCGCGGGGTCGGCCTCGCTGATCGGACCGGTGATCCCGAAGCCGCCTGCCGCACAGACCACCGCGTGAACCTGTCCGCCGAACTGCGCTCTCGTATGCGCAACGACATCATCAGCGGCGACTTTGGCGCCGTCGGCATCGGCCAGATCGGCGACGTGTGCGGTCGCGGCGAATCCTTGTTCGGTAAGCCACGCGGCGCGCGCCGCGACTTCGGCGGGCTGCACATCGAGCAAGGCAAGTGTGGCACCTCGCTGTGCGAACGCGAGCGCGACGGCCTCACCTACCTGACCCGCCCGCCCGACGCCGGTGATCACGATGAGCTTGCCGCTGAAATCGAGAGGGTTGGTCATTGGGATGGGTGTGGAGGGTGCGGGGATTGCACACACGAAACACTCAACAACAGCAACAACCAGAACACAGAGACCACGGATTGCACGGAAACAACACTGATAAGATGAACAGCGCGGCGCTTTTTATCTTATCCTGTACTGTTTCCGTGCAATCGGTGTTATCCGTGTTCCAGCTGTTGCTGTAGCTGTCGCTGTTGCCGCCTACTTCGCCAGTAACTCACGAATGGTATCGGACGTCGCTTCGAGGCAGAGGGCGAGACGATCGGGGGTGTGATCGCCCATGTGACCGATGCGGAATGTGGTGCTCTTGAGTTTGCCGTAGCCACCGCCGATCACGAAGCCGCGTTTGGCGACGCCTTTCACGATGTCGTCGCCTTTGAGTGTCGGGGGGAGTGCGACGGCGGTCACGGTGCCGCTGCGCGCGTGCTCGGGGGCGTATACACAGAACGCTTCACCGGTGTCGTCGCGCAGTCGTCCTACCCACGCATGCGTCATGTTCGCCATCTCGGCGTGACGGGCCCAGCGCGCTTCGATCGTTTCGTGCGCGATGTGCTCGCCCTGCACGGCGGTGGCGTACAACAACGAGATCGCTGGTGTGCTTGGCGTCTGGTTCTTGTGCGCGAACTCTTCGAACTCGACCATGTCGAAGTAGAGGCCGCGCGCCGTGGCGCTATGCGCCTGTTCGATGTAGCGCGTGGAGGCGACGCCGAACGCGAGGCCGGGCGGAAGCGCGAGGGCCTTCTGCGAGCCGGTGAGCACGAAGTCGAGATCCCACGCATCGGTTTCCACCGGCACGCCGGCGAGGCCGGTCACGGAATCGACGAGGACGGCCGCGCCGTATTCGTGCGCGAGTGCCGCCAACTCCGGTAACGCGGTGAGCGTACCCGTGCTCGTCTCGGAATGCACGACGGTGATCGCGGAGAAACGCCGCTCGCGCAACGCGCGCTCGACGACATCGAGCGGGACCGCTCGATGCCAATCGCCGCCGACGACATGTGTGTCGCGGCCGCAGGCGAGCGCGATGTTGGCGAAGCGCTCACTGAAGGCGCCGTTGACCATCGAGAGGATAGGCCCCGGTGCCGCGCAACGGATCGCCGCCTCCATGAGTCCGGTGGCCGATGAGCTCGAGACGTACACCGGACGAGTGGTCCGGAAAATCGGACGCAGGCCTTTCTGAATGCGAGCGAACAGTGCTTCGAAGACCGCGCCGCGGTGTGGCAGCATCGGCGCCAGCATGGCCTCGAGTACTTCGCGCCGGACCTCGGTGGGGCCGGGAAGGAAGAACGTACCGAAGTCGGACATGACGCCTTACCGGTTCGAGGCGGGAAAAAAGAGCAAGGGGTAGAGTGCGGCGAAGCTGTCGGCTTCGGCGTCGGCCACGGCCACCACGTTCTCGCGGCGCGCGACGCCGGTGTAGGCGATGAACTCCGTGACGACACCGCGCACGACGGCATCGGTGGAGCCGTCGCCGATCATGACCGTCGGCGTCGCCAACGCGAGGCGCTGCACGGTGAGGGGCTTGCCGCGCTGCGTGGAAAGGGGCTGGTCGCCGTCGAGCAGACTCATGGTGCCGTCGCTGTCGCGCGTGAGTGAGACGGCGTGCACACGATCGGTAGGCACACCCAATTGCAGCGCGATCGGGACGATGGCGATGCGGAGTCCGCCGCTGAGAAGATGCACCTGACATCCGGCGCGCTGGAGCAGCGTGATCAGCTCCTGCGCGCCGGGCTGTAACGACTCACGATACGCTTCGGCCAGCGAGATCAACTCCCCAGCGGTCGGGCGAATACGCGCCAGGCGTCGCGTGTACACCGCTTCGATCGGGAGCTCCCCCGCCATGGCCTGCGCGGTGAGCGCCGCGCTTTCGCGCGCGATGTCGGGATCGCGTCGCGCGGCCAGCCAATCGATGCCCTCGATGGCACACACCGTGGAGTCGACGTCGAAGATAACCGACTTGAATCGCGGGCGGCGCAGGTCGACTGGTGGAGAGATGGTCGTCGCGTTCACAACACGTTGCCTTGCGCAAGCAGACCGAGGGGATCGAATTCGCGCTTGATGGCGTGCATCACGCGCAGTTGTGCCGAGTCGGCTTGCATCGGCAGCCAGCGGCGCTTGAGTTTCCCGATACCATGTTCGGCGGCCACCGTACCGCCCATCGCGATCACTTCGCGTAACGTGGCCTCGACCACACGCTCGATGCGATGCAATTCGTTCGCATCCTGCGCAATGAAGTTCTGATGCGGATGCCCGTTGCCGGCGTGTCCGTAGGCGATGCCCGACGTGACGCCGGCCTCGGCGGCGAAGCGTCGCGCGAGGTGCAGCGCCTCGGCGAGCCGCGGATACGGCACGGCCCAGTCGGTGCTGACCTTGCGTCCGCCGAACGGCCGACGCGCGGCGCCGCGTTCGTTCATCGTGGCCGGCACCGCATGTCGCAGATGACGCGCGTCGCGCAGCGCCGTGGCCGAATCGTACACGCGGATGTCGGCGCTGAGCGCGGTGTGGGCGTCGGCCAGTGCAAGCCACGCCTCGAGCGGCAGTTCATCGTCGGGCTGTGACTCGTCGGCGCCCGTCTCTTCGACGTACACCATGGCCGTCGCGTTCGTTGCCCAGCCCGTGCTCCCTTCCGCCGCGCGCGCGATATCCATTGCGCCCTGATCGAAAAACTCGAGACAGCGCGGATGGACGGCCGTGGAACGACGCGCCGACACCACGAAGGCGAGCGCATCGTCTTCGCGCTCGAACGGGACCATGAGACCGAGCACCTGCACCGGCAGCGCATGGAGCGCGAGTTCGGCTTCCACGATCACACCGAGCGTCCCTTCACTGCCGACGAACCAATCGACCGGATCGTGCGCGATCGGATAGCCCACGGTGTTCTTCTCGAGCTGCGGACGCCGCAGGTCGAGCCGTTCTCCACTGGCCAGCAGCACGGTGATCGCCCGCACGTGCGGCCGGGTCGCTCCGTAGCGCAGTGAACGCGCACCAGAAGCGTTGCAGGCGATCGCGCCGCCGATGGTGGACTCTTCTTCGCTGGTCGGGTCCGGCGTGAAGAGCAGGCCGGCCGCTTCAGCGGCCCGGCGCACATCCGCCACGATCGCGCCTGGCCCGACACGAATGCTGCGCGTATCGGTGTCCACATCGCCGATCGACGCCAATCCTCGTAATGACAACAGGAGTCCGTGATCGGTGATCGACGCGCCCGTGGTGCTCGACTGCCACCCTGCGGCGGTAACCGCCGTGCGCGCGGACGTGGCTTCGCGCAGCAGCTCGGTGACTTCCTCGATGCCGGTGGGACGCGCCACAGCATCCGGGATCATGTCGAGTCCGGAGGCGTCACGCGCGAACGCCTTCCGGATATCGAGATCGATGGTCGTGACATCGCTGGCGAGAGTCATCGGGTGGCTGGCCTAGACGGCGCTGAAGTGCGCAACACTGGCGGTCAGGACATCCGGTAGTTCGAGCAGCGCCTTGCGGGTCTCTTCGCTGACGGTGCCGTCCACGGAGATGGCCGCGAGCGCGTCGCCGCCCTGTGCCAGTCGCGCCTGATGATACTCGGCGATGTTGACCTTGCGTTCCCCCAGCAGTGTCCCGACGCGACCGATGACACCGGGCACGTCGTGATTGGTGAGGATGAGCAGCGTCTGTCGCGGATTTACATCGACGTGGAACTGACCGATCCGCGTGAGGCGCGGCGTGCTGCCTTCGGGCGCGGCACCGGCCACCGACAACTGCTGCATGCCGCCGGCGAGTGCTACTTCGATGGCGCGCGGATGTCCGAGGTCGCTGGATTCACCGACCGACAGCTCGAGGCCGCGTGCTTCGGCGAGGCTGCGCGCGTTGATGAGATTGAGACGGTCCGTTTCAACGACCCCTTCCAGCACGCCGGCGGCGGCGGCAGCGAGCAGCGGACCAGCGCCATGCGCGAGATCGGGACCGATGCGCAGCGTCAACCGGCGCACAGCACGCATGCCCTGATCGGCAAGCACGGCGCGGGCAACGGCGGCAGCGCGACGCGCCACAAGCATCGCGGCCTGCAAATCCCCCCACTCACCCGACCCACCCGCCACGTTGATCGACTTGGACAAATCGTTGTGCAGCAGCGCGTCGCGCACGGCGAGACAGACATCGCGCGACACGTTACGTTGTGCTTCGACGGTGTTGGCGCCGAGGTGCGGCGTGAGCAGCAGGTTCGGCGCGGTGCGCAACGGCGAATCGACGGCGAGCGGCTCGGCGGTAAACACGTCCAGCACGGCACCGCGGAGCTGATCAGCTACGAGGGCAGCCAGCAGCGCCGTCTCATCGATGATGCCGCCGCGCGCCATGTTGACCACGATCGAGCGGGCGGGCAGACGGCCCAGTTCCCGCTTGCCGATCATGCCACGCGTCTCGTCGTTGAGCGGCACGTGCATCGTGAGGATGTTGCTCTCGGCGATCAGCGCATCGAGGGACGGCGCACGACGCACGCGCAGCGCCGTGAAGCGTTCGTCGGCGATGTACGGATCGAAGGCCACCACGGTCATGCCGAAGGCATGGGCGCGCAACGCGACTTCGCTACCGATGCGCCCGAGTCCGACGATGCCGAGCGTCTTGCCTTTGAGTTCGCGGCCCATGAGCTTCGAGCGATCCCACGTGCCGTTCTGCATGGAGAGCGCCGCCGCCGGCAGCTGGCGCAACAGGCCGATGACGGTACCGAAGAACAGCTCCGCGACAGCCACGGTATTGCCAGCGGGCGCATTGATGATGGCGACGCCGAGTTCGGTGGCGACATCGAGGGCGATGTTGTCTACGCCGACGCCCGCTCGCCCAACGACCCGCAACTTCCTGGCCGCGCGCAGCAGTTCCGCCGAGATCTTCGTGGCACTACGGCCGACGATGGCGTCGTAGTCGCCGATGCGCTGCAGCAGTTCGTCCTTCGGCAGCGTGGATACCTCGTCCACGAGTAGCTCGGGCTCGGCCGCGAGCAGGGCGAGTCCTTCCGGATCGACATCGTCGGTGACAAGAACGCGATAAGCCATGAGTACACACCAAAGGAGACAGCGCGTGGTGAGATGCCCGGACGGGAATCACACGAGGCGGAGAAGACGACGTGGAATTGGGTGCAACCTTGCAGGTTCAACAACGAGCGCCGTGCATCAGGTCCCGAAGTCGTTCCGGCCGAGCGTGTGGCGAAGCAAGTCGCGCAGGGCCACGAGGAGGTCGTCGCGGGCCGCCGGCGAGTCGTCTCGTACGTGCAACTCGACGCCGTCGGCGATCGGCACGTGTCGCCAGCTGGCCACGCCATTCTGCTTTGGCGCCGTGGAATCCATCTGCAACGTGAGCGCCGGCGCGAGTGACGCGGCGACGCGCCGTTCGAGCGCATCACCGGTGACTTCCCGCATCTCCTTCTTGATCGCCTCGAGCGTCTGTCCTTCGCGCTGACGGATCTTGATGGCGAGCAGCTGCAGCAGATGCCGATAACCATAGGTGGCGGCGGTGCCAGCACCTTCAGGTCGATCGAGTAATCCGTTGGCGACGTAGAAGCGCACGGCGCGCGCGCTGGGCGTCGCCCGCGCCGACGCGTTCGTGGGCTTCATTCCGGCAGAATCCACCAGAGCAGCGGCGTGCGCCGCGAGCCCGCGGGCATTCCACGGGGCATTTCGCGCGTGAGCGCGTAGAAGTGGAACGGGAGACTCGGCCATGGGGAGGGCAATATACGCCGGATCGTGGCGGTGTGCTGCCATCACTTCGCCGGCCGCTGAGGCCGAACTACGCGTTGGTGCCTCGACCTCGATCACGCGACTGCGCCGACTCGCCAGGCCGCCCGTGTGACACTCCCCAGTATCACCCACCACCCACCGGGACGACCTGACGATTGTGTCGGCGCAGACGCGTGACCGAACCTCCCTCATCCATCTCCCGCACGCTGAGCAGCTGCGTGCGGGATCTACTGGCGAATCGCCGGCGCGAAGGCAGAGCGAACGCCGACGAATGCGGCGTGCTGAGCGATCGTAGCGAGGTCGACCGGCTTCTCGAGAAAGTGCAGCGCCCCGAGGCGGAAGGATGCCTGGCGATTTGAATCGTCCGGGTACGCCGTGAGCACCAACACCAAGGCATCCGGCGAGAGCATGCCGGCGAGCGCCATGACTTGCAGACCGCCGTCGCGCTTACCACCCAGCCGGAGGTCGGTCACGACGAGGTCGAAGCGCTGGGTGCGCAGGCGTTCGAGCGCCTCCGGAAGGAGCTCGGCGGCGCTCACGGTGTTCCCCTCGACCTCGAACAGCTCCACGAGCACATCGCGAATGGACTGCTCGTCTTCGACAATGAGCACGGATTTGACGGCGTCAGGCAGCTTGATCATGTCGTAACGACCTGCGAGAAGCGGGCCGCGAAAGGAACGAGATGTTCAAGGTGTTTCACCATGGGTGCTTAACCAACCGACGTATCACAAAAGTGCTTGTCGCGGCTGGCGGAAATCGCGTCGGATTGGACCGCGCTGTTCGGATTCCGGTCAATGCGTTCCGATCGCTACGCGAGGTCGGCCGGGTAGCGCTTGAGTTTCTCGAGCAGAGTGGAGCGGGCGATCCCTAAAATGCGGGCGGCATGGGTGCGGTTCCCTCCGCTCGCGGCGAGCGCCTCGTGGATGACGTCACGCTCGGCTTGCTCCAAGGTGCGCGGCCCAGTCGTCGGCGCCTTCGCCGGACTGAGAGAGGCCGTCGGCTTGGAGAGACCCAAATGCACGGGCTCGATGGGCCGACCTTCGGCGAGGATGGCGGCGCGCCAGATCGCGTTCTTCAACTCGCGGATGTTGCCCGGCCAGCGATAGCCGGCCAGTGCATCCTCCGCTTCGTTCGTGAGCGAACTACCCTTGGGCAACATGGCCATGGCCATGGTCAGGATTTCATCTGACCGCTCTCTCAGCGGCGGCAGCGTGATGGTGAGGACCTGGAGTCTGTAGTAGAGGTCGGCCCGAAAGCGTTTCTCAGCGACCGCGTCAGCCAACGGTTGGTGCGTCGCGACTACCACGCGGGCCGACGAACGCAGCATGGTGGTTCCACCCAAGCGCCGGAAGGTCCGCTCCTCCAGCACCTTCAGTAACCTCGGCTGCACTTCGGGATGTAACTCCGCGATCTCGTCGAGAAACACCGTGCCTTCGCCGGCCACTTCAAGGAGGCCGCGCTTGGCTTGACGGGCGTCGGTAAAAGCACCCCGTTCGTGCCCGAACAATTCACTCTCGAAAAAAGTCGCGGATAATGATGCGCAGTTGATCTCAACGAACGGGGATTGGTTTCTCACCGAACGATCATGGATCTGTCGCGCAATAAATCCTTTCCCGGTGCCCGTTTCCCCTTGTAAGAGGATCGGTGCGTCGGGGTTCCGGGCGGCGAGATCGATGAGATCGGAGACCGTTGGCGCCATCGCCGGTGGAGTCGCGTCGGCGCGCCCCTGAGCGCGCAGCACCGCCACTTCCTGGCGTAAGCGGCCGCGTTCAGCGGCGCGGGAAACGGCGGCAGCCAGCAACTCGAGGTCGACCGGCTTTTCGAGCAGGTCGGCGGCCCCGTGCTGCATGGCGGCGACGGCGGTCCGGACATCGGCGTAGCCGGTAAGCACGATCACGGCGAGGTCGGGATCATCCGCGCGGAGCGCCTCGAGGGCGCGTATCCCGTCGGCATCCGGGAGCCGCAGGTCGAGTAACACGACGTCCGGGGCGTGCTCTGCCGCCATGCGCCGCCCTTCGGTCGCGGTGGCGGCACCACGCGCGGTGAACCCGAACGTCTCGAAGAATTCGACCAGCGTCGAACGTACCGTTTCGTCGTCGTCGATGACGAGTAGCGACAACGTCACGTGGCCGCCGTGGGGGGCAGCGTGAGCGTGAGGGTGGTGCCCGCCTCGGGCACGCTGTCGATGCTGATGGTGCCGCCGTGTTCGTCCATGATGCGCTGACAGAGTGCCAAGCCGATACCGCTGCCGCCCCGTTTGGTCGAGTAGAAGAATTCGAACACATGCGGAAGGACGTCGGGCGGGATCGCCGGTCCGCCATTCGACAACCGGCAGCGCCAGCCGCCCGCGGGCGAGAGCTGCGAGACCAACGTGAGTTCCGAGCCTTCCGGAGCGGCGTCGCAGGCGTTCACGAGGATGTTGCGGCAGACCTGTCCGAGCTGCTCGAGATCGATCAAGCTGCGCACCGGATGCTCCGGGCGCACGCGGCGGATCGTGAGCTGCCGCGCCTCGAGGCGGGCACGTTCGCCGTCGAGAATGTCATCCCACACGACTTCGGGATCGGCGGGCACCAAGTGCACGGCGTTGGGCCGGCCAAAATCGATCAGCGAGGTGACCATGCGGTTGAGTCGCTCCACTTCGCGCAGGATACGACCAACGTTCTTCTCGACGACCGGGTCCTCCTTGGATCGGAGCTGCAGCAGCTGCGCGGCCGAGGAAATACCGAAGAGCGGATTGCGCAGCTCATGGGCGACACCGGCGGCGACTTCCCCGATCGCTTCGAGCCGACGCTTCGACTCGACGCGCCGCACGAGCCAGGCGCGCTCGATGGCCACCGCGGTCTGCGCTGCGATCACGGCGAGAACGCGTTCCGCTTCCTCGAGTGCCTGCTCGGACTCGATCGGTTCGGCGTAGAGAGTAATGGCCCCAAGGACACCTTCGGCGGTGATGAGGGGCGCGGTGATCTCGAGGCCGACGTTGGTGGACTGGCGAACGACGTTGCCGGTGGCCAGCGCATCGAGCCAGGTGCGCAGCAGGCGTGTTTCCAGCTGAGTGCTGGTATGCGAGTCGTAGCCTTGTCGATGGGTGATGCGGAACTCGGCGGTGTCGTCGTCGGCGAGCGCGATCACGAAGCCGGTGGAGGGCACGGCACGGAGCAGCTGGTGGGCGACCTCCTCGTACACGCGATCGAGCGAAATCGCTTCAGCGAGGGCGATGCCGGTGTTGATCAGCGCTTCACGCGAGCGGTGGCTGGGCGTGATGTCCACCGTTGAAAAGACGAAGCCGGAGACCTCGTGCCCGTCGTCGATGGCAGTGACCTGCATGAGGAACACGCGCTCCTCGTTGGGAGAGCTGCAGGGGAATTCCCAGCGGACGACCGGGACGCGCCGCTCGCGCAGCAGCGTCATGGCGCGCTCGATCTGCTCGCGCGACGGGTCGTCGGAGACGCTTTCGAACACCGAGCGCCCAAGGACCGCCGTTTCCGTGGCGATACCGGGCGCTCCGTTGTCCGTGGCGAATTTGGACCAGGCACTATTCGCCGCCGTGATGCGTCCATCGAGATCGACGGACCAAACGGTGAGCGGCAGCGCGTCGAGCAGCCGCCGCGCGAACGGCGGCTGCTCGTCGTGCGGCATCACCGGCGCTTCGCGCCCTTCTTGACTGGCTTGGCGGCTTTTCTGGCAGGCTTCATCGGCGCCTTTTTGGCCACCTTCTTCGGCGCTGCCTTCAGCGGGGCCTTCTTCACGGACTTTGCCGGTGCCTTTTTCGCCGGTGCCTTCTTGGTGGCCTTGGCGGGGGCTTTCTTGGCAGGTGGCTTCTTCGCGACGGCCTTCTTGGCGGCCTTGGCGGGTGCCTTAACGGGTGCCTTGGCGGGTGCCTTGGCGGGTGCCTTGGCGGGTGCCTTCACAGCCACCTTCTTCGCTGGGGCCTTGGCCACTGGCTTCGCCGGCGCCTTCGGGGTCGGCTTGGCCGCCGGGACCTCAACCTTGGGTTCCGGAGGCGCCTTCGGGGCCTTCGGGGCCTTTGCGGCAGCGGGGGCTTTCGGGGCCTTCGCCGGTGCGGGGGCCGGGGCGTCGGCCTCCTCGTCGAACTCCTCGATGTCGTCGAGCTCCTCGACGACGTCGGGCACCTCCACCTTGGGCTCCGGCTTGGGGGCCTTCGATTTCGGGGCCGGCTTCGGTGCGCCGGGGTTCTTGGGCGGACGACCGGGACCGCGACGCACGGGGCGACTGAAGATATCGTCTTCGTCGTCCTCATCCTCGGTCAGCTCCTCCTCGAAGCTGTCGCCTTCTTCGTCGTCATCGTCGTCTTCATCGTCGTCTTCGGCACTGTCCCACAGGGAATCGCCGCTTTCGGAGGGGAGGCCGTAGCCATCGTCCTCCTCTTCGTCGTACGACGAGCGGCCGTAGCCCACATCATCCATGTCGTCATCCATCAGATGGAGCTTCCCAATCTCGTCGCCACGCGGCATGACGCCTCCTCTCCTCGGAAAAGTTCGAACGCGGCCGCCGTCCACACCGGCTTGTGCGCCGGCTGCGGTGACGGGGCTCGCGATACCCACGACTTCGTGTGTTGCTGAATAACACGACCAAGTACATACAAAAAGCGCGGGAGTCAAGCGTTCGGCCTACTTGACTCGCGGAATTCCTTCCACGGTTCCGCCTCGAACGACGGCATGGAGTGCGTCGTACATGCGCGGTTCGAGGAGACGCCCGGCCTGGGAGCGCAGGTAATCGAGGGTCGTGTCGGCCGACATCGGGTCTCGGTAGGCGCGTTGCGAGGTGAGGGCGTCGAACGCATCGGCCGCCGTGAGAATCCGCCCGCCGATCGTGATGTCGTCGGCGGCGCGCCCGAACGGGTAGCCGCTGCCGTCCCAGTGTTCATGATGGTCGCGAATGAAGAGCAGGGCGTCGCCGAGGTGGTTGAGCGGCGAGAGGATGTCGAGGCCGATCCGCACATGGTCCTTCACATGCGCGAATTCCTCGTGGGTGAGTGGGCCCGGCTTATTGAGCACCACTTCGCGGATGCCGATTTTGCCGACGTCGTGCAGCCGGCCAGCGGTGTGGACCGAGTCGACCGTGGCCGCGTCGAGCTCGAGGTGTATGGCGATGGCGGCGGCGATTTCCGCCACCCGCTGCGAGTGTCCGCGCAGGTAGACATCCTTCGCTTCCATGGCGTTGATCAGCGTTTCGGCCACGCTCACCGTCATCAGGCGAAGCGACCCCTTCTCGCGCTCCAGCTGCACCGTGCGCAGGGCCACTTCCTCGCGAATGAGACGATCCACGGCACGCCGTTCGACAGTACGCACGCGCCGCATCATCGCGCGCTCCACGGCCGCCTGCAGGTCGGGGAGCTCGACGGGCTTGGTGAGGTAGTCGAAGGCGCCGCTGGAGAGGGCCTCCGTGGCGCTGGCTGCGTCGTTGACGGCGGTCAGCATGATGATGCCAAGGTCGGCGTCGAGGGCGAGGGCGCGTGGGACCACGTCGAGACCGCTGATCCCGGGCATTCGGAGATCACAGAGCATCAACGAGAAGCGGTCGCGACCCAGCAGCGCGAGCGCGGCGGCGCCGGAGTCGGCAACTTCGACGTCGAACCCACGGGTGCGCAGAAAGCGACTGAGGGCCAGCCGGATCGTGGCCTCGTCGTCTACGACCAGAATGCGGCGAATCGAGTCCTGCGCGAGGGCGGCGCCGGCGGCCTCGATCGCCAGCAGCGGATCGTGAACCGGAAGACTGGTCATATACGGTCGGAAGGCACCGCTGGTAAAATGATGGTCACGGTCGACCCCATATCGGGCTCCGACTCGACGCCGATCGTTCCGTCGTGGGCGTGAATGATACCGTAGCTGACGCTGAGGCCGAGCCCCGTGCCGGCGCCGGCGCCGGCCGGCTTGGTGCTGTAGAACGGCTCAAAGATGCGTCGGCGCACGTCGGCTGTCATGCCCACGCCGGTGTCGACGGCGGTGATGACCACGCGGTCTT
>Ga0105046_10006297_pt1 | contig 18722 bp, 17 predicted proteins | sample MAT03_FD_78385 | JGI IMG/M metagenome (GOLD analysis project Ga0105046, IMG submission 78385) | Freshwater microbial communities from Lake Fryxell liftoff mats and glacier meltwater in Antarctica - MAT-03 (megahit assembly) | ecosystem: Environmental > Aquatic > Freshwater > Ice > Liftoff... | reverse complement strand
CCCCGGAAGGGGGCGCTTTCTGTTTGGCTGAGGGGGCGGGCGGCGCCCGGGGCTCACCTGTGCACGCCTGGCTTCGTCAGTCGCTCCGTCGGCTCGCTCATTGCCAAAAGGCAAATCGCTTCGCCGCCTCGCTCCAGTCCTCGCCAGCCGCGCGCAGGGGAGCCCCGTGCACCACCCGCGTGGCGGGACGGACGGCCTAGTTTCGCTGATCGGTGCCGGGACGCTCGCCGGCCCGCCTCCGGCGGGGGCCTGCTCGGGTTTGGGTTGACGTTGCGCTGAGTGTCGCTGGTTGGTTTGGGCGAGCCTCGGAGCTATTGATCAAATGGACATCACGAGTTCCGAGTCTCGGGCTGGATGCTCGCCGGGCCGGCTTTGCCGGGGCCCTGCTCGGGCCTTGGTGGACGCTGCGCTGAGTCTCGCTGACTGTCGACGGGACGCTCGTTGGCCGGCTTCGCCGGGGCCACCTCGGCCGTCGGTTGCTGCTGCGGCGAGTCTTGCTGACTTGTGCCGGGACGCTCGCCGGGGCGGCGTCGCCGTCCCTGCTCGGACTGCTGAATCTGTCGCTGGGCGGGATCTTGGTTGTTATACGACCACAATCCAGCCCAGCGTCTCGCCGCTCGAGTTGGGTTGACTGCTGCGGGTTAGTCTCGATGGCTGGCGGGGGGACGCTCGCCGGCGCGCCTTCGGCGCATGCCTGCTCGGGTTGGGGTTGATGCTGCGGTGAGGGTGGGGTTCTCGGGGTGATCGTTGTTCTATTTGGTGGACGATCGCCCCGAGAAGACCGCTGACTTGTCGGCTGACCCCTGATCGACGACCGGCTTGCGCCGGTCTGGATAACGGGCCGCGACCGGGGGGACGGGACAGGGCTACTCGAAGAATTCTTCGAGGAAGCTTCTTTTTTTGCTCTTGCGGGGCTTTCCGCTGTAGCGGTTGTCGTAGCCCTGATTGTGCTGCTGCTGGGGCGCGTGCTGCGGAGCCGCTTGCTGCTGGGGTGCCTGCTGCTGCGGCGGTGCCTGGCCGCCGGCAGGGACTCCGTAGTACGCACTTTCGGCGGTCGCCAGCCTTTCGAGCTCGCCGCGGTCGAGGAAGAGACCACCGCAGCCGGTGCATTGATCGACGGTGACCTCGTTGCGCTCGTAGGAACGCATTTCGGCACCGCATTTCGGGCAATTCAAAGGATTCGACATGAGGAAAACCTAAAGAGAATTTCTAAAGCATGATTCAAGCGAGCCGGTCGGCGATCAGCCGGGCCAGTGCCAGCGAGGAAGTCGCGGCCGGTGAAGGTGCGTTCAGGACGTGGACCGCGTCCTCGGAGCGCTCGACCAGGAAGTCCTCGATCAGCTCTCCATCACGACCGAGGGCCTGGGCGCGGACCCCGGCCGGGCCGCGGCTCACGTCGGCCCGGGTCAGCCCTGGCAGCAGGCGCGCAGCCTCGGCGACCAGCGCTCGCGGGCTGATCGAGTGGAGGATTTCGCGGGCGGTGGCGCCAGGGTGCCGGCCGATCAGCCGCCACGTGCCCGGCCAGGTCAGGCTCTCTTTCGCATCCCGGGTCCGCCAGTCCGAAAGGCGGTAGCCGTGGCGGGCAGGGGTCAGCATCGCGGTCGGTCCGATCAGAACCGTGCCGTCGAAGGTCCGGGTCAGGTGGGCGCCGAGGAAGGGCAGATCGGGGTCGGGCACGGGGTAGAGGTTGCCGCGTACGAGGTGGTCGCGTTCGCGGCGGAGCTTCAGGTAGCCGCCGCGGATCGGCACGATTCTGGGCCCCGAATCGAGCCCGCACATCCGGGCCAGCCGGTCGGCCTGAAGTCCGCCGCAGAAGACCGTTTGCTTCGCCGCAATCGGACCACGCCCGGTGGTGAGCCGCAGGCCGGAGCCCGGAGTCCGGGCAGCTTCGAGCACGGGAGCGGAGAGGTGCACCGTGCCGCCGCCGGCCTCGACATCGTCGGCCAGGGCAGCGGTGACCGCGGCGAAGTCGACCACGCCGGTCTCGGGCGAATGGAGCGCCGAGAGGCCGCGCGCATGCGGCTCGATCTCGGCGATGTCGTCGGCGTCGATCCGGGCGATCCCTGGAACCCCATTGGCCCGGGCGCGCTGCTCGAGTCGGTCGAGCCGTTCGATTTCATTCGGGCGGGAGGCGACGATCAGCTTGCCGCTGCGCTGCCACGGCACACCCTTCTGTTCGCAGTAGGCGATCAGCGCCGCACGGCCTTCGGTGCAGAGCCGGGCCTTCAGCGAGCCGGGCTCGTAGTAGACGCCGGCGTGGATCACCCCGCTCGAATGAGAGGTCTGGTGGGCGGCCAGCCGGTCCTCGGCTTCGAGGACCGCGAGCCGGGTGCCGGGTCTGCGGGCCAGAAGCTCGCGGGCAACCGCGAGCCCGAGGATGCCGCCGCCGACCACGGCGACATCAGCTTCAGGAGGCGGAATGGCGAACCGGTCCATTGGTTCAAGTATGGACCGGTTCGCTTCTCCCGAGCCGATCAGGCTGCGGCTTCCTCCAGCTTCAGCTTGTCGGTTGCTTCGACCAGCTCGCGGAGCTCGTTCAGCAGCGACCGGATCTGAGCCCGGGTCTGCTCGTCAGTGATCGAGCCGTCCTCTGCCACCTTCTGGTCGACCTTGCCGATCGCCAGTTCGGTCTCCACCGTCGGTGAGCCGGTGATCGTGAACGCCTTGCGGATCTGCTGATTGGCCCAGACTCCGCCGAACGGGGCCGGGCTGTTGGAGACGATCGCCGCCGGCTTGCCGGCCAGGGCCGACTCGCCGTGGGGGCGCGAGGCCCAGTCGATCGCGTTCTTCAGACCGCCAGGGATCGAGGCGTTGTACTCGGGAGTGACGACCAGCAGGGCGTCGGCTTCGTCAATCCTCTGACGCAGGTCCTCGACCGCTTCGGGAGCCGCGACGTCCTCGACGTCCTGGTCGTAGTTCGGGATTGACGCCAGACCGCCGTAGAGCTCCAGCACCGCCTCTGCGGGCAGCAGATCGGCCGCAGCTTCGGCCAGCCGGGTCGAGTAGGCACCACTTCTGAGGCTTCCGGATATGGCGAGCACACGCATGGTCACTGGCTCGCCTTGCCGGTCTCAATTTTCACTGCCTGTTCTGTGGTGCTCATTTCGCTTCCTTTCGGGAGGTTTTGTTACGAAGATCGTTGCTTGAGCAACTGTTGTTCACGCAATGTAACAGATTGGTTGCGTCGTCAACTATCTGCGTTACAATGGGGTCATGTCACAGGCACGACCCGACAGATCAGCCGCCGCGACGGCTTCGGACCCGGCTTACGCCGAGGCGTGGCAGGCCCTGCGCGGCAGCCATCAGGTGCTGGTTGACCAGATCGGCCGCGAGCTGAGCGAGGCCGGGCTGCCCGAGCTCTCCTGGCACGACGTGCTGGCCCGGCTCGACGCATCCGAGACCCCGCTGCGCCCGCGCGATCTGCTCTGCCACGTCGGCGTGACCAAGAGCGGCCTGACCCGGCTGCTCGACCGGATCGAGTCTGCCGGGCTGCTCGAGCGCCGCAGCTGCCCGTCAGACCGGCGCGGCACATTCCTCGCAATCACCGACTCCGGCCGTGAGACCCTGGCCGAGATGCGACCGATCCGGAACCGGGTCTTTGAGCAGCATTTCGAAGCTGTCCTCAGCCGGGACGATGCGGCCCGGATCGCCGACTCGCTCGGCCGGGTCGGGGCCAGCGTGCGGGGCGAGCTCGAAGCCGACGGCGGCTGCGACCTCTGAGCGAAGGGGCGGCTATCGCTCCATCGGGGGGAACTTGCTCTCGTCCGGCTTCTCCCAGTCCTGAATGAACTGCAGCCGCCACATCAGGCTCGCGGCGACCAGTCCGAGTGCGGCCGACATCATCGTGATGAACCACTGGTCAGCGCCGAGCATCGACATCTCGAAGAACTCACGGACCGGAGTCAGCGCCAGGGTCCCGGCGAAAAGCGCGCCAAGCCCCGCGACCATCGCCAGCATGTAGCTCTGAATCGCGATGTGGTCGCGGCCCGGGCCGCGTTCGAGCAGCAGTACGAAGGAGAGCCCGAGCACGATCAGGGTTGTCGTCGCGGCTGTGCGGCCGTCCTCGAGGCTGCCGCCGAAGACCTTGTCGATCAGGAAAAAGGAGAGGATCGTCGACAGCGCCGTGGCGAGACCGGCCGGCAGGGCAAAGGCGCCTAGCGAGCGCAGCAGCCGGCCGCGGTAGAGCGGGCCGTCGCTCGGGGCCAGGGCCAGGACGAAGGACGGGATGCCGATCGTCAGCAGCGCTGCGAGGGTCAGGTGGCGCGGCAGGAACGGAAAGGCGAAGCCCGGGACAGAAACAAACAGGATCAGCGCCGCCGCGTAGACCGTCTTGGTCATGTAGAGCCGGCCGAGCCGGTGGATGTTGCGGACGATCCGGCGGCCTTCGGCGACCGCCTCCGGCAGACGGGCGAATTCGTCCTTGAGCAGCACGACGTCGGCGACCGACTTGGTCACCTGGCTACCGGAGCCCATCGCCACCGCCATCCGGGCGCTCTTCAGCGCCGGCACGTCGTTGACCCCGTCGCCGATCATCGCCGTGTAACAGCCTGATTTTGAGAGTGCGTTGATCAGCTGTTTCTTCTGCTCCGGCTTGATCCGGCAGAAGATCGTGTTCTCCTGTGCGACCCGAGCCAGCTCCTCGGGGTCGTCGGGCAGATCGGTGCCGACCACGACGCCGGCGTCTTCCGGAATACCCACCGCACGGGCGGCCGAGACCACGGTCGCTTCGGCGTCGCCGGAGATCAGCTTCAGGGCGACGTCCTCGCTTCGCATCAACTCGAGGGTCTCGATCACCCCCGGGCGCAGGTTCTCCTCGAGCACGACCAGCGCGACCGGTTCGAGACCCGCGGGCGGACCTTCCTTGGCCCGCTCCGGCAGGGACTCCCGGGTTCGCGCCAGCGCGACCACCCGCCGGCCGGCCCCGGTCTCGACCGCCAGCCGATCGGCAAGGCCTTCACCGAGGGCGAGCGCCCCGGACTCGATCATGACGTCAGGGGCCCCGAGCACCAGGGTCACGACCTCGCCCTCGCGGTCGAAACTGAGGCCGCTCCACTTCCACTCCGATGAAAAGATGATCTCGCCGATCACCGGCTCGGCCATCTCGGTGAACTCCTCGGCGATCGCTTCGAGGGTGCGGTTGCGCTCGCCGGCGCTGGCCGCGAACACCCCGAGCTCCCGGCCGGCCAGTTTCGAGTCCGTCACGTAGGCCGGCTCGATCCCGATCAGGGTCAGATTGCCATCGGTCAGGGTGCCGGTCTTGTCGATGCAGATCGTGTCAACCGAAGCCAGGGACTCGGTCGCGCTCATCTGCTGGATCAGCGTATTGCGGCGGGCCAGGCTGACCGCGGCCGCGGCGAAGGTCACGCTCATCAGCAGTACGAGCCCCTCGGGGACCAGCGTGATCAGGCCTGCGGTGGCGGTCTGGGCGGCCTCGACCAGGTCAACCTGCCGGATGAACAGCGAGCCGATCTGCAGGATCGCCAGCGGGATCAGGATGTAAGTGCAGGCGAGCAGCACCCGGTTGACCTCGCGTTCGAGCGGCGATGGCGGGTGCCGGAAGGCCCTCGCCTCGCCGGCGAGGCGCCCGGCGTAGCTCTGCTCCCTGACCAGGGTCACCTCGCAGTAGCCCGAGCCCGCGGTCACGAAGCCGCCGGAGAGCACCTCGCTGCCCTCGCCTTTCACCACGCCGTCGGACTCTCCGGTGAGCATTGACTCGTCGAGGGTCAGGCCGCGCGAGGAAACCACCGTGCCGTCGGCGACAAGCTGGTCGCCGGGGACCAGGCGGATCACATCGCCCGGCACGACCTCGTCGGCCAGCAGGTCGATCTCTTCCCCGTCGCGCAGCGTGGTAGCCCGCGGGGCGATCAGAACCGCGAGTTGCTCGAGCGTTTTCTTTGCCTTCAGTTCCTGCCGGATCCCGATCCAGGAGTTGACGATTGCGATCAGGCCGAAGATCGCGTCGGCGAACAGCCCCAGGGAGAGGATCAGGATGAAGAAAACCCCGATGATCGCGTTGAACAGCGTGAAAACGTTGCCGGCGACGATGCTTGCGGTCGAGCGCGAGGTCGGGGGCTCGGCGGGTCCGAGCTCCCTGAGCCGACGCTCGGCCTCATCAGACGGGAGTCCCTGCTCGGGAAGCACCTTGGTTGCCGTTTCGCTCACCCGCTGATTGTGCCTTGTTTGGTGGTCGTCAGCACCGACAGAGGCGGTCGCGGCCCCTCTCCCGGGCCGGGTCCATCCGTATAGGGTTGCCCGATGGCGCTAAAGCTCGGTTTGTATCTCGGTTATTGGGGCATCGGTCCGCGTGGTCAGGAGGCCCTCGACGCGGTGCTGCATGCCGAAGAAAACGGATTCGAGTCGGTCTGGGTGGCCGAGTCCTACGGTTCGGATGTAGTCAGCGTGCTCGCCTGGCTGGCCGGCCAGACCGAGAAGATCAAGCTCGGCGCAGCGATCATGCAGGTGCCCGCCCGACCGCCCGCTGCGGCGGCGATGGCCGGTGCGACGATTGACGCTCTCTCCGGCGGCCGGTTCCTTTTCGGCTTCGGTCCGTCCGGTCCGCAGGTTTCCGAGGGCTGGTACGGCGTGCCTTACTCCAAGCCTTGGGGCCGCACCCGTGAGTACGTCGAGGTTGTGCGCGAGATCATCGCCCGTGAAGGCAAGGTCGACCACCAGGGCGAGCATTACCAGCTGCCGCTGCCCGACAGCCAGGGCAAACCGCTGAAGCTCAATTTCAAGCCGGAGCGCGACTACATCCCGGTCTTCCTCGGGGCGATCGGCCGCAAGTCGGTTGAGATCGCGGCCGAGGTCGCCGACGGCTGGATCCCGATTTTCTTCAGCGTCGACCGGTTCGAAGAGGCCTGGGGCGAGCACATCGAGATCGGCCTGGCCAAGGGTAACCGCAAGCGTGAGGACTTCGAGATCTCCCCTTCAGTCCAGGTTGCGATCGACGGCGACCTCGAGGCCGCGCGCAACATGGTCCGCATGGGTCTGGTCCTCTACTTCGGCGGCATGGGCTCGCGCAAGACCAATTTCTACGTCGATCTGGCCCACCGCTTCGGCTTCGGCGAGGTCGCCGACGAGGTTCAGCGTCTTTTCCAGGCGGGCGAAAAAGAGGGCGCCTTCAACGCTCTGACCGACGAGGTTGTCAACGCCGTTTCGCTGATCGGCAGCGAGGCCGAGGTCGCCGAGCGGCTGGCCCGCTTCCGCGAGAACAAGATCGACCGCCTGATCGTCACGCCGGTCCACACCGACCCGGCCGAGAAGCGCCATACGATCGAGCGCCTGGCCGCGCTGGCCCGTTAGGCTGGCCCGGTCTTGTCCATGAAGATCGGTGTGCCGAAAGAGACCGCAGAAGGGGAGCGCCGCGTGGCGCTGGTTCCCGATGCAGTGCGGTCCCTGCACAAGAAGTCTGACGGGATCGAGATCGCGGTTGAGTCCGGCGCCGGTGACGCCGCCGGCCACCCCGACTCCCAGTACGAAGAGGCCGGAGCCACGGTCGGATCACGCTCCGAGGCGCTCTCAGCGCAGGTCATCCTCTCGGTCGCCGTTCCAGACGTCGCCGGAGTCGCTGAACTGAAGTCCGGCCAGGTGCTGATCAGCCATCTTTCGCCCTGGACCGCGGCCGAGACCAACAACGCACTTGCCTCGGCCGGAGTGACCGCCTTCGCGATGGAAGCGGTTCCGCGCACCACGCGCGCCCAGGCGATGGACGCTCTTTCTTCACAGGCCACCACGGCCGGCTACGCCGCCACCCTGATCGCTTCGCGTGAATCGGGCCGGTTCTGGGGCATGCTCACCACCGCCGCCGGCACGATCCGGCCGGCCAAGGTGCTGGTGCTCGGCGCCGGTGTCGCCGGACTCCAGGCGATCGCCACCGCCAAGCGGCTCGGCGCGATCGTCACCGGCTTCGACATCCGTCGCGCAGCCTGGGAGCAGATCGGCTCGCTCGGCGGTCGCCCGCTTGAGCTCGACTTCATCCCCGACGCCGAGGGCGAAGGGGGCTACGCCCGGCCGCTCACCGAAGAAGAAAACGAGCAGGTCCGCCAGGCCCTGGCCGAAAACGCCGCCCGCCAGGACATCATCATCACCACGGCCGCGATCCCCGGCCGCGCCGCGCCGATCCTGATCACCGCCGAAGCCGTAGCCAATATGGCGCCCGGCTCGGTAATCGTCGACCTCGCCGCCGAGACCGGTGGGAACTGCGAGCTGACCAAGCCCGGCGAAACGGTCGAGTCCGGCGGCGTGAAGATCGTCGGCCCGACCAACCTGCCGTCGGCGATGGCCGGCCATGCTTCCCAGCTCTACGCCAGGAACCTCGAGAACCTGGTTGGTCTGATGATCGGCGAGGATGGCTCGCTCGAGCTCAACTTTGAAGACGACATCATCGATGCCGCCTGCATCACCCACGACGGCGAGGTTCGCGGCGAGAGGACGGCCAGGTAATGGATCTGGTCACCGAAATCACGATTCTCGCGCTCGCCGCTTTTGTCGGGTTCGAGGTGATCTCCAAGGTGCCGGCGACGCTCCACACGCCGCTGATGTCACAGACCAACGCGATTCACGGCATCGTCCTGCTCGGCGGCCTGATCGTGGTCGGTTACGCGGACAGCACCCTCGACGAAGTAATCGGTTTCGTCGCGATCCTGTTCGGCACGATCAACATCGTCGGCGGCTTCATGGTCACCGACCGCATGCTGGAGATGTTCGGCACCAAGAAAAAGAAGAAGCCGCCAGCGACCGCTGAACCCGCCGGGGCTGAGGCGGCCGCGGGCGAAGCTCCCGGTACGCCTGCCGGAGATTCCAAGTGACGCCGCTCGCCGCGCTTGATCCCGCCGGAGCGGCAGTCGGCCTGCTCTACATCCTCGCTTTCTCGCTGTTTATCTACGGCATCAAGCTCGGCACCCATCCGACCACCGCCCGCCGCGGCAACGGTCTGGCCGCGCTCGGCATGGCGATCGCCGTGGCGACCACTCTGGCCCAGAAGGGCATCGGCAACTGGGGCATCATCATCGCCGGCATCGTCATCGGCTCGCTGATCGGAGCTTTCGCTTCGAAGCGGGTCAAGATGACCGAGATGCCTCAGATGGTCGCGCTCTACAACGGGCTCGGTGGCGGCGCGATCGCCCTGATCGCCTGGGCCGAGTACCGCCACTGGGTCAACGGCGAGAACCTCAGCTTCACCGGCTCGGTGCCACCTGACGTCCTGATCCCCACCCTGCTGGCCATGGTTGTCGGATCGATCTCTTTCTGGGGGTCCAACGTCGCCTTCGCCAAGCTTCAGGAGCTGATCCCGAGCCAGCCGATGGGCTTGCCGGGCCAGAAGCTGATCAACGGTGCCCTGCTGCTCGTGCTGCTCGCCGGCGGCGTCTACCTCGGCATCAACAACGACCTGGCTGACCTCAGCCAGCCGGTTTTCATCGGCATGCTTCTGGTCGCGGCGGTCCTTGGCACGATGGTGGTGATGCCGATCGGCGGTGCCGACATGCCGGTCGTGATCTCGCTGTTGAACGCCTTTACCGGTCTCTCCGCAGCTGCGGCCGGAATCGCGCTCGACAACACCGCGCTGATCGTCGGCGGCACCCTGGTCGGCTCCTCGGGCACCATCCTCACTTTGGAAATGGCGACTGCGATGAACCGCTCGGTCCCCAGCGTCCTGTTTGCCGGGTTCGGCTCTCCGGTGGCCGGCGCCGGGGGGGACCAGGAGCAGCGCCCCCACCAGTCGATGGGCGCACAGGACGCGGCGATCCAGCTGGCCTACGCCGACTCGGTGGTCATTGTGCCCGGCTACGGCCTGGCCGTCGCCCAGGCCCAGCACGCGGTTCGCGAAATGGCCGACGAGCTCGAGAAACGCGGGGTCCGGGTCGAGTACGCGATCCACCCGGTCGCCGGACGCATGCCGGGCCACATGAACGTCCTGCTGGCCGAGGCGGATGTTCCGTACGAGAAGCTGCGCGAGATGGACGACATCAACCCGGAGCTTCCGCAGACCGACGTATGCGTGGTGATCGGCGCCAACGACGTGACCAACCCGGCCGCCAAGACCGACGAGTCCAGCCCGATTTACGGCATGCCGATCATCGAGGCCGGCGAGGCCCAGCAGTGTCTGGTCCTGAAGCGTTCGATGAGCCCGGGCTTTGCCGGCATCGACAACGACCTCTTCTATGACCCGAAGACTTCGATGGTCTTTGGAGATGCGAAGGCGATTGTGTCGGAGATAGTTCAGGAGCTCGGGAAGCTTTAGCTGTTGGCTCGCGGTGGGCGCGCTGCGTTGCTGGTTGCTGGGGGGGCGGGGGGCCTCCGGGAGCCACCAGGACGCGCCTGGCTGCGTCGACGCTCGCTCGGCTCACTCACGCACAAAAGTGCGATCGCTTCGCCAGCTTGCTTTCTCCTTGCCATGCACGCCCTGGACGGCCCCCGGAAACCACCCGCTGCGGGGGACGGCCGTGGCTCGCTGACTTGGTGCCGAGACGCTCGTTAGCCGGCTTCGCCGGGGCCACCTCGGGCTGGGGTTGCTGCTGCGCTGAGGGTCGCTGCGCTTGTGGTTGACTCTCGCCGGGGCGGCTTCGCGGTCCTGCCTCGGGCGGCTGAATCTGTCGCTGGACGGGATCTTGGTTGTCACACGACCACAATCCAGTCCAGCGTCTCGCCGCTCGGATTCGGGTGGCTGCTGCCTCGAGTCTTGCTGCGCGGTTGGTTGACGCTCCCCGGGGCGGCTTCGCCGCCCCTGCTCGGGCTCTGGTTGGCTCTGCGGTCGAGTTCCGCTGACTTTGGGGCTTAGGGGGTGGCTGGTTCGATCAGTCCGTAGTGGCCGTCGTAGCGCAGGTAGATCAGGTTTCCTCGCTCGGTCTCGGCGTTGGTGAAGTACATGAAGACGTGGTCGAGGATGTTCATCTCGCCGATCGCGTCCTCCAGCTTGGTCGGGCCGCTGATTCGACTCTCTTCATGGGTGATCCCGTCGCCCTCTCTGGATCCGACGACGCCGCCGGGGCTGATCACGCCGAGCCGCCCGTCTTCGCGGTGGTAGGCAACCGCGTCGGCTCCCGTCTCGGCGTCGTTGAACAGGTAGAAGTCGTGGTCGAGCAGGTCCATCTCGTCCGCCGCCTCGGTCGGGGTCAGCGGGATAGCCGCGAAGGTCTTGCGGCGCACTATCTCGCGCTCCCCGGGCGGGCGCTGGAAGTGTCGGGGCCGCGCCGCTGAGAAGTCGGCCTGACGCCACTCGCCCGCGTCGCGGGATGCGCTCCGCCGGGCAATATCGGTGCGCCGGTCGACCCAGTCGCGAATCTTCCGCTCGAGCCGCTGGGTCAGCTGGTTGATCGCTCCGATCGGATCGACGTCGGCGACGCTGGCTCGGATGATCGGGCCGTTCAGGCCGATCTCGGCCTCGACCCGTGAGCCCCGTTCGATGTTCGGGTTCGCTTCCTGGGTCAGGACCACGCGGGCGTGGCCAATCGGGCTGTCGATCAGCCGATCAACTCCCCCGATCTTCTCCTTGGCGTACTCCACCGCCTGGGCAGATACGTCACCCCGCACCGTCACATCGACTTCGATCATCGGTAGCTCCTTTTCGAAAGACTTGTCACGATGATAGGCGGATCGGTGACACTTGCAGCCGAAAGCAGCAGGGTTCCCCTTTCGACCCGAGGCGCCGGTGGGCCCGTTCTGGCCTGGTTGGACTGAGGCGGCGATGGGTACCCTCCGGGCGTGGAGGTTGATCCGGACAAAGCCACGTCGGGCAGGAGCCGGCCGGCTCGGGTGGCGGTGGTGGGGCATGTGGAATTCGCTGAGTTTGTGAGCGTGGCGATGGTGCCTGAGGCCGGGGACATCGTTCATGACCGGGAGGGGTGGAGCGGTGCGGCGGGCGGTGGTGCGGTTGCTGCGGTTCAGGTGGCGAAGATGACCGGGGGTTGTGACTTTTTCACTGCGGTCGGGGACGACGATCTCGGCGCCGGGGTCGCGGCGGAACTCGGACGGCACGGGGTCTTTGTTCATGCGGCGCAGCGGGAGGTGGCGCAGCGGCGGGCCTTCGTCTTTATCGACGACGAGGGCGAGCGCACGATCACCACGATCGGTCAGCGGCAGGGTGCCGAGGGTCGGGATCCGCTGCCCTGGGCGGTGCTTGGTGAGACCGACGCGGTCTACTTCACGGCCGGCGACGCCGAGGCCCTGCGACGGGCACGCCAGGCCCGGCACCTGGTTGCCACGGTCCGTGCCCGGGCGACTCTGGCCGAGGCCGGGGTCAAGGTCGATGTGCTGGTCGCCAGCGAGAACGACAAGGGCGAGCGTTTCGTGCGGGGAGGACTCGATCCGCAGCCGACCTGGGTGGTCAGGACCGACGGTGCCCGGGGCGGCACGGTTGAAGACATTGACGGCAACGTCGTCCCGTGGCAGACGCGATCGTTGGCCAACCAGCCCGTGCCTGGTGACTCCCCGACCGAGCCGCCGGTTACGGAGCCCGGCGACCACTACGGCGCCGGGGATTCGTTCGCGGCCGGACTGACCTGCGGCCTGGGCATGGGATTCAACCTGACCCGGGCGATCGAGCTCGGGGCCTACTGCGGAGCCTGTGCGACCCGCGGCCGTGCGCCTTTCGGTGGCCAGGCAACCGCGGCGGACCTCCCGCACTGGCGCGAGGTCTTCGGCATCACCGACTGAGTCAGGAGTCTTCGGCTGCCGCGGACTTGCGGTCGTCCGCCGCGCCCGCCCCGTCGGGCCAACCGGGCGGACCGGTGCTGCCGGCCTCGTACTCGTCCAGCGGCACGCGATCCTCGGCCCAGGCCTGGCGGACCGGCGCGATGATCCGCCAGCACTCGACCGCAGCGTCGCCTCGCACCGAGAAGGTCGGATCGTCCTGCAGCACGCCTTTCAGCACCTCGCCGTACTCGGAAAGGTCGCCCGCTCCGAAAGAGGTATCGAGGGTGACCGAGTCGATCCGTTCGGGATCGCCGGGACCGTTGACGTTGAGGTCGAGCGAAAGTTGTCCTTCGTCAAAGCCGAGACCGATCCTCAGCCGGTCGGGGGAGTCGCATCCCTTGAGCCCGTCGGGCAGGCGCGGGGTCGGGAGGAAGGTAAAGACTGCCTCCTTGCGCGGGCTGCCGAGCGCCTTGCCCGAGCGCAGCCGGAAAGGGACGCCGCGCCAGCGCCAGTCGTTGACCTCGACCACGATCTCGGCCAGGGTCTCGGTGTGGCGGTCCGGGTCGACGTCGTCTTCGGCGGCGTAGTCGGGCAGCGTCTCGCCATCGACCTCACCGGCCGTGTAGCGGGCGCGTCGGGTCGAGCCCTCCGGGTCCTCGTTCCAGATCCGGGTCGCGCGCAGGACGCGGGCGGTGCCGTCGCGGACCTCGGTCGGGTTCAGTGCCGAAGGCGGCTCCATGGTCAGGATCGAGAGCACCTGGAGCAGATGGCTCTGGATCATGTCGACCAGCGCCCCGGCCTGGTCGTAGTAACCGGCCCGGCCCTCGAGGCCGAGGCTCTCATCCCAGACGATCTCGACCTCTTCGACGTGGTCGCGGTTGAGCAGCGGCTCGATCAGCCGGCTGGCGAAGCGCAGTCCGATCACGTTGAGCACGGTGGAGAAGCCGAGGAAGTGATCGACCCTGTGGATCCGGTCCTCCGGCACCATGGTTGCGAGCAGATCATTCAGTTCGGCGGCCGATTCCTGGTCATTGCCGAACGGCTTTTCGAGGACCAGCCTGGTGCCCTCGGGCAGGTCGACCTCGGTCAGCGCCTGGCAGACCTTCTCGGTGATCGCCGGCGAGAGTGCGAAGTAGATGATCGGGCTGCCCTCGGCCTCGCCGACCAGCGAAGCCAGGTCCTCGCTGTCGGTTGCGTCGGCCTGGACGTAGGTGGCGCGTTCGGCTACCGCGCGGCAGACGTCACCGTCGTGGCCGGCTCCGTCGAAGGCCCCGCGGACGCGCCCCTGCCAGTCCTCGTCTGACCAGTCGCTGGTGCCGCTTCCGATCAGCAGGAGCCCGTCGGCGAGGCCCTGCTCGAGGGCGGACCCGAGGCCGGGAAGGAGCAGCCGGGCGGTCAGATCCCCGCTCGCCCCGAGGATGATCAGCGTCTGTTTGCGATCGGTATCGCTCACCCGCCTGACTCTAACGCGCTGCGCCCCGGTCTAGGGTTGCCTTCATGACCGGACCGCCCGAGCAAAGCGAAGTGATCCTCGGCGACAATCTCGACCTGCTGCCCGGGCTGCCGGATGAGTTCTTCCAGATGATCTACATCGACCCGCCGTTCAACACCGGAGCCGATCAGGGCGGACACACGCTCAAAACGGTGGCCGACCCCGGCGGGGACCGCACCGGCTTCGGCGGCCGGCAGTACCGGACCGAACTGCTGGAGGGCTCTTCTTACCGCGACAGCTTCGACGACTACCTGGGCTTCCTCGCCCCCCGGCTCGAGCAGGCCCACCGGCTGCTGGACCGGACCGGCACGCTCTACTTCCACATCGATTACCGCGAGGCCCATTACTGCAAGGTGCTGCTTGACGAGATCTTCGGTCGCGACTGCTTCCTCAACGAGATCATCTGGGCATACGACTACGGCGGCCGCTCAAAGCGCCGGTGGCCGGCCAAACACGACACGATCCTGGTCTACGTGCGCGATCCGAAGGAGTACTTCTTCGACTCGACCGAGGTCGATCGCGAGCCGTACATGGCGCCCGGCCTGGTCACCCCGGAGAAGGTCGCGCGCGGCAAGCTGCCGACCGACGTCTGGTGGCACACGATCGTGCCGACCAACGGGGCCGAAAGAACCGGCTATCCGAGCCAGAAACCGGAGGGGATCGTGCGGCGCATGGTCGCGGCCTCGACCCGGCCCGGTGACTGGTGCCTGGACTTCTTCTGCGGCAGCGGAACCCTGGGCGCGGTCGCGGCAAAGCTGGACCGGCGCTACCTGCTGATCGATTCGAACCCTGAGGCCGTCGAGGCCGCCCGCGCCCGGCTGGCTTAGGTCAGTCGGACTTGCGGTGGCGGCTGGCGATCAGGACGAGGTAGCCGATCGCGGCTCCGATCAGCGCAGCGCCGAGCAGCAGCAGGATCAGCGGCGCCGTGGTGTTGACGAACAGCAGGTTGAACTCAACCGTCTGCCAGTTCAGGAGTGCGACGCCCAGCAGCAGGGCCACCACGCCGAGCAAGGCCCAGCGCTTCCAGCTGGTGCTGGCTTCGGCGGGGTTCTTGTGTGATCTGGCTGGACTGGACATGGCACAACCTTAACGAGCGGACCGGCGATGTCGGTGGTCGGAGGCGAAGGCTTTGCGAACTCGTTGCACCCGTTGAGCCACGATTGCGCCCGGCGGACCTAGCGTCATGACATGGTCCGGCAAACGGGTGAGAGCAGGCGAGGTAACCGGAGTGGACCCTCCGGAGAGCGCGGTCAGGGCACGGTCGAGTGGGTCGGGCTGGTGGCGCTGGTGGCCGTCGCGATCACCGCCCTGGCCTCCTTCGCCGGGCTGGTGCCGGGTAGCGCCATGGTCCACTCGATCAGCCGCAGCCTGCTCTGCGCGGCGTCGCTCTCCGGGGACTGCTTCTCCGAGGGTTCGCTGGATCAGGCTTACGGCGAAGACGCCGCCGCTCTGGTCCGTGAGAACGCGCCCGAGCTGCTGTTCGGTCCGGACCTGCTCGGTCTGCCGGTCGACTTTCGCTCCTGCCGCGCACCGGCCTGTGCCGATGCGACCGGGGAGGGGGTGGTCACCGAGTCAACCGCCGGTGAGCCGGTGACCCTGTTCACGCGCGTGCTCGAGCGCGACGGGTCGACCTGGATCCAATACTGGGCCTACTACCCGGAGAGCGCCTCGTTGCGCGGGCTGCCGATTGCCGAAGAAGAGGGCTTTCACCCCCACGACTGGGAGTCCACCCAGATCAGGGTTGATCCGGACGGCAAGGTCGAGCAGAGGGCCTCCTCTCACGCCGGCTACAACCACAGCCGCTCGGCAGCCAACTGGGGAGCCGACATGGGTTCCGGCCTGCTGCGTGGAGCGGCGGAGGCGGTGGGTCTGAGAAGGAAAGGCGGCTGGGGCGAGGCGACCGGGCGATGGTTGATCGCCGGCGGCAGTCACGCCGGCAACGTGGACAGCGATACGCCCCTCGACCCGTACGTGACCCGGGTACCGGCTTCGCAGGTCAGGCTGATCCCGCTCGAACAGGCCCGTGGCGGGCCACTGGCCCGACCGGCCGGCTTCGACCCGATCACGCCGCCGTGGCGAAAGGACGTGTGGACCGACCCGGAGGCTGAGGGCACCGGCTGACCGTCCCTCGATGTTTGTGGCGCGAGGGCGGCTGGGGCGCGGGAGGTCAGGGCATGGGGTGACTGCGGGGCCAGCGGGGCGGCCAGGCTGCGAGGTGACTGCGGGGCCAGCGCGGTGGCTAGGGCGCGAGAGCGGTGATCAGCGAGGCCATGTTGTCCGGCCCGGTGATCGGGGTGATCACCGGGAGGGTGATGCCACCGGCGACGTACTCGTCGAGGCGGGCGCGGATCTGCTCCGGTGAGCCGAGCAGGAAGGTGTCTTCGATCAGCTCCCACGGGGCCTCGGCCGCTGCCTTGGCGCGGTCCTTGGCCTCCCAGGCTTCGACCATCGGGGCGATCTGCTCGCCGTAGCCGAGCCAGCGGAAGAAGTTGGCGTAGACCGGCACGGTGACGTAGGAGGAGAACATGAACCGGGCCAGCGGCTCGACCTGCTCGCGCTCGCCGGGAATGCAGAAGAAGCGGCAGAGCAGTTCGAAGTCCGGGCCCGCACCTTCGATCCCCTTGATCACCTGGGGCAGGCCGCCGAGCGGCAGGAAGTTGGTAAACGCTCCATCGCCCTTCTCTACCGCGAGCCGAAGCATCTTGCCTCGCAACGCCGCCAGCACGATCGGGACCTCGTGGGCCGGCGCGGTCTCAAGCTTGAAGCCGGTTTCGGTACGTTCGCCCGAGAGGGCGACCCGCAGGAAGTCGAGGGTTTCTTCGACCTTGCTCAGGGGCTTCTCGAACGGGATCCGGTTCCAGCCGGCGACCATGCGGTCGGAGGAGGCGCCGATGCCGAGCACGAACCGCCCGCTGGAGGCATCGCCCATCGCCGCCGCCTGCTGGGCAAGCAGAGCCGGGCCACGCTGGAAGACACCGACGATCCCGGTGCCGAGCCGGATCTTCTCGGTCCAGGCGGCGCTCAGGGCCAGCGGTGTGAAGCCGTCCGGTCCGCCGGTCTCGCCGGTCCAGAGGTCGGTGTAGCCCTCGGCCTCGGCCTGCTGGACGAACGGCCGATGGTCGGCCAGTCGGGTCCCGGGCAGCGGTAGGGTCAATCCCCATCTCGAAGCACTCACCGCGCCAGCCTACCTAGCGCCTGGAACCTCCGGCTCCGAGAGCCGGTAGCCCATTCCGCGGAGCGTCTGGATTCGACCTTCCGGGAGTTTCCGCCTCAGATACGCGACGTACACATCGACCACGTTGGAACCGGGGTCGTAGTCGTATCCCCAAACATGTGAAAGCAGCTGCTCACGGGAGAGAACCTGTCCTTCGTGGCGCATGAAGGTCTCCAGCATCGTGAACTCCCGCGCGGTCAGTTCAATGGTTTTGCCTTCGCAGCTTGCGGTACGGGAGAGCAGATCAAGCTCGACCCCGGCGGCTTCCAGCACGGTCGTTTCCGGTTCCGCAGGTTCGCGAAGCCTGACCCGGATTCTCGCAAGCAGTTCTTCGAAGCGGAACGGTTTAGTCAGGTAATCGTCGGCGCCGCCTTCGAGACCGCCGACCTTGTCTCGCAGTTCGTCGCGCGCGGACAGGATCACCACCGGCATCTTCACTTCGCGGCGGCGTAGCTCGGCCAAAACGTCGAGCCCGTCGATGTCGGGAAGCCCGAGGTCGAGGATGATCAGGTCGAAGTTGGCATCGTCTGCTTTGGCCAGGGCGCTCGCACCGTCCTCGGCTGTAGAGACCGCGAATCCGTTCGACTTCAGGCCCTTGACCAGGAAGCTCGAAAGCCGCGGCTCGTCATCGACCAAAAGAATCCGATGGCTCATGCGATCTCAACCTCCGTTTGGACTCCTGCCGTTTCGATCGGCAGCCTGACTATGAAGCGGGCGCCGCCGAGTTCGCTCTCTTCGATCATCACCGACCCGCCGTGAGCTTCGGCCACCGCCTTGACGATGGCCAGCCCAAGTCCGCTCCCGGAGTACCTGTTGCGTCCGGCGCCTCTCTCGAACTTCTCGAACATACGCTCGCGGTCGGCCGGTTCAACACCTGGTCCTTCATCCGCCACCCAGAGTCGCAGCTCGCTGTCGTCCCGGTCGGCACCTATCTCGATCTTCTGACCATCACTGGTGTGCTGCACCGCGTTGTCGATCAGATTCAGCATGGCCTGATTGATCCGCTGGCGATCAATTACGGCCGAGCCCAGGTCGTCGGCGACCGCGATTCGCCAGGTTCGCTCGCCGAGGGAGCCTGCCTTTTCCAGCAGATCATCGACCAGGCGAAAGATGGCGACCGGCTGCGGCTGCAGGAAATCGCGCCGCTCTGCCCTGCTCAAGGTCAGCAGTTCGTTTACCAGCAGCGACATCCGGTCGAGCTCGTCGGTTACCAGCTCGATGGTCGCCCTTCTTTCGACCGGATCCTCGTCGAGCAGTTCGAGGTGGCCGCGAACGATCGTGATTGGCGTCCTCAGTTCGTGGTTCACGTCCCGAATAAGGTCACGCTGGCTTTCGAATGACTCCTCCAGCCGGCCCAGCATCGCGTTGAAAGTGGCACCGAGCTCT
>Ga0105046_10006296_pt1 | contig 18725 bp, 14 predicted proteins | sample MAT03_FD_78385 | JGI IMG/M metagenome (GOLD analysis project Ga0105046, IMG submission 78385) | Freshwater microbial communities from Lake Fryxell liftoff mats and glacier meltwater in Antarctica - MAT-03 (megahit assembly) | ecosystem: Environmental > Aquatic > Freshwater > Ice > Liftoff... | reverse complement strand
GGCATCTGGCAGACGGTCTGGCTCGAACCGGCCGCGCGGCACATGCACGTCACCCGCGTCCTGTTCACCCCGGATATCGAGCGAGGCGAGGTCGAGGTCGTTGTCGAGATCGACACCCCCGACCCCCGGGTGGGGGCGGTGATCGAAGGCCCGGGGGTGAAGACCCAGTCGGTCGCCACCGGCCGCCCGGCCCGGCTGAAGGTGCCGGACGCCAAGCTGTGGACCCCGGACGCGCCGCACCTGTACCCGGTGACCGTCCGCCTGGTCCGCGAGCACGGGCTGGAGAAGAGGCGCGAGAACGGCGAGACGGTGGGTACCTACTTCGCCATGCGGAAGGTGTCGGTCGGGAAGGACGCGAACGGCGTGCTGCGGCTGATGCTCAACAACCAGCCGCTGTTCCAGTACGGCCCGCTCGACCAGGGGTGGTGGCCCGACGGCCTCCTGACGCCGCCGTCCGACGAGGCCATGCGCTACGACGTGGACGTGCTCAAGCGCATGGGCTTCAACATGCTCCGCAAGCACATCAAGGTCGAGCCGGCGCGCTTCTACCACCACTGCGACAAGGTCGGGATGCTCGTGTGGCAGGACATGCCGAGCGGCGGCGTGCCGAAGCGCGGTCAGCTCATCCCGCCGGACGCCAAGCAGGACGCCACCTTCACCCCCGCCGAGAAGGCGCAGTTCCGCACGGAACTCAAGGCGATGATCGACCACCTCCGCGTCTTTCCGAGCATTTATTGCTGGGTGCCGTTCAACGAGGGGTGGGGGCAGCACGACACGAACGACATCCTGAAGTGGACGAAGGAGTACGACCCGTCGCGGCTGGTGAACGGCCCGAGCGGCTGGGCCGACCGCGGCTTCGGCGACATGAAGGACGCCCACATCTACCCCGGCCCCGGCATGTTCCCGACGATGCCGGACCGCGTCAGCGTGCTCGGCGAGTTCGGCGGCCTCGGCCTCCCCGTCGCCGCGCACCTGTGGAAGGACACCGGCAACTGGGGCTACCGCACCTACAAGACGCGCGAGGAGCTGCGCTCGAACTACGGGCAGCTCGCCGCGCGCCTCCGGCCGCTGATCGCCCGCGGGCTGGCGGCCGCGGTCTACACGCAGACCACCGACGTGGAGGTCGAGGTGAACGGCCTGATGACCTACGACCGCGAGGTCATCAAGTTCGACGCCGCCGAGATGGCCGCGTGGCACCGCCCGCTGTACGGCCCGCCGCCGACGATCACGGAGCTGGTGCCCACGTCGGAGAAGGACGCGCAGACGTGGCGCTACACCACGACGCGGCCCGCCGACGGCTGGGAGAAGACCGACTTTGACGCCGCGGCGTGGGCCGAGGGGGCGGGCGGGTTCGGCACGAAGGGGACGCCCGGCGGCGTGATCCGCACCGAGTGGAAGACGCCGGACGTGTGGCTGCGCCGCGACTTCGAGTTGAAGGCGGTGCCGGCCGGCGAGGTGATGCTGCGGCTGCACCACGACGAGGACGCGGACGTGTACGTCAACGGCGTGCTGGCGGCGCGGGTGACGGGGTTCACGACGGCCTACGTCGAGGTGCCGCTGACGCCGGCCGGCCGCGCGGCACTGCGGGCGGGGCGGAACGTCATCGCGGTGCGCTGCCGGCAGACCGGCGGCGGGCAGTACATCGACGCGGGACTGGTGGAGGTGAAATGACTCCGCCGCTCGCGGCGATGCAGCGTTGACGCTGCATCGCCGCGAGCGGCGGAGCCCCGAGCCGGTTACCCTACCGCGGCGGCAGCACCGTCGGCGGGCAGCCGGCCGCCCGCTTGCTCGCCTCCAACGCCTGCATCAGCGCGTCCACCTGGCGGCAGTAGTCGTTCACCGACTGCGCGCTCGGTGCCGCCGCCGGGGCGACGGGGGCCTGCGGGGCGAGCGGCATCATCTGCACCTGCACCTGCGGCGGCGCCATCGGCTGCACGAGCTGCATCTGCTGCGGCGCCGCGGGCGCCACCTGCTGCACGAACTGCATCTGCTGCGGCGCCGCGGGGGCCACCGCCACCTGCTGCACCGCCTGCGGCTGCACGAACGCCGCCTGCTGCACCGCCATCGGCTGCACGAACTGCTGCTGCACCGCCATCGGCTGCACCGGCATCGTGAACGTCGCCTCCGCCACCGTCGGGATGGCGATCGGCCGGATGATCGGCAGCCGCACCCGTATCGTGTCGAACGCGAACCCCAGGCGGGCGCGGTTCGCCGGCACGTGCGTCACGTTCGCCGGCATCATCCCCGACGACGCCGGCGCCACGAACCCGCCCGCCATCGGCTGCATCTGCGGCATCGCGGCCGGCACCATCGGCGGCGTCGGGGCGGCCTGCGGCGGCATGTTCACGATCACGTCCTGCTGCGGCACCTTGATGTGGACCGGCGGCGCCTGCCGCACCTCGACCACGCTCGGGGCGCAGTCGGCGTCGCACTTCACGGCCGCGGCCGGGGTGTCGCACTTCACCGCCGGGGCGTGGTGCCTCACGACCTTGGGGGCGGCGGGTTTGGCGTCCGGCGGGCACGGCGTGTTGCAGTCGGCCGGCGGCAGACAGGCGTCCACGGCCCGACGGGCGTGCTTGCAGCCGACGTTCCCGGCGGCCAGTCCGGCTAGCAGGACCAGCCCCGCCGCCCGGGCAGCAGAGTGGGCGTTCATGGTCTCCCCTCCCAAGTTTCCCGGTCAACCCGACCGACCGTTACAACCCGTATCGGCCGTAGTCCCCGCGAATCGTGATCGTTTCCCCGCTTTCCGTCGCTAACCGCACGACCGGGCGAACGAGGGGGGATACGAAACGACCCCGCCCGCGCAGCAAGCTGCGCGGGCGGGGTGGTGGAAACGGAAAGCCCGGGGACGGCCGTCCCCGGGCTTCGCCCCGGGCGACTCCTCCCGAGTCTTACGGCAGCTTCGGCAGCGCCGGCAGCGCGGGGATCGCGGGAACCTGCGTCTTCGCGTTCGCCGCCCAATCCTCCAGCCGCTTGATCCGGTCCTCGTGGCTGGTCAGCACCAGGGTGTGCGTCTCGACCACCTTCGTCAGCGTCTCCATCTGGCTGGTGATGCGGCGGAGGGCGGCGTCGCACGTCTCACCGGTGTTCGCCGGCGTCGCGGCCGGGGCGACCGGCGGCGTGGCGGCCGGGGCCTGCGGGGCCACCGCGAGCTGGAACGTGAGCATCTGCGGGGCCGCCTGCGGGGCCACCGCGAACTGCGGGGCCGCCTGCGGGGCCACCATGAACTGCGGGGCCGCCTGCGGGGCCACCATGAACTGCGGGGCCGCCTGCGGGGCCACCATGAACTGCGGGGCCGCCTGCGGGGCTACGAAGTGCTGCACCGCCATCGGCTGAACGGCGAACTGCTGCACCGCCATCGGCTGAACGGCGAACTGCTGCACCGCCATCGGCTGCACCGCCATCGGCTGCACGAACGCCTGCTGAACGAACTGGTGGTGGTGATGGGGGTGGTGCTGGTGGCAGCCGAAGTGGCAGATCTTCTGGAGTAGGGTTTCGCGCGGGGCCGTGGCGCAGGGGGCGGCGGCGGCGCGGATGATGACGTTCGGCGGCGGAACCTCGACGATCACCTTCGGCGCCTGCGCGCAGACGACGCGGGCCGGGGGGCACGGCTCGGGGCACGGGGCCGGGGCGGCGTCGTTGGCCGTCGCCCGGGAGGCGAGCCCGCAAGCGACGGCGACTCCGGCCGACGCCCACGCCAGGCGATGCAGCAGGGACTTCACGGGAATCCTCCCACGGGAAGATGCGGGGACCGGCCGCCGTGGTCACCGTGACCGTCCGATGCGGCTGAGATTCCCATCGTCCCGCGGGGCTCCCGCCTTGCACAAAACCCGGGAATTCCCCCGCCCGCCCCGCCCGCCCCGCCCGCCCCGCCCGCCCCGCCCGCGCCCGAACGCACTAAGCCCGGGGGCGGCTGTCCCCGGGCTCCGTACCAGGCGATCCCCCTCGTCGTCGCGGGCGGCGTCGCCCCTCCCGACCCACCGGGCTTCACTTCGAGCTGGTCGTCGTCGTGGTGATCGTGGTGGTGGTCGTGGTCTTGGCGGCCGGCGGGATCGGGACGACCGGGGCGATCGGGGGAGTGGCGAACCCCCTGTTCACCTTCGGCCCACCGGCCGGCGTATTCGCCGGCGCGCCGAACTCGTTCGCGTTCGGAGCCCCCAAATTCCCCGCACCGACGTTCGGCACGTCCGGGAGGTTGTTGGTGTTGAACCGGTCGCTGTCCGCCGCCCGCACCTTGGCCAGCAGGTCGTTGGTCTTCTTCACCACGCCGTTGATGGCGGCTTCGTTGGCGGTGATCTTGGCCGTCACGTCGGCGCCGACGGTCGGCTCGGGGGCCGGCGTGTTGTTCCCGCCCCCGTTGTTCCCGCCCGGGTTGGGGAACAGGATGCCGAGGATCTGCTGCCCGAGGTGGATGGCGCCGATGATCTGGCCGGGGGTGGCCGCCGGCTGGACCGGCCCGACGGCGCCCTTGTAGTGGAAGAAGTGCCCCTGCGGGTGCGGCAGGTGGTGCGGGCGGTGGAACATGGCCCAGTAGCCCTGGGCCGGGCCGGCCGAAGACAGCCCGACGATCAGGGTCGTCAGGAGAACGAACGCCAGTCGACGCATGGGTGGGGACTCCGGGTGGCGGGCGGTTCGTCGCCCGTGCTGAATTTAGCGTATCACCCCGGTCGCCGGCGCCGGGGGCGAATTCCACCCGAACCGGGTCGATCGGCGGGCGAGCGGACGGGTTCTAACGGCCGGGCACGCGAATTTTTGCCCCCCGGCCGGTTTCCGTTTGCGGGCGGCCCGGCCGAACGATACCGTCAGAGGCAGGTCGGACCATCCCCGCACCAGGGTTCCGCTCATGCCCGAGTTCGTGTCGTTCAACCAGCACCGCGACCGCCTCCACGACGCCCGGCTCGGGGCGGAGGTTGACCGCGCGTTCCCCGGGGCCGAGGCGCGGGCGGAGCCGATGGCGAGCTTCGGCGGCGCCAGGGCGTCCCGGGCGACCCGCAAGGACAAGTACGCGGCCGAGCTGGACAAGGTCCTCGCCTACCTCCGCGGGTACTACCGGCCGGACGCGGCGGCGCGGCACACGTTCCAGGACGAGCAGGGGAACTTCGTGGACTGCGTCCCGTTCGCTGACGTGCCGACGGTGCGGGCGGCGCGGGAGGCGGGGCACGGCGCGGTGGCCGACCGGGCGCCGCCGCCGCGCGGGTTCGAGGTTCGCACCGAGAAGCGCGGGCTGGAGCGGCCGCCGACCCCGGCCCGGGTGGTGCCGCCGCTCCGCCGCGGGCTCGTGGACCGGTTCGGCAACCGCCTGGCCTGCCCCGACGGGTGCGTGCCGATCGCCCGGCTGGCCCCCGACGACATCACCCGGACCGGGTCGTTCGCCAAGTTCTTCGAGAAGATGCACGGCCCCACCGACACCAAGAAGGGGGCCAAGAAGGGTGGCAAGAAGGCGGCGGCCAAGCCGGCGGCGCGGACGCGGAAGGTGGTGGCCCCGACCGCCCCGGTGGCCCCGGCGGTGCAGGGGCACATGTACGCGAACACCATCGACACCACCGGCGGGCAGTACTTCGGGTGCTCGACCGGGCTGTCGGTGTGGCAGCCGCGGGTGCCGTCGGGGACCACGTCGATCTCGCAGCTGTGGATGACCGGCGCGCAGAACGTGAGCGCGCGGGGGCCGCAGTCGGTCGAGAGCGGGTGGTTCGTGTACGACTTCATTTCCGGCGTGAACACGCCGGTGCTGTTCGTGTACTTCAACCCGGACGGGTACATGAGCGTCGAGGAGGGCGGCCGGTCGGGGTACGTCACGAACGCCAGCCACCAGGGGTTCGTGCCGGCGCCGGACCCGGTGTTCGTGGTCAACCACCAGGGCTTCCTGCTGCCGTCCGGCCCGGGGGCCGACCCGGCCGGCATCCAGCTGTACTGGGAGTTCACCGGCGGCGCCACCCCCGGGTGGTACTTGTACTACGGGGCGATCGGCGACGACCCGTCGACGTACCACTACCTCGGCTACTTCCCGTCGTTCCTGTACGGCAACACCGAGCTGGCGACGCACTGCTCGTTCGTGCAGTTCGGCGGCGAGGTCGGCGGCCTGACCCAGCCGGGGCTGGTGACCAACCCGCCGGGGTTCACCGAGATGGGGAGCGGCACGCGGCCGACCGCGGACGCGGCGTTCAACTACCGGAACGTGGCGTTCCAGTGCGACCTGTACGTCTCCACGACGAACGCCCCGAACGCGCCGATGAGCGTGGCCCGGCTGCGGGAGAACGTGGTGAACCGCGACGCGGGGTTCGACCTCAACTTCCCGGCCGACCCGGCGTTCGCGCGGTACTTCTTCTTCGGCGGCCGGGCGGCGCTGTGACCGGCCGGTAGAATGGGGGCGTCGCCCGGACCGGAGGCCGCCGTGGACGCCCCGCCGTCGTTCGACCGGTTCCTGGCGGCAGTCCGCGCCGCCGCCGCCGCCGACCACCCGTCGGTGGCCCCGGCCGAGTTCGAGCGGATGCGCGACTACCTCCTCGGCCTGTACGACGGCGTCCGCCCGGTCGGCACCTACCGCGACCCGTGCGGCGCCGTCGTCGACTGCGTGCCGTTCGACCAGTTCCCGACGGTCCGCGCCGCCCGCGAGGCCGGGCACGAGGTGGCGCGGGCGGCGCCGCGGCCGCGCGGGTTCGCCACGGCGTCGGCCGGCCCGCACCCGGCGGCGGTTGAGCTGCCGGCGTCGCCGTGCCCCGCCGGCAGCGTGCCGATGGCCCGGCTGACGCTCGACGACCTGGCCCGGTACGGCACCCTCGACCGGTTCCTGGCGCCGCCCCCGAAGTACCACGAGGGCTGAAAGCCCGGGGACGGCCGTCCCCGGGCTTCGCCCCCTCCCGCAACCCCAGGGGTCACCCATGCGCCTACTGCCGCTCCTCGTCGCGCTCGCGGCCGCCCTCCCCGCCGCCGCCGACGAGCCCGCGCCGAAGCGCGCCGCCCCGAAGTACGAGACGCGCGCCAACCACGACCCCGACGGCATCGGCAAGTTCTACATGGGCCGCGAGATCGCCCGCGTCATGGGCTACGGCGGCGCCAGCTGGCTCGAACGGCCCGAGCGCGTCAAGGAGGAAGAACCCGCGAAGCTGATCGAGGCGCTGGCGGTGCGGCCGGGCATGACCGTCGCCGACGTCGGCGCCGGCAGCGGCTACCACGCCTTCCTGATGGCGCCGCTGGTGGGCGACACGGGGGGCGTGATCGCGTCGGACATTCAGCCGGAGATGCTGGAGCTGATTACGGAGCGGGCGAAGAAGCAGGGGGTGAAGAACGTCCGCACGGTGCGCGGCACCGAGACCGACCCGAAGCTGCCGGCCGGCGGTGTGGACCTGATCCTGCTGGTGGACGTGTACCACGAGTTCAGCCACCCGTTCGAGATGGCCGAGAAGATGGTGGCGGCGCTGAAGCCGGGCGGCCGGCTGGTGTTCGTCGAGTTCCGCCTCGAGGACGCGAAGGTGCCGATCAAGCTCGTCCACAAGATGACGGAGCGGCAGGTGGTGCGCGAGATGGAGGCGTTCGCCGAGCTGGAGCACACGCGCACGGTCGGGTCGCTGCCGTGGCAGCACGTCGTCATCTTCACGAAGCGGGCGCCGAAGAAGTGACGCCGCTCGCGGCGGTGCAAGGTTCACCCTGCACCGCCGCAAGCGTGCGTCACGGCCGCCGCAACACCGTGGCGCGCCCCGGTCCGTCGTCGTGGATCAGTTCGTCCCCTTCGAACGACACCTTCACCACCTCGGGGCCGCCGCCGGCGCGCGTGAGGTGGAGCACCCGCGTGCCGGTGAGCCGCGCCACCTCCCACGTCCCGACCCACTCGCGGCCGTCGGTCACGGCGTCGCGGAAGGTGGCGTCGGCGCGGTACTCGACCTCGCGGGTGTCGCCGCGCCAGGTGCCGACCAGCCGCTTCCCCATCTCGGCGGCGCGCTTCTCCGCGGCCGCGGGCGGGAGCTGGAAGGCGCCGGCCACGCGCCCCGGCAGCGCGGCGAGGGCGGCCTGCCGATCGGCGCGCAGGCGGGCGAGCCGCTGTTCGTTCCAGGCGCGGTCCTCGTCGGCGAACGCTTCGTCGCGCGCCCGCTGCTCCACCCGCTCCGCCTCGGCGCGCCGAAGGTACGCCCACGCGGCGGCGCCGCCGACGGCCAGGAGGATGAGCGCGCCGACGAGGGCGATGTGGCGGCGCGGCGGGGCGGGCACGGGGCGAACTCCGGGCACTACTCGATCTCCACCACCTCGCCGTCGGCGGCGCCGACCAGCCGGCGGATCGTGTCCGGGCCGTTCCGCTCCAGGCTCAGCCGGCGGACCGCCCCGTCGGCCGTCGCCGCCAGGATGGTGTCCCCGCCGGTCGGCGAGACCAGCCGCGGCGACGCCACCTTCCCGTCGAACGCGATGTCCATCGGCCGGGTCCACTCCACCGGCGCCCCGGACTCGACCACCGCCAGCGTGTTCGACGTGCCGTCCGAGACGTTCGACAGCCGCCGCCCCACCCGCGGGTCGAACAGCGCCCCGCCGCCGACGAACACCTTGAACGACGTCTTCCCGTCGTTCCCCGGCAGTGTGCCCTGGTAGACGGCCGGCATCTGCGCCAGCAGCGGCCGGTTCGCCGGGCTGTCCCACGGCTCGGTCAGCTTGAACTGCTTGTACAGCGCGTCCTGCTCGATGTACGGGAGGATCGCCACCCGCCAGCTCAGCAGCGCCTTGCCGTCCGGGCCGGTGATCGCCGCGGCCGGGAAGGCGCCCTTCCGGTCGTGGTAGTTGTGCATCGCCAGCAGCACCTGCTTCATCCCGTTGATGCCGCGGTCGGTGGCGGCGGCGGTCGGCCCGTCGCCCACCGGGCGGAAGTCGTCCGCCTTCGGCCCCCCGGCGACGACGCCGGCGCCGCCCTGGTTCATCTCCTGCCGCGGACCGGGGCGGATCGGCGGCGCCACCTGCCGGTTGCCGCTCTCCTCCGGGGCCGGCGGCGGCGGCGCCTCGGCGTCCTCCTTCTCCTTCATCTTCTTCTGGTACAGGAGGAACGCCAGCACCCCGAGCACCACGAGCAGCACGCCCAGGATGGCGAACCGCGCCGGCGAGTTCTTGTACCCGCCGGCCGCCTTCTTCTTCCCCTTCTTCCGCGGCCGGTCGTCGTCGTCGTCCTCGTCGTCGTCGTCGCGCGACCGGCGGCGGGGGCGGTCGTCGTCGTCGTCGCGGGCGGCGCGGGCCGGCGGGCCTTTCTTCTTCGGCGGCGCCGGCTCGTCCACGACCTCCTCGAAGCCGGCGTCGGCGTCGGGGACGGTGAACGGGGTCGAGCACTTGGGGCAGCGGACGGCCTGACCGGGGTTGAACCCGGCGGCCGACTTCAGCCCCGCCCCGCAGCTGGGACAGGTGGTTCGGGACACGGACACGGGGCGGCTCCGGCGAAGGGGGTGCGGGTCTTGGAACCAGTGTACCCGGCGGGCGCGCGGGTGCAACGGGGACCGGCGAGCCGACCGCCGCCCCCGCGCCTACTCTCTGCCACACCCTCCCCGCCGAACCCGAGCCGCGCCATGTCCGCCGCCCCGGCCCCGCACCAGCCGTTCGTGCCGCCCGACCAACACCCGCCCGAACTCACCTGGGCGCCCGTCGTCGTCGGCTCGCTCCTCGGCGTCGTCTTCGGCGCGTCGTCGCTCTACCTCGTCCTCAAGGTCGGCCTCACCGTGTCGGCGTCGATCCCCGTCGCGGTCATGGCCATCACCCTGTTCCGCGGCTTCTCGAAGGCGTTCGGCCTCCGCCGCGCCACCATCCTGGAGAACAACGTCGTCCAGACCGCCGGCAGTGCCGGCGAGAGCATCGCCTTCGGCGTCGGCCTCACCATGCCGGCGCTGCTCCTGCTCGGGTTCGACATCGACGTGGTGCGGGTGATGACCGTCGGCGTGCTCGGCGGGCTCCTCGGCATCCTCATGATGATCCCGCTGCGCCGCGCCTTCGTGGTGAAGCAGCACGGCACCCTGCTGTACCCCGAAGGCACCGCCTGCGCCGACGTGCTGATCGCCGGCGAGAAGGGCGGCGCGACGGCGCGGATGGTGTTCGTCGGCTTCGGCCTCGGCTTCGCGTACCAGTTCGTCCTCAAGGGGTGCAAGCTGCTCAAGGAGGAGGCCGAGCAGGCGCTGCACTTCACGACGGCGGCCGGGAAGAGCGTCGGCCTCAAGGCCGGCGCGCTGGGGATGGAGCTGAACGCGGCGCTGCTCGGCGTCGGCTACATCATCGGGCCGCGCATCTCGTGCGTCATGGTCGGCGGCGGCGTGCTCGCGTACCTCGTGCTCGTCCCCGCCATCGCCTACTTCGGCGAGGGCGTCGACCACCCCGTCGCCCCCGCCGTCAGCAAGATCGACGACGAGACGGGCAAGGACATGGGCCTGATCCGCAACATGAGCCCGAGCGACTTGCGGGACCACTACATCCTGTACATCGGCGCCGGGGCCGTGGCGGCGGGCGGCATCCTCAGCATGCTGAAGGCGATGCCGGTGATCCTCGGCTCGGTCGCCGCCGGGTTCCGCGACCTGCGCGCCGAGCGCGCCGCGGCGCGCGGCGGCACGGCGGCTGTGGTGCCGCGGACGGAGCGCGACCTGTCGATGCGCGTCGTGTTGTTCGGCAGCGGCGGCATGGTGCTGGCGCTGGCCGCGGCGCCGTCGCTGGGCCTCGGCTTCACCCCCGCCGGGCTCCTCGGCGCCGGCATGATCCTGCTGTTCGGCTTCCTGTTCGTCACCGTATCGAGCCGGCTGACCGGCGAGATCGGCTCGTCGTCCAACCCCATCAGCGGCATGACCGTGGCGACGCTGCTGTTGACGTGTCTGCTGCTGCTGGGGCTGGGCGAGGCGGGGGTTTTGCCGCTGGGGAAGGAGGCGAAGCTGCTAGCGCTCACGGTCGCCGCGGTGGTGTGCATCGCGTCGTCGAACGGCGGCACCACGGCGCAGGCGCTGAAGACCGGCTACCTCGTCGGGGCGACGCCGCGGGCACAGCAGTACGCCATCCTGATCGGCTCGCTCACGTCGGCGCTGGTGGTCGGCGTCACGCTGCTGCTCTTGAACCAGGCCGGCACCACGTACACGAAGAAGGGGCTGCCGCCGACGAGGATCGACGCGGGGGCGCTGACGGCGACCGACCACGTCCGCAGCGGCCCGTACGCGAAGGAGGACGCGGCGGAGTACAAGGTGCTGAACGTGGGCGAGAGCGAGGCGGGGGCGCCGGTGCCGCCGGGCCGCTACCTCGTCGCCGCCGACGGCAGCATCGCCTACCGCGCCGACCCGGCGGTGAACGGCAGCCTGAAGCAGGAGGACAACGGCGACGAGGTGAGCAACAAGTTCAGCGCCCCGAAGACGCGGCTGATGTCGCTGATCATCAACGGCATCCTCGACCAGAAGCTGCCGTGGGATTTGGTGCTGATCGGCGTGCTGATCGCGCTGACGCTGGAGCTGGCGGGGGTGCCGTCGCTGCCGTTCGCGGTGGGTGTGTACCTGCCGCTGGCGTCGTCGACGCCGATCTTCGTGGGCGGGGTGGTGCGGTGGCTGGTGGACCGGTGGCGGACGGCGCCGGACGAGGGCGACACGAGCCCGGGCGTGCTGCTGAGTTCGGGGTACATCGCGGGGGCGTCGATCGCGGCGCTGGCGGCGGCGTTCCTGGTGTTCGTCCCCGGCGCGGTGGCGGCGTTCGACCTGCGGTGGCTGGTGGACGGCGTGTCGCTGAACGGGACGGCGTGGGAGGAGAGCAACGTGCCGGGGGTGGCGGCGTTCGCGGCGCTGGCGGTGGTGCTGGTGTGGGTGGGGGCGAAGAGGTAGAGGACAGAGGACAGAGGACAGATAGAATGAAACCGGGTGGTTCGTGCTGTCTGTCCTCTGTCCTCTGTCCTCTGCTTCGCGTCACCGCCGCTGCGGCCCGCTCGGCCGCGCCATCACGTCCGCCGCCCGCCGCTGGAACTTCGACATCTGCTCCCGCAGGCCGGCGTCGCCGCGCTGCAGCAGGTCGATCTCGTGTTGAATTTCGGCGCTGAGCCGCTTCAGCTCGTTCTCCTGCCGGGCCAGGATCGCCCGCTCGCGGGCCATGCCGACCTCCATCTCGCGCATCTGCGTCTCCAGCCCCTCCTCGTCCTCGCGCAGCTGCCGCCGCTCCTCGTCGATCCGCCGCCGCTCCTGCGTCAGCTTGGAGTTCTCCTTCTCCAGCTCGTCGCCCCACTCCTCCAGCTCGGACCGCGACTTGGCGACCGGCGGCGGCGGGGCCAGCTCGCCGCGGTTGATCTTCTCCTCGACCTCGGCCAGCTGCAGCGCCAGCTCCTCGATCTGCGTGTCCTTCTCGGCCAGCGCCGCGTCGTACTCCTTCTCCTTGACGGTGAAGTCCTGCTCGGCGCCGCTGGCTTCCTGGAGGAGCTGCTTCATCTCGTCGAGCAGCGACCGCAGTTCGCGGTTCTCGCCGCGGAGGCGCTGGATTTCCGCGAGTGGGGAGTCGTCGAGCGGGACGCCGCCGCTGCGGCCGGTGGTGCCGCTGCCGCCGGACGGGCTCTCGGCCAGGCCGGCGAGGTGGCTGAGGGCGCCGGCGATGGCGCTGGCCGGGTCGGTCGCGGCTCCGCGGCCGGGAATCGGGGTGCGGCGGTTGACCGGCGCCTGGGGCGGCGGCGGGGCGGCTTGCCGGGCCTGCGGCACCGGGATGGAGCCGGACTTGCTGCCGGGCATGCGCAGCCGGGCGAGGAGGTCGGCGCCGCTGTTGCTCGACCACGACGCGGACGCGGTCGGGGCCGGCGGCAGGTCGGCGAGGTTGAAGTCGGGGGACGCCGCGGACGCGGCGATCGGCGGCGGGGTGGACGCCAGCAGCCGGCGGCGGAGCTCGGCCGCCGACAGCGACGGCTCCGCGGGGGTTTTGGGGTCGGCCATGAGCACGGAACTCCGGGGGCCGGCCGGGGGGGGGCCGAGCGGAACAGTCCTTCAGATGGAACCTCAACAACCGTAGTTTGCGGGGGGGGCAAGTCAAATCAAATCGGGGTGCCCGGCCCGCGCCAACCCCCCGAACCCGCACAACCGGCACGGACCTTCCGCCGCTCGCGGCGTTGCACGCGCTGCATCGCCGCAAGCGGCTCACCCACGGAGCAGCCGCAGCGACTCGACGATCGACGGGAACGCCACCTCGTCGGCGCCCACGTCGGCGGGGCGGTGCCACTCGATGCCCGCGACGCCGTCGAGCGGCCGGGCCGCGTCGGGGTCGAGGGCGCGGGCGGTGAACACCAGGTCGAGCACCGGGTAGGTCACGTCCTTGTAGTGGTAGCGGTTCGGGAACGACGTGAGGTACGCGACCGCTTCGACCTCCAGCCCGACCTCCTCGCGGACCTCGCGGCGGAGGGCGGCGTCGGCCGTCTCGCCGGGGTCGATGAAGCCGCCGGGGATGGCGAGCTTCCCCATCGCCGGGTCGCGGGCGCGGCGGATCAGGAGGGCGCGGCCGGCGGCGTCGAACACCCACGCGGCGGCGGCGACGGTGGGGTTGAAGTAGAGGACGAGGCCGCACGCGGCGCAGCGGAGGGGGACGGCGCCGGCGTTGTCGGCGGGGCGGGCGGCGGCGCAGCGCGGGCAGTAGCGGAACAGGTCGGCGGGGAGCATGGGGGGCTCGTCAGGCGGTCGCCCAGTCCTCGACCCGGCCGACCTCCCGGTGGACGTGCCACACCGGCTCGCTCCCCGGCAACCGACGGCCGAGTTCCTTCACCGCGGCCTCCGCCTCTTCCTCCAGGAGAAAGCGGAGTTGCGGCTGGTCCGGGGCGACCAGGGTGGACGCCCCCATCTCGACCATCGCCCGGCGGCAGTCGTCGGCGGTGACGGGGTCGCCCTTGCGCAGCGCGGGGAGCACCTGGTACGGCAGCATTCCGACCCCGTAGGCCTCGGGCACCGTCAGCCCGCTGGCGAGGGTGACGAGGTCGCGGTACGCGGCCCCCTCGGCGCGCTCGTAGGCCTGGAGGATGACCGCGGTCCGGTCCTCGTGCGACAGGTGGTCCCACTCGTCCCAGATCACGGTCGCGCGGATTAACCCCGTCGGGAACTCCTCCTCGTGGATCGTCGGCTGCCCCCACTCACGGCCGCCTCGCAGCTCGGCCGCTAGCTGCTCGGTGAGGTTGCCTCCGACCGGCCGAGTCTTCTCGTCGGCCCCGTGCTTCTTTCTGGGCATCGATCACCTCACAGGACGGGCGCGTGAACGAGGAACCACTCGGCGGCCTCGCGGACCTTCCTCACCTCGTAATGGTACGCGACGTTCTTGCGGTAGCGAAGCGTCTCCCGCCAGAGCGATTCGAACCGCTGGCCCCGGCGCCGGACGTTCCGGGCGAGCACGGGGGCGAACGGGTTCCCCCGCAGCCGTCGTTCGGCGACCAACAAGTCGGCCCAGGCGCGGACGTTGTGGCCGTCCCCACCCCGGGGCCACGGAATCCCCAGCGTTCGCCCGCGCTCGATCGCCGGACGGAGGTCGGTTGCCCAGCCCAGTGGGTGATCCTCGGCCAATCCCAGTAAGGTGAAGTAGGCGGCCTTGAGGATCATCTCGGCCGTGTAACCCCAGACGTAGATCGCCCCCGTTCCCCGGCCGCTGCTGGCCAGCGCCAGGCCGTCGTCGAACCGCCGGCGGGCGGCCGCACGGAACTCCTGGATGCTGTCGGGCCGGCAGCGGGCGAGCAGGGGCTTCGGCATGGCGATGTCCTACCAGACGCGGGGAGCGTCAGCGCACCGCCGGCGCCACGCGCTGCCACGCCGCCCACAGCTTCGCCGCCACCGTGCCCGCCTCGGACGCGAGCCGCGCCACCGCCCGCCGGTACGCCCGCCCCGCGCCCGCCGGCACGTCCTTCGCCGCGCACGACGCCGCCGCCGTCTTCAGGTGCTCCTTCGCCTCCGCGAACGCCGCCGCCTTCCCGCCCGGACCCGCCCGCAACAGCATTAGCACCGCCTCCGCCAGCGTCAGTACCAGCCGCGCCCCGTCGCCGAGCGTCGCCGGCTCCACCCGCGCGATCTGCGCCTCGGCGTCCTCCGCCTGCCCGCTCAGCGCCAGATCGACCGCCAGCCACGCGCGGAACTCGGCCAGGGGCTCCTCGGGGCCGCCGAGGCGCACGGCGGCGCGGCACACGTCCAGCGCCTTGTCGTCCTGGTCCCGCGCCCGGTACGCCGCCGCCAGCGGCCGCAGCATCCACGGCTCCAGCTCGTCGCGGTCGCGGTAGTCGGCGAGCCACGCCGCCGCCATCGCCGTGTGACCCGCCGCCGCCAGCGCCCCGCCGGCCCGCGCCCACGCCGAGTCGTCCGGCCGCAGCACCTCGCTGTACCGCTGCACCACGCCCTGCACCGGCTTCCCCGCCTCGGCCAGCGCCCACACGTACGCCAGCACCAGCTCCCGCCCCGCGTCCGGGTTCCGCGCCAGCAGCTCCGCCACGCGGTCGGCCACGTCGTCGAGCGACCCGGCCGCGGCGGCGCGCTCGGCCCACAACCCCGCCAGCGCCGGGTTCGCGTCTTCGAGGAACGCCAGGTCCTTCAGCTCGCTCGTGAGGCGGGCGCCCCAGCCTTCCGCGTCGAACGTCTGGATCGCCTCGCGGATGACGCCGCGGCCGGCGTCGGGGTCGGCGGCGAGCGCGTGGAACTGGCCGACGGCCGTGTCGGCGTCGCCCTGCCGGCCGGCCACCTGCACCGCCCGCAGCTTCACCACCGGGCCGTCGGCGTGCTCGCGCAGCGCGGCCAGCGTGCGCGCCGCGCCGGCCAGGTCGCTCGTCGCCAGCTGCTCGGTGATGAGGTTCAGCCCGGCCACCTCGAAGCTCGGGTCGAGGTCGAAGGCGCGGGCGAAGTCGGCGGCGGCGCCGCGGCGGTCGCCGAGGTTCCGCTTCGCCTCGCCGCGGTAGACGTGCGCCACCGGGTTGTGCGGCTCCAGCTTCACGTACTGCTCGCTCGCCTCCAGGCACTCGCGGTAGCGACCCGCGGCGTCGAACCAGCCGGCGAGCTGCCGCCAGCCCAGGACGAACGTCGGGTCTTCGGCGACCAGCGCGCGCATCTGCGCCACGGCCCGGCCGCGGTCGCCGCGCTTCGCCTCCACCCAGGCGGCGCGGGCGCGCAGCTCGCGCGGCGGCGGGTCGCCCAGCTCCGGGTTCGTACACACCGCCAGCGCCTCGTCGAACCGCTCCGCCGCGGCCAGCTGCTCGGCCTTGCTGTCGTGCCCGGGAACGAACCGCGGGTAGGCTTTGATCACGGCGTCGGCGGCGCGGATGCGGTCGCCGGGGTCGGCGGTCTGGCCGTCGGGCGAATCGACCCAGAAGATCGGCGCCCACGGGTGGAACGGGCCGCCGTTCTGCCACGACTCGCGCAGGATGCGGAACGCCCGCTCCTCCCAGCCGGCGGCGCGCATCTCGGTCAGCCCCGCCTGGATCGGGTACGGCGACTGCCCCGGCCCCTCGCACACCTCCGCGAACGCCCGCGCCGCCGCCTCCGGGTCGCCCGTCTTCGCCGCGAGCTGAATCTGCTTCACCGCCACCTCGGGGCCGGCGAGGTGCTCCTGCAGCACGGCCAGCACCTGCCGCGCCTCGCGGTACTCCTCGTCGGCGAGATGCGCGTCGAACAGGATGGCGGCGGCGGGCGAGTAAGCCGCCGCGGTGGAGAGGGCGTCGCGCAGGTCGGCCTTACCGCCGTCGCGGTCGCCGGTCTGCAGCTTCGCCTCGCCGCGCAGCGTCATCGACACGGGGTGGCCGGGCTGCAGCTTCACCAGCTCGGTCGCGGCTTCGAGGTAGCTGTCGGCGCGGCCGATCTCGTTGAACCAGTCGGCGAGCTGGTGCCAGCCCCACACGTACTTCGGGTCCACGGCCACGAGCGCCTGCATCGGCGGGATGGCGGCGCCGTAGTTGCCGCGCTTCGCCTCCACCCACGCGGCGCGGCCCTGCAGCACGAACGGCAGGTCGGCCACCAGCGCCGGCGGCTGCGCGGCGGCAAGCGCGTCGTCGTAGCGACCCATGTCGGCGAGGCGCTCGGCGCGCAGGTCGTGCGCCTCGACGTTGCGCGGGTCGAGCGCCGTCACCTTGTCGAGCGCGGACAGCACCTCCTCGTTGTGCCGCGGGTGCGTCAGCACGCGGACGAGGCGGAGCCAGACGCGCGGGTCGCCGGGGCGCTCCTTCGCCAGTTCGCGGGCGGTCTCGGCGGCCTCCTCCGGCACCTCCAGCCGGTCGGCCCACAGCTGAATCGCGTGCCACGCCCAGTCGTAGCCGGGCTCGTGGCGAACCGCCAACATCGCGCGGTCGAGCGCCTCGCGGCTCTCGCCGGCCTCCCACAGCCACTCGGCGAGGAAGCCGTGCGCCAGCGGGTCGGTCGGCGACCGCTGCACGTTCCGCCGCAGCACCCGGATCGCCTCGATGTTGTCGTCCGCGTCGTCGAGCGCTTCCGCCAGTTCCCGCGCCGCCGGCGACCAGCCGGGGACGGTGGCGACGGCCTGCCGCAGGGCGTCGAGCCGGCCGTCGGCGTTCCCCATGGCGTGACACACCTGGGCGCGGTCGAACCACAGCTTGCCGAGGAGCGGGAACCGGGCCGTCGCCTCGCGGGCCAGCGCGTTGGCCTCTTCGAGGCGGTTCAGCCCGGCCATCTGCTGAACGACCGCGGACCACGCCTGCCACAGGTCCGGCCGGGCGTCGAGGAGGTCTTCGAGCGTTTCGAGCAGGTCGGTGTGGTCCTCGGGGTCGCGGAGCGCCTGGTGGCACTGCGACACGTAGGCGACCAGCCCCTCCCCCGTGTGCGGCTGGCGGCGGAGCTCGGCGAGGACGAAGTCGAGGGCGTCGCGGCGGGCGTCGCGGCCGCGGGCGCCGCCGACGAGCTCGGCGATCAGCGGCTCCTGGTCGATGTTCCGGCGCAGCCCCTCGCGGAGGGCGTCGGCCGCGTCGTCGGGCCGGTCGGCGCGGCGGTGGACCTGCGCGAGGACGCCGTAGAACCACGGGTGGCCGGGCTCGGCGTCGGCCGACTGCTCCACGGCGGCGAGGGCGTCGGCGTGGCGCTTGCGGTCGGAGAAGATGAGCGCCCGCTGCCGCAGCGCCCAGGCGTCGGCCGGGCAGTCGGCGAGCATGTCGGTCAGGACGGCGTCGGCGTCGGCGTCCGGGTCGCCGGACAGGAACTCGGCGCGGAGCTTGAGCAGCGGGTGGCAGTGGGGGAAGCGCTGCGTCGCCTGCGCCAGGTGGGTGCGCGCCGCGGCGCGGCCGTCGGCCTCGGCGAGGACGGCGGTGGCGGCGCGGTGCGCTTCGACGGACAGCGGCTCGAACTTCAGCACTTCGAGGGCGTGCGCCCCGGCGGTGGCGAGGTCGGGCTTGAGGCGGGCGACGCGGCCGGCGGCGCGGTGCCACGCGGCGGGCGGGGTGTGGGCGCGGGCGGCGGCGAGGTCGGCGTCGGCGTCGGGGACGCGGTCGGCGGCGGCGTGGCACTCGGCGCGGAACAGCAGCAGCTCGGCGCGGGCGCGCTCGGCGACGCTGGGAGGGCGGGACGCGGAACTTGAGGGTGGGTTCGCGTGGTCAACCCCTCCCCCAGCCCCTCCCCCAAGGGGGGAGGGGTGCCCGCGCAACACCGCCTCCGGTGACACCGCGGACGTTGAAGTGGCGCCCGGCAAGGCGGGCGCGCCGTCCCCCCCCTTCCCTCTTAGGGAAGGGGGGCCGGGGGGGTTAGGTGCGTCCGACGGTCGTTCACCCGGAACGAGGGCGGACGTGGCAACCCCTCCCCCAGCCCCTCCCCCAAGGGGGGAGG
>Ga0105046_10006295_pt1 | contig 18725 bp, 12 predicted proteins | sample MAT03_FD_78385 | JGI IMG/M metagenome (GOLD analysis project Ga0105046, IMG submission 78385) | Freshwater microbial communities from Lake Fryxell liftoff mats and glacier meltwater in Antarctica - MAT-03 (megahit assembly) | ecosystem: Environmental > Aquatic > Freshwater > Ice > Liftoff... | reverse complement strand
GCTTCTGTTTCTGTTTCTGCGGTTTCGGTCATGAGCGGTTGCCATTGGCTAAACACACCCGTGATCTGGTTTGCCTGCTTCACGCTCGACACGTTGAAGTTCGATTGCTTGCGGTAAGAACCTTTGAACTTCTTAAAGCGAACAATTGAAATTTTAGGTGCGCGGAACTTGCCGGTGTTCTTGTCCAGTTCTTGGAACAGGAACATGATGGTGGCCCAAGTGCCCTTCGTAAGCACTTCTTTGGCCAATTGTTTACGGACCAAGACACCCTGGTCTTCGTAATCGTACGTTAGTTCTTCAAGCGTTTCTGCCATCGTGAATCCTTTTCGGGGACCCAGGTTTACGTCAGGAGCCGGTCGCCGACAAGGTCATCAAGCTTAACAGCAACGATTTACGGTCAGATTCCGCCAATCGGACGAATTCGATGCCCATGCCGCCCGTGCTTTGGTCTTGGCTGGTGCGAACCACGCGCGCGGTTGCTTTTATTCTTTGGCCGCCAGGCAGGGCAATATCCACGTTCACAATCTCGCCCTCTTCCAGCAACAGATCAGACTTCAGAAAGGCGCCGCCTTCGGAAAGGTCGCCCGAGCTAAATTGAAGGCGCCCCGCCACTTTGGGGCCATCCACCGCGGAAACGCTAATGCTTAGCTCCGCGTTGCGACGAGTGTGTTTTCTTTGGTCCTTGCGGCCTAGCGGGGCTTTCACTTGAGAACTTCTACCAATGCAGATGCCCTGGTTTCTAGCGATAATCGTACGGATTCACCGCCAATTTGCACCACGCGACGGTTCCGCCAAACCACATCCAGGGAAACAGGGATGATGGAGGCTGTGCTTACAAGTTTGTTCAGCACGTCAGCTGGGATCGTGACCTGGCCTTCGGAGCCGACGGGGCAAGCCGCCCACGTGGTTGCCCCAAAAGGCCTCAATTCCACGTAGGAACCTTTGGCTCCCGATACATTCAGATGGAGATCGGTTCTCGCTGAAAACTTGGCGCCGCTTCCCACCAGAGTTCCGTCGGGCGCTAGAACCTTTGGCAGCACCGGCAGTTGCAAAACAACATCACTGCCTGAATCAGGCTTCAACGTGAGGCTTTGGGGCAATTCAAGAAGGTCCTCAGGCCCCGCTTCTGCCACAACCCCGGTTACCACAGACGCTAAATCAGGGTAGACGCGTGGCACTGGCCGAAGCGCTGACGTTGGCCCAAGTTCAATTTGGAACCGGGACAACCCTTCAAGTTCGACAGCGCCGTGCGCCTCTCGCAAGATGCGGATGGTTTCATCAACCTCGCGAAGGGCACATTTGGTGTCCGGACCCGCTACCATTAACGGATCGACGGCTCCCGCGACTTGATCGGCATCAATACCTATCACCCGCGCTTTGAAAGCCACCAACGATGCCGATGGCAAGCCACCCGAAGGTGCGTCCAGCCGCAGCACCAACTCTGAGGTTTTCTGCCCCCCCTCGCTGCTTTCGCTTTCGTAGGGATCAGTACCGCTGCCGCTTGGGGCTGTTCGGCCGAAGCCATCACACGCGGCCGTCCCACCCGCGGCAAGCAGGGTGAGGAATATACGAGCGAGAGGGCCAAAAGGTCTCATTGTGGGTAAATGTAAGCTGTAGCTTAGTCCAAAAGCCGAAGAAGCGCGAACCTTGCTTCGAAGATCTACACTATACCGGCGTGTCGAAAGGTCCGCTACGGTCGATTCTTAAGGAAAAGCAGGTCCCCGTTGCCGCACTTGCCTGGTAAAAATGCGATTCCACACATGGGTGGCCCTGGCCGCCCCACATCTGAGGCGCAATGTCCCGAATTGATCCGAACGAGGTTAGGCAAATTGCAGCGTTGGCACGGCTGGCCCTTAGCGAGGCGGAAGTGGCAAAGCTGACTCAAGAGTTAGACGGCATCCTGGGGTACATCGCCGCCGTGCAAGCCGTGGACACCACCGGGGTTGAACCGTTGACACATGCGGTTGGTTTTGGTTGCCCTCTGCGGCCCGACGATGTTTTGCCCTCGTTCGCAATCGACGAGGCGCTCGCCAATGCGCCGAGGCGTCACGAGCGCTTTTTCGAAGTGCCACGGATCGTACCTGTCTCGGGCTCAGGGACAGGGGGGGCGTAATGGCAAACGATTCTTCTGTGATGCAATTGCTGCACGGGCAATCCGTGGTTGCACAAGCACACGCCGTACGCAGTGGAGTTGTGACCGCACGTGATCTTGTTGAAGGGTACTTGGATCGCGTGGCTCTGATTGACGAAAAGCTTGGCAGCTATTTGTTGGTTGATGCACCCGGCGCACGATTGGCTGCTGACAAAGTGGATGCACAAGTGGCAGCCGGCAGAGATCCGGGACCCTTGGCGGGAGTGCCTATCGGAATCAAGGACATTTTCTGCACCAAAGGTGTGGAGACCACGGCAGGTTCAAAAATCTTAAAAGGGTTTGTTCCGCCGTATGAAAGCACTGTGACTTTGCGCTTGGCAGCTGCCGGCGCGGTGTCTCTTGGCAAGCTCAATATGGATGAGTTTGCGATGGGCTCATCGAACGAAAACAGTGCGTTCAAACCAGTGCGCAACCCTTGGGACACATCGCGTGTTCCTGGCGGATCGTCAGGTGGCTCTGCAGCTGCGGTTGCAGCAAACCTATGTGCCGCAAGTTTGGGCACGGACACAGGTGGTTCCATTCGGCAACCCGCTGCGTTCTGTGGAATCACGGGTCTTAAGCCCACCTACGGACGGGTTTCGCGTTTCGGCGTGATTGCCTTTGCCTCATCGTTGGATCACCCAGGCCCCTTCGGACGATCCGTGCAAGACGTAGCCGCAATGATGGAGATCATGGCAGGCAACGACCCCAAGGATGGCACTTCCGTGACATCACCTGTGGGGCGCTACCTGCAGGCATGTGCAGGTGGTATGGCAGGGCTGCGCGTGGGGATGCCTGCCGAATATTTTCAAGCGGGCATGGATCCTGCGGTCGAAGCGGCTGTGCGCGGAGGAATCGAAACGCTGGCTGCCCAGGGCGCAAAAGTGGTTCCCGTGACGTTGCCCCACACCGCGTATGCGGTGCCCACATATTACTTGGTTTGCACTGCGGAAGCTTCGTCGAACCTTGCTCGTTATGACGGTGTGAAATACGGCCACCGCACCGAAAACGCAGCTTCCTTGGAAGAGCTTTACAGCCGTACCCGTGGAGAAGGTTTTGGCCCCGAACCCAAACGCCGCATTGTTTTGGGGACCTACGTGCTGCGTTCCGGTTACTACGACGCCTACTATGCCAAAGCACAAAGGGTCCGCCGTTTGATCGCGGAGGATTTTGCCAAGGCGTTTACACAATGTGATCTTTTGGCAACGCCAACAACACCAATGACGGCGTTCAAACTTGGCGAGAAAACTGAAGATCCATTGCAGATGTATCTTGCCGACATTTATACCGTTGCCCCTGCTTTGGCAGGTGTTCCAGCATTGGCATTGCCTTGTGGATTCTCTGCCGAGGGCCTCCCAATAGGCATGCAGTTGATTGGCCCAACCTTGGGCGAAGAGACGCTGTTTCGCGCTGCAGGCGCTTACCAACGCGCCACGGATTGGCACACGCGCCGCCCTCCTTCCCTCGCGTAGCGAAGATGCGCCCAACCATTTCTTTCGTGATCTGAAACGAGTCGCCCATGTCTACGAGCCATCTAGAAAAATACGAACCCGTGATTGGTCTTGAGGTTCACGTGCAGCTGGCCACGCAAACAAAGATTTTTGCGTCGTCTTCTGCCCAGTTCGGCCTCGCGCCCAACGGTGCCACCGATCCTGTGGTGCTGGGGTTGCCCGGAAGCTTGCCGGTGTTGAACAAGACTGCCGTTCAGATGGCTGTGCGCTTGGGCTTGGCGGTGGGTGGACACATCCGACCCGTGAGCCGCTTTTCGCGCAAACACTACTTTTACCCAGATTCTCCGAAGGGGTATCAGATATCTCAGTTCGATGAACCTTATTGCGAAGGTGGCGTCGTACGGTTTCGCTTCAATGGCGTTAATCACAGTGTGCCGTTGACCCGCATTCACATGGAGGAAGACGCTGGCAAAAACATCCACGGTGATGGTGGCGTGAGCTGGGTGGATTTCAACCGCGCGGGTGTGCCTTTGTGTGAGGTGGTTAGTGAACCCGCGTTGAGATCATCTGATGAAGCGGCCGAATATTTGCGTGCTTTACGCATGTTGATTCGGTATTTGGGTATCAGCGACGGCAACATGGAAGAAGGATCCATGCGCTGTGACGCCAACGTTTCGATTCGTCTGCGGGGCGCCACGAAGTTGGGCACGCGCGCCGAACTCAAGAACATCAACAGTTTCAAGAACGTCAAAGAGGCCATCGATAACGAAATTCGCCGCCAAGCGGGAATCTTGGATCGCGGCGAAGTGGTGGTTCAAGAAACCCGTTTGTGGGATGCAGAAAAGGGCCGTTCGCAATCAATGCGCTCGAAGGAAGAAGCGCACGACTACCGTTACTTCCCAGAACCCGATCTGCCACCGCTGCATGTCGACGAAGCCTGGCGAACGGCCGCCTTGGCTAGCCTGCCTGAACTGCCAGAACAGCGGTTCGCCCGTTACACAACTGAACTTGGCCTTTCTCCACAAGATGCGGGCGTTCTGATCAACGAGCGTGAGATCAGTGACTACTTTGACGCCGTTATCGGCAAGTCACCTGCGCAAGGTGTGGGAAAAAAAGCCGCCAACTGGGTGGTGAATGAAGTGTTGGCGCGCGTTGCAGATCCACGTGCCTTGGGTGAACCCGAGTTGCCCGTGCCTCCTGACGCTTTGTCTGAGTTAATGGGCCTGATTGAAAGCGGAACACTTTCGGGCAAGTTGGCCAAAGAAGTGTTTGGTCGCATGTGGACCGAATCGCGCCGTGCGGGTGATATTGTTGCCAAAGAATCGGTAGCACAAGTTTCAGATGAATCGGTGATCGAAGCCGCTTGCAAACAAGCGATCGAAGCCAATCCGAAAGAAGCGGAACGTTACCGCGCAGGCGACAAGAAACTTGTGGGCTTCTTCGTGGGGCAAGTTATGAAGATGACTGACGGTAAGGCCAATCCGAAATCTGTAAACCAGATCTTGGCAAAACTTCTTTCGTAAGGGCTTAGCCCAGCAAGGTTTCCGTTTGCGTCTTGATCTTCACTGTCATTCAAAGCATTCCGATGGCACCGATACGGTTGCTGATGTTGTGCGCCAAGCGAAGACGTTTGGCGTCGAACTGTTCTGCTTAACCGACCACGACACTATGTTGGGTGCGGCTGAAGTGGCGATGCTGTTGCCTGAGGTTCAGGTGTTGCGTGGGCTTGAACTTTCAACCCATGGCCATGGGCGCACGGTTCATTTGTTGATTTACGGTGTCCCAGACACGGCGGCTGCGCTTGCGTTCGAGAACCAGTTGGCAGATCTTCGAGCACGACGACGGGAACGAATACACGCGATCTGCGAGCGGCTCACCCAATGGAACATTCATTTGGACGCTGCGGCGATCGTTGCAAAAGCCGGTCACGGCACAGCGGGCCGTCCGCACGTGGCCGCGGCGTTGGTGGCTGCGGGCGTGTGCAAGACAGTTCGTGAAGCCTTTGATCGCTTCTTGAACGATCGCGGGCCCGCCATGATTCCCTCTCCTCGGCTGAGCGTTGAAGACGGCATCGCGATGGCCACCAGCACGGGCGCGAAAGTGTCTTTGGCACACCCCCATTTGTTGGGCCCGCCGGAACTCGTCAAAGCCTGCTGCAAATCATGGAAGCCGCTGGGGCTGGGAGGAATAGAAGCCGAATACGGTATGTATGGGCAACGCCAGCGCATTACTTTTTCAGCGATAGCCGATGAAGTGGGCTTGGTGGTAACGGCAGGCTCCGATTACCACGGAACGTCTGTGGTTCCCGACGTTCCTCACCCTGGTGTGATCTTGGATGAGTCCCGTGCTCTTCCTTTGCGGGAATGGTTGTTGTCCTAGCCAATCGTTAGTGCTTCTCGAAAGCACCAATGTCAGGTTTGGCGTCGCGCGTCTTTGCGTCGAAATCGTAGATGGGCGCTCCTGTCGGGGTACCCTTGTCAATCGCGGCCGAACCATCTTCAAGATGAAGATCCAATGGCCACTTGATGAACTTTGGCTCGCCTAGAATGTTGTTGCGGCGAAGCGAAAGGCCACTGTTCTTGTTGAAGTCGCTAAATGAAAGCAGGTCTTTGCCGTTCGCAAGGAACACCGGCAGTTCTCGATCCTTGTCGAACAAATTCGCTTCGATCAACAATAGGTGAGACTTGGCGTCCCGTTCTTCCATCAACGTTCCGTCGCAAACGCTGTGGCTAAAGATGTTGTTGCGTACACTTCCGGCAGTTCCGAATTGCGTACCAGAACGTGAACTCACCGCCAATGTTGCTCCCACACAGTCGTCATCATTGCCGTGTGCTGTGTCTATCGTATTCGAATGTAGATCTATCGACCGGCGCGTTTGCCCCATGACGATGCTGACGCCCACAGGCGCAACAACCTGCGTGTTGTTGTGGCAAACGGCACCAAAAATGATGTTGTTGTCTATGCGAGATCCGCTGTCGACGGATACGACACCTGTGCTTCCGGTGACGCCGCAGCCACCTTGAACTAGGTTCGTCTCGACGCGCGCCGTACCCCCATCAAGCCAAATCCCGACTGTGCGTTTGGCTCGTCCAGCATCAACCAAGCTGTTGCCAGAAATGCGCGCACAAGCGCCGCCTTCGCAATGAATTGCGGTTGAAAGTTCAGTGTTGGTGTTCCCGCTCGCACGGATTTGGGCGTTGCGCAGGATCTGGCAGCCGCCAACCTTCGCGCTTTGATCAACACATCGGATGCCCGATACGTTCTTTGCGAGGTTTGCATTTGCACTTACAAAGAGATTCCCCTCAATGCGTGGTTGGCAATCGCCTTCACTACGCACTGCAGCCACTTCTGTGTCAGACCCACCAGCAAACGCACTGATACTTTGGTTGCTGACCAACCATGGCTTTGCCCCTTGGCAGCCTGCGAACCATGCCCCAGCCGTTACGGCAGCACCGCCAGCAGCACGTGCCACGTTGCCGCTGACAATGGTGTTTGGCGAGCTGCCTAGAATCTTAATGGCCGCGCTGTCTTTTCCAGGGCCTGCACATAAGCCGTTGTTCTGCACCAATGCCCCTGTAGCTGCTTCAAGCAGCACAGCAAGTGTTTCGCCCCCTTTGTTTTCAGTGAGCCCTGCAGACAAGGCAGGGCCTTCACTCGTGCACGCGGCCTTGCAACGACCCTTGTCGTCAAAAGCACCGCAGTTGTCGAGAATGCCAGCGAGTGATTCCTTCACTCTTACAGCGATGGCGGCAATGCTGCCTTCACCCGCGTGAATGTCGCTGCGGGCCACCAAAGCTTCGGCCTTGGCGCTAATGTCAACACCGATGGTGACGTCCATCCCTCGGAGCGGCTGGACAACCACGTTCGTGACCGTAGCTCCCTTGGAGCCTCGAATTGTAATGGCTGACGAGATCTTCCCGCCTACGGTCCGTTCAATCACAAATCCCGACAGTGAAGTTGGCTTGGTGATCGCCTCAGAAAACAAGATGCCCTCTGGTGTACGAACAACCAACATCGGGGCGTTCCGTGGCACGACGGCGCCGCTGGCAATAGGGCACAAGGTCCAGTTCGTTGATTCGTATCCGCCGGTTACGGAAATACCGTTTTTCATGGACAATGTTCGCGCGTCACCTTCTGTGAATCGAACGACTTGGTTTGGCCCCTGATCCATGCAGGTGGAACTTGCTGCAACACAAACAAGTTGCGGCCGCGTGGCATCGGCTGCCGCAAAATCGACTGCCGCTTGTATGGTTCTGAAGGGGAGCTTGGCGGTGCCGTCAGCCTTGGCGTCGATACCAAATCCAGTGACGTGAACGCACTTGTTGCAATCTTCATCTACCAATCCGTCGCAGTCTTCGTCGCCGTTGCCGCATTCGTCGCTATCGCTCGGCGCTGTTTTGGGCAAGCAGATCGCGACCGTTTTGTTAACCGCGCAGGCTTTCGTACTGGTTGCGCAGACGCCAAGTCCGCATTGCAGATCGGGTACATCGTCTGTTTTGCCATTGCAATCGTCGTCTTCGTTGTTGCAGCTTTCACCTAGCGGAAGCTGTTGGCCTTGGCATTCAGTCCACACGCCGCTGGTACATGCCGCTACACCCGTTTTGCAGATACCTTTGCCGCTGGTTCCGCCGGGGCCTTCGTAACAACTTCGTGGTGTGACAACTTCGCTGCGAATCTTTGCATCATTGTCATCGCAATCAAGACCCGCGCATCCAGCGCCTATCCCAAATCCGTCGCGGTCTTTGTCTTGGCAATTGGGGCAGTTAACCTGGCAGCCACCGTTCGCACATACCCATGATCCGCAAACGGCTTTGCCGAAGTTTGCTTCGCAGATGGTTGGGCTGCACATGCTGGGGCCACCGTCGCCCGCAAGCGCGTCGGGTACCAAAGGGGCGGCGTCGCGTTCAACAATCGGCAAGCCACCATCGTCGAAGGTCACTTCCGCGGCATCATCCTGGTCATCGCCAGCATCTTCCGGAATGTCTGGGCCAGCGGCGCCTAGATAAAATGGGTTGGGCTCGTCGCAGCCAACCAACATCAACGAGAAAACTGCGCCAAAAACTGCGAAGGAAAAGCACTTCGAAATGCACTTCATAGATTGCGCCTCCAAGCTAAGAGTCGCTAAGCGTTGCGACCAATCTGAAAGTCTACCAGGCTCGGGCATCGATTTGGCGCGGCAAACGGTGTAGCATCGAAGAATGATGTTCAGTGTGCGGCTGCTTGTGTTCATGTGTGCTGCCGTGGGTGCCATCGCACCTGCGTTTGCTCAGCAAGCCACGAATGTTCAGCGCGTAGCGGTTGTCCGCCTTGCATTCCGAGGGGATGTTCCTGAGGGACACAAAGCCGCTTTTGCTTCGCGTTTGGTCGAAGGTCTAGCCGTGGCGGCTTTTCAGGTTTTTTCTGGGCCTTCTGTGGATCGCAAACTTTCGGCCACAGGCAAGCTAGATAAATGCGAAGACAGTGATTGTTACCCCAAGGTCGCGGATGCTTTGGAGGTTGGCTATTTGGTGGTGGGGACCATTGTAGAATCAAACAAGAACTACGAGATCTCACTTGAGATCATCAATGGCCGCACGGGCGCAACCATAGGAAACAGCCGCGAACGTTGCGAAACCTGCGGGATGGCCGAGGCCGCCGAAAAAGTTGGACTGGCCGCTTCAGCCTTGCGCACGAGGCTTGAAGCATTGTCACGAACCCCTAGCCGCGTGGTGCTGCGCAGCCGTCCCAGCGGCGCGGTGGCCACCGTTGATGGGAAGGTTGCTGGTACCACGCCAACCGATCTGGAACTGCCAGGCGGCGTTCATCAACTAACTTTGCAAATCGAAGGGTACAACAGAGTTGAACGCAGTTTTACTGTGGTCAGCGGCGTTGATGAAACCTTAAATCTTGAAATGTTAAAGCCTCCCAGCCAGTTCAATTACCGGGCTTGGGGATGGACTGCGATTGCAGGAGGCGCTGTGTTGATGGCGGCCGCTATCTATGCCGGAGCTGTTGATGGCAAACTCCTTTCGTGCAGCGAAAGCGAGCGCGACAAAAATGGTCTTTGCCCAACCATTCGCGATACCGATGCACTCGCCCTCGGCCTCATGGGCGTGGGCATGGCCTCGGCAACGATGGGTGGTGTGTGGCTGTGGATTGCCAGCCAACAGGCCCCAGCCGACGACGCGCCAAAAGCACAGGCGAACCGTGTGGTTGGTGTTGGTTTTCGGGGCAGTTTCTAGAACAGTTACTGCGCGAGTTTGGCTTTCACGCGATCAAGGCGCGCCGCGATTTGAGCGTTCTTGTTGCCTGAAAGAGTTACGGCGGCTTCATAGGCGCTTTTCGCTTCTGCGAAACGCAACAGCTTGAAGTAAGCGTCGCCCAAGATGATTTGGGGCTTTGGCGATTTCGGAGACAGCTTGGTCGCCCGACGTGCCAGGTCTAAAGAAGAGGTATAGTTCGCTCGTTCGAAGGACACTTCAGCCAGGCCGGCCACGGCATCGCCGCTGAGCGGATCTGCACGCAACCCTTTGTTGAAGGCGGCTTCGGCCGCAGCCAGATCACCCTGCGCCATGGCAGCTTGAGCTGTCTTCACAGCCATTTGCGCTCCAGCGATGTCGCGGGGGCCATCGTCTTTTTCTTCGTTCGCTGCGATTGTCTTGGGCTTGCGCGTTCCTTTTGCCTTTGCTTCTTTAGGCTCAACAACGGCGGCTTGAGCTTCAGGCTCAGGCGTTGGCGGCGGTATTTCAAGGTTAGATCTTGATTGCGCTTCTAGATCCTTCGGATCGACCATCAACACCAATTGGTACAGCGATCGCGCTTGCCGGTGGTAGCCTCTGTCCCAAGCACCGGCGCCTTGTTGCCTGAGCGCATCGGCCAAACGCGCAGTGACTTGCCCTTCCTTATCGAGATCAACGGTTTGCTTAAGTGCAAGGCGCGCTTCGGAATAGTGTCCGGCTTTTGCTGCAAGAAAACCTGCCGCTGCTGCTTGTCGTAGTTCGTCGCGCGGGGGCGCTGTGGGTGCCGGTTGTTGTGCTGTGGGCTTGCTTGGTCGCTTGACGATGGCTTGTCGCTCTGCGGCTGTAAGTTCTGCTTTGCGAGCCAGGTCAGCGTCGTCAGGTCGAAACTGCAGCGCTTCTTTGAACTTCACAATCGCCAGGTCGCGCAATCCTGCGTCGAGCAACTCGTCCCCCGTTGCTGCCAACGCCGAGGCGTAAGCCTTGCGCAGACTTTGAGCACCGAGAGAGGTTCGCTCTAATTCGGCTGCGGCCGTTTCAGCCGCGGCGATGTAGTGCAAGGCCGAGTCGTTTGCGGGTTCAACGAAGTGCTGCGCGCGCCCGGCTTTATCTGCCTTTTCCAACAGGCCAGCGACGGCTTCCACTTCTTCTGTGTTGGTGGCGGGAACCGTGACGATCTTAATGATACTTTTGGGTGCCCGGATAACACCGAAATATAGAGCGATAGCCACGGCCACCAAAGCAACACCTACGGCTGCCAAAACGACGCCCCGACGTTGGCGCGCGCGCCCCGGCATGCGTGCCACCAAACGGGCCCGCCACTCATCATCCACAGTGGGAAGTGGAAGGGCCTCGTCCCATTCCGTGGTGAAGGAGCCTTCAATCTGCGCTTCACACAACAGGGCTTCGACCACTTTCATTTGCTGTGGGCGCGCACCGGGATCTTTCGAAAGCATCTGCAAGATCAGCTGCTCAAGCTTCGGTGGCAGATCAGCTACCAGCTCGCTAGGCGGCCGTGGTTGTTCACCCACTTGGCGGCGCAAAACGGCAACGGCGTCGTTTCCTTCAAAGGGAACTTGGCCCGTCAGCATTTCGTAGGCCATAACGCCCAAGCTGTAAACGTCGCTGCGGTGATCGAACCCGGCACCCGTGGCACGTTCAGGAGGAATGTATTCTGGGGTCCCGGCGATTTTTTCTTCCTTGCCGCCGTGGTCCAGCAATCCAGCAATACCGAAGTCCACCACCTTCACTGCATCTGCGTGTTCCTTATCAGAAAGCAACATCACATTGTCGGGTTTCACATCTAGGTGAATGATCCCTTTTTCATGGGCGGCGCCCAGGGCTTTGCACACCTGACGCAAGATGCCCACGGTGCGGGCTGGGGATAGCTTTCGTTCTGTATCAAGCACTTGCGCCAACGACTGGCCATGCAAGTACTCCATAACGAAGAACACTTGGCCATCGGGAAGCGAACCGAAATCGGTGACGTCGCAGATGAAGGGGCTGCCAATTTTTGAGGCCGCGCGCGCCTCTTGTCGAAACCGTTCAACGGCCTCAGGTACCTGGGCTATTTCGGGCAACAACGTCTTTAGGGCGACCCGCTTTTCCAGATCGATATGCTCTGCGGCATAGATGGCACCCATGGCGCCTTCTCCCAAGCGCGACAGCACTCGGTAGCGGGTTCCTGGAATCACGTCACCAGGGGATAAGTGGGCCGTCATGGGGGAAGCTTGCCTCTTGTTTACTACTGTACACCACGCTACCGGCTGTGTGGCTAGCTTCGCGTTTGCGTGCGTGTGGGCCGGGGACTTTGGGCAAAGAAAAAGCCCGACTCCATTTAAAGAGCCGGGCCTATCTTCCCTTTTGCTGACCGGCTTAGAAACAAGCCGGGAAGGGGACCAACAATTAGACTATACTAGCAGCGTCGGCAGCGGCATCAACGCCGGCGTCAACTGCTGGCTTTGCAACGTCAGCGCCTGAATCAGTGGCTGGTGCAACATCAAGCTTTGGAGCGACGTCAAGGGATCCGCCTCCATCCTTGACTGGGGTAACAGCGCCGTCAACGGCAGCTGCGGCGTCAGTGGTGGTGGTGGTTTCGTCGTCATCACAACCAACGAGGGCCAAAGGCATTGCAAGAGCGGCGCTTAGGCCAAGAACTTTGAACACAGTGTTAAGGCGCATTTCTATCGGTCTCCTTTAAAACAGAACAGCAAAAGTCTCGTGAAAAGTCGCGAGGAAGCTACAAGGCAAAAGAGGGATTGTCCACAGTTTTTTTCAGCCTTTTTGGACAATTTGGACTACAGATGTTTCCAGTGTTAACAGCCGTGCAACCCATTGTTTCTTAAAGGAATCTTTGTGTTTCCATGCGCGCGAGCCAGGCTCAAAACGAAATTAGGCATGACATATTGGAGCAATTCCACTTCGAATGCGGGTGTCCAATCTGTTGATTTCAGTTCTGTGACGATTGGGTGAAATCTCCCTGGGGCCGTGTCGAAGGGCATCGTCAATTGGGCTTCTTGGAAACCGAAAAAGCGATGAGCCAGAGGGTAGCCTGCTTTGTAGATTGCTTCTTTCGCGGAAAACGCGCGCCGGGTTTGCTGCCACCGCTCCAGCTCGGCTAGGTGAGCTATTGCGGCGAGTTCCTCGGGGCGTAGGACCCTGGAGGCGATGTCGATTCGACCTGGCTGTATGGTTTCAAGATCGATGCCCAATCCGCCGGATTCAACGGCTCTGCTGGCAACGGCCACGGCCAAGTTTTGTTTGTGGCTTATGGATCCCCAAGCCTGCGGCGGAAGCAGCGGCTCCCCGGCGGGCCCAGTGAGCACCGGGCCTTCAGCCGTCAGACCCGCCAGCCCGAACGCCGCTCGTAAAGCCAACCGACCTCCCACGTAGGTTCGGCACCGAAAGTCAGAAAGTCCTTCAGCGTGCGCGGCCTCTTGCGGGTGCAGTTGCGCACTTTGGCCCGCAGTGAACCTGCCCGCAGCCGGGAGGGCAATGCCAACGCAAGGCCCAAAGGGGGTATCTAGCCGGAAGGCCTCGCTGTAAGGCGCGGCCTGGTGTGTGTTGTCCGGCTCTGACATGCGGTCTTGCGTCGTTTAGGGTTTTGCGGCTGGATCGTAGTTCAGGTTTGGCCCAAGCCAACGTTCCACTTGTGCCACGGTCATACCTTTGCGGGTGTGGTAGTCGTCCACTTGATCCCGTTCGATTTTGCCCAAAGTGAAGTACCGGGCCTGCGGGTGCGCGAAGTAAAGCCCGCTGACGCTCGACCCCGGCCACATCGCGAACGATTCTGTGAGCTTCATGCCCGTGGCCGCTTGCGCGTTCAACAGGCGCCACAGCGGGCCCTTTTCAGTGTGGTCTGGGCAGGCAGGGTAGCCAGCCGCGGGGCGAATGCCACGGTACTTTTCTTCGATCATTTCCGCGTTGCTTAAGCCTTCTTGACGGCCATAGCCCCATTCTTGGCGCACCTTTTTGTGCAGACATTCGGCGAACGCCTCTGCCAAACGATCGGCCAAGGCTTCGGCCATGATGGCGTTGTAGTCGTCGTGTTGGGCGCGGAATTGATCGCACAACTCTTTAAGCCCGATGCCAGTGGTTACTGCGAACGCACCCAAGTGATCGGCCAATCCGGTTTCTTTCGGCGCTATGAAATCAGACAAGCTGCGGCAAACGTCGTCGCTGTCTTTCGAGCTTTGTTGGCGCAAGAACCTGAAACTTTCGCTTACTTTGGTGCGTGAAGCATCGCTATAAAGTTCAACGTCGTCGCCCACGGCGTTGGCGGGAAACAATCCGTATACCGCGCGCGCGGTGAGAAGTTTTTCGGCAATGATTCGATCAAGCAGAACGTTGGCTTCGGCGAAGATCATGCGTGCCTGTTCACCATATTTTTCATGTTCAAGTATGCGTGGGTAAACGCCTTTGAGTTCCCAGGTGTGGAAGAAGGGCGTCCAATCGATGAACTCGCGCAAGATGGCGAGATCGAAGTTTTCAAGTACGAATACGCCTGTTTTCTCGGGCACCGCAATGTCTTCGCTGCGCCACGCGATTGGCGTACGTTTGGTGCGTGCCACTTCAAGTGCAAGGAGCTTGATCTTCGGCGAGCTGTGCATCTTGCGCAACGCTTCGTATTCGGCGCGGTGTTGTTCCACGAAGGCGGCTTTGCCTGTTTCACTTAACAAGCTGGTGGTTACCGGTACCGCGCGGCTGGCGTCCAGAACGTGAACCACAGGCTGGCTATAAAACGGCGCAATCTTGATGGCTGTATGCGCTTTGCTGGTGGTGGCGCCGCCAACCAACAGTGGCAAGGTGAAACCTTGGCGTTCCATTTCACGCGCCACATGGGTCATCTCGTCAAGCGAAGGCGTGATCAACCCGCTTAGACCGATAAGGTCGGCCTTCTCAGCTTTGGCGCGTTCAAGAATTTTCTCGCACGAAACCATGACGCCCATGTCGACGACTTCATAGTTGTTGCAAGCCAGTACGACGCCCACGATATTCTTACCAATGTCGTGAACGTCGCCTTTGACGGTGGCCAACACAATTTTGCCTTGTGCTTTGGCAACCTGACCCGCCGCGGCCATCGCGGCTTTCTCGGCTTCCATGAACGGCGTCAGATAGGCGACGGCCTTTTTCATCACGCGCGCCGATTTAACCACTTGGGGCAGGAACATTTTCCCTGCACCAAACAGATCGCCTACCACGCTCATGCCGTCCATCAATGGACCTTCGATCACCAACAAAGGACGTCCCAATTTTGCGCGCACTTCTTCCGTGTCAACATCGATGTACGTATCGATGCCCTTGACCAACGCGTGGGACAACCGAGCGCCCACATCAAGTTTGCGCCACTCTTCTTCTTTCTTTTCGTTGGCAGCAGGTCCTGCGGCTTCGGTCTTGAGGCGTTCGCCGAAATCAACCAAGCGCTCGGTTGCGTCTGAGCGACGGTTTAGCAGCACATCTTCAACCAGAAGTTTGAGCTCTGGATCGATTTCTTCGTAAACTTCCAACATACCGGCATTCACGATGCCCATATCCATGCCCGCTGCGATGGCGTGGTACAGGAAGGCGGAATGCATGGCTTCGCGCACGCGGTTGTTGCCACGGAAGCTGAACGAAATGTTGGATACGCCGCCGCTCACCTTTGCGTGCGGAAGGTTGGCCTTGATCCACCGCGTGGCTTCGATGAAATCAACCGCGTAGTTGTTATGCTCCTCCATGCCTGTGGCCACGGTGAGAATGTTGGGGTCGAAGATGATGTCTTCGGGAGGGAAGCCAACTTCATCAACCAAAATGCGGTACGCGCGTTCGCAGATGCGAATCTTCTCCGCCAAGGTGGCGGCCTGCCCTTGTTCATCAAAGGCCATAACCACCACCGCTGCGCCGTATTTCAATACGATGTGGGCGTTTTCGCGGAACTTTTCTTCGCCTTCTTTGAGCGAGATCGAGTTCAAGATGCCTTTACCTTGCAAGCATTTGAGCCCGGCCTCGGCCACTTCAAATTTTGAGGAATCGACCATGAAGGGCACCTTGGCCACTTCGGGTTCGCTGCCTAGCAACAGCAAGAAGCGTGTCATGGCAGAGACGCCGTCGATCATGCCTTCATCCATACAAATGTCGATGACGTTGGCGCCGTTTTCCACTTGCTGGCGGGCCACGGTAACGGCGTCTTCGAAATTGCCTTCTTTGATAAGCTTCGCGAACTTTGGCGAACCCGCGACGTTGGTGCGTTCACCCACCATCAAGAACACGCCTGGCTGTTGCGTAAAGGGTTGTGAGCCCGAGAGGCGCAAGGGGCGTTCGGTTTGGCGGCTTGGGATAGAAATGATCTTGTTGTTCGCAGGCCCGGCAAATTCGCGCGGGTGTCTGCCATCAAGCGCCTTGGCGATGGCGGCAATGTGCTCAGGCGTGTTGCCACAGCAGCCGCCCGCAATGTTGATCAAGCCGCCTTGGGCGAACTCGCCCAGAAACCGCGCCATATCGGCGGGCTCAAGATCGAATCCCGTGGGCGAAAGGGGGTTGGGCAGCCCCGCGTTCGGGTAACACGAAATCGCGGTGTTGGACTTGGCCGCAAGATCGGCCAAGAACGGGTACATCAGATCCGGGCCAAGCGAGCAATTCAGCCCGATCGACAACGGCTTGATGTGGCTAACAGCGTTCCAATACGCTTCGATGGTTTGCGCCGAAATCATGGTTTCGCCGCCCCGACCTACGGCAGCCGAAATCATCACGGGAAGTTCTTTGCCTTGGGCATCGAAGACTTCGCGGATCGCCACAAGTGCCGCCTTGGCGTTGAGCGAATCGAAGATCGTTTCAACCAACAAGGTATCGACGCCACCAGCGATCAGGGCCTTAATTTGCAGAATGTAGGCGGATTTGACTTGATCAAAGGTAACAACGCGGAAGCCAGAATCGTCAGCGTCGGGTGAGTTGGAAAGGGAAACCGTTAACGGACCGATGGCGCCCGCGACGAAACGTTGGCGGCCATCTTTGTTGGCAACCTTGTCTGCCCATTCTCTGCATTGGCGCGCGGATTGTTCGTTGATCTCCCATGCCAAATCGTTGAGGTATTTGTCTTCGATGATCTTTTGGTAAAACGCCGCGTCTTTGCGGCCACCGTGTTCACGCGGATCGTCTACGAAGAATTCACTTTGGGTGATGCTGGTGGCACCGAAGGTGTTGGTTTCAATGATGTCGGACCCGGCCTCAAGGAAGCGGCGGTGGATGTCGCAGATCATCTTGGGCTGGGTAAGCGAGAACAAATCGCCGTTGTTCAGCAGATCTTTGCCCGAATTTGCAAAGCGCTGGGCGCGCATATCGGCCTCGGTCATGCCGTAGGTTCGGATGGTGGTACCCATGGCGCCGTCGATGATGGCGATGCGTTGCTCAAGTAGTTTAGATAGGGCGTTCATCGTGTGCGCTTGGCCTACACTGGAGGGGTGGGCGGGTCAAGTTAGGGATAGGTGGCTGCTGGGAACGAGCCCTCAGCTGCCACAAAGGGCCTTGAGATGCATTTAGCACGACGTGTCATTTGTTGGCCTCAAGCGATGGGCAGGAAGTGCCGAATGCCAGGCCGCTGTGTCAGTCATGGAACATCAAACCACGCATTTAAGTGAACGCTACGAACTGAAAAGTCAGGCGGGCACGGGTGGCATGGGAACTGTTTTTCAAGCCTACGATCGCCAGACGAGGGAGATCGTGGCCGTTAAGGTTTTGCACGGCAAGGGCGACACGGATGCGGCGCGGTTTGAGCGCGAAGCGCAGTTGATGGCGGATCTCACCCATCCGGCGATCGTGCGCTTCATTGGGTACGGCACCACCATGCATGGCGAACCGTATTACGTGATGGAATGGCTGGAAGGCGAAACGGTTGATCAGCGTTTGGCGCGTGGGACAATGGCGCCTAGCTTGGTGGCCAGGATGGGTTCGCGCATGATGCAGGCCCTGGCCGCCGCGCACGAAAAGGGTGTGATTCACCGTGATATCAAGCCTAGCAACATCTTCCTTGCGAACTACCGGGTTGCTGACGCGAAGCTTATCGATTTTGGTGTGGCCAGGAAAACTGACGATGCGTTCCGGTTGACCAAACGCGGGAACACCGTGGGCACGCCCATGTACAACGCGCCTGAGCAAGCGCGTGGCAAAGGTGATCTGGATGGCCGCGTAGATGTGTTTGCCTTGGGTTGTGTGATGTTCGAGGCTTTGACCAACGAGCCGGCTTTTTCGGGTGACACGGCAGGCGAAGTAATGAGCCGTATCGCTTCGGGTAAGGGGCCAGATCTTTTTAAAAGGCTACCAAAGTTAGATTCAGAACTACGCAATGTATTGGGCGCAATGTTGGCGCACCATCGTGACGATCGCCCCTCGGATTCGTTGGGGTTAAGCGCTCAGTTGGCCGCGATCGCTGATAGGCTGGCGCCCATTGAATCACAGATCCCCGCGCCCGAAATTGTTGAGCCCTTTTTGAAGCGAAAAGCTAGGGATGCGGTTTCACACAACGAGCAGCGGGTAATGACCTTGCTAGTGTTGGCTAGGCTTTCGAATACCGGGGAACGCATCGCTGCGGGTTACAACCCAGTGATGGCCACGGCCTTGTCTGATGATTTGGTGGCTCGGATCACCACGGTGCTTGAGCCCTTTGGTGGCCGCGTGGATCGTTTGTTGGATCGTTCCGTGATTATAACCGCCCACACGTTAACTTCACTAACTGAACAAGCGGAACAGATTGGACGGATGGGCTTGGTGCTGATGCAACGGCACCCAGATCTTTCTGCGGCCATGGCCACGGGGCGCGCTGTTTTGCTGGCGCGTTTACCAGCGGGCGAAGTGATTGAACAAGCGGCGGTGTTGTTGGAAGGCAGTGTTGCTGGGGTGGTGGTGATGGACGACACTTCGGCGCGTTTGCTGGCAGGAAATTTTTCCGTTGTGCAT
>Ga0105046_10006293_pt1 | contig 18727 bp, 16 predicted proteins | sample MAT03_FD_78385 | JGI IMG/M metagenome (GOLD analysis project Ga0105046, IMG submission 78385) | Freshwater microbial communities from Lake Fryxell liftoff mats and glacier meltwater in Antarctica - MAT-03 (megahit assembly) | ecosystem: Environmental > Aquatic > Freshwater > Ice > Liftoff... | reverse complement strand
GTTTTGAAAGGATCCCCTGATTTACAGGATTATAAACGATTTGATGGGCATCGATATGACCGATATCTCTATCATTTGGTAACTGCTAAATCTGCAGAGAATACCGGAATAGTGGGCGAAGGCACCATTGATGGCAACGGCACCGCCTTTTGGGAGCCATTCAACGAAAGCGATATGCCCTCCTGGATCAAAGCAAAAGATCCAAGAGTGAGCCGGCTTGTTGAATTCACCAATTGCAGAAATGTTTCCATCAAAGACATCACCATTCAAAACACACCGGAATGGACACTTCATCTCTTCAATTGCCGGGGCGTTACCATTTCGGGCATCCACATTTCGAACCACTTATTTGGTCCTAATGCCGATGGAATCGACCTTACCGGATGCCAGCAGGTAACCATTTCTGACTGCCGGATTGAAACCTGCGACGATGGCATTTGCCTGAAAACCAACGTAGATAGTGATTCATGTGTGCAGATTACGGTGACTAACTGCGTGATCAAAACCTTGTGTGCTGCTTTAAAAATCGGGAACGAATCGGCCAAAGATTTTAAGCAGATTACGTTTACCAATTGTGTGGTTTACCAATCTTCCAGAGCCATTTCCATCAATTCGGAAGAAGGCGGAAATGTGGAAGATGTGTTGATCAGCAACATTGTGGCCGATAATAATGCCCCATTAATCCTCACCCGGCCAATTCACCTCAGCGTATTAAAACCAAAACAAGGCAAAGCCGGATCCATCCGAAACCTCAGCGTCCAGGACTTCAGCTGCAAAACCCAGGGACGGATCCTGATCACGGCTGAAAAAGGGACGTTGATGGAAAACATACAACTGCGCAACATCCGGTTGGTGTATCCATGGATTGAAGATCCTTTCCTTATTTCCGATTCTGCCCGAAGTTCCCAGTATTCTCCACAAAATAAAATGGCCAGAAAACAGCGGGCTTCCATCGTTGCCGAAAACGTAAAAAATCTGATGATAAACCATCTTCAGGTAGAATGGCCAGACCAAAAAGTTCCGTTGGAATGGCAATTACCAGTCCGGATTGAAAATGGAAGTCGGCCTCGAATTTTCAAACCCGACTATTCAAAAAATAAAGAGTGCAACTTCGATCTTCTCTGGGGCAATCTGTTGGAAGGCGGCTACATCTGGGCACCCAATACACTGTCGAGCAATGGGAAACAAGGGATGGTTCTTTCCAATTGCAAAAACTTTACAGTGCGGTAAGGAGCGATTTGAAGGAATATTTAGCAGACAGAATCTACCCAGTCAATGAAAAAATATGCATCAATCCTATTCCTATTCCTGGCTGCTTTATCGTATGGACAAAAACCTGCCAGGCGAAAATCTCCCATCCGGATTGTCACGCAAATTTTCAATGAATTTAAAACACTGGAAGATGGTCTTGATTCGGAAGAGAATCTCGCATTGATGAAAAATCACTGATTACCCTCCAGAAAAGATGTGATGAAAAAGATCTTCCTTTTTTGATTAATGTCTGGATGTACTACGATCCAACTGATTTTCTTACCAGAGAAATTATAGAGCCTATATTTTTTAAAAATGAAGTCAAGGCTTTGAAAGCCAATAATTTCAGACTTAAACATCCTTACAAATGCGAAGACAAAGAAACCGCTTCGTATGCAGACCTTATTTATTTTAGGCAAAAGTTGATAGCTGCTTCTCCATAAAAGTCAAGACTGAAAAAATGGGTTTGAGAGTTTTTAAATGCCTGTAAAAACGCACCAAAAAACCCGGCATGACCTTTTAAAATGGTTGCCCCGCTGAGGTTTTGTGGGTTGAATTACTTTTTTTACTTAATGTCCGCCACCATGGTACTAATGTAAAGTTGCAGAGGCACAACCCAAACAGCAATCTCACACCACTAATTGTCAGAAGTTTTTCATGAAAAAGAGAAATCTATATACGAACAATCCCTAAACCTCAATCCCGCCGTTGCCCTTAAATTTTTCCATCGTGGCCGAGGTGGCCGAACTCACGCCTTCGGATTTAATGACTTTCCGGAAGGTGCTAAATAGAATTTTAAGGTCGAGAGCAAATGAAATATTCTCCACATACCAAACGTCCATTTCAAATCGTTGAGGCCAGTCCACTGTATTTCTGCCGTTCACTTGCGCCCAGCCGGTTATTCCGGGACGAACTTCATGTCGACGGAATTGCCGCTTGTTGTATAAAGGCAAATATTCTTCGAGCAAGGGTCTTGGGCCAATCAGACTCATGTCACCTTTTAAAACATTGATCAATTGGGGGATTTCATCCAAAGATGTTTTCCGCACAAACTTTCCCATTGGTGTCAACCGGATTTCATCTGAATGAAGTTCACCATCATCTCCTCTTCGGTCGTTCATGGTTTTGAATTTGATGATGGGAAATATTTTGCCCCCCATTCCCGGCCTTCTCTGAAAGAAAAAGGGTTTTCCCTGATTTGCGAAATAGAGACCTGCCGTAACTAAAATAAAAACAGGACTGGCAACAATCAGCCCTATTAGAGCTACTGTTTTATCAATCAGTCCTTTAAAAATAGATTTATACAAGAGGATTCCAAATTGTGAATTGCAAACCTAGGGAAAGACCAACCATCATTTTCTACTACCTTGCACCGTCTATTACACCGTGAAAAATCAGGTTTTACGTCATTCTCATTTTTCAGCCGACCCCTGGGGAGATGGCGGTTCCAAGCGCACAGCGCAAATTTCTGAAATATTAAACGATCATTTGATCGCCCAGGAATTTTACCAACCCGACGTTACGCAGATTTTCCAAAAGAAGTTTGCTGCTTTGGAAGGACTGCGGCTCTTAAATCAACATAAAATTCAGTCGAGCCTCAATAAAACGGCACTCACCCAATTGGGCTTCAATTATTATAAAAGGCAACAAACCATGGAGTATTATGCCAAAAAGCATACGCTCCTGTTGTGGGAAAGCAGCCGTCAGCAGAATTATCTGATGAGCTATGCCGCCAGAGATATGGGAATTAACGTGATTGGATTGCCCCACAACCTCGAATCATTGGTCAGTGGCCAGGTATCCGAATTTACAGGCAAACCCGCACCGTATTGGTTTGAAGAAGAACTTCAAAGCCTTCGCCAATGCAATTCCATATTTACTATTTCAAGAGAAGAACAATATCTTCTTAAATTATTTGGGCTTCAGGCAGAATTTCTCCCTTACTACCCAACCCGTGAGGTGGCCTTGTATTTGATTCAGATCCGTGAAAGACGAAAGACGAAAGCGAAAGAGAATTACATTTTCCTCATGGGCACCGCAGGAAATAAACCTACTTTCGATGGAATGCTAAATCGAATCCGGTTCTTTCATAAAACCATGTCGGATAGTCCGTTTCAGCTGCATATTGCGGGATACCTTACAGAAAGTCTGGGCTCGCACATTCCTGAAAATCCCAACATTTTCCTTCATGGTACATTAAGCAATGCACGGTTGGCTGAAATGCTGGACGAGTGTTCGTATTGCTGGATCCATCAGAACATCAGCACGGGATCACTCACTAAAATTCCGGAACTGATGATGGCCGGTGTACCGGTTTTATTGAATTCCGATGCAGCCCGAAATTTTCACAATGTATCCGGCATCAAGGTTTATGAGCACGATGAAGACTGCCGCGAAATAATGAAACAGGAAATTCCGGTTCCATTAGTGCCGGAAAAACCGGTGGTGCATGAAAAAATATTAGTAGAAATGATAAAGAACTTTATCCATTAGAAGGCTTCCAAAAACTTTGATCTCTATTCAAAAAAACATTTCAAAAAAGAATTTCATCCATTTCCGATTGAAACCGTAAGCATCCCTCCTATTGTACGTATGTCTGAAATCAAAATCTCCGTAATCATTCCAACCTATAATCATGGTAAATTTCTGGAGGAAGCCATTCGAAGTGTTCATGAACTAAACGACGATCGCATTGAAATTATCATCGTAGACGATGGCTCTAGCGAATTGGAATCACAGCAGATCTCTAAAGAATTGCAGCTTCAGGGCTATTCGGTTTTTATCCGGGAAAATGCCGGTGTTGCCGCCAGTCGAAATTTTGGAATCCGGAAAGCGAAAGGAAAATACATCATTCCTTTGGATGCCGACAACCGGATCCTGCCTCCATATATTAAAGAGGGATTACAGATACTTGAATCCAATCCGGAATTGGCAGTGGTCTTTGGCGATGCGCAGATTTTTGGAGAGAAAGGAGGAACCTGGGAAAATCATGCGGTGCAGCTGGACGAAATTATCTTTGAAAACTACATTGATAACTGTACTATCTTCAGAAAGGAAGCCTGGGAGTCGGTGAATGGGTACGATGAAAACGCCCCGTTTCATACAAGGGAAGACTGGTTTTTCTGGCTTGCTTTATTAGACAAAGGATGGAAGTTTCATTATTTGAAAGCCTTTTGTTTTGAATACCGCTTTCTGCAAAATTCAAAAGTGCGAACCAGGTATTCCCTCTTAAAGAACCGCCTCATCATCAACGAATACATCTATCCTACTCAGATGCGATTGATTACAAATTTTTTAGCGAAAGGGGAATTGAATGCAAATCAGTTGAAAGAAATAAAAGCAAAACTGAGTAGCCAACTCGCTCATTACCATTTTATTTCCGGAAGCATTATAAAAGGATATTCTTATCTCTTCACTTCCATTTCAAATGGATTGCCTATAAAAAAGTTTTTGAGTCTGGGTTTGGGATGGCCCGTCCGGCGAATAAAGTACGGATAATGTCGTCTATAGAATCAATTCCCGATAAAATTCTGGCAGAATGGCAGGACTTAACCAATCATACTGCTTTCTTTAGGCTCTGTCTTTTGAGTCGGAAAAAATTCCATATAATTCTCTATCAACTTTCTCGATTACCTTCCCCAGATCTTCCTGCCTGGCAACAAAATCCAACTGATCCGCATTAATAATCAATAGTTTACCTTTGTTATATGTAGAAATCCAATCTTCATAGGTTTCTCCAAGTTTTCTCAAGTAATCAAGTTTGATGTTGTTTTCATAGTCTCTTCCGCGTTTTTCGATACGCTCAACCAAGGTAGGCATACCCGCACGCAGATAGATCAGAAGATCGGGAGGTTTTACAAATCCGGTCATCGTTTCAAACAAATTGAGGTAGTTTGAATAATCTCTGGGATTGATGTGCCCGGATGCATGAAGATTCTTAGCGAAGATCACTGCATCTTCATAAATCGTACGATCCTGAATAATAGTGTGTTCAGTAGCCTGAATATCAAGCACCTGCTTAATTCGAGTACTTAAAAAGTAGACCTGAAGATGAAATGCCCACTTATGCATGTCCCCATAAAAATCTTCCAGATAGGGATTGTCATCAACCGATTCATAAAATACTTCCCACTTATAATGCTGGGCTAGTTTTTGGGCAAGAGTGGATTTGCCGGCTCCAATATTGCCTGCAACTGCGATGTGCATACGATGTAAATTTGGCCTCAATATTGCCAGTATTTTTTGATTGCGTTAAAGCATTTTTTAAAATCGTTCATGGCAGAAAATCCAAACACAACAGCGTCAGTGAGTAAGCCTTTTCAAAAAAGGTTTCTGTTTTCGCTTTTGCCGTCCTTGTTCGCCGCAATCATCATGACAGGAATCAAAATGGCTGAATGGCTATCGGGTTCCTCATTTGCTTTTTTAGGACTTCGCCCCAGAGAAGTAAAAGGATTAACCGGCATTCTCTTCTTTCCGTTTTTACACAGCGACGGCGTTCATCTTATTTCCAATCTATTCCCTTTCATTTTTCTAACCACACTGATATACAATTTAGTACCTAAGATATTCTGGAAGGTTTTTGGATTTACCTTTTTATTGTCTGGTTTCTGGACATGGTGTTTTGCCAGACCAGGGATCGTTATTGGCGCTTCGGGATGGGTGTATGCCCTTCTTGGCTTTTTGTTGATTGCAGGTTTTGCCCGATTGGGAAGAAAAACGATGGTGATTGCCGGAGGACTTGCTTTTCTCTACGGAGGAATGGTGTATGGCCTGGTTCCGATAGAAAAACACATTTCGTGGGAAGGCCATTTAATGGGTCTTTTTGCCGGCTCAATGGCTGCCTTTTACTGGAAAAAAGAACTTCAGGAAGTGGAAGACAATGATTATCGAATACCAACACCCTCAGGACCAGAACAAGAACCACCTTATCCCTTTTGGTTATATCCTTTTCCGCATGTGGTTGATATGAATAAAAATGTGATCCCACCCGATCGACTGATTTGGGAAAATGGTTCACCCAGAATTAAGACGGAAGAAGAAATCAACCTGGAGAAGATGGAGAAGGAAGACCCTAATCCACCCCAGAAAACAAACAACCGATCCGGAATCACGGATGGGTATTGGACCTACCATATTTCCTGAAACCTGATGGCAATTCTAAAAATCGATTGCCCGATCTAAGTGGGTGTATCCCCCATCCACATAAATATGCTGTCCGGTGGTATGGGACGAACAATCGGAAGAGAGAAATAAAACCATATCGGCAATCTCTTTTGCCGTGGTAAATCGCTGGCCCAAAGGAATGTGTTTTACGATTTCAGCTATTTTTTTATCCGGATCGGGATATGTTTTTATCCAGTTCTGGTACGATAAAGTCAGTACTTCAGCAGGAATTACTTCATTCACCCTGATGCCAAAATTCCGCAGATCAAGAGCCCATTCACGTGTCAAAGCCCGCATTCCACCTTTGGAGGCGGCATAGCCGCTGGTTCCACCCTGGCCGGTTTCAGCTACTTTGGAGCCAATATTTACAACATTTCCTTTTGTTTTTTTTAGTGATGGTAAAGAATAATGAGTCATCGCAAAAACATGGAGAAGATTCATTTGTAATGATTTCATAAATTTTTCCGGACTTTGGTCCAATCCAATTGAATCGTTTCCTCCGGCATTATTTACAAGTATATCCAGCGATCCGAATTTGTTTAATGTTTCGTTCACCACATATTCACAAGCATCCGGTTCTGAGATGTCCTTCACAATGAGAATGGCATCCTGCTGAAACTTTCGTACTTCTTCCATCATTGTTTTTCCTCTGGCAGCATCCCTTCCAACCAAGACGGGAATTGCGCCTTCTTCTGCGTATCTCATTGCTATTTCTGCTCCTATGCCACTGGTTGCCCCGGTTACCAGAACAATTTTATTTTTTAAATTAAGGTTCATGTTGTGTTTGACGAATTGTTGTGCAAGAAAACCATGGAAAACAGATTCTCATCAAATCAGGATAAAAAACCTAGCTGATTCTTCAAAAGGATTGAATATTTCTCAAATCCCCAATTTTCTGGCGGCCATTAAAATGCCCGTCATGCTTAAGGAATCTGTAATTTTTCCCGACTCCACCATTCTTACTGCTTCGGAAAGCGGAAGTTTCCAAACCTGTATGTCTTCAGTCTCTTCCAGGTTTGAGATTCCTTGCCCGAGATTTCGGGCTAAGAAAATGAAACCCGATTCATCGGTCACTGAATTGGAGGTATGAATAGGGCCTAGCAAAGTCCAGGATTTGGCCGTTAATCCGGTTTCTTCTTCCAATTCTCTTTTTGCTGTTTCAAGAGGTTCTTCATCGATAGGTCCCCCTCCTTCCGGAATTTCCCAACTAAACTGATTAAGCGTATATCGAAATTGGCCAACCAGGTAGGTATCTAAATTATCGTCGACCACTACGATTCCTATTGCCCTGTTTTTGAATGAAATAACCCCATAAATTCCTTTCCCGCCTGAAGGATTTAGTACATTGTGATGACTGACATGAATCCAGGGGTTATCGTAAACCTCCGTAACGTCAACTGTTTTCCAAGGGTTTATGAGGGGCTCTTCCATTTTATGTTTCTAATTGATTTATAAATTCCTTCACTACACGGGCATTCATTTCAGGATCTGTGAAGCATTCCAGTATTCCGGATTTGGATGATTTTAAAAATGCAGGTGCCAATTTTTCCATTAAGGATAAATCAGTCACTTCGTAGTATTCCAATCCGGATTCTCTTGCAGCATTGCCCGCACTAAAAGGCTGATTCAATTCAAAATAAGTCTTCAATTCCGGCATGTTACCCGATCCCGGAATAATCCGGAAAATATTTCCTCCCGCATTATTCAATACAATTATTTTAAGGTTATTGGGGAGATTCTGTGACCAAAGAGCATTCCGATCATAGATAAAACTCATATCACCAACCAACGCTACTACCAGACGATCCGGATACACTTTTGCAATTCCTACCGAAGTGGATACGCAGCCATCTATTCCAGACGTACCCCGGTTTGAATAAATCAAATTTAAAGGCTTCATTAAGTAGGAAAACCAGTTGGCGTACCGAACCGGCATACTGTTTCCTAAGAAAAGAATCGTGTTTGAAGAAATGTTCTTTAACAGGCTCTTTGTGGCTGTCAAATCACTCCAACCGGTTTTTTCGGAAAATAATTCAACCTGGTTTCTGACTTCTTTTTCTTTGTTAAACCAATGTGTAAAAAAGGATTCAGAATTTGTTTTTTGTTGCGGCTGCGCAAAAAAAGAAGCTTCACCCAATTTCGTAAGAAACCAGGATGGATCTGCCTGTACAATTCGGGTAATGGTACCATAAGGATCCGGAGGAAATCCATTCTCACAAACATGCCAATGATGCCTGGGTTTGATTCTTTTAAGGAATGTACGAATGGATTTTGACAATATGCCATTACCAATCGTCAGGAGAATTTCCGGCTCTGCGAAAGAATCCTGAAAGAAGGATTTCGGAAAAGAATCGGCAGATAAAACTAAACCATCAGAGAAATTAAGATTATGAAGACAATCCCCCAGAACCGGACAAAGCCCATATTCAGAGAGAGCCTTCAACGCATTGTTCAATTCCGGTTCTGGTTTCATTTGACCAGCAACCACAAGCCGTTTTCCTGACTTATTCCAAATTTCAATCAATTCACTTAATTCTTCCCGGTTTAATTTGTGTCTGGAACTACTGGTTTTAATGAATTGATTGGTATTATTAATCTCTGTAAAGTCAATTTCCATTGTTGGGTAAAGAGGTTCTCTCAATGGAAAGTTCAAATGAACCGGACCCTGCGGATGTTGAAGTGCTAAAAACAGGGCTTGATTTAATAATCTTCGTGTATGATTTCCTGCCTCAATGTGACCATCAGTAGAAGGAACTAAAGCGGAGAACTTCGTGTGCAAGGAAAATATCCCATTCTGACGCACAGCTTGTCCCTCATTTTGATCAATCATTTCGGCAGGTCTGTCGGCTGTAAAAATGAAAAGAGGGACATTCTGGTAAAAAGCCTCCGCAATGGCAGGCCCGTAATTCAAAACAGCCGTACCTGAGGTACAAAACAATCCAACGGGTTTATTAAGGGCAAGTGACAGTCCTAAAGCTTTGTAGGCTGCAGATCTCTCATCCATTTCCATTTCAACCTCTATGCCTCCAATGCGTACCAGTGCAATAAGAATCGGTGCGGACCTGGAACCTGGACTGCCAACAATTTTGGTAATACCCGCCTCTTTACAAAACCGGGCTAACTGAAGAACCTGATATGAGATCATCCTCTGATCCAGAATCAAAACCGGGCTTTGAAGTGATTTTTTCGATACTTACGATCGTCGGATGAGGATTCAAATTCTTCTTCTATCTCTTTGTCTTCATCCGGAATTGGCATCACTCTTGATTCTTTAAAGGTAGAAAGAATGACAGTAGATTGTGTGTTATCAATTTCAGGAATTTCATTGATCACTTCAACCAGCAGTTTCTGATAGCTTGTGATATCCTTGGAAACAACTTTCAAAATAAAGTCTCCTTGCCCTGTAATGTGATGGCATTCAATAACCTCCGGAATATTGATGATTTGAATAACAAAAGCATCAACAATGCTTTTTCGGTGACCTATCAGTGCTACGTGTACAAATGTAGTGACACCTAGTCCTATTTCCTGTTTATTCAGGTTGGCATGATAGCTCTCAATAATGCCGTTCTTTTCTAATTTTTTTACTCTTTCCAGAGTTGGGGCTGGCGAAAGACCAACTTCAATAGACAATTGCGCATTTGTGATTTTGCCGTTATCCTGAAGAATGCTAAGAATTTTTCTGTCGATTGGATCGAACTTATAGTTACTCATGAAGGTGGAATGATGAAGGGACAAAGCTAAATTCTTTTTCTGCCAGACCAAAGAAGATTTTATAAATCAATTGAAATGCAGAATAATAATCGCTTAAAAATGAATTAGACAGCAAAATAATTATTATTCACTTGCTGATTGATGAAAAACAGGATCATTTTCTGAAGACGGCCCGCTTTGCAGACTCGACAATACTTGCCGCATTGAGCCCATATTTTTCCATGAGGGCTTCCGGGGTTCCGCTTTCTCCAAATTGATCATTCACACCTACCATCTCTAATGGTTTCGGGTAAAATCTGGAAAGAAGTTGGGCAATGCTATCTCCTAAGCCACCATTTAACTGGTGTTCTTCTGCGGATACAGCGCAACCCGTTTTTTTAACGGAAGCAAGGATCAGCTCAGAATCTAAAGGTTTGATTGTATGGATGTTTATAACCTCCGCAGAAATTCCTGCCTCTTCCAGTTGCTGGCACGCCAACAAAGCTTGCCAAACCAAATGACCTGTTGCAAAGATGCTTACATCGCTACCGGAATTAAGAATTATTCCTTTGCCAATTACAAAGGGCATCGTCTCCGGTATAAAAATGGGTACAACCGGACGGCCAAAACGAAGATAAACGGGTCCCTCAAAGTCGGCAATAGCCAAAGTGGCTTGTTTGGTCTGCTGAAAATCACAAGGATTGATTACCGTCATGTGCGGCAGCATTTTCATCATTCCCATATCTTCGAGAATCTGATGCGTTGCACCATCTTCACCTAAAGTCAAACCGGCATGTGAAGCACATATTTTAACATTTTTTCCAGAATAAGCAACAGACTGCCGGATTTGGTCATAGACTCGTCCTGTAGAGAAATTGGCAAAAGTTCCGGTGAAAGGAATTTTACCACCAATTGTCATCCCGGCAGCCATCCCAATCATATTCGCTTCTGCAATTCCTGTCTGGTAAAATCGTTCCGGATATTTTTTTGCGAAATCGGTCAATTTCAAAGAACCGGTAAGATCGGCGCAAAGAGCTACCACATTTGGATTCGTTTCACCCAATGCCATCATTCCTTCACCGAATCCTGAACGGGTATCTTTTTTGCCCGTTATTTCATATTGCTGCATACGTGTTTATTTAGAAGTGCAAAAGAAGAGAAATACCTAGTATTTTAATACCGAGCCAGGCAATAAAACCAATTGATAAACTGATTGATGATAATTTATTGAACATCATAGTATTTTCATAGTCAGCTTGATTAACATCAATCCACACCTTTTTAGCCCATAAAAAAAAATAAATTAAAGTGGGTAAAGTGCACCCGGCCAGAACAAAAACGATTTCTATTTCATTTTTTAAAACCAATGCAGTTACAAGGGTTGCCGAACCTAAAAGTAGAAATATTGATGCAACAACAAAAGTATTTTTAATACCCAATAGGGCGGAAAGAGTAACGTCTCCTCTTCTGGCATCGCTTTCATGCTGATAAACCTGAGTGAGTGGATAAGTTCCTGCTAAAAACAAAGTTGCCACAACAGGCCAGATCCATTCAAATAGCTTGTCCAGAATAGCATCATTTCCCATTAACCCACACCAAACCATAATCACAGACCAACCTCCCTGAAAAACTGCTACAACAAGCCATGATACCACAGGCATTTTTTTCAACCGGATTTGCGGAGAACTGTAAGCCTTGCTCACCAACCAATATACAGCAACACAAAAACCAAAATAGACATTTACAAGAAAAGCGGAGGTGATTGATATCAGATCAAAAACGGCAACCAATACCCCAAGATGAACCGTTACCTGGGGCGGGTTTCGAATACCACCCACTGAATCTTCGTCCTTATCAACCATTGAGTTGTACCCATTACTGGCTGGATACAGAAAAAAATGAAGTATGATAAATACGGAAACCAGTTCAGTCCAATTCCATTCATTTAATGGAAGAACAGCCACACTTAACCAAAAAATGGGCATGAGGAAAACCGAAAAGGGTATCCTCATTAAGATCCAGGCATTTTTCCACTCTATTCTCATAGAAAAAAAGCCCCGCTTTTGGCGAGGCTTTTTACTATCTATCGGTGGATACGGAACCAACCACCGGATTTGTAATTGTACCGGGCAACTGAAAACTCAAAGAAATAAACGCCATCCTGGAGATCACTTTTAAGAGTTTCAAAATTAAGATCATTGTTATATGTATCGTTTTGGTATACCTGCTTTCCCCAACGATTAAAGACAGTGATTCTACCTTCTTTTACTTCTCTTAAAATATTTCCATTTTCATCTCTTGCTGTGATTATAAATGCACCATTTTTATTGTCTTCATTGTCTGTTACCAGATTCGGAATAAAAATTTGACCCAGAGGCTTTATAGGAATGATTGTGCGTACAGTATCGCTGCAATAAAAACTTCCTTCCCGAGAAAAGACAATCGCTTCGGAAGTGTAAATTCCGCCTTTTCTAAATAACACCAATGGGTCCAGACCCGATAGAGTAGTATCCCAACTAAGTGCATCGTTATACAAATTCCATGTCCTGGAGAAAGAAGGAGGATAAAAGGATGATGCAAATTGTACAGGTGCTACAGTAAATTCATCATTAACCAATGCATATGTATGTGCGGCAGAAACGGAATCAATGACGTGTACATTGAAAGTGTCTTTTGCAACACCACCTGTTACACAATTATTCCTTCCGGCGAGAATATAACGGGCAGATTTGGAAGGGTAAATGGTAAGGTATGGTTTAATAGAATCTGATAATGCCACTGAATTATCAGAGCTGATCCACGAAAAATCGGTTTGTAGTGTATCCGTTAACTGGATTGGGATAATTCGGTACGGAGTTTTATAGCAAACCGTATCAAGTTCAGGAAGCTTAAAAATCGGTCTGGTTACAATCCTCACTTCAATGGAGTCTGTCTTATTGCAGCCTAGTATGTTGGTTGCCTTCACTTTGTAAAACTGTGGTACATTGTGCAGCACAATAAGTAGTTGTCGCTGTTTCAAGCTGTCAGGGTCTACCCCTGTATTGTTTGCTGTAATTGGTTTCGTCCATACATATTTCCAGGTAGGGTCGGTGTTTGTGGGATTTGCAATAAGCCGAATATCATCTCCTTTACAGACTGCATTGCCTGGTTTGTTAGTCGATAATGAGATTGTTGGTACTTTCAAAACCGTTACTTTAACTGTGTCCGTAGTTCTGCAACCAGACAACGAATCCAATAAATTAACGACATACGTTGTGGTTGAATCTGCAAACGATCTTGGTTTCTCGCAATTTGTACAACTGAGTGATGTAGTAGAAATAGTATCATTATTCGAATTCAGTTGAACCCAACGATACCGGTCTCTGGAATCAAAAGGGGTTCTGGCGATTAATGCAGTATCAGATCCCTGACAAAGAGAAATATCATTGCTTGTACTGTATGTATATCTTCTTTTGATAGTCAATGTGGTTGAATCTCCCCTGTAGTTCGGAATTCCATTAATGTATGGCCTGGTAGAACTCAGAAATTTAATAACCACAGTTTTGGATGGGATTGAAGTCCAGGTCGGGTTATCAACACCTATTATAATAAGGCTATCCAATGATTTTCCGGAAGCCAATACAAAACTGTCAGGAAGAAGCTGAGTTACACCACCCGGTAGTTGTTGTAAATAATCAACTCCATTCACTGCGGTACCTGAAAGCTTATATTTAGCTACCAATGGATCGATCGTATTGGCAGCACAACGTTCGAAAATGAATTTTCCGGGATTGCAATCCACAATACTGTAAGGGAAACGAACATTAAATACAGAAGATTGTACTGCGGTGATACCTGAAGACCGCAAAGAACCTTTTTCAATAAATACACCTGAATCAAAGGCTCTGTCTGTAACATCAGCCACTGTTAAAGTCAATGTATATGTCTGGCATGGAATAACTTTTACCCCAGCTGATAATACTTTAGTTAATCCGTTAAATTTTAGCCGATTGTGAATGAACGGGAAATTAGCAGCAGCTGTGTTATCAATGTAAGCAGCTGTTCCTTGTGGGGTAAATGTACAATTTGTGGGTGTGCCACCACCCGCTGTACCGTTATTAACTGTATTTATAGATACCGGAAGAATAGTTCCAGGAATAAGTGCAATGTTTTTTGTATCCGGAAAATTCGGTGCTAAACTAACGTCTCCGGCAATACCTGGTCCCTTTATAAAAAAACCAAATATATCGTTGAAGTTAGAACAGACAAATGTGTTGTATTCTTCAGAGGCGAAAACATAGTTAAATTTAATCGAATCAGTGGCAGGTATAATATCAAATTGGATGGTTGCACAATCCGTGGTTCTTCGGACGGTTGTACTTCCAAAAGCCAGTACTCTATTGAGCATTTGTCTGCCGGTTGAACATCCATCAATGGTATCAGAATAAGGAATTTGTCCGGAAATAACTCCACCTGTATTAGGCCCTGCCATAGTATCTGCAATACCCGTTACCATCATTAGCCCTTCTTTAATACCCAATAAATTTTGGGGGGCCTTAAAAGTTCCTAAAGCTCTGCTGGTTTCGGTGAGGTTGGATCGGATATTTTCGACAATTACCCCAGCTCCAACCAAAGTTCCGACTAATGAATCAACTAAAGGGTTGTCAATGGGATCTACTGGCTTTATTACCAGATTGTTTTGTGCAAATGTGCCATTTGCCAATAAAATCAAAAAAACAAATAAAAGCGATGCCCCTAATCTCCTACATTCCAATACCTTGATCATTTACTGATAATTTATTTTTACTATTTCCAACCTCAAAAGAACAAAAGATTCTAATCTTAATTACATTTTTGCAGAAAAATTTCTAATTCTTGTTCTCAAAACATACATGCTTTTTTTAAATCCGGGCATCCTTTGGGCTCTTCTGGCTCTCTTCATTCCGGTAATAATTCATTTGTTTAATTTTCAAAAAACGGAAAGAGTCCTGTTTGCCAACACCAAACTTCTATCCGAGGTCATTCAAAAAACAAACAAATCACGTCAGGTAAAAAATCTGTTTTTACTTATTGTCAGACTATTAGCTCTGGCATTCCTGATATTGGCGTTTTCTCAACCCTTCGTTGATTCCGGAAATGGGAAAAGCGATGGAGAACTATCAAAGGTTTGCGTATACATCGATAATTCCAGCTCGATGTTTATACCCGATGAAGGAAACAGAGCGTTTGATAAAGCCATCGCAAAGGCAAGCGGGATGCCTGATCAATTTCGTAATAAAGCGTGGTTTCAAATCATTAGCAACGACTTCCTTTCAAAACATTTATGGACCTCCGGGAGCGGATATAAAGACCAGCTTACAGAAATTAAAAATACGTCTGAATCAAGACAACTGCTTTCTGTAGTGAACCGGGCTGGCAGACAGTTTGATTTCCAATCTGGAAGTGGATCGAAAAATTTGATTCTTTTGTCTGATTTCCAGAAAAGCCAAGTGGGTGATTTGTCAAAACTTGGACTTGACTCAACACTTAAAATCCAACTATTTCCGATTGAACACCTCGTTAAATCAAATGTCTGGATTGATTCGGTTTGGCTTCCTAAACTAATTTCGCATGATCAGAATGATAATGAAATTCGAATTTCGATCAAAAATGAAGGAAAAAATCCAATGAAATCGATTCGCCTTCAGCTTTTTGCAAATGGAAATTTGCTGAGTGGAAAGTTGGTTCCTTTAAATCCTGGGTCAACCACTATATCAAGTTTACCGATCCGGATTAAACCCGGGGAAAACCTGAATTGTACGCTCAGTGTAGATGATTCTCAAACCACTTTTGACAACGAATTCTATTTTACGCTCTCTGCTCCAAAACCCATTCAGATTTATTTGATTTCTGATAATGCAACATCTTACCTTAATAAAGTCTATTCAAACAGGTCACTATTTAATTTTACCAGGTCAAACTTTTCAAATCCGGACTATAGTAGAATTCAGGATGCCGATTTAGTGATTGTGGAAGGTGTTGTTAATCCGGGAGATGCACTCAAAGAAAGTCTGAATCAAAAAATGGTTGATCGAGGCTCTGTTTGCCTCATTCCAGGGCCTAGTATAGATTGGCTAAAGAACTTCTCCGGAAATTCTGGCGTTACTATATTGCCTGTCGAAGGAAACACTAAAAGTGAAAATTGGAAAATTGAACTGCCCGGAAAGGAAAGCTCCTTCTTCTCAGAAGTATTCAGAGAAGCCAGTCAAAACAAAGTAAAACCAACTTCAAGCCCAATGATCCGATTTAAGGATGGCAACCATTTGCTCAAATATGAATCAGGCGACGGTTTTTTTGTTTCGAAAAAGGCAGGAAATGGTATGCTGTATATCCTGTCGTCGCCACTTTCGGAAAAATCAGGAACCTTTGTCAGTCATCCTTTAATGATTCCGGTATTTTTCAGGATGGCATTTTTATCCTCTCGCTCAGGTACAATGAATTTGTATGTAAAACCGAATCAAACTTCAATAGCTTTATCCGTTGATTCGATTCCTGGTTCAAATGAAGCCGCTCTCGAAATCATCCATGGAACTAAAAAGTTGCTGGCCAATGTAAAACGAGCTGGAAAATCATACGAACTTGAATTGCCGGAAGAATCACTGGCGCCCGGATTCTGGGAAATTAAAAAAAGCGGTCTTTCTCTTGGATTCATTGCTGTTAACCAAAAAAGTGAAGAATCCGGACCCGAATTTTATTCCTCATCCGAACTGTCCAATTTATTTAAAGACAAACCATGGATTACCGTTCAGGGCATTTCCAATAGTTCTTCATCCGAACATTTAAAAAACGACAAGCAAGATGAAATGCAACTTTGGAAGTATTGCATTCTGCTTTCCATTCTGATGTTTACTGCAGAAATAATTTTTATCCGGTTCACGCAATCCCGAATAGTAAGCGCATGATAGTATTAAAAGACTGCATCTGGGTAAATCCGTCTGATCCGATTTCAGAGTCTACGATTTCTATTCGGATCCGGAATGGTACTGTTGCAGAAATAGGCACAACACTGGAAGAATACGAGAATGAAAAAATAATTGACGCGGGTGGTAAATTCTGTTCTCCGGGATGGATTGATCTCAAATGTAACGCAGGAGCGCCAGGAAGGCCGGAAAATGAAAGTAAAGAATCAATCTTCCGGGCAGCTGCAGCAGGTGGATTTACCCGAATACAGATGCAACCTTCTACAAAACCGGTTCTTCAATCATTGGAATCAGTGGTCTATTACAAAAATTGGAACAATGATTTTGGAATTAAACTGCTCGTTTCTGCCGCAGCCACAGTTGATCTCGAAGGCAGAAAAATGGCTGAGATTCTCACGCTACGACAAGCAGGAGCAGATTCCTTTTCAAGCGTTTATCCCATTGTAAACGCCAGTTTCTTTAGCCGCCTTTTACTGTATCTGCAACATTCGGATGCAGTTCTGTTTCACCAAAGTTATGACCCAACCTTTACTGCTGGCGGACAAATGCATGAAGGGGAGATCAGTGACCGTCGGGGACTTTCAGGAATTCCGTCATTGGCAGAGGATGTAATGATTGAAAGAGACATTTCAATAGTAGGATATACGGGGGGAAAGCTTCATATCCCTTGTGTTTCAACAGAAATGAGTATTCGAAATCTGGCTCAATCGAAAAAGCGACTAGCCGATTTGAGTTTTAGTATTGCTGCTCACCAACTGGCATTTACGCATGATGCTCTGGACGATTTTAATACTGTTCACAAAGTTTTTCCACCGTACAGGCAGGAATCCGATCGGCAGGAATTGATTAAAGCTACGAAACAGGGATTACCGGATGCCATTGTTTCGGACCACACACCTTTGCATTACGACTATAAAGATATCGAATTCGAAAACGCTGCTTTCGGAATAAGTAGCCTGGAAACAACTTATTCAAGTCTGATGACCTATGTACCGGACTTATCAACCAATATTCAGGTTCAACTTCTTTCAACCGGGCCAAGACGCATACTGGGTTTAGAGAATTATAAATTAATCAAAGACGCTCCTGCCGAATTCACACTTTTTTCACCGGAAAGCCATTGGATTCCCCGAAAAGAAAACTGGCAATCTAAATCCTATAATAATCCTTTCCTGGGAGAAAAAATGAGAGGTTTAGTATATGGAATTCTTACATCAACCGGTTTCCATGTCAATCCTCATTACGCCAAACAAACATGAATTCCCTCCGAAGTATAAAACTCATTTTCATTGGAGCCCTAATGATCGGTGTGGGTTGTTCTGCCTTTTTCTATTTCGTTTTTAAAGACCGACTCATACCCCCACAGGTTCGATTATTTGATTTCTGGATACCGTTGGTTGTATTAGTATTTATGCTCATCCTCATTCGTGGAGGAAAACCAAACCAGCCCTTTCATTTTTGGGAAGGATTTATTTCAGGAAATATGATGTGTTGGCTTGGTGGTTTTTTTTCAGGAGTTTTTGTGTGGCAAATTTCAATTTATCAACCGGATGCCTTTCATAACTTCCTCTCATCAAGCATCAAATACCTTCAGGAAAGCGAAAAATCTGTTCCCGTTAATTTAAAAATGAAACATCTGCCTGAGGTGATTGATGAAATCAGAAACACCCAGCCTTCCTTCC
>Ga0105046_10006290_pt1 | contig 18733 bp, 12 predicted proteins | sample MAT03_FD_78385 | JGI IMG/M metagenome (GOLD analysis project Ga0105046, IMG submission 78385) | Freshwater microbial communities from Lake Fryxell liftoff mats and glacier meltwater in Antarctica - MAT-03 (megahit assembly) | ecosystem: Environmental > Aquatic > Freshwater > Ice > Liftoff... | reverse complement strand
TCGTCGAGCGCTTCGCGTCGACTGTCGGCAACGAAAACCACCGCATCAGCGCCGGTCAGCACCAGCTTGCGGGTGGCGGCGTAGTAGCTCTGGCCGGGTACGGTGTGGAATTCGACCCGGATGTGATGCCCCTGGACCTGGCCGAGATCGAGCGCCATGAGGTCGAAATGCAGGGTGCGTTCGGAATGCGTATCGACGGTCAACAGCTCGCTGGCGGTGCCGGCCGGAGCTTGGCGCTGCAGCCAGGCCAAGTTAGAGGTCTTGCCGGCCATGCCGGGGCCGTAGTAGACGACCTTGAAGATCAGTTCGCGGGCGGCCTGGTTCACTTGCATGGGGGGCTCAGGAGACGGGGGCCGGAGTTGGGCGGGCAGTCGGCGCGAAGGCGCGCACCAGCAGCAGGACGAAACCGATTGAGATGCCGCTATCGGCGATATTGAAGGTCGGCCAGATGTAGTCGATGCCAACCCGGTTGAGGTCGACATGGATGAAGTCACGCACGCCTGGCCAGTGGCCGAACATCGCTGCCGCGCGGTCGTAGCCATTGCCGAGGGCGCCACCAAGGATCAGGCCGAAGGCGAGGTTCTCGATCCTCCCGAGCTTGCGGTAGCCGCTCCACCAGACCCAACCGAGGACCGGGATCAGGACGGCGGTCAGGGCGGCGACGAAACCGGGATGATCGGCGAGCATGCTCCAGGCCACGCCAGTATTGTAATGCTGCTCCATCCAGCTGGGCAGCTGGTGCCGCTGAAGGGCGAACACCGCGTACTTGCTGGCCAAGTCGCTGACCAGGGTGGCGATGAGGGCAGGCCAGAACCAGATGGTCCAGCGCATGGAGGCGGCGGTCTCGGGCACGAGGGAAATGTAGTCCCTGGAAAAGGGGGAAGCAACCGTGGGTCAGCCACATCGCGTTGGGTTCCGGGCGGTGTCTCAACAGGCCCCAAGGTGCTGCGGCTTGCCCCTACCCCCACTTCGGCGATCATTCCGCCGTCATGCCAATCCCCGTCCCCGCCCATCCGCACTTGGTCCAGAACTACGGTCGCCAGGACGTGCGCTTCGTGCGCGGTCAGGGCTGCTGGCTGTTCGATGAAGCAGGCAAGGCCCACCTCGATGCCTTCGGCGGGGTGGCGGTCAGCGCGCTGGGCCACGCTCACCCGGGCCTGGTGGCCGCAATCGCCAGCCAAGCCGCCACCCTGCTGCATACCAGCAACCATTACCACCATCCGTTGCAGGAGCGGCTGGCTACCCGCCTGTCCGAGCTTTCTGGACTGCCGCGGGTGTTCTTCTGCAACACCGGCACCGAGGCCAACGAAGCGGCGGTGAAGCTCGCCAGGCTGTGGAGTGGCGCGCACGCTGGCAGCAAGCCGCGTCTGATCGCCTGCGAGGGATCGTTCCATGGCCGGACCCTGGGCTCTCTCGCCCTGACCCACACGCCGAAGTATCGCGAGCCATTTCTGCCGCTGATCGACGTCGAGTTCGTTCCCTTTGGCGACGCGTCCGCGCTGGAGCGGGTCATGCGCGACGATGTCGCCGCGGTGTTCCTGGAGCCGGTGCAGGGTGAAAGCGGCGTGCAGGTGCCACCGGCTGGCTATCTGGCCCAGGTGCGCGAGCTGTGTACGCGACACGGCGCCCTGTTCGTCGCCGACGAGGTGCAGAGCGGCATCGGCCGGACCGGCCGGATGTTCGCTTATCAGCACACGTCGATCCTGCCCGATGTGTTGTGCCTGGCCAAGGCGCTCGGTGGCGGCGTCCCAATTGGCGCTGTCGTCATGACCGAGGCAGTCGCCGCCCTCCTGAAGCCGGGCTTGCATGGCACCACCTTTGGCGGCAATCAGTTGGCCTGCGCGGCGGCAAACGCCGTTCTCGATGTGGTCACGCAGCCTGGATTCCTTGATCAGGTCGCCGCCAATGGTGCCCGCCTGCAGGCCGGCCTGCGCGCGGTATTCCCCGAGGCGATACAGGTGCGTGGTCAGGGCCTGCTTATCGGGGTACAGATGCCGACGGATCCGGGCGCGATCATCAAGGCCGGCTTCGACCACGGCGTGGTCGTCGGCCCGGCAGGCGGCAATGTCATCCGGTTGGCTCCGCCGCTGACCATCACCGCCGCAGAATGCGACGAGGTGTGCAAGCGGCTGGCGCAGGCCAAAGCGTCACTTGGCGCTGTCGCCGCCAAGGCGTGACGGTGCTCGCCCGGCTGGCCGTCCCGCTCCTGCGGTTGCGCGACAAGCGCACCCCAACCCCGGCGTCGATGCGCGCAGCGCAGGACCGCATCCGCGCCCGCTTGGTCGGCGATCTGGCCCGCCTGCCCGTCGGCCATGCGCGTGGGCTGGAACAGCTACCGCTCGACAGCCGATTGGCCGAGGCGTTCCGCGAACAGGTCCCGCTGGCTCGCTACGAGGACTACCAGCCGTTGCTGGAAAGAGTCGCCCGTGGTGAGCCGGACGTGTGCTTCCCCGGCCGCGCGACCGCCTTGGCGATCACCAGTGGGACGACCAGCAGCGGCCAGGCCGGCGAGCGGTTCATCCCGCAGTCGCGCGAACTGCTGCGTCATCATCAGGCTGGCGGGGCCGCCGCCTTCGTCCGCCTGGCAGACTGGGTCGGACCGGAACTGCTCGGAGGACGTCTGCTGCTCATGGGCGGCTCGACCGACCTCAAGCCAAACGTCCATGGCGTACTGGCCGGCGATCTCTCGGGCATCATCGTCTCGTTGATTCCCAAGCTGCTGTGGCGGCTCTACGAGCCGGGGCGCGAGATCGCGCTGATGGGCGACTGGGAGGCCAAGCTGGCGGCGATGACCGGACGAGTATCGCGAACCGATCTGCGCCTCGCCAGCGGCATCGGCTCGTGGTTGCTGACCCTATTCGCCGCCGCCTGCCGCGAACGCGGCGTTGCCCGCGCTCGCGAGGTCTGGCCGCGCTTGCGCGCAGTGATTCACGGCGGCCACGCCATGGAGCCGCTGATCGGCCAGTTCCAGCACCACCTATCCGGCGACACCTGGATGCAGGAGGTCTATCCGGCCAGCGAGGCGTTCATTGCCGTTGGCCAGACGCCCTGGCGACTTGGCGACGGCAAGCCCTCGGCGCTAGAACTGCTCTGCGACCACGGCGTGCTGCTCGAGTTCTGCCCGGATGACGACCCACGTGGCGCTGCCTGCGTCGGCCCCGAGGGGATCGAAGCCGGCCGGATCTATCGCGTAACCGTTACTACCCCAGGCGGTCTGGTGCGTTGGCAGATGGGCGATCTGGTGCGCGGCGAGGGCCCAGGCCTGATCCGCTTCGCCGGTCGCACCAAGACGCGCATCAGTGTGTTCGGCGAACATGTCGAGGGTGACCTGCTGGCCGCTGCCCTGGCCACCGCCTGTGCCTCCACGGGCACGCGCATCCGTCATAGCCACGTTGCGCCGGTCCTGCCGGCGCCAGGCGAGCAGCGCGGTTCGCACCAGTGGCTGGTCCAGCCCGAGCCGGACAGCGCCGTGGATGTTGCCGCCTTCGGCGCTGCGATCGACCGGCATCTGCGGGCCAACAGCGCCGACTACGACGCCCACCGCATCGTCCAGCTGACGCCGCCGATCATCACCGTGTTGGCCGATGGCGCGGTCGAGCGCTGGCTGGCTGCCAAGGGCAAGCTTGGAGGCCAGCACAAGGTGCCGCAGGCCTGGCCGGACCGCACCGTCGCAGAGAGCCTTACCGCCGGTTCGTGACGGCCGCTTCCAAGCGCCGGCGTTCCTCGTCGGGTCGACGCCACCAGCCCAGGCGCCAGGCGTGGTGCACGCGCCACCCGAGGCCGCTGAGCACCTGGTCGGCGAGACGTTCACGATCCCGGCAGGTGGCGGCAGCTGACCACGCCGCGTCGTCGAGACGCACCGCCAGGTCGCCCTGGCGCCAAGTCACGCCACCGTCGCCAACCGGCTCGGCACCTGACGGGGCGAGACTGGCGGCAGTGCCGCTGAGCACGGCGTTGGTGGTCCCGGGTTCCCGTCCGTCGCGAGCGTAGGCGAGGAAGGTCTTCAAGGCGAGGACGCCCTTGGCCTGGGTTCGCCGCTCGTCGATGTCCTCGGGCAACAGATTGGTGAACACGCGCATGCGCCGCCTGGCCCGCGTGATTAGCACGTTGAGTCGCCGCTCGCCGCCATCGGCATTGAGCGGGCCGAAATTCATCGCAACCGCGCTGTCGGCGTCGCGGCCATAGCACACCGAGATGAGGATGACATCGCGTTCGTCGCCCTGCACGTTTTCCAGATTCTTGACGAAGAACGGCTCGTTGGGATTGGCGGCAAAAAACGCCTCGGTCGAGCCGTCGGCGCGACGACGACGTTCGACCTCACTGCTGATCGCCAGCATTTGTGCCTGCGAGAAGGCTGCGACCCCAAGGGTCAGATGGGGCGTATTGCGGGCGTGCAGCATCACCGCTTCAGCTACGGCCACCGCTTCGCCCGGATTGGTCCGGCTGCGTGCGCGGTCATAGACCGCGTTCGGCAGATGGCTCAAGGTCAGGCCGTCGCCGTCGGGCTTCGGCGCGCCGGCCGGGCTGGGGAACGTGCGCAGACGGCCGTCGTAGAAGCAGCGGTTGCTGGTGGCGATCAGCGACGGATGGCGGCTGCGGTAGTGCCAGCGCAGCATTACCGAAGGGCAGCCCGATCCGAGGCACAACCCAAGTACGCTTTCGAGGTCGCTGGCCCAGCCGGCTTCCTCGCCATCATCGGTATCGCCGCCAATCAGGCGGTCGAAAAAGCTGGTTGGCGGCATCTGCCGGCTGTCTCCCACCACCACCAGCTGCTTTCCGCGCGCCAAGGCGCCGACCGCATCGACCGGTCGGACCTGACTGGCCTCATCGAAGACCACCAGGTCGAAGGTCAGGCCACCCGGCTCAAGGTAGGCGGCCACTGATAACGGACTCATCAGGAAGACGGGTTTGGTCCGCTGAACCGCCGATCCGGCCTCGCGCAGCAGACTGCGGATCGGTAAGTGGCGCATCTTCTTTTCGCTCTCGCGCCGCAGCAGCGCAGCCGGCCCGCCTTCGGTCGCGCTCGGCAGGCGGCTGCGATGGGCATGGGCTATGCGCAGGCGATTGGCGGCGAGGACGGCGATGTCGAGTTCGCTGAAGCGTGCCCTGGCGCGGTCGTGGGTGGTGCCATCGAATCGCGCCAGTTCGGGGCGTTCGACCAGGGCACGGTCGAGCAAAGCGGACAGACGGGCGGCGCGGATGCTGTCGGTCAGCGCAGCTGGACGTTCCCAGCTGCGCGCGGTTGCGGCCACCTCGGGCAGTACGGCCAGCGGTTCGGCGGCCCGATTGACAGCACAGACGTCGTGGAGCCCACTGGTGCCGAGGGATTGGGCTGCCAGACGCTGGGCGAGTTCGTCCCAGCTGAGCGTCTCGGCATGCGCGGCGAGGGCGCTGCGCAGCTGCTGATCGGCGTCGTCGAAGGCGACCAATGCCGCTTGCTTGGCAGCGATCGCCGCTTGTGCCACGGTCGGTGTGACCGCCTGGCAGGCGGGCCAGCCTCGGCTGCGGCCAGCGATCCAGGTGGCGACCCACGACCGCGCTGCGGTCAGGACCGTCCAATCGGAATCGGCGGCGTGCCACACGCTGCCGAATAGGGCGACACCGAGGCCGTCGCGGCTACGCATCGCGGCAGCCAAACGACGTGCGCTCAGAAGGCCATCGACCAGCGCAAGCTGGCTGGCATGGTCGCCCGGGGCCGAGCCGCGGCAGAGGCCCTTGAGGCGGGCGTTCGCGGCGCGCCACGTGCCGGAGATCCAGCGGAAGGTGCCTTCGCCATAGGCGGCCAGATCGGCGCGGACCTGGACCACATCGTGCTCCCAGGCCTCGGGAATCACCGTTGCATCGTGCTTGGCGCGGAGGGCAGCATACGCTTGGCCATCCGCGTAGAGCCGGTCGAGATCAGCGGAACTCACCGTCCAGGCGGGCGAGTCTGGATCGGCGACCCCAGCCGGCCGCCCGGCGGCATGTAGGGCAGCGGCGAGCAGGAGTCGGGTCTCGGCGGGTCCGGTCGGGGACTTGGCGCCCATGACGGTCGCCAGGGCGGAGCCGGCCGATCGTGCTGCCGGCAGGGTGGTCAGGCAGGCGGCGACCCGCAGGGCCAGGCCGCTCTCGACGCCAGGCAGAACGGTGGTCAACCGAGCCGCGCCCCACGGGTGCTTGGTCAGCGGCCCGGTGGCCTGGAGGGCCGCTTGCACGTCGACCAGGGCCACCTCCTGGGCGGCGATAGCATCATGGTCGTGGTCGCCGAATGCCGCCGCAGGCAAGACCTGCTCGCGCACGTTCAGAGCCGCCAGCGCATCGAGCGCCTCGCCCGGCGACAGCCCGCTGCGACCGATCGGCACGGCCATGGCGGTGGCGAAGGCGGTCAGTTCCGCGCGTAGGGCGGCGTACGAGCGATCGAGTTCGGCGCCTGGCGCGGCCGGAGGAGGATCACTCGTGAGGGTGCGGCCGATCTCACTCAGCACGGCGCGTTTAGCCGCCTTGTCGCTATGCAGCTCCAGGCACAACGCGCCCAGACCAATGGCTTGGAGCCGGCGTTGCACGACGCCGAGGGCGGCCATCTTCTCAGCCACGAACAGTACGGATTTGCCAGCGGCGACCGCCTCGGCAATCAGGTTGCAGATGGTCTGCGATTTGCCGGTGCCTGGTGGCCCCTGGATCACTAGGTCGGCCCCCGCGGCGACTGCCGCCAGGGCTTCTGCCTGCGAGCCATCCGATTCCACGACTTCGCGGACCTGTTCTGGTGGACGTGCCGTGTCGAGCGCAGCCGGCGTTGCCGGCAGAGGCCGAAAGCCGCCACCGAACAGCCGTGTGACCAGGGGGCGTTCAGCCGGGCTGTCGCCGGCGGGCCATGAGGCTGGATCCAGGTCACGCCACATCAGATGACGGCCGAAGGCGAACAAGTCCAAGGCGATACGACGATCGACCCGCCAGCCTGGCCGCGTAGAGATCGCTGTCGTTACCTGGGCGAACCAGCTGTCGAGGTCGAGGCCATCGACCGGCGGTAGTTCGGGCAGGAGGTTGCCGGTGTCGGCCTTTAGCTTCACCGCCAAGGTCAGGTTGCCGAGCGGCTCGGCGTCGGCGGCGGCCAGGGTGAACTGGGCATCTGCCCGGGTGCGGCCAAGACGTACCGGCATCAGGCAGAGCGGGGCCGTCCGCCAGGGCGCGTCTGCGGCAACATCAGGTTCGCGCCAGTGCAGGAATCCGAGCGCCAGGAACAGCACGTTGACGCCTTGCTCCTCTTCGACGAAGCGGGCGTCGCGGGCGGTCGCCAGCAGGCGGCCCTGGAGGCGCTCAGCGACATGCGCGGTCTGCAGCTTGGTGTCGCGGTGGCGTTCGTCCGGTTCGCCGCCTGTTGCCGGCGGTTCGGCGGTATCCCCGCCATCGGTCGACGTTTCCGTCTTCGCAGCCAGGAAGGTGCAGGCGCGTTCGTCGTCCCATAGCAGTCGGTAAACTTGGCTGGGCAGCTCGTCGCTGACGGTGATGCCGCGGGCCTTTGCCGGACGATGGTTGAGCAGTTGGTTGCGCAGCGACAGGTCGAGCAGATCGCGGCGGGCGGCTTCAAGTCGCTGACTGGTCGTCATGGCGGCATGGTGACGGGAAATGCTAGAATGCTAGAATGCCGGGGTTCAGTCCACAAACGCAGAAAGCCCAGGCCACCGGCCTGGGCTTTCTTGAGTAAAATCTTGCGTGCGATCGACTGGGTATCAGCCGAAGGGGTTGCCGCCAGACACGATGGTCTGGTCCTGCAGCTGGATCAGCTCGATGATCGCCAGGGTCCCAGCCACGGCCAGGGCCGTGCACGAGATGATCACCAGCCAGAGATAGATCTTGTCAGTAAGCATGGCGTATCCTTGCGCTCACAGACGGTTGGCGGCCTGGTCACCCTGCTGGATGGTCAGGCTGTTGGTGTTCCACGTCGACGGGATGACGCGCGCGGGGGCCATGTCGTTCAGGACCTTCTCGATGCGCACCTTGCAGATGTACTTGCTGTCGCGGTAGATGATGAACTCCTGGCCTTCCTGGACGCCCTCTTCCTTGCCGATGGAGAGCATGACGAATTCCTGCTGGCCCTGCGGGTTGTTGCGCACGGCAGCGACCACGGCGCGCACGACCGCGGTGCCCTGGCTCTTCTCGTCCTTGAGGGCATCGTAGGTCTTGGGGAACTTCTCGCGCACCTGGGCGACGAAGGCGTTGGCCTGCTTCAAGTCGGTGTTGGCCTTCTCGAGGGTTTCCAGGCTGCGCGTGTGCTCGGTCTGCAGGTTGTTGAGGTCGTCTTCGACCTCGGCCAACTTGACGTTCAGATTGAACGCCACGGCGCGGGCGACTGACGAAATGTTGGTCAATTCGCCGTTGCGCTGCCGGACCATGTCGAGCGACTTGCTCTGGGTCTGGTAGTCCTCCTTCAGGGCGTTGAAGTCGGTCTGGGCTTTGGCCAGATCGCGTTCGACGTTCTGGATCTTGGCCGCACGCTCCGTGATCTGGCCTTCCAGTTCCTTAATCTTGGCCTGGTCGGCGTTGCGCTCGTTCTGCAGCGCGGCGACCTGGTTCTCGGCACGCACGCGGCCGGCGCCTTCGCTGGTCAAGGCCTGGGTCGCTGCCTTCACCTCGACCGAGAGGGCCTTCGTTTCGACATCCCAGCGCCGCTTCCAGTTCTCACGGGTCGCGAAGAGGGTCATCTGGATGAACATGAACGCCAAGGTCATCACCAGGGTGAGGACGATGAAGATGCGCAGGGCAAGGCTCATGGATCGGGGCTCCGGAGGAGAATCTGGGGGCAGTGGCGGAGAAAGAATCAGTCTTTGCCGGCGCCGGCGGCGCGGGCATCGAGACGCTGTTGCGTCTGCATGGCAGCAAGCAGTTCAGGCGGGACGGTAGGCGAACTGCCGACTGCATCTGCGGCGGCAGCGCGGACACCGGCATCGCTGTGGGCGAGCGCCTTCTTGAGGATGGCTACCGACGCTTCGGTGGTCGCGTCGACCTTGCCGATGGCGTAGACGAAGGCGGCGCGCAGCTGGGGATTCTTCTCCAACTCAGCGTCCTGGGCTCCATAGACATCCGTGATCCGGCCGCTCAGAGCCTTGGCGGCGTCCTTGCCTGGCCCACTGGCGACGTGGCCGATCGCCTTGAGTGCTTCGATGCGCAGCGCGTCGGCGCGAGTGTCGATGGTCGCCGCCAGAGCCTGCAGGGCTCCCGTCAGGTCGAAGTTGGTGCGCTCGGGATCGGGCTGCTGCAGGGCGATGGCAGCGCGCAGGGCGATGTCCTCAGCGGCGGCCTGGTTGGCGCTGGGGCCGGCGGCAGCCTTGAGGGCGGCATCAATCTTATCGTGCAGTTCGACACCGTCGAACGGCTTGGCGACGTAGGCACCGCCTGCTGGCAGCTTACCTTCAAATGCAGTTTGGATCTTGGCTGCGGTTTCCGGATTGTCCGGAAGCGAGATGAAGATCGGCGAGCCGTTGGCGCGCGCGTCCTTCGAGATCAGGGTGGCTAGACCGAGAGCGGTCTGCTGCGGCGCATCCAGGAGGGCGCCGTGCTGATCCTTCAGACTGGGGGCGAGATCCCCGGCGATGATGATCGAGTCTTTGATTGGAGCCTCGGCCAAGCGGTTCATCGCTTCGAATCCATCGGCAGCGGTGATGACCAAGAATCCCTTGGCCTGCAGCGCGGCACGGGCGGCGTTGCGCTGGCGGTAGTCGGCATCGACCACCAGGACGACGCGGACGCCCCATTCGCCAAGGGCCTCGGCGAGGGTCGGTATGACCTTCTCGGAACCCTTGAATCCACCGACCGAGCCATTGGCAATGGCGGCCTGCAGCTTGGCGATCAGCTCTTCGCTGACCCGCTCGGTGTCTTTCTTGATTGAAGCGGCGAGTTCGTCGGCCAGGGCACGCACGGCGTTGGCGTCGGTCTTGGTGCCGCCGATCGGATCGAGCGTTGCCAGCGTGATGGCAGTCTGGTAGCGGACCAGCTTGTCCGGATGGTCCAGGCTGGTGACCAGCACGCTTCCCGGTTTATCCGGCGATGCTGGCGCACTGGCCAGCGGCAGGGTCTGCTCGGGGCGGGCGATATTGCGGTCCTGAAGCACGCGCAGCAACGCAACCGCGACGTCGAAACGCTCGGAGGCGAGAGCCTGCTGAACAGCACGGCAGATATTGTCGGCGCCGGCCATGCGCACGCGCAGGGGCAACTCAGCGAGCGAGGTGACACGTTCGGCGATGGCGTCGGCGGAATCGGCTCCGGCACTTGCCGGCATGGTCCGTTCCTTGGCCAACCGTTCGCGCTCGGCGACTTCGGTGATCTCGGCGGCGTAGACGGCGGTCAGGACCGGGTGGAATCCGACGAATGTCGGATAGGCGGCGAGGCCCTTGAAGAGCAGCTCTTCGGCGATCAGTTCGTTCCAGGCGTAGCTGGGCACGCGGACAAACCCGAGCTTGGCGGCACCATCGGCCTTGTCATCCCAACGCCACGCCAGGCTGGCGGCTCCGGACAGCTCATCGCGTACGTCAGGACCGCTGCGGAAGTAGCGCAGAGCCTCGGCCAGATGCAAGTCTTCGGCCTTGGGGATTTCGGCGATCTGGGCACGGTCAGCGATCGCCTTGATGGCGCTCGCCAGGACCTGCTTGGAGACGTCTTCGAGCCCGTCGCGGATCTGGCAGCGCATCAGCGCCGGGAGGGCGCGCGGATCACCGAGGTCGCCGAGGACCAGGGCGACCGAGCGGACCTGGCGCTGGTCTGCGCTTTCGAGGGCGACCGAGAGCGGTTGGACGGCGCGGCCACCCATCTTGGTCAGGACCACGCGGCAGTAGGTGCGGCGTTCCTCCTGCGGGGTGTCGCTCATCGCAAAGACGAGATGCGGTACGGCCCACGGGCCGACGGCGGCCAGTTCGAGGGTGGCAACGACGCGCTCTTCTTCACTCTTCTCCAGCTTGGAGATGAGCAGATTGATGTAGGCCGGGTCGCGGCGGAGCTGCGTCTGGTAGATGCGGGCGCGGCGCAGGACGTCCTTCAAGACGTCGTCGAGGACGTCCTGGTCCTGCATGTGGACGACCAAGCCGTCGCCGCAGGCGAGGTAGAATTCGTAGACCAGCTTATTGTCGGGCTCGAGCGCCAGGGCGCTGCGGAAGCTGATCGCAGCATCCTTGATTCGGCCAGCGCGGTACTGGTTCACACCCTCGGCGAAGTACGAGCGGGCCTGGTCGCTGGTCGGGAAGTTGGCGTCGGCCTTGGCCGGCGTCTCTTCAGCGACAGCTGCCGGCGCGCACATGGCGGCAATCAGGAGCATGGACGCCAATGGGCGCAGGAGCTTGGCTCGCGGGTTGACCAGATGCGTCATGTCCATCACTCCTCCTTCGCGCGGGCCGTTGTTGCGCACCCGCTGGTTGGGTTGGCGATGCTGGCCACGCGGGGGCAGGGCGACAACCCCTTGCGGATTAGCCGTGGAGGGGGTGTATGATGAGGCGTGGGACAGTAGTGATGCGCCTGGCGCGGTCTCTGCGCGCCGGTCCAGCTCGTCGACAGACCGAGGATTGCAGGGCTGTCCTGCTCCCGACAGTGCGCCCATGCCGTCTGGGGTCCATCATCGTCCACGTCGAACCTGGTGGATCATCGGGCTCTGCCTGTTCATCGCCGGCTTCGGTCTAGCGCTGTTCGCACTCGCCTTCCGTTCGTGCCGTTTCTCCGTCGAACCTGGCCACATGCAGACGTGGTCGTTGACGGTCCGCAGCGCACCGCTGCTGCCTGATGGCAAGCCCGGTCTCGAACACAGCGCTGCCTATCGCCTCAATCTGATCGGTCTCGGGCCGGAGCCGAGTTCCGCCGCGTGGCTGGTTGGCTCGGCCGGCGCAGCCCCGTCGAATCTCCGTCTGGTCGACGTGCCCAGCGATGGTCGGATCCGCTTGCGCTCCTCCGATGGCCGGCTCGGCGACTACGCGCCGCAGCTTGCGGGCTTCGATTTCAACTTGCTGCCCCTGCCGCTGGGCGCCGAACAGGAGTGGAAGCCAGATGTCGTGTGGGCCGCACTGCCCGAGGGCAAGCGCACGGTGGCATGTTCGGTGAAGCGGTTGCGCTCGGGGGCTTCGCCGCAGTTCCGCTGTGATTTCCCGGTCAGCGTCGAGTGGGTCGATCCGGTTAGCGGCCGCTACCGGCAGGTCCGCGAATTGACCGCGACCTATCGCTTCGACACCCTGCGGGGTGTTCCGCGTGAGGCGCTGGTGACCTTCATCCTGCGCGAGGAGCAGCCAACTCCAGGCGGATTCCAGGCTCGTCGCATGACCATGGAACTGAGCTGGGATGGGTCGTCGTCGGCTGGCGATCCCCGCGATCTGCGCGATGCCGCCGCGGCGATCGCTGCTGCGGAGCCATGGCTGGCCGCCCGTCGCATCCCGCCGGCGGACGTGCTTGGCCGTCTGCGTGCCGCACAAGGCCCATTTCGTTCTATTGCTGCGGGCATGCTGTCCATGCGGACGGCGCAATGAGGCTTTTGCTGATCCTGTTGCTGGGCTGCCGCCTGACCGCCGCGGTCGATGCGAGCATCGTCGGCGACCCGCGTCTGGCCTTGGAGTGGATTCCGGATCGGACCTCGCAGGAGGCCTGGCGCTCGCTGTTCGATCCAGCCCCGACCTGGCCGGAACGTGACGTAGCCGCTCTCGCCGTGGTCCATCCTCAGCGGCTGCCGACCCTGTGGGCGGCGCGGCTGTTGTATCGCGGCGACCCGTGGACGCGACGCGACAACGAGCCGACCAGCCTGCGCCGTTGGAAGGCCGCCGATCGCGGTACCAAACTGGCCATCCTGCGCGACCTGCGTTGGAGACGCGAGATGGCATTCGTGCCAGTGCTTGCCGCATTCCTGGCGCGCGAGGACGGTGACGCCGCGCTCGTAGTCTCGGCCTTGGCCGACCTCTGGCTGATCGCTCCTGACGAGGGGCGTGCGGTTGCCGGACGGATCGCCGATCCGCGTCGAGCCGATCGTCTGCCCGCAGCCGGCCTGCCGTCTGCCCGCACCTTCGCCCTCGGTCTCCTGTTGGAAGACAGCGGGGCTGGCCCGGCGGCCCGTCCTGCCCTGGACTGGGCCTTGATGGCGGCGGATGGCGGCGAACGCCTGGCCGCCCTATCGCGTCTGCCGGTCGGCCTGGTTCCGGATCTGGTGTCCGGATGCCTAGCCCGCCTCGCTGCCCAAGCCCGTACTGGTAAACTGGACGATGACGGCACGGCCGCCGCAGTCTTGGCCTGTGCCCGCCTTGGCGAGGCGGTCAGCGAACAGGCTGCATCGATCCTCGCCGAACTGGCCGCCACCGCTTCGCGCGAGGTATCGTGCGCGGCAGCTGCCGCCCTGGCTCGCAGCGTGACGTGGAAGAATGCGATCGATCCGGCCCCGATCGTGCAGCGTCTTGCCAGCGAGACCGATCCGGCGGTACGACACGCCCTGCTTGCGGTGCTGCTGCGGCTGAATCCAGCACACATCGCCCAGCTGCCAGGGGCTGGCAGCTGGGCTGAACTGGCGCGACATCGCCTGGCGCTGCAGGAGTGGGCTTGGCGACGATATCTGGTGAAGTGACGACTGCAGGGCTGTAGTAGCGCAGCCCTTCCACCCACGGTTTCGGAGCATGTCCACGGTTCGTGTTCTCGCATGCGCGCGCCGAGGTGAGGTGAATGTTCATGGTCACGATGGCCACGATGGCCACGGTTGTTGTCCGCGCCGATTGTCCGCGCCGATTGTCCACGATTCAACTGCACAGGGCGGCGCCCCGCTCCTTGCAAGCTGAGTGTCTGGCGCTAATCTACATGGTGCATGTCCATCGACCATAATATGTCCCTCGACCATGATCCACGCCGGCGGGAATTCCTCCGTCAAGTCGCTGCCTTTACCGCTGGGGCGCTGCTGGTGCCGCCGATGCTGGATATCGGGGCCTCGGCGGCGGAGCCGCCGCCTGCGCCGGTCGATCGGCGTCCGCTGTTGGCGGTGGCCAGCGGCAAGGACTGGGCGGTGTTGCCTGGACGGGCACTGGCCGTGCTCGGCGGGATGGGGAATTTCGTCAAGCCGGGGCAGAAGGTCGTGGTCAAGCCGAACATCGGTTGGGACCGCACGCCAGAGCAGGGTGCCAACACGCATCCGCTGGTGGTCGCTGCGGTGGTGCAGTTGTGCCTGGACGCCGGCGCCGGATCGGTGCAGGTCTTCGACCGAACCTGCAACAACCGCGAGCGCTGTTACGCCAACTCCGGCATCCAGGCGGCGGTCGAGGCGATCGGCAGCGATAAGGTGCGCATCTTCCATCCCGACGACCGCAGGGTGGTGCCGGTGCGAATCGCCAAAGGCAAGGTGGTGACCGAGTGGGGCTTCTACCGCGAGGCACTGGAGTGCGATGCATTCATCAACCTGCCGGTGGCCAAGCATCACGGTTTGTCGCGCCTGACCCTGGGGTTCAAAAACCTCATGGGCATCATCGGGGGCAAGCGCGGCGACCTGCACAAAGACATCGGGCAGAAGCTTGCCGACCTGTATTGGGCCAGACCTGTCACGCTGACCATCATCGACGCGACACGCATTCTGCTGCGCCACGGTCCGCAGGGCGGCGATGTCGCCGACGTCGAGGTGCGCGATACGGTCATCGCCTGCGCCGATCCGGTGGCGGCTGATGTGCATGCCGCCGGGCTGTTCGGACTGAAGCCCGCCGACATCCCCTGGCTGGGCCCCGCCGCTGCCGCCGGGCATGGCATCATCGATCCGGATGGGGTGCGGGTGGTGCAGGGGTGAGTGGCGGATCGCTCAGGTCCGCGCGCACCCAGCTGTGGCTGCGCCGGATCGTCCAGCTGCTCGCCCTGGCGCTGTTTCTGTGGCTGTTCCGCCGCACCGCCGCCCCGGCGGGCGAGGACTATGCAGCGCAGGCCGGGGTCGCCTGGTGGTTTCGCGTGGATCCGCTGGCCCAGGCCTCGGCGGCGCTCGCCGGGCGATCCTGGACCTGGCTGGCTTGGCCGGCGCTGATCTTCCTGGGCTTGGCGCTGCTCGCGGGCCGCGCCTTCTGCGGCTGGCTGTGCCCGCTTGGCACCCTGCTGGATCTGTGGGGACGCTGCACCGGCTGGTTCCGCCGCCTGGTCTGGCGCGGCCGGACCGCCCCGGCCTGGGCGCGGCTGCCGCGCTTCGCCGTACTCCTGGCGGTGCTGCTGGCAGCGGCTGGCGGCCTGCAACTCGTCGGACTGGTCGATCCCTTCAGTCTGCTGACCCGCGGCCTGGCGGCGGCCGATCCGGCGATCCGGCTCGGGGCTGATGCCGGCTCGACCGCGCTTCTTGGCAGTCCGGTCGAGCCGGCGAGCGAATGGCTCTACGCCACCACCTTGCCGGTGCTGTCGCCGCGCGCCGGAATGCCGGCCCTGTGGTGGGCGTCGCTGGCGCTGCTCGGCCTGGCCGCTGTCCTCGAACTGGTTGGCCGACGCGGCTGGTGCCGCTGGGCTTGCCCGCTCGGTGCGCTGTATGGACTGCTCGGACGCTGGGCCCCGCTGTTGCGCCTGCCCGGACAGACCTGTGCGCATTGCGGCGACTGCCGGACGAGCTGCGATCTCGGGGCCTTCGCCGACGACGGGCGGCTGCGTCGCGCCGACTGCACCGTGTGTCTGCGCTGCGTCGCCAGTTGCGACAGGGGCATCGCGCGTGTCGTGCTGCGACTGCCGCGCCCGTCCACGGCCCCGCCCGATCCCGGCCGGCGGGCGGTGCTCATCGGCGGTGCCGCCCTGGCCGCGGCCCCGCTGATCGCCGCGGCCACGCCATTGGGTCGCCGCGATCCGCCGGATGACCTACTGCGCCCGCCGGGCGTCGCCGCCGACGAGGCGGGTTTCCTCGACCGCTGCGTCCGTTGCGGGGCCTGTCTTGCCGCCTGTCCTGAGGGCGCCCTGCATAGCGACGGCTTCTCGGCTGGCTTGGCTGGACTGTTGGCCCCGGCCCTGGTGCCGCGTCGCGGGGCTTGCGCCCCGGACTGCACACGTTGCGGCGAGGTCTGTCCAACCGGGGCCATCCCGCGTCTCAGCGTTGATGCGAAGGCCGCACAGCCCATCGGCCTGGCCGTGGTCGACGAGCAGCGTTGCATCCCCTTTGTCAGCGAGGAGTCCTGCCTGGTCTGCGAGGAGCACTGTCCGATCGCCGACAAGGCCATTCGTCTGCGTCCCGGGCCGCATGGTGAGGACGTGCCGCACGTTCGTCGTGGCGCCTGCATAGGCTGTGGTTGGTGCGAAATGGTCTGTCCGGTCGAGGGGGTCGCTGCCATTCGGGTGCTGCGCTAAAGGAATGTATTGCGTTGTTTCGAGTCGCGGCTGACGCCCCTCCTGTCCAGGGCGCCGCGGGTGGGCGCTTGCGCCCCTGACTCTGCGCACCGGCAACGCCAAGAACTTCTGCGCAATCGGTGATCTGACGCTGGAGGTATTCAAGCCGTAACCCGACCGCCGAACCAGACCCACCAGGCCGAACGTTCCCACCGTGCTTCTGACCCACCCGTGAGTGAGCAAACGAGTGAGTGGGACGACTCGAAGGGTGGTCTCCATCACCTCTCACAACGCAGAAACCACCGTATTTCACCGGTGGTTTCTGACTAGTCGGGGTTACTGCCCGACCTAAGAACGTCAACGAAGCGTCAACCCATGGGTCGAGCATTTCACGCAACATACAATTGGTTGCGGATATGGATGGCCCGCGGATCTCCGCTGTCCAGCAGGGCGCAGGCCGACGGGCTCACGGACACGACCACGGCATCGAATTCGTGACCCTTGACCGAGGGCACTTCGGCGATCGAAACCTTGCCGCGCTCAATCAGACGCCCGTTATCGAAGAACTCAGCGGCAAGGTCCGCGTCCTGTAGCCTATTTCGCAGGGCCTTGACCAAGCCGACGATCGCTTGGCTCTCGTATCCAACCAGGAGTACCGCGACGAACGGCTCCCGCGCCGATCCATACCAAGCCTTGATGTGATGGGCGATACGAGGGGCTGCTTTCTCTGGACGGTCTACCCATTCCACGCTGGGTGCCGGGCCGTCCTTGTCCGAGGAGGTGGCGGCAACCGGCTGGCCCGGGTAGAGCAGGGCAGCCAGTCTTCCGACCCACTCCATGAGCGGACGGGTCTGCCGGTAGTTGCACCGCACCTCAAAACGGCGCCCTTCGCCAGGCTTGAGGAGTTCGAGACTGGCGAGTCCATTCTCCCAGCGCATCCGCTGGAACGGGTCGCCAGCCACGGTTGAAGCGCAGAGTACCGGCTCAGTGCAGGCCATGGCGAAGCACAGTTCAGGATAGCTGAGATCCTGAGCCTCGTCCGTCTCCCCCTCCTCGGCATCCTCCGTTCCCGTTAGGATGCCTTCCCATTCGGAGAGGGCTGCATCGATGTCCTTATCTCCGAGGCCGGCGGCTCGCAGATCTTTCCGATCTCCCGAGTTGCGGTAGTCCGCGATCACGGACACAAGCAGTTGCTGCGGATCGATCAGACGGACCAACTCCCGCCATATTGCATCCTCCATTGGCCTGCGGGGGGCGCCTTGGTTCCACGAGAAGTCCTCCGTGAATCCACTACGTTGCAGGTCGCTGCGACCTGGATCTAGCCAGACTGGCGCTCCACCCATTGATTCGACTGCTGCGTCTCCCATGCGGACAGACCACCGGCCCAGGAAGTTTCGGACGTGGGCGACAAGTTGCTCAGATCGGTCAACCTTCTGCAGACGAGACAGACGGTCCCGCATGCGCTCCGCAACAGCGGCCCAAGCCTCCCCGCCGCGGGCAGTCGCTTGCTGAAGTGCATGGAAGAAGGCCAGATTCAGAATCTGCGGACACGATTTAATGTAGGTGAGATCGGGAGATTCCTGGTTGTCCTCGGACATGCGCATGTTCACGCCTGCCCGCCACAGCTTCAGGACAGGGTCGCGGAACAACTGCTTGAGGTAACTCCCCCTCAGGTTGATGACCTGGACCCCGTGCATGGCAAGTTCATCGCTACGTCCTGGACGGCGACGCTGCCGATGCTTGCCGATGAAGTCGAGGAGGTCGGCAAGGCTTTTGCGGCTCGGTGGCGACCATGCGCATGACGAAGGGGATGCCGCTGCCGACCAGCACACCCAGCATCTCTCGCGACGGAAATCCGCGATCCATGAGTACGATGCAGTTCGGGCCGAGTCGGCGCAGGATGCGCAACGCCAGAGCGCGCTCGCCGGTACGGTGGTTTGCCAGTTCGTAGGCCACCACCGTCTTACTCAGCACATCGTAGGCCACCACGGCCAGCGCCTGGGGATAATGGCAGGACTTCTCCCCCGAACGTCGTGGCCGTCCGAACTGCCGCGACAGCGCCTTCGTGCGCCGGAACGACAGGCGAGTTCCATCGATGGCGATGAGTCGATGACCGTGCACCAGCGGCACATGGCGGATGGCGGACGGCCTGGGTCAGGATCGCCTCGGCAACGAGCAACGTCCGGCGCAGTACACCAACCTCGACCTTGCGCATGGCCCGATACAGGCCGCTCGGATCCGGCACGCCATCCCACTCCAGGCTGTCGCCGTACTCGCGCCGCAGGCGCATCAGCAAGGGTTCCCACGCCAGGCGATTGCGACCCGAACCGAACGAGGCGGCTACCATCAGTGCCAGCACGACCATGCGTGGCGACCAGATGCGTATGCGCTCGAACTTGTCATCGAGGGTGGAGAGGAGGCGGGTGACGAAGTCCGCCAGGAGGTCGGGGCCATGCAAGATGTGCATGAAAACCCGCCATCGATGGCG
>Ga0105046_10006288_pt1 | contig 18739 bp, 14 predicted proteins | sample MAT03_FD_78385 | JGI IMG/M metagenome (GOLD analysis project Ga0105046, IMG submission 78385) | Freshwater microbial communities from Lake Fryxell liftoff mats and glacier meltwater in Antarctica - MAT-03 (megahit assembly) | ecosystem: Environmental > Aquatic > Freshwater > Ice > Liftoff... | reverse complement strand
TGGAGCAGGCGCGGTTGCTGACGTTGAAGGCGGCGTACATGATGGACACCGTGGGGAACAAAGTGGCCCGCGCGGAGATTGCAATGATTAAGGTGATTGCGCCGAATGTGGCGTTGCGGATTATTGATAGGTCGATTCAGGCGCACGGGGGTGCGGGTGTTTCAGGGGATTTTGAGCTGGCGGCGATGTGGGCGAATGCGCGCACGTTGCGGCTGGCGGATGGGCCGGACGAGGTTCATTTGGAGGCGATCGCGAAATGGGAGTTAGGCCGATGAGACTCTAGCTGTTTTGTGTCCACGGCGGGTGGTCTGGTATTTTCAGGTTCCAACGAGGGCAACATTTTCGCGTTGGATGCACGGACGGGAAAGCCGTTGTGGAACTTTCATTCGGGCGGGGCGGTGGCGTCGAATCCCATTTCATTTGCCGTTGATGGGCGGCATTATGTTGGGGGTTGCGGCGGATAAGGTTTATTACGTGTTTGGGCTTTAGTCGATGTGCTGGTAGGCGGCGGTGGTGAGGAACTCCTGGAAGTCATCGCGGGTCATCATGTCGGCGAAGATCTCCGCGGCCTTTTGTTTGTTGGGTGTTCCGGGCTTGGCTGCCAGTTCGGCGTCGATGGCGGCGCGCACCAGTTCTGGCGTTACAGTGCGGCCGTCGGTGAGCTTCACTCCGTGTTTCACCCACTGCCAGACTTGCGAGCGCGAGATTTCGGCGGTGGCGGCGTCTTCCATCAGGTTGTAGATCGGCACGCACCCATTGCCGTTTAGCCACGCTTCCAGGTACTGGATGCCCACGTCGACGTTCATCTGCAGGCCCGCGGCGGTGACGTCGCCGACTACCGGTTCCAGCAGGTCTTCCGCGGTGACGTTCACATCTTCGCGGAGGACCGAAATCTGATTCGGCTGGGGCATGAACTCGTCGAAAACTGCTTTGGCGATGGGGATTAGCCCCGGATGGGCGACCCAGGTGCCGTCGTGTCCGGCTTTCACTTCGCGGAGCTTGTCCTGGCGCACGCGTTCCAGCGCTTGTTCGTTGGCGGCGGGATCGTTTTTGATGGGTATTTGGGCGGCCATTCCGCCCATCGCGTGGATGCCGCGTTTGTGGCAGGTTTGAATTAGCAGATCGACGTAGGCTTTCAGGAAGGCCTTGGTCATGGTGACCTGGGCGCGGTCCGGAAGGATTTTATCGTCGCGGTGGCCGAGTTTCTTGATGTAGCTGAAGATATAGTCCCAGCGGCCGCAGTTCAGGCCGGCCGAGTGGTTCCGCAATTCGTACAGGATTTCGTCCATTTCGAATGCCGCCATGATCGTCTCAATCAGGACCGTCGCGCGGATGGAGCCTTGCGGTATGCCGCAGTAATTCTGAGCGAAGACGAAGACATCGTTCCAGAGGCGCGCTTCCTGGTGACTCTCCAACTTTGGCAAATAGAAGTACGGCCCGCGTCCGCGTTTCAGCGATTCGGCGGCGTTGTGGAAGAAGTACAGGCCGAAATCGAAGAACGAAGCGGCTATGGCTTTGCGGCCGATCAGCATGTGTTTTTCGACGAGATGCCAGCCGCGGGGACGGATTAGCAGCACCGCGGTCTTTTCGTTGAGCTTGTATTCCTTCCCTTCCGGGCTGGTAAATGCGATGGAGCCGTTGACGGCGTCGCGCATGTTGAGCTGGCCCTGGAGGTTGTTGTCCCAGGTGGGTGAGTTGGCGTCTTCGAAATCGGCCATGAAGACGGAGGCGCCGGAGTTCAGCGCGTTGATGACCATCTTCCGTTCGACGGGCCCGGTGATTTCCACGCGGCGGTCCTGCAGGGCGGGCGGGATGGGGGCGACCTTCCAAGTGTCCTGGCGGATGATGCGCGTATCTTCCAAGAAGCGGGGAAGCAATCCTTGCCGCAAGCCCTCCCAGCTCTCGGAGCGCCGTCCGAGGAGGTCCTGGCGGCGATCTTCAAATTCCTCGGAGAGAGCAAGCAGAAACTGGATCGCTTCGGGTGTCAGGATCTCGGCATAGGCGCCTTCGATCGGGCGGGTGAAAGTGACGGAATTCATAAAGCTCTTCTACGTTATCATCGCCGCAGACATACGAGTACGGCGGTCAACAGCAGTCCCATCATAAACAGCGCTCCGCCGGCATAGAAACTGCCCGGCCGGAAGAGCCGATCGATCTGGTGCGCGCCGGCGGGCGCCACCACGCCGCGGACGAAACCATAGGCTTCCCAGATGCGGGCGGGCTTGCCGTCCACGGCGGCTTCCCAGGCCGGATAGAAGGCGTCTCCGGTGCAGCGCATGCGGCTGGGGCTGCGGCTGACGATTCTTATCACATCGCCGTCACAGCTTTCCAGGGCCGGAGTTTCGGCGAGGAGAATGGTCTGGCGGTGGACGTCGAGGGGTTGCACTTGGAGGCGGTCGCGGAGGCCGGCGAGAATGGTGGCGGGAATGGCCTGGTGGACGCTCCAGGCGCGCGGACGCGTCTCTGGATTGCGGAAGACTTTTAGACCGCTTTTGCCTTCATAGAGGGAAACCTGTCCCTCGCGATCCGGCGCTTTCGCCATGTCATGCGTGACGGCGAGTACAGTCTTCGACCGTTCGGAGTGAGCTTCCGAGCGGATTAGATTTTCGGGCAATCCGGCCACGTAGCCGCCGAGAACATCGACGCCGTGGTGGTCGCCGAAATTGATGGGTACATCGGTGTTTTTCACGTCCAAGCGCACCGGCGCCTGTTGTTCCCGGCCGCGCAGGAATTCGGCGATGTCGCGGTCCGATTCCAACATGCGGGAGAACTTGTTTTGATCTTCGCGGCGCCTTGAGGAATAGGTGGCGGTGGTGACGCCGAGCAGTTCAATGATGGCCTCGGCGCTCACCAAGACTTGACCACTTGTGCTCCGATAGAGTTGCCCACCCCCGGCACCGCACCTTGGCCCGTGAGCCGCAGATGGGCAAGGCATTATCATCCCCGGCCCCGTTGGGCCGGTGGGTCACTCTCGCGAGTGCCGAAGGATGGCTACGCCGATCCAAATGGCGGCGGTGCCGGGGAGTTTTAAAAAGGCGGAAACAGGAAGCCAGATGGCGAAGAATCCGGACAACAGGAGCCGGTCGTCCAGGGCGGGATTGCCAATGGCCCAGCCGATCGTGACGACACCCTAAAGGAGGAGGCCTTGCCGCAGGAGGCGAGTACCGCGTTCCGATTGGCCGGCGAGAAAGCCGTCGAGTCCGTAGGCGGCGAGGATACACAGGCCGAGGTTTAAGATGTGACTGGCGCGTACCGGAATCCGAGCCTTGCCTACGCCGGGCAGGAGGGAATACAAGGTGTCGTGCAGGGGCGTCGCGGCGCTCAAGGCGAACAGCAATGACAGCCCCGCGGCCGCGGCTACCCAGCGTGCTTTGATTTCCGTTCGCGCGCTGGCCAGGCCCAAGAGCGGCATGCCAACAATGGCAAGCCCAACGAACGGCGCGCAATCGGGGTAGCGGTCGGCACTGCTGAGTTTGTCCGATGAGCGATTGGCCGGCCCAGATCGACGGACCCCAGGGCGGGATATGGCCCTGACGAAATTCGCGCGCCTGAAACTAGAGGCGCGGAATTTCGATGTAGACCATATCCGGGTGGTCGAACCAAACGTATTCGTTTGTGAAGGTGAGCTTCCAAAAGAAGAGCAGGACAAGCAGAATCAATCCGGCGGGCACGGCGATTCGCTTGGAGAGCATTCGCTTAGGGCCAGTGGGACGGTTCGCCGGTTTCGAACTGGAGCCAGCCGTTCAGGGGGAGGGCTTCGACGGGAAGGCTATCGAGCCAGAGAGAGAGTTGAAACGGGACGGTCTCACCGGGTTCGTAGCCGAGGGATTTCAAGGGGACGGAGGCTTCCACGGTTCGTTGCGCGGCGAAGTCCGGGTGGCGAAGCGCGTGTTCGCCACGCTCGGTTTTGATACGGATTTCAAGGAGCGCCGGCTGCGGCATGGGATCGAAGTCGAGGCGGATATGAAAGTCCTCGCCACAAGTACCGTAGTAGAGCATTTGCAGGCCGCTGCGGCCGCCGTGCATGGCCCCCTGGCGGTGATCGACTTTGTATTCGCCGGCGCCCATCCATTCGAAATACGAGGTGACGACGCCGTCGATAACGGGGTTGATTTGGGACGCGGGGCGGATGTTGTGTTCAGTGACCGAGAGCCTGAGGATGGGCCGGCTAAGCTCTTCTGGGGCGGGTTGGCCGAGAAGGCGGTAGACGTTGGAGAGGTGGTCACGGAAGAGTTGATCGAACTCAGTGCGGTTGGCCGATTCGTGGTGCGGACCGTACCACCAGCACCAGTCGGAGCCTTCGGCTATGAGGATCTCCTCATAGGCCACTTCGCGATCGGCTTCCGGCACGGTGTGCGCGTATTTGTCGTAAGTTTGGCGGGCACGGAGGAGATATTCCCAGGCGCGATTATCCTCATCGAAGCCGATCCAGACATCGAAGTTGGCGCTGATCCAGGAGCCGGGAAAGATGCCGGTGAGCGGCACGGGAGCATGGCGTTCCAGGGCCTCGCTGACGGTTAGCGCGTTCAGATTGGGCGTGGATTCCAGACGCTGGTAGAGTTCGCGGAGAAACTCGCGGCCGCTTTCGGGGAAGTACTCCCAGGCATTCTCACCATCGAGGATGACGGGGACGAGCGAGTCGCGCCCGCCGGCGTTTTCGACGATGCGGGAGATGAGATGATCGGCGGCTTCGGCGGCTCCCATCTTGGAATAGGTGAAGCCGACGAGATCGCTGAGGTAGTGGTCACGGAAGAGGCCATGGAGTTCATGGCCGCCGCGCTGCCAGAGGTACGGACGATATGTCTCGACAGCGCCGGCGTTGCGGCCGAGCGTGCGACTGAGGACGCCGTTATCGGTGGCGAACCACTTGAACCCGCATTCGGCGGCGAGGGTGAGCGCTTCGTCGGAGACGGAACCTTCCGAGGGCCAGAGGCCGATGGGCGCGACGCCGGTTTGCTTTTCCATGTAGACGCGGGCGCGGCGGAGTTGCTCGCGCGCGTCTTCCGGATAGTGGAAACGCGTGGGTAGCGGAACATGCGGATTGGACATGCCGGCAATGTTGGAGTCGCAGACTAGCGGCAGGATGGGGTGGTAGAAAGGCGTGGTGGAAATTTCAATCTGGCCGGTGGCGGCGAACTTGCGGTAGACGGGGATGACCTCGCCGAGGACGTGCGTTTGTTTGCGGCCGAGGAGGGCCTGATCTTCGATAGAAAAGTCGCGAGCTTTCTTCACGAGGGCGGCCACTTCGGGGTCACCGGTGAGGAAGAACTCGTCGAACCACGCGAGTTGGGAAAGCACCTGGAGATCGCGGAAGTCCTGTGACGTGTAGGGGCGAGTACGGCTTTGGTAGAGTTCGGCGTAGCGCGGGTAGCGAAAGATGAGATGTTCGACGTTTGCCTGGAAGAAGTATTGGAGGAGGAACTGCTTTTCGGAGTCGGAGAGCGACTCGGCCGGTTTGAGGGCGAGGCGGAGGAAGGGGTCGTTGGCAACGCCGGCAGCGTAGTCCTCGACCTGCACCAGCATTGACGGAACGAGGTTGAAGGTCTGGTGGACCTTGGGGAATTCGGCGAGGATCTCCACCATGCCGTAGTAGTCCTTCAGGCCATGGAGGCGAGTCCAGGGGAGCTTGTATTCGCCGCGCACGAGATCCTTGTAAAAGGGCTGGTGCATGTGCCAGACGAAGCATACGTCGATTTGCGGCATTCTTTATTTTCCGAAGAAGCTGCGAACGGGCGTCGGGGGCGGCGTGCCGCGAACGGCGAGCCAGATGATATCGTTCATTTCGTCGTCGTCGATCTCGTCGGCTTCAGAGAAATCGAAGCGAGCGGAGCGGCGGGCGAGAGCCGTGTTTGCAGGGTTGCGGTCTTCGAGCGACACGTTAGGCTTTTCGGCGGAGAAGGGCTTGAGCTCAGGGAAGGGAGCGAAGAGGCTGACCATGGGGCGGGCGCCAGCGTCATGCATGGTCATGGGATTCAGGCCAAGGATCAGTTCCATAGTGCGCAACATGGAAGTGGTGTTGTAGAAAGTGGAATCGACGACGCCGCGTTTGGCGTACGGGGAGATGACGAAGGCGGGAGAGCGGTGGGAGTCGACGTGATCGGGGCCGTTCTGGGCATCGTCTTCGAGAACAAAAATGGCCATTTTAGGCCAGAAACTGGAGCGGGAGAGGGCTTCGACAATCATGCCGAGCGCCGCATCATTGTCGGCGACTTGGGCTATGGGGGTACGCTTGCCGGCGCTGGCGCCGGAGGTGTGGTCATTGCCGAGGCGGAGGATGGAGAAGTGCGGGAAGCGCTTTTCGCCTTCCATGCGGGCAAGATCGGAGATGTAGACTTTGGCACGGTCGATGTCGAGGTAATCGAGATCGAAAGCGCGGTAGGCGCGGTTAGTGACGGGCTCGAGCGCGGGATCGCGAATGGCGGCGGCGTGGTTGTTGTCGTTCACGTCTTTTAGGGGGCGATTGGTGACGTGGTAGCCGTAGTTGCGAACGCGTAGCCCCTTGGCCATCACGTTATTCCAAATGTAGCCGGCGGGAGGAGTGGCAGCGGGTTCACCACCCTCGTAGTCATACGTTTTGCGGCGGCCGCCGTAGCTGTTGGGCCACATTCGTTGGACGTAGTCCGGGGCGATGGCGGCGGTGGTCCAGTTGTGGCCGTCGGCGCTGACATCGGCGTTGACGTAGAAGTTGTCGAGGAGGGCGAATTCGTTGGCGAGCTTGTAATGATTGGGGGCTACTTTCGCGCCGAAGACGGTGAGGGAGGGATCACTGTTGCCTTTGCCGATGGCGCCGAAGACCTGATCGTAGGTCCGGTTTTCCTTGACGATGTAGACGACGTGTTCGATGGGGGAGCGCTCGCCCCGGCGGGCGGGGATGACGGCGGAGTCACCGCGATGGCCGAGATAGAGTTTCTCTTCGGTGAAGGGCGTGTTGCGGCGGACTTGTTCCGTCCAGGCGATGAGATCGGCGGGGTCGACGGTGGGAATGATTGATGCAGTGCCTTGCTGGAGGCGGCCGACATATTGGGGCGGAGCGCCGGCGCCGAGATGTTCATTAGCCGGGAGGCGAACGGGACTGGGCCCGCGGGGGTTGGGGAAGCTGCGATTGCCGCGGCCATTGAGGACCAGGAGGCGCTTGTCGTCCAGCGTGCGAACGGCGGTGGGATACCAGCCAGTGGGGATGAAGCCGAGAACGCGGCTGCGGCCGCCGGCGACGTTGACGGCGGCAGCGGCATTGGCATCGGAACAGGCGACGTAGAGCGTGTTTTGATCGTCACTGAGGGCGAGGGCGCTGGGAGTCATGCCGGCGGGAGAATCGGGGTAGAGGGCGACGTTGATGGTCTCGATGGCGCGGAGTTCTTTCGTTTCGTTAACGCCGATTACGCGGACGGAATTCGTGTTGCCGAGGGTGACGAAGATGCGGCCTTTGAATTGATCGGACTCACCTTCCTCGTCGCCGGTGCGCTTCTCGCGCCAGACCATATCGGTAGGGTGCGAACCGGCGCCCACCCGGTTGACGATGGCGCCGTTCTGCGAGTCGTGCTGGGTGATGATGCCGTCGGCCCAACTGGAGACGAAGAATGTTTTGCCGTCGGGATGGAAGAGAATTTTGTAGGGACGGCGGGCGGTCTTCCAATTTTCGATGACGCGGCCGGACTGGGGGTTGATGACCTTGATGGCGTTGTTGAAGAGGTCGGCAACGTAGATGAGGCGGCCATCGGCGGAGAGGGCGAGATCGCCGAGGAAATCGGTGGGTTTGCGTTCGGCGGCGGGGGTGACTTCGAAGACGCGGGAGGGGGCGAGGCGGCCTTCGTTGGAGAGGGTGAGTTCGTGGACGTTGTGACGGGAGGCGCCACCGACATAGACCGTATGGCTATTGGGATGGACGGCGATTCCGAGCCACGCGTCATCGAAGGAGACGCGGGAGAGCTCGGTCATGCTGGCGGGGTCGAAGACGGCGACGGAGGGCTTGTTGTAACCGCCGTGGAGGATGAGGAGATGGCGCTTATTGGGCGTGAGGATCGCGGCCATCGGGAAGGTGTCCAGCTGGAGCTGACGGCCTGCGGGCTGAACGATTTGGCCGGTAGGCAGGAAGAACCGGCCGCCGGAGAGCGCACCGACAACCTGTTGTACTCCGGGTTGGGACAGCATGGCGGCGGCGGCCAGGATGATGAGTCCGGCGGCCCAATAGATTTGTTTCATTCTCGATACCTTTGCGCGATGGGGTAGCGGCGGCCCATGCCGAAGGCCTTGGAGGTGACCTTAATGCCGGGCGCTGCTTGTTGGCGTTTATATTCGTTGCGATCGACTTTTGCGACGATTTCGCGGACGAGGGCGAGGGGGAGATTGAGACGTTCGGCGATGACGGGTGGAGGAAGAAAGTCTTCGACGTAGGCCTTCAAAAGGGGATCGAGGATATCGTATTCGGGGAGCGAGTCGGAATCTTTCTGATCGGGGCTGAGTTCGGCGCTAGGGGGCTTGGTGAAGACGGATTCGGGGATGGGGTATTTGAGCCGTTTGTTGGCAACGCGGCAGAGTTCATAGACGAGCGTTTTGGGTACGTCGGAGATGACGGCGAGGCCGCCGCACATGTCGCCGTAGAGTGTGCAGTAGCCGACGGCGATTTCGCTTTTGTTGCCGGTGGTGAGAACGAGGGCGTTGAACTTGTTCGAGAAGGCCATCAGCGTGAGGCCGCGGAGACGGGACTGGATGTTCTCTTCGGCGACACCCGGAGCGGTGCCGGTGAAAAGGGGCGCGAGGGCTTCGTTAGCGGCTTCGTAGCCCTTGTTGATGGAGACGATTTCGAACTTGATATTGAGCTTTTCGGCCATGGCGCGGGCGTCGGTGACGCTGTGATCACTGGAGTATGGCCCGGGCATGCCGATGCCCGTAACGTTGTCGCGGCCGAGCGCTTCGACAGCGATGCAGGCGACGAGCGAGCTATCGATGCCGCCGCTGAGGCCGATGACCGCTTTCGAGAAACCACACTTTCGAATGTAGTCGCGGGTGCCGAGAACCAGTGCTTCGTAGGTTGCGTCGCATTCGCCGGCGTGGCTGCCGTGGAGGTCGCCTTTGTTCGAGTTGATGTCGGCAATGACGAGGTCCTCGGCGAAGCTGGCGGCCTGCGCGATCACCTTTCCGGTGGGGTCCATGGCGAAACTGGAGCCATCGAAGACGAGTTGATCGTTGCCGCCTACCTGATTGACGTAGACGACGGGAATTCCGTGATGGCGGGCGGTGTTGGCGAAGATCTGCCGGCGCTGTTCACGCTTGCCCATGTGATAGGGCGAGGCGTTGATGCTGATGAGGACGCGGGCTCCTTGCTTGACGAGTTCGTCGACGGGGTCGCGTTCGTAGAGACGTTTATCCCAGAAGTTCTTGTCGTTCCAGGCGTCTTCGCAGATGGTGAGAGCAACGGTGTTCGCGCCGAGTTGGAGCAGATCCTGTTTTTCGGCGGAGCGGAAGTAGCGCTGCTCGTCGAAGACGTCGTAATTGGGCAGCAGCATTTTGCGCTGGCGGAAGTGGATTTTGCCGTTGCGCAGGACGACCGCGGTGTTCCAAATGCGTTTGCCTTCGTGGGAGTCGACGGGTTCGACGGTGCCGCAGACGATGGAGATTCTGAGCGGGGCGGCGGCGGTGGCGAGGTTTTCGATTTCGATTTGGGCTTGATCGAGAAGGGCGGGGCGATCCAGAAGGTCCTGTGGGGGGTAGCCGAGGAGGGAAAGTTCAGGAAAAACGACGACATCCGCGCCGGCTTCGGCGGCACGGCGGGCGGTGCGGAGCATGAGGGCGGCGTTACCGGAGAGATCACCAACCGTGGTGTTGATCTGGCCGAGGGCGATGCGCATGTTTTATTTTACGGTGAGCGGGGTTTGGTTGGGGTATTGGGGGCGGATTTCCTCTCGAATTAGTGAGAACTGGCAAGCGAGTTGACTTACCGCCCCGGAACCGAAATCGTAACATTCCGGAACTTCAGTCCGCCGGTGTGATCGCCTTGAATATAGAATGGCCCCGGCTCTGCTTCGTTCGCGTCGAGCGCACCGCCCGTGATGCCCTCGATCTCTTTCCGATTTATCGTGGTCACACCGTTGCGAACCACTGTCACGGTGCGGCCGACGAAGGTGATGTCGAATACCTCCCACTCGCCGGGCTGCCGCTTCAGATCGCCTTCAGGAGCAATTCGGCCGTATACGGAACCGATGCGGCGCTCCGGCGGATTGGACGTTAGAGGCTCGTATTCGAGCTGGACTTCGTACCGGCCGCGGAGGTAGAAACCACTATTGGCGTGGTCCGGGCAGAGGACTTCGAAGTGAAGTTTGAAGTCGTCGAATTTGCGTGTGGAGCGGAGATTGGCGCCGTGGTCCTCATTGACCAACAAACCGTCCTTGACCACCCAATGGCTGGTCTTAGGATCGCCCATGGGTTCCCAACCGGTGAGATCGCGGCCGTTGAAGAGCGGTTCGGGCTTCGACCAGTTTTTTGGAACGGGACGATCCAATTTCGGGGCTCGCGTGCCTTCCAGCGGGGTGGAGTTGCCGGACCGGAATTGCTGTCCGGTGAGCCGGTCCGTTTCCGCGTTGAGCTCCCAAGTGACGGCGGCGCGTTTGCTGTTGGCGGGGACCACCGTGAGAGACAGATGGCTGCCGCTGTGCTTCACTTCCTTCACCTGATAGACGTTGCCGCCGGTGGGCTGATACCAGACGTCGAGCGCGCCGTTTTTCTCGGTGGTCCCCAGCCAGGAAACACGAGAAACGATGTTGAAGTTCCAGCGGCCGACGAAGGGATTGCCGGCGGCGAACACTGACGCCGCGAAGCATAGCGCGAGGAGGGTTTTAGAAAGTGCCATCAATGGCAAGTTTACTTGATCGGCTGGCCGGCCCGGATTTCGTCGGAGGCGCGCTTGACGATCAGGTCGCCTTCTTTCAGATTGCCGAAGACTTCGATGAGGTCGCCCGCCGGGGCGCCTTTGGATACCGGTACATATTCGGCAACCCCGCCGTTATTGCGAATTACGAACACCTTCTCTGTCGTCGTTACAACAGATGCCGGTGGCACGAGGATCGAGCCTTTCGCTTTGCGGACCGGCCAAGTGACCTCGGCGTACATGCCGGGCGCCAGGGAACCGGCGGTATTGTTAACGTCCAACTCGACAGACATTGTGCGGGTTCGTGGGTCGACTACACGGGCGAGCCGGGCCACCGTACCGGTCCCGGATAAACCGCCCTGTATCGCAAACGGCACCGTCGCGCCGCGAATGATTCCCGACACTTCACTTTCCGGAACGGCCACGACGACGCGAAGCCGGGATATCTGTTCAAGGCGAAGCAGGGACGGCGCCGAAGGGCCGGCCAGTGCCCCCGGGTGCACTCTCCGCTCGGTGATAACGCCGTCAAATGGCGCGGTGACGGAGAGATACTGGAGCGTTTCCTTCAAGCCTGCGGCGGCGGCACGGGCGGCGGCGGCCTGCGTCTGAATACTACGAATAAACGCCTTCTGCGCGTCGACAGACTTCTCGGCGAGGACGATTTCATTCCCGGCAATTGCACCGGGCGTCTTGGCCGCCTCGCGAAGCTTTTGCAGCGTGCTCTCGCTGGCCGCAAGCTTCGCCTCGGCTTCAAAGCGTTGGCTTTCGATCGCCAACGCCTTGGCCTCGAATTCGCTCAACTGCGCTTTCATTTCCGGAGCGGAAAGCTCGACCAGCAGCTCGCCCTTTTTCACAACGCTTCCGCGGTCGACAAGCACTTTTTCCACGAAGCCCGGTACGCGTGCAACCAGATCGACTGCCTGGTAGGCCTGCACTTCGGCGGGCAGTCTGAGCTTGCGGTCAAGCACCTTGACGACAACGGGCGCTGTCTCCTGCGCAACGGCGCTGAAAGCCAGCAGAATGCTTAGAAGGAGATTACGGACGTTCATAGTAGCTACTCGTGGGGTCGTTCGGATCCAGCGATTTCGATGAGGCAGTGCCGCGGCCTTGGAGGATGGCGTAAAGCGCCGGCAGCAAAGTCAATGTAGTGAAGGTGGCGAGGAGGAGGCCGCCGATGACGGCGCGTCCCAGCGGGACTGTTTGTTCGCTGCCTTCGCCGATCCCCAAAGCAATCGGCACCATGCCTGCGATCATGGCGCAAGCAGTCATCAGCACGGCGCGGAGCCGTCCGCGCGCTCCTTCAAGAGCCGCGTCGACGGCCGTGCGCCCTTGAAGAAACGCCATGTTGGCGAAAGTGACGAGCAGGATGGAATTGGCGGTCGCGATACCGGTGGCCATGATGATGCCGATGAAGCTCTGCACGTTGAGCGTGCCACCGGTGACCTTGAGCGAGAGGAGGCCGCCGGCGATCACCGCAGGCAGTGTGAGGATGATCGCCAGCGCCAGGCGGAAGCTCTGAAAGTTGGCGGTGAGCAGCAGGAAAATGGCGCCGATGGCGATCAACAGGCCCGTTTGCAGGCCGGCGAGCGTTTCCCGCAACGGCGGAATCTGGCCGCGAATATTGACGGTAACGCCGCGGGCGGGTTTGCCGGCGCGGTCGATGGCGGCCTGGATTTCGCGCTCCACTTCGCCCAGCGGCTTGCCGTGGATGTTGGCCGTTATGGAGATGACGCGCTGCATGTTGTAGCGCTCAACCTGGCCGAAAGTTCGGCCGCGTTCGATGGTGGCGAGGTCACCGAGAACGGGGCGGGACTGCCGGTTGTTCATGACGGGCAGGTTGGCGAGGTCTTCGGTGGACGCCATGCGGTGTTGAGGGATTTCCACTTGAATCTGGAATGCGTTGCCGCTCACCGGGTCACGCCAGTAGTTGGGGTCGGTGAAGCGGCTGGAGGATGTGGCCGCGACCAGTGAGCGAGCGACGTCCTGCATCGTAAGCCCGTATTGTCCGGCGCGTTCACGATCAATTTTCACTTCGAGCGTGGGGTAATCGAGTGGCGTGGCAAATTGCAGATCGCGGAGGGACTTGATCTGTTGCAGCTCCTTCATCACTTTGCGGGCATGCTCCAGATTGGCAGGCAGAGCGGGGCCCTGCATTCCCACGTCGACCGGTGTCGGTGAACCGAACGAGAAAACCTCCGAGACAATATCTCCGGCTTCGAAGGAGATGGTCGTTTCCTTCAACTCCCGAGAAAAGAATTCCCGGAGTTTTTCCTTGAGTTCTTCGCCGCGCAATGACGCCGATGGCTTTAATTGAACCTGCATAACGGCTTCGTGCGGACCGGAAGTCCAGAGGTAAAGAGTGTTGATGGGATAACTGGCGGGCTGGACACCGATGAAGCCCGAACTGATGGCGATGTGCTCTTTGCCAACGAGGCGTTCGACGATTTGCAGGGCACGGATGGCAACCAGCTCCGTTCGTTCGATACGGGTCCCCGTGGCGGCGCGAATGCGGAGCTTGAACTGGCCGGTGTCGACGAGCGGGAACATCTCCTTGCCCATCGCCGGCAGTAGCAACGCAACAAGGCCGGCAGTCGCGAGGACAAAGACAGGGACAATCACCCAGCGGGCCTTCATAACCGCCGCTAGATAAGTGCCGTAAACGCTCTTAAGCCACGACGCCTCATCGGCCGAGGCCGAGCGCATCAGCCAAATGGAGAGGACGGGTACGAGCGTCGACGACAGCACGTAGGAAGCGATCATCGCGAGCCCGACAGAGAGAGCAAGGGGAACGAAGAGTTGCCGCGCGACGCCGGTCATAAAGAACGACGGCAGGAAGACAGCGAGGATGGTCAACATCGAAACCCAGCGCGCCATGGCTGTTTTGGAAGCAGCGTCCACAACGGAGCGGGCGCGGCTGAGCCCCTCGGCCATGTGGGAGTGAATGTTTTCGATTTCGACGGTGGCTTCATCCACCAGCACACCGACGGCGAGGGCGAGGCCGCCAAGAGTCATGATGTTCAACGTCTGGCCGAACGCCCAGAGGCCGATGACGGCAGCGAGGAGCGAGACAGGAATCGTGGCTACGACAATGAGGCTGCTGCGCCAGTCGCGCAGGAAAATCAGCACGGTGAAGGCGGTCAGCAGCGCGCCGAGAACAGCCTCATTTAGAAGGGAGCGAAGCGCGCTGGTGACGAAGCGGGACTGATCGAACTCCACGCGGACATCCACGTCGTCGGGGCAAACGGCTTTGAAGGCGGGGATGTTTTCCCGGACGCGGCGAATGACGTCGAGCGTGGACGCATCGGCACGCTTGGTGATTTGCATGTAGACGGTACGTTTGCCGTTGACGTGAGCGTAGGCGGTGACGATGTCGGTGCCGTTTTCGATGGTCGCGATATCGCGAAGGAATGTGGGCGGCGATTCGCCGGGACGGAGCGGGGCGGAAAGAAGCTCCTGCAGGTTTCCGCCGAGAGCGGAGTTCGACTGCATCAGATTGTTGAAATCACCGATGCGGACATTGCCCGCGGGCTGAACGGAACTGGCTTGATTGACGACCTTGATGGCCTCTTCCGGCGAGATGCGATGCGTGCGCATTTTGTCGGGATCCAGGCGGACGACTATAGCGCGTTGGTTGCCGCCAAAAGGCGGTGGCGCTGACACGCCGGGAAGCGTGGCAAATAGGGGCCGGACACGATTCAGGGCAATATCCTGCATCTCCGCGGGGGAGCGTGTGGCGCTGGAAAAGATCAGTTGGCCGACCGGCAGACTGCCGCCATCGAAGCGAGTGATAAACGGACCGACGACGCCCGGCGGCATAAACGCTCGCGAACGATTGACGTAGCCGACCACTTGGCCCATCGCCTGATCCATGTCGGTGCCCGGGTGGAACACCAGTTTCATGAGCGAGGCACCTTGAATATTTTTCGATTCGACGTGTTCGATGCCCGCGATGTAAAGGAAGTGATACTCGTAGTAATAAGTGAGATAACCTTCCATCTGGGCGGGATCCATGCCGCCATAAGGCTGGGCTACGTAAATGGTCGGCGCGCCGAGCGATGGGAAGATATCGATGGGCATTCGCATGACGGCGAGGCCGGCGGCAAGAAGCACCGACAACACGGCAACAAGGACAGTGACGGGCCGGCGCAGGGCGGTGAGGATGAGCCACATGTTTAGGGGAGCCTCGATAGAAACGGTTCGAGGTCACCTTGCGTGTAGGCCACGGCGAGCTCGGCGCGCCAAACGGACAGGCGAGCCAAAGATGCGTCAATCTCGGCCTGGGTCAGTTGGCGCTGCGCGTCAGCGACCTCCAGCAAAGTACCGAGACCGGCGCGATACCGGGCCTGGGTTTGTTCGAGCACCGACTGCAACGACTGCACTTGACGCGGAACGAGGGTAGCAATTCGCCGGGCGCCATCTAATTGCGCCTTGGCTTGACCCAGGCGGCCGCTAAGCTCACGCTCGATTAACTCACGGCGCGACTGCTCCCGTGTCTGGCGTTGCAGTTCGATCTCTTTGCGGGCGCGGAGTTGTTTATAGTCGAGCACCGGCAGAGTGGCTGTAAAGCCCAGCGCCCAGTTGCCATGATCGGGATAGAGTCCGCGGCCAAAGCCGCCGAAGGGGCCGGCAATCCGAGCGCCGGAGCCGCGGCCGAAGGCGGCGCCTTGAAGCAAAAACTTTGGGTAGTAGCCCTTCTCTATGAACTTTAAGCGAGCAATGATTTCTTCGATGGAGCGTTGCTGTTCCAGGAGTTGCGGATGAGCGGCGTTCACGCCGGTTTTGGTAAAGGCAGCCGTTTCGGCCTTGAGGAACGGGACGGCATCCAGCTCCTTAACGGGTGTGCCGACATACTGTTCCAGCAGCGCCTTTGCCTGGGCGACGGACTGCTCGGCGCGGATGACTTGCGTCTCGACGAGGATAGATTCGGCTTGAATCCGCGCGAGGTCGGCGCCAGGCCGAAGCTCCGCTTTGGTCAAAGCCTCGATGATCTTTTCGAACTCTTTGTAGCGCGTGATTCCGGCCTTGGCGGCGGCCACGGCCTGTTCGGCGGCCAGCGCGGTGAGATACGCATCAGCCGCGGCGGCGGCTACGTCGAGCTTAGTGCGGACGACGGCGGCCTCAGCGCGCGCCCGGGCGGCGCTCGAGATATCGACATCCGCCTGCCGCCGGCCGAAATCGAACGGCTCCCACGAGACCAGGACGCCAAGTGCGGCGCCAAAAGCATTGCGGGCCGCCTCGCCGTCGATCTGCGGACCGGAGATCGGCGGAATGACGGAGTTAGGCAGCAGCAAGCCGAAGACGTTGTTTGCGGTGGCGCGATTGACTTGGGCGACGCCGTCGATGCGGGGAAGGAAGGCGGTGCGGGCCAGTATGACGGACGCCGCCGCTTCGTTCACTTGATCGCGCGAGACCTTGATGGACGGATAGCGTTCGGAGGCGCGCTGAACGGCATCTTTCAACGAGAGAGGCGATTCCTGAGCCACTATGGACAGAGCAAGAGTTGCGAGAAAGTAGAACTTCATTCCGACTGATTTTTGCCAACCTCGCGACAGATGCCGCGTTTGGAGTTTCGAACAAAACTAACGAGGTGTTCCGTAAGGGGTCCGGGGAGTTCCGTCTCAATCCGGTTCAACGCCACTGCTAATGGTAGTCCATTACGATACATCAGCCGGTACGCCTTTTTTAATTGTTGAATTTCCGGAGCGGACACGCCCGCGCGGCGAAGCCCGATCAGATTGAGTCCGCACGGTGAGATCTTGAACCCGGCGTATGTGAAGAATGGCGGCGCGTCCAAACTGACGCGCGTGTTCCCGCTAATGATGGCCAGTCGTCCGACCTTGCCGAACTGGTGAATCAGCACGCCGCCGGAGAGGAACGCCTGATCCTCAATTTCGGCGTATCCGGCGACCAGCGCACAACTGGCGATCACAGTGCCGTTCCCGATGATCGCGTTGTGGGCGATGTGGCCGGAAGTCATGATGAAGTTGTCGTCGCCGATGACGGTAGATGTATCCGGCTTGGACCCTCTAGAGATGGTGTAGTGTTCGCGGATTTTGTTGCGATGGCCGATTCTCAAATAGCTGCGCTGGTCGGCGAAGCCCTTATCGAGCGGGTCGGTTCCGAGGATAGTCTGGGCGGAGATTTCGTTCTCATCGCCGAGGGTGGTCCAGCGCTTGACGAAGACGTAGGGTTCGAGGACATTGTTGGCCCCGATGCTGACGTCTTCTTCAACAATGCAAAATTCGCCGATGACGGTTCGAGGGCCGATGATAGCGCCCGGATGTACTTTTGCCGTACCGGCGATGCGGGCTGACGAATCGATTGCCATGCGTCTTCGTATCATACAAAGCATGCGTGTATGCGATTTGGCAATTCGACTCCAGGCGCCGTTTGAGGGCGACGGAGAACTAGATATTCAGCGGGCGCTGGCGGTGGAGGAGGCCGGGGCGGATGCCTTGTCATTCGCGGCCGGACGAAAGGGCGTGGCGATGGCGGCGGAGTCAGGCGCGGGCTGCCTGATTGTCGACGACGCGTTTCCGGCGGGCCGGACGGTGATCCGGGTGAAGGATCCGCGAACGGCATTTGCGATGGCGCTGACCATGCTCTATCCAGCGAAGAAATTTGCGCCCGGAGTGCACGCTACCGCAGTGGTGGCGGAGACGGCGATGCTGGGCGATGGAGTCAGTATCGGGCCGCACGCAGTGATTGGCGAGCATGCCGCTATCGGCGCCGGTGCTGTGATCGGCGCCGGATGCTTCATCGGCGACGACGCGTCGATCGGCGCGGGTAGCCTGCTCCACCCGCGTGTGACCATTTACGATGGTGTCCGCGTGGGCGCGCGGGCGGTGCTGCATAGCGGCGCGGTGCTGGGCGCGGACGGGTTTGGCTTTGTTCGTGTAGGCGGGGCGTATCAGAAGTTTCCGCAAGTGGGGACGGTGGAGGTGGGCGATGACTGCGAGATCGGAGCGAACTCGACGGTTGATCGGGCGGCTCTTGGAGTTACCCGGCTAGGCAATGGGGTGAAGCTGGACAACATGGTCCATATCGGGCACAACTGCCGGATTGAGGACCATGTGGTGATAGCGGCGCAGACGGGGATGTCGGGAGGGTGCGTGATTGAGGCGGGCGCGATCATTGGCGGACAGGTTGGTATGGGAGACAAGGTGCGCGTGGAGTCCGGGGCGGTGCTTGGATCTGGCAGCGGCGTGCTGACATCGAAGATCGTGCGCGGCGGCGAGACCTACTGGGGTACACCAGCGCGACCACTGAAGGAGTATCTGCGGCAATTGGCTCACGTCGCAAATCTCCCGGAATTAGCTTCCCGTGTGAAGGAGTTGGAGAAACGGAGTTTCGACGTCTCGATTTAGGCCCGGCCAAACAGGGTGAGCAGGTGTCCGTCGGGATCGCGGAACGTAGCGGCGTAGAGCCCGTGGCTGACTTCCAGTGGTTCGCGCAGAAATTTACAGCCTTTTTCCTTCCCGGAGACAAAGCCGGCTTGGACGCTTTCGGCGGGCAGGATAATCTCAACGGCGCCGGCCGTGGGAACGATGGAACGGCCCAGGTCTTCGCTGAGCGCAAGTTTCATGCCGCCCGCGTTTCAGAACGCGAAGCCCGGGAACCGGTTGTCGATTTCGAGTTCGACGACATCACGCTAGAAGGGCACCGAGGTTTCGAGGCTGGCGACGCCGAGCATGACCGTGGATATTGTTCGGGACATGGGCCCATGTCAGGGCCTATCTACAATTTACCTGCTACCCGATCTTGCGAATTTGTGATGGGTTCACACCGAAATTGGCGCGAAAGAGCCGGGTAAAGGCGGGCGAATTCGAAAAGCCCGCCGGATGGGCGGTAGCGGCCACGGTTGTCCCGTTTTCCAGC